>LFFM01000529.1_pt1 | contig 26907 bp, 24 predicted proteins | sample 643131 | NCBI WGS metagenome assembly LFFM01 (sample SAMN03777445, study PRJNA286221) | soda lake metagenome | biome: soda lake; feature: Kulunda steppe; material: water; isolation source: sample Tc-Br brine of Tanatar trona crystallizer | place: Russia: Kulunda steppe | collected 2011-07
CCGGGGGGCAGAGAAAGTACTTTTTCCTCTATTGATTTCTCAGGGACAATATGTAATCAATAATATGCATTTTGATACCACAAAGGCACATGTAGAGCTGGCCGGGGGGAAAGCCAAAAACTTCGTTATAGATGAAGCTTATAAAACTGATAAGCATCATCCCTTTAAGGGTAATTTTGCCCTTGATAAATTAGCCGATTTTTTACAATCAACTCCAAGAGAGAAAATAGCCTTTATCATTGTCACTATAACCTGTAACAGCGCTGGTGGGCAACCGGTTTCTTTAGCCAATATCAAGGCTGTGGCTGAGCTAGCCGAGGAACATGGTATAATGCTGGTTTTTGATGCAGCTCGTTTTGCTGAAAATGCCTATTTTATTAAACTAAGAGAGGAAGGGCAGCAGGACCGTTCCCTTAAAGATATTGTCCGCGAGATGTTTCAATATGCTGATGCCTTTACCTTTAGCGCCAAAAAAGATGCCATCGTCAATATTGGAGGACTCTTGGGAATAAAAGATGATGAAGAGCTTTACAATAAAATACGCTCTCGTTTAGTTCCCTATGAGGGTTTTCCCACCTATGGCGGTCTTGCCGGTAGAGATATGGAAGCTATGGCTATCGGTCTTGAGGAGGGGCTGGAGTTAGATTACCTGGAATATCGAACCTCTCAGGTCAAATACCTTTCTGATAAGTTAACGGCTGGAGGCATCCCGGTTCAGCAACCACCAGGTGGACATGCTGTCTTTGTCGATGCAGCTAAAATGCTACCTCATATTCCTTATTATCAATTTCCTGCTCAAGCTTTAGCTAATGCACTTTATCTGGAAGCAGGTGTTCGCGGAGTGGAAATAGGCTCCTTTCTTTTAGGAAGAGACGCCGAAACAGGCGAGCAATTAGAGTCACCGTTAGAGCTTCTTCGTTTAACAATTCCCAGAAGAGTATACACCAATAATCATCTTGATGTAGTGGCTGAGGCTTTAATTAATATAAAAGAGTATGCCGAAGATTTAAAAGGATTAGAGTTTACCTATGAACCTGAAGTATTGCGACACTTCACAGCTCGACTCTCTCCAGTTAAGTAGATAGCTTAAAATAGATCAATAATATAATTATTAATATAGATTATAGTTAAATAAAATAACAGGACTAAACATTTTAAAAGGAGGCCAAATTATGCATTATCGCAAAATGGGAGACTTGCCAGAAAAAGTTTCAGCACTGGGGTTTGGAGCCATGCGCTTTCCCCTTATTGACGATGACTATGGAAAAATAGCTGAAGAAAAAACAATCAAAATGTTAGATTATGCTCTGGAAAAAGGGGTTAACTATATAGATACTGCCTGGAGTTATCATGAAGGAGAAAGCGAGAATTTTCTGGGTAGATATTTGCAAGAAAGAGGGGATAGAGATGAGCTTTATTTAGCTACCAAACTCCCCACCTGGCTGATTGAAGAAAAGAAAGACCTCGATTACTATCTGGAACAGCAGCTCAAAAAACTCCAGACTGATTACTTTGATTTTTATCTGCTACACACTTTGAACAGAGAACGCTGGGAAACTATGGTAGAGCTAAACATAATGGACTGGTTACTGGAAAAAAAGGCTGAAGGTAAGATTAACTATCTTGGTTTTTCCTTCCATGATGAGTTCGATCTCTTTAAAGAAATCATCGATCATTCCTCCAGCTGGGATTTCTGTCAAATCCAGTACAATTACATGGACCAGGAATACCAGGCCGGCAAAAAGGGCTTAAAATACGCTGCTCAGCAGGGCCTGGGTGTAATTATCATGGAACCTCTCCGTGGTGGGCTCTTAGCCCAGGAGCCTCCAGAAGAGGTCAAGGCTTTATGGAGGAGAAGTAATAGAGATGTTTCCCCAGCAGCCCGGGCTTTAGAGTGGCTCTGGGACCAGCCAGAAGTATCTTTAGTATTAAGTGGTATGTCTAAGTTGGATGAAGTTAAGGAAAATATTGCCACAGCTGCCGGGCTGTCAGGCCCCAATGAGTTAAATTCAGAAGAAAAAAAGCTAGTTGATCAGGCCGCCGAAAAGTACAATGAACTAGCCCCTATTGACTGTACAGGATGCAATTATTGTACTCCCTGTCCGGAAGAGGTCTTCATCCCCCGGGTCTTTGATTATTATAACCAGGCCCATATTTATAATAATTATGAAGAAATCAAAGAATCCTACGATAAGTTAATTGAAAAAGAAAAGTCTGCTTCCAGTTGCATTTCCTGTTTGCAATGTGAAGATAAATGCCCTCAGGACTTACCAATAGCGGAGCTAATGAATAAAATTGAAGAATATTTTAAGTAATATAGATTACACTACAAGGAGGGTCGCCGCCATGATAAACATGCCTAAAATAAAGGCATAAATCTCTCGGTGGCCCTCGCCATATTTTTGTGATATCGGCAGCAGTTCATCCACTGAAATAAAGACCATAACTCCAGCCACAAAGGCAAAGATTAAACCAAAAATCAATTCATCCAGTAATTGGTAGAGAAGAAAATAACCGATTAGAGCTCCTATAGGTTCAGCTGCTCCGGCTCCGAAGGCATACAAAACAGCTTTCACTCTACTCCCTGTTGCATAAAATATAGGTATTGAAACAGCTATACCTTCTGGAATGTTGTGTAAGGCTATAGCTATGGCAATAGAAAGTCCTAATGCTGGATCAGCCATAGTAGCTACAAAAGTTACCAGGCCCTCCGGGAAATTATGGAGAGCAATAGCACTAAAGGATACCATTCCTACCCTATGTAGCTCCTCTTTATCTTTAATGGCTAAAGTTTCTCCTAATTTATCCTGGTCATCTTCACTTAAAGCTTCTAATTGTTTGGCATCTATAGCATGGTGAGGATTATCCACCTCCGGGATCAGCCTATCTAAAAGTAAAATCACCAGGACCCCAACAAAAAATGCAGCAATAGTAGCGGCAAAACCTAAATCTCCGCCAAGAATGTATTGCAAGTCTTCTTTGGCCTCATCGAAGAGCTCGACAAAGGAGATAAATATCATCACACCGGCAGAAAAACTCAAAGCTGTAGCTAGAAATCTGGTATCGGTTTTTTTGGTAAAAAAGGCCAGCAGGCTACCAAGGCCAGAAGAAAGTCCGGCAAAAGTTGTGAATATTATCGCCAGAGTTAAATTCTCCAAATCAACCACCTCCGTAATGAGATTTCCTTAAGAGATAATTCTCTACCTCAAAAATAAATATATTTAACTGAAGCTATTATAACATAATAACAGATATTAATAAATCTTTTTAAATTCTTCTCCACTTTAAAAGAGGATTTAAGCAATTAATGTTTAATCGTTTAATATAGAGATATTTATATTAAGATAAATAATTTCTCACTACCGGCCTTTTTCAGGCCGGTTTGCCACTGTTTTTAATTTAGGGGAGATTTAACTGTGCAACAATATAATTTCAAATATTTTTTCTTAAAATATAAAAAGCGCTATCTTTTAGGGGTTGTGTGGTTAGCTCTTGTTGATATTTTGCAGCTGCTTATACCCCAAATACTGCGTTTATTTACTGATGATTTACAGGATGGTTTGTTGGATGGAGCCGGTCTGGTAAGATATGCTGTTTTTATAATACTGGTAGCTACCGGTACCGCTTTATTTAGATTTCTCTGGCGGCTTTACATAAATGGGACTGCCCGCAAATTAGAACGGGACTTGCGAAATGATCTATACCATCATCTACAAAAATTATCTCCTAATTACTTTCAGCATCAAAAGACCGGGGATTTAATGGCCCATGCCACCAATGATATTAATGCCATTCGCCGGGCTACAGGACCCGGGGTGGTGATGCTGGCTGATGCCATCATGCTGACTATAGCTACCATCTCTATACTGATTTTTACTATTGATATCCGTCTAACCCTGATGGCTTTAATTCCCCTTCCCTTTATTTCTTTAGTATCTGTCCGCTTCGGGAAAATTATTCACCGCAAATTCAAAAAAGTACAGGAAGCCTTTTCGGATTTAAGTGATAAAGCTCAAGAAAATTTTTCTGGTATCCGAGTAGTAAAGGCCTTTGCCAGAGAAAAAAAAGAAATCGCAAGATTTGAAACCAGTAATAAAGAAAACTTTCTTCGTAATGTCAACCTCATTAAGACCTGGGGGCTTTTCCGACCCTTAGTACGCTTCTTTTCCGGTCTCAGCTTTTTAGTGGTAATCTGGTATGGAGGAAGGCTGGTAATACTACAAACAATCTCCTTGGGAGACTTTGTGGCTTTTATCAGTTATCTGGGCATGTTAACCTGGCCCATGATGGCCTTGGGTTTTGTCATCAATATAATTCAACGGGGGCGCGCCTCTTTAGACCGCATAAACGAAATTTTTGCAGAAGAGCCGGAAATTTATAATTTCCCTGAAACTGACTATGATATTACCGAGTTAGAGGGTAAGATAACCTTTGAAAATTTGACCTTTAGTTATCCGAAAGAAGAAAAAGCAGTCTTAGAAGACATTTCTCTTTCCATAGAAGCAGGTAAAACCGTGGCCTTTTTAGGAAGAACTGGTTCTGGAAAGTCCACCATAGCCCGCCTGCTGCTAAGGATGTATAATACTGAGCCAGAGCAAATTTTCCTTGATGACACTGACATCCGTCATGTGCCTCTGGAAGTGGTGCGCCAGGAAATGGCTTATGTGCCTCAGGATAACTTTCTTTTTTCAACTACTATCGCAGAAAATATCGCTTTTCATGACCCGGAGACACCCCGGGCTGAAATTGAACAGGCTGCTCGAGAAGCCTGTGTTTACGATAATATCATGGACTTCCCTCATGGTTTTGACACAATATTAGGTGAACGAGGGGTCACTTTATCAGGTGGCCAGCAGCAAAGAGTTGCTTTAGCCAGAGCTTTAATTAAAAGACCTAAGATCTTGATGCTCGATGATTCCCTATCAGCCGTTGATACCAAAACCGAAGAAAAAATCCTGCAAAATTTAGAGACAATAATGAAAGACCGAACCACTATTCTGATTGCCCATCGGATCTCAACTTTAAAAAATGCCGATATCATATACGTCCTGGACGAAGGTAAGATTATAGAGCGAGGTATTCATGACACTTTATTAGAAAATAAAGGTCTTTATCACGATATCTATCAAAAACAGCTGCTGGAAGAAAAGTTAGAGGATAGCTAGAAAGGAGGAGCAGGATGAGAGATTTCCGCGAAGAGGAAGAACTTGGTAAAGCCTATGATTCAAAATTAATGAAGAGATTGTTATCCTATGCTAAACCCTATTGGAAAATCCTGCTGCTCTGTATTGTCCTGCTGTTAATCGTTACCGGGGTTGAGCTGGCCCGACCGTACCTGATACAGCGAGCTATAGATGATCATATTAATGTGCAAAATATTCCTCAGGTCAGTTTTCCCGACTCCCCTTCGGAAGAGGTGGATTATTTAGAGATTGACGGGAATTATTTAGTCCGCCAGAATCAGCTGGAAGAAGAATATCCAGACTTAGAACGCCATCAATTCATAAGATATGAAGGACATTACTTTTTGGTACCGACCTTTACTGATAATCCAGAGAGAGTTGAAATAACGGGAGAGCCAGATAACTTTACCGCTATAATTGGAGAAGAAAATTATCCAGCCAGAAGTTTAACTTCCGAGGAAATAGCGGAATTGCGGGAAGAGGATTTTGCTGGTATTACCAGGATTGCTCTTTTCCTATTATCAATAATGATTGCAGGCTTTATTTTTCACTATCTAGAAGTATTTTTACTGCATAAAACCAGTCAGCAGATTATATATAATATGAGACAGGAAATCTTTTCTCATCTACAGCAAATGTCTCTGGCCTACTTTGATAAAAATCCCGTAGGCCGTCTTGTAACCCGGGTTACCAACGATACCGAAACTTTAAACGATATGTACTCCCAGGTAATTGTCACCCTTTTTAAAGATATCTTTATGCTCGGTGGCATTATAATTATAATGCTGGCCTTAAATGTGGAGTTAACTTTAATAACCTTTGCCATCATGCCCCTGGTAATAGTCGTTTCCATTATCTTTCGTTACTTTGCCCGGGAAGCATACCGCAAAGTGAGAGTAAGGCTGGCCAAAATAAATGCCACTATCTCAGAAAATATTTCCGGGATTGAAATCATCCAGATTTTTAATCAGCAGCGACGAAAGTTTAAGGAGTTTAGTAATATAAATGAGGATTATTATGATGCCACCATGCGCCATATTTTAGTCTATGCTATCTTCCGGCCAGCGATGGATCTTCTCTACTCCTTAGCTTTAGCTATTCTTATCTGGTATGGTGGAGGCCGGGTCTTACAGTCTACCTTAAGCTTTGGTGTGCTCTATGCCTTTACCGATTATATCAGGCGTTTTTTCCAGCCCATCAATGATCTTACCGAAAAATATAATACTCTCCAGTCAGCCATGGCCTCGGCTGAAAGGATTTTTAAAATCCTTGATACCGAGGAAGAGATTGCTGACCCTGAAGAACCGCTCCCTCTGCCTGCAAAACTCACGGGCAAGGTTAAATTTGAGGAGGTCTGGTTTAGCTATGACGAAGAAGAATGGGTATTAAAGGATATTAATCTTACTATTGAGCCCGGAGAAACAGTTGCTTTAGTGGGGGCTACCGGTGCCGGCAAATCCTCTTTAATTAAGCTTTTAAGCAGATTTTATGATGTCCAGCAGGGCAAGATTACAGTGGACGGCAAGGATATTAGAAGTTATCCCCGTCGGGAATTGCGCCAGCATATTGGGGTTGTGCTGCAGGAAGTCTTTCTTTTCACCGGTACGATAGCAGAAAATATCAGTCTCCACCGACAGGATATCTCTCAGGAAGAAATTATTCAGGCTGCTAAATATGTTAATGCTCATAAATTTATCTCTCGGTTGAAAAATGGTTATGAACATGAAGTACAGGAACGGGGTTCAACTTTTTCCGCAGGAGAAAAGCAGTTAATAGCTTTTGCCAGAACTTTAGCCTTCGATCCTGATATTCTAGTCTTAGATGAAGCTACTTCCAATATTGATACCGAGACTGAATTGTTGATCCAGGATGCCTTATATAAGTTAACTGAAAACCGCACCACCATAGTAATTGCCCATCGTCTTTCCACAATTCAACATGCCGATAGGATTGTAGTTATGCATAAAGGCAAGATTAGAGAAATGGGCGACCACCAGGAATTACTGGATAAGGGCGGAATTTATTACGACCTTTATCAGCTTCAATACAAAGATCAATTGTTGCCAGAGGAAAACCAAAAAGAAAAAAAGACCAGTTAAGAGGTTAAACCTGACTATCTGACACCTTATTTTTAATCTCCTGTAAAAGCTGGCTGGCTTTCTCCGCTTCTGCTGCAGAAGCTCGCCGGGAATATCTGGCCTTCTCATAGATAGAAGTCAATTCCTGCAATTGTTCGGCTGCCTCCTGCCATTTCTCTTCCTGAAGCATCTTAGTTTGATAGCCCCTGGGAGTTAAACCCGGGGGTTTGGGCTGATAATCACCGGCAAATTTTAAAAAGCGATAGTAATGATATCTAACCTTCTCCACCGGGTTTTGTAAATCATAATTAGGACGGAAAAATCTGCTGCTAATTTTATCTTTTATATTCTTTAGTATTTTCTGGCTCTGTTTGCGCAACAGAGGTGCCGCCGCCAATCTTTCTCTTTCCTCCCGATAATCTTCACTCTCCTTTTCTCTTTTCTTAATGATCTTTTTAATAATAAAAATCGCCAGTATAAACAGGAGTAACAAAATTATAAAACCAGTAAATCCTGGTTCCTGCAATTCCCTGGTGACGGTTTCCTGTATTTCAAGAGGCTCATATTCCTCAGCCCCCTCCCAGATAACATTCTCTTCTCCAAAACCCTCTCTGAGGTAAGATACAATTTGTCCCAGAACAAAGAGCAGGGGATAGAGCAGCCACCCAATCACATAGGCTAGATACTCCATTAAACTACTCCAGCTCTGGTATAAAACGGCCATTAAGCTTGAGAGCTGTTCATGAAAGGGGAGATTAAAGATCAATATCAGTAATAGGGTTAAACCAAGGGAAGAGATAAAAAAGAAAATTGCCATATGCCAATTTTTGCTACCCTTTGTTTGCTCCTGAACAAAATCGGCGACGGCAAAATGATTAAAGAACAAAAGCAGGATAAAAAATATTATTATTTCAGTAATATTAACATTGATATGGCGAAAATTGGCGTATAGAAGTACTAGAAGATAAAGGCTTAGCAAACGAGGAAGTTCGGCACTCAAATCCGCCTGGCTACGATAAAAGCTCTGCCGTAAAGATATCAGATTTGTTAAAATCACTAAAGAGGTAAAAATAAGTGGAGGCCAGGCGGCTAAGAGAATAATTGATAGCTGAAAGCCAAACAATAACAGCAGACTTATTATTTCTTTTGTTCTAGAGGTGCAACCCACGTATAATTCAACCCATACACCAGCACTGAAGAGGCAGAAAAGGAAGAAAAGCTCCTGTTGCCAGGTGATGGATAAGCCTGTATTATGGTAAATTATCTGCTGATAGGGATGACGCAGGATAAGCCAGACCAGGCCGGCAAAGAAAATTTTGCTGCTAAGTTTATATCTGGACCAGTTCATAACTTTCTTCTCCCCTCACCTGTGAAAGTCTACCCTGATATATTTTTAAACCTGGAATTTCATTAATAGCAGGAGGCAACTCCCTTTCCTCGCCAACCAAAACCAGTTTAATCTTACCCTTGAGATTTGCTCTGATTTTTTCTAGCTCCTGCGGAGAGATAAAGCCCGTAATTATAATTTTTTGACTGTTGTTAGACAAAGAACCGCTATAGTCACTTATATCTTTGCGATAAATAGGGCGCAGGCAGGCAAGTTCAGTGAGAATCCGTTCCAATTGTCTGGGGTTGTTGTCGGCTGGCAGGTAAAAACCCTGTTCACTACTACCTATGCCATTGCTCAATAGCCCGGTAGCCAGATCATTTTTTAATAATTTTCTCGCTAAAGAAGCTGTTATATTAATAGCCTTTTCTAATTTATCAGCAGCATAGCCACCCCAAAAATATTTGGTAGTTCTAACATCTAAAAGAAGATCGACATTGACTTCCAGAGAGGGATGATAAATATCAGATTTAAGCCCCTGATGGCGGGCTGAAATCTTCCAATTGATATTCTTCCAGGAATCCTGAGGTTGATAATCCCGCACCCCCACCCGGTTATTTTTATCAACTAAGATCCAACCCTGAGAAAACCTGGTCCCTCCAGCCTTAATTTCTGCAATAATATCAGTCTTTATAGGATAGAGACGGGGGTAAACAAATAATTCCAGGGTTTTATCTAACTCTTTTTCTTTGCTGAATAAACTAAAATAATCATTGCTCCGCAGCAGACTTCTTGAAATAGTATATCGGCCCCTTTTATTCAATTGGAGGGCATATTTTCTTTTAACTCTCTGCAGCCAATTGAGATGAAAAGTATCTTCAAATAACTTTTGCCCTGCCGCATCCTGACGCAAAAACCTACCGCTTTCCAGCTCCAGACCAGGTGAAAAACCACAGATAATTTCCAGGCCCAGTATGGGCAATAGCTTCAAGTTTTCAATGGTGATGATAAAATCAACTTCTTCACCGGCCATAATTCTTCGGCGAGAGAGAGATAAATCTATCTCCAGGCCTAATAGGGTTAATTTGCTGTAAAAATAGGCTAAATAAATTAAGACCAAAAACAATATACTTCCCCATTGCAAAGCGAGGTTCTGCTGTTGCCAGCCTAAATATAAAAAAAGCAAAAATATTATTGTCCAACTTCGCAATGTTGTCATAACAGTTAATCCCCCTGTTCTACTGGAACTTCTACCTCCTCTAATATCTGCAGGATTATCTCTTCTTTGTTCTTTCCACTAATAACCTCTCTCTCCAATAACATTATGCGGTGCTCTGCTGCAAAGGGAAAAATTTGCTGGATATCATCAGGAATAACATAATCTCTATCATATAATAAGGCTCTGGCCTGAGCTGCTCGCATTATTGCCAGAGTTGCCCGAGGACTTAAACCTAATTTAATCTCAGACTTATCTCTGGTCTCCCTCACCAGACTTACAATATATTGCTGCAAGAAGTCCGTTATTTCTATTTCGGTAACTTTTTGCTGCAGGTCAATTATTTCTGACTGGGAAATTACTGGTTTTATCTGGTCCAGAGGGTCACTTTTTTGATAGTGGCTAAGGATATTAAGTTCTTCCTGAGCTGAGGGATATCCCACCTTTAATTTAAAGAGAAAGCGATCTAATTGAGCTTCTGGCAGCGGAAAGGTCCCCTCTAACTCTATAGGGTTCTGAGTGGCTATAACTAAAAAGGGTTCCTCGAGCAAAAAAGTGTCTCCTTCTACTGTTATCTGTCTTTCTTCCATAACTTCCAGGAGGCTGGCCTGAGTACGAGGAACAGCCCTGTTAATCTCATCTGCCAGGAGGATGTTGGTGTGAGCAGGGCCAGGACGGAAAACAAAATCGTTTTTCTGTTGATTATAATAATATAAACCAGTAATATCAGCAGGCTGCAAATCCGGGGTGAATTGTATTCTCTCAAAATCTACTCCCAATGACTTTGCCAGAGAATTGGCCAGCCGGGTTTTGCCTACCCCAGGAACATCATCAAAGAGAATATGCCCCCGGGCTAAAAGTGCTACCAACATTAGCTCTATTACCCGAGATTTGCCTAATATTACCTTGCTGATGTTATTTTCGATTTTTTGGGCTGCTTTAAGCATCGTATCACTCCAAAGTTTTATTTGGCGCTATAGCTGCTATCCAGGTTAAAATACCAATCCCTGAGAGGACAGAAATAAAAAAACCCCCGTGGGGAGGGGATTTTCTTGAGAAGTATTTGCTGACAATTTAAGCTGAAGTTTCATCTTTCACATCTATATCGCGGGGGTCGTTGGCCCACTTGCCGCAGCGGTCACCGGTCATGGCAATTGTTTGACCATTGGCCTGAATCCTAATAACTTCACACTCATTAGCGCAATCTTCGCAGATAAAGCTAGAGGTTTCAAAATTATCATGGGTGATGGAAAATCCTTTAAAGCTGCTGGGCTCATCTTTATGTTTCATCTCTTCTCTAGCTAATAGAGAAATACCTATTGCTCCCATGACATCATGGTTATCAGGGATAATAACTTCATCGTCGATTTCCTTCTCAATAGCGGCCTTAATACCATCATTTGCGGCAACTCCGCCCTGGAAAACATAGCGGGGGTAAAGTTCTTTGCCTCTAACTAGATTATTAAAATAATTTCTTACCAGAGCTTCGCAGAGCCCATTAATGATCTCGGGCTTGGTAAAGCCGTATTGCTGCTTGGAAATCATATCTGATTCAGCAAAAACCGTGCAACGGCCAGCAATTCTAACATCCTTAGTGGATTGGAGAGCTAGCTTACCAAACTCTTCAATTTCAACCCCCAGCCTTTCAGCCTGGTGGTCGAGAAAAGAACCTGTTCCTGCTGCACAGACAGTATTCATGGCAAAATCAGTCACTATTTCATTATTTACAATTATAAGCTTGGAGTCCTGACCCCCTATTTCAAAAATTGTGCTGACATCAGGAACCTGCTCGATAGTTGCTGTGGCATGGGCAGTAATCTCATTTTTGATAATATCTGCCCCTAAAATATAACCAATCAGCTGTCTACCACTGCCCGTTACTCCTACCCCGGCTATTTCATATTCATCCTTAAGCTTTTTATTTAACATAGCCAGTCCTTCTTTAACTACTTCCACCGGGGAGCCAGGGTTGCGGCGATACAGTTTAAACTGCATCTCTTTATTATCATCAAGACCCACGATGTTGATACTGACCGAACCAATATCAACACCGATATAAAGATCCTTCATGCTATATCCTCCTCTTTCTTCTGTTTTATCAAGTCCAGAAAAGCTTCTACCCTGGTAAGCATATTAGCCTTTGCCATCTGTTCATCAATAGATAGAGAAAGTATTGGAATATCGAGATCTTCAGAGACCCTATCAAGTAAACTCTGGGAGATTAATTCTGGTAAACAGCCAAAGGGTTTAAGATGAATCACGCCATCAAAACCCCGCTCTTTATAATCAACAATATGTCCAATAGAGCGCTTAGCATGACCACCAATCATAATCTCCAAATAATCGTCTGCCTTGTCGAGAATATGTTGATAATCTTGCCATTTCCAGGGTACCAAATGGCTATCAATATACTCTGAAATATAATGAGAGCGTTCTACTTCACAGCCCAGTTCATTTAACATCTCTTCTATGTCATTATTGGTGGAACCTTCCATCACTACATATATCTCGCCGATTATTCCTATTTTAAAGCGCTCATTAGGCGGAGGAAAATTATATTCCAATTCAGCCAAATAATCTCGAGCCCACTCTTATACCTCGGCAATATCTTCTTTGTTTTCAATCTCCAAATAGCGATTTTGAATCTTTTCCCAGGCATCAGAAACAGCCCTGGTATCTACAGCATGGGCTCTATTTTTATGGATTAACTTTTCTATTCTATCCATGGAATGAGCCAGAGCATAAGCTGTTCTAATGGATTTAATTACTTTAAACCAGGAATTGTCAAGTTTTATTTTTTTAAGATTGCGCAAAAAAGGGCGCCAGTCCTTAGGGGCGTCAAAAACAATGATCTCAAGGTCCAGTCCAGCATTATCGATTATTTTTTGATGCAATTTACCGTAATAGCCAGCCCGACAGGGGCCATGGCCACCACTGGTAACTATAGTATCAGCTCCCATTTCCTCAACTTCTAAATAAGTCCCCATCAATACCTTGAGGGGAAAACAGGCAAATTCGGGAGCATATTTAACTCCTAAATTAATTGTATGTTGAGTGGGGCGAGGGGGCATTATTATATCGTGCCCTAATAAATCCAATAATTTATAGTATAAAACTGGAGTGTCCATATAGGGAAAACTTACCTTCATTTCTTTTCACACTTCCTTGCTTCCTTGGTTTTTTGCAGCCTTAAAAGGTCTACAAAAGCTTCTACCCGGGTTAACAAATGACTTTCTCCTGTCTGTTCATCAATTCTTAAAGTCATAAAGGGGGTATCATACTCATCTGAATCAATATCAATAAAGGGGCCCAGAATAGAATCTGGCCCACAGCCAAAGGCAGTCACGTGGATTATACCATCAATCTCATCTGATTTAAGAAAATGATAGCCCGTCCCCAGTAACTTATTGCTAAATTCCCAGAACATTTTTTTCCGGGGGGCAAATTGGTCAACCTCTTTTTGGATCACAGCATCATCTATCATTTCAAAGGTTACTATATTTACATTCATCTCCCGTAATTTGCCCAGGAGGTCCATATTAACAAATTTATCGTAAACATTATATACATAACCCAAAAGACCAATAGTTAAATCTCCTGTATCAGGAGTGCGCTTGATATCCTCTAATAATTGGTCACTGGTAAATCCTCTACGGTGCATACTGCGATATTCCTGCCATTTCTGGCTGGCACTTTTTAAGGCCTTTTTTAAATCTCTCTTGCTAATATCAAAGACTTCCAGAAATTTTTTGTAATCCTTCCAGTCAGAGATATCATCACTATCATGTTCAATTTTGTGGGTTAAGACTTTATCTTCCATCCCCTCTAGAGAATATCTTATCATATCCGGCAAACCCAAAAACTTAGGGCAGAGAGTTACTCCCTCGCGAATATTGACTATTCGGGGGATATAGACCAGATCAACACCCTGATCCACCAAATCTAATACCTGCCCTACATATACTTTCATCGGTACACAGATTTCCGAAATAGAATATTTTACTCCTTTATTCATTATCCTTTCATTGTTTTTATCAGAAACCACTACCTCGATTCCCAGCTCTTGAAAAAGCTCTTCCCAGAAAGGATAGTAATAAAAAAACAATAAAGACCTGGGGATTCCAATTTGCATATTTGCTTATCCTCCTAAATTCGACAAAATAAAAGGCTATAATTTACTTTAGATAATATCTAACTTGCTTACATTCATTATTATATTACTTGATAGCCTTTTCTTTGTCAAATAAACCAGCCAATTGTTAACTAATAACATGGGATATTTTTAGTCTTTGCTTAAATTTACCTTTTCTAATATATAACTGGCAGAGAATTCTTCAGCTAAAATATCCATATATATTTCAGCAAACCGCTCTCCTCCGACTAGTCGGGCTTCTCTCCGACGGCCGATTTCTTTAAACCCTACCTTTTTATAGCATTTAACGGCCCGAGGATTATACTCATAAACGGTGAGCATAACATTGTGGAGATTGAGTATATTAAAGCCAAAATCTAAAAGCAGATTAACTGCTTCCTTGCCATATCCTTTATCCCAGTACTTTTTATTGCCAATAAAAATTCCTAGCTCACCCGAGGAATGAATCTGATTAATATCAAATAAACCACAGCTTCCTAGCAGTTCATCCAGGGATTTTTCAACAATTGCAAAGTGATAGTCTTTATCATTGAGTTCTTCGAGGAACTTCTTTTGATCTTCTAGATTAATTACCTGATGAGCATTGCCTAAATTCAGCGAAGCTTCCAGATCATTTATCCACTCTGTAAACTTTTCAGCATCTTCGATATTTAGAGGCGAAAGATAAAGACGTTCCCCAACAAGCTTGCGATAATATAGCATTATAATTCCTCCTCAGTTAGTTTGTCTGGTTAGATCAGGATTTTCTAAAGCAAAAGCAAAACCAATATCAAATCAAGTAACATTAGCTGCTCTTTCAAAAAGCCTGTTAGATTAAATTTTGTCATATTATACAATTCGGCATTAAATAAAAAAGACCTGCAAATCAAGCTTCATAGCTTGACAGTCAGGCAATATTATAGTAAAATTTATACCGTCAGGAAAGAAAATCTGGAGGGATGTCCGAATCTGGTAAGGGGCCGGACTTGAAATCCGGTGAAGCCGAAAGGTGTGGGGGTTCAAATCCCCCTCCCTCCGCCATTGATATAGCAAGGATCATAGCACTTTTTTACTTCTGCTGAAAAGCAGTTTTTTTTGTTTTTAGGGGTAAATCCTGACATTAGACATTTTTGCTCAATTAAAAGTCAAGTGATAGTAGTAAATATATAAATTTAGCCCCGCCGAAGCCAGGGATTAGTAATTTTATTCACACAAATTGCAGCATTAACTTTCCTGAATGGTCAACAAACAACTTAAATAAAATCGACTCCAAAACCAATTATCATAATGTCTCTATAAAAACTGTAAATGATATTGAAAATAGTTAGCTTCATTAAAGTTTTAGTGTTTTTTAATTATTTGAGAAATCGATGTCTTTTTGCCTGATATTATTATTGCGCAAAAGTTGATTAAAATAAGTGGTTTTTGGACTGGCCTTTTGATTTAAAAGCTCAAATAAAGCTAAGGTATCGCTTTTTGCTCTATGTTCATTTTTAATTTCAATTTTATGCTCATTTACTAAATCTACGAGTTTTTGTGAGTCAAATCCTCTACTCTTCCAGTCAATATCCCTATAGCTACAAAACCATTCTTTATTTGAAAGATAATCAAATTCATTCTCTATGTATTTCTTATCAAAAGAAGAATTATGTGCAACCAGAAAATCTGCTTTATCAAATATTTTATAACAAATTTCAAAGTCAAGGTTTTTCCCTTCAAGATCATTCATGCTTAGCCCATGTTTAGCTTGTGCCCGGGGATGAATTTGGCAATTTGGCTCCCTTAAACCTGTATAATTAGCAATAGGTTCTAAGTAACCTTCTTTATCAAACTTTACTAACAAAAGCGATAGTTCTATTAATTCATCTTTATTTGAAAGTCCAGTAGTTTCTGTATCCAATATTATTGCTCTGTTATTGTACTTTTTATCAGCCTCAGTTTTAGTTTTAGCAGTTTTCTCTAAGTGCTGTTCAAAACTATACTCTTTATTGTCTTTAGTGTTGCACATTAATTCATTTTCTTCGCTCTTATTATCTTTGTTTTTGCCCCATAAATACAATTTTCTAATGACATAAGCAATTAAAACTAATAAAATAATTTCAGCCAATATTATCTACCTCGCCTTTATCATTTATTGCCTGTACTGCAAAATCGCTCTTCTAGCTATTATATGAGTCTAAAGGTTTTACTTATACTCTTTTTCACTTATTATTATACTTAACTAAAAATATTCTAGTCCTTCTCAAATTCATCAAAATCATGAGAATCATCCGACTTCTTAATGTATTTCTAGGAATTGTCCTGGCATACTATTTATTTTAGATTTCACCCCTGCCATGCTAATCTCTTTTTGCGCGGAAAATTCCCTCTTGCAAAATTACATATTCTGCAACTGTCGACGCAGCTTTAAAAGAGCTTTTTCTTTGTCCTTACATTCCAGCATAACATCGAATTCTGTGCCCACCTCTTTTTCAGCCATCTTCATAAAACTGGCAAATTCTTCAGGATCAATTTTTCTGGCATGGCGGGTGGGTTTTTCCGAGCTGGCCGGAGAGGAAAAGTGCAGTTTAGGCCTTCTCTCCTGCCAGGTGGCAAAGGCCCGAGACAAAAGATCTGACAGATTCTCTTCCGGTCTGTAATTTATATTAAAGTGATGTATATCCAGCACCATGGGGATTTTCAGCTCTTCGGCCACACTCAGCACCTCAGTAGCTGTATAAGATTTGTCATCATTTTCGATCACAATCCGCTCCTGAATGGCAGGATCCAGACTAAGAAAATTTTCCTTGAACCTCTCAAGAGCTCTTTCTCGCTCACCATATACCCCACCTATATGGAGTATAATGATGGCTTCACTATCAAGCCCCATAGCCTGCAGAAAACTATGATGATATCTCAGATCCTGGCGAGCATTTTCCACCACATCTTCTTTGTCGCTGTTAAGAACCGTGAACTGTTCGGGATGCATACTCACCCTGAACCCATGCTCGCGGACAAGTTTGCCCAGTTCCTTAATTTCAGTTTCAGCGCTGGCAATGTAGTCCCAGTCATCGGCAACTGGATGGGTGGCCATAGGCACTATATCAGAACAGAATCGATATACAAAGATCTCATTTTCCAGATTGAATTTAAGTATCTCCAGATTGTTCTGCAAATTTTTCTCTAACAATCGATTTAACTTATCACGGCGCTCCTCAGCAGAAAGACGGCGCAGATGCTTTACCGTAGTCCCGTGGTTAGGGCGCTTACTTCTTTCAGAAAGTTTTCTGTTGAGACAGGGATATCCCAGACGCATGTTTAACTCCTTTCTATTATTTATAGCTAACTGAATTTAATTCAAGTTCAACCCTTCTCAACCCTTACAAAATTACCCGAGTTCCACACTGCCTTGGGTGAAAATATCCCCCCTGACCAACTTCTATTAGGTCGGTTTGTTGCTCAAATAATACTATCTTCAAAATATATTATACCACTTTAAGAGCAGTGATGGGGTTTTAGTTTTCTATCTTTGATCTTGGAGAATTGTTATGATCTCATCATCAAGGGCATCCATATTCTCATCAAGACGTGCTATATTATCGATCAGCTCCCGAAAATCACCGGCCAGAATGCCCTCATTGGATCGGATAAACTCCCCTTCTTCGACCTGTAGAGCCGATTTAATTGCACAGTGTGATGATAGATAGACTTTTTTAGCACAGCCGGGTTTAGCACCATCACATATCATGCCTGTGAGCACTCCATATATGTTCAGCACTGTTCGCCAGAGTGAATCCATATCTTTATCCAATAGATAGGATACACCACAACCTGCTCCCACGGCTGCAGCAACGCCGGCACCGCACATCGCCGAAAGCGCCCCCATCTCTCCTTTTATGTAGGTGGTGATGAGAATGGCCAGTACCAGAGCCTTTTTGAGATCTCTGTGAGATGAGTTCAGCACCTCAGCCGCACCTATTAGTGTTAAAAAAACCGTGATTCCCTGGTTGCCGCTGCCGGCCAGAGACATCGCCGGTTTATCGCTGCCGTTCATTCTGGCCCGCGAGGCGGCCTGGCATAGAGCGGGAGGATATTCGAGAAGATCTTTTTCATCATACTCAAGTTCATCAAGCCTCTCCTGCGCCAGCTTCCACGAGAACTCTATGCCTTCATCTACAATCTCCAGATCATCATGTTCCAGCCTTTCGATCAGTTCATAGTACTCCTGCAAATCCAGTTCGGAAAGAAGACCGTTCTGAGCTTCTTTCATTTTTTTATCCTGCAGAACAAAGCTGCCGATCTCCTCCCCGGTCTCGACCAGCTCGATATTGGTATGTTTATCCAGAATGATAGTCCTGGCAGCATCAACATCAGTTCTCACCGTAACATCTATATAGAGCCTTTTTACTGTTCTATCTACACTATATTCAACCCTACCGGCATCCACCAGCCTTCTGGCCTTCTTTCTTGCTTTTTCATCCAAATCCTGCAGTACCTCGAGGCCACGCTCGGCACTGCCGCAGATATAACCCAGGGCAGCAGCCATACCCACACCGAAGTCACTTGTGCCCGGAATAAAAACCCGGGCTGCATTGCGGTAGAGTGAGGAGTTTACCACCAATCTGATATGCTGCAGCTCACCGCTGACCTCTTCTCTCGCCCGGGCAGCTGCCAGGGCTATGGCCACAGGCTCGGTGCAGCCCTGGGCCGGCACAAGTACTTCATCCAGTATCTCTTTTATTTTTCGCTGATAATATTTCTCTGTTTTCTGCATTGTCTGTTCCCCCCAACTACCATTTTAACACGTGGGGAGCATAAAATCACCCTGAAATATCTGTGTTTTTACTGAAATTTAAAACTTCTGCCCACCTCTCCTATTCCCAACTGAATGTTAAATACTTTTTTGCGGTCTCCTGGGTCATAAGCTATAATGAAAATTGTATTCTACTTTATGTATGTAGAACATTATCAAACTATAGGAGGATAAAATATGTCTTATCGCCTGCATCCGATCTGGTGGCCGCTGCTGATTCTTTTTTCTCCGCTCATCATCCCCTATCTTCTCCTGAAAAATCGATCATTCCGGAGTAATAAAACTGCTGCTGCCGGGGAAAACCGGAGGAGAATATCGGCAGCAGAAACTCTGAGTCCGGCCAGAAGAAAACAGCTAAAGATTACCGTCATTACAGAGGGCAAGTCCAGGCCAGGCTACAGAAGTGAGGCCGGTATTTCCTATCTTTTAGAAACAGAGAAGGAGTCTTTACTGTATGATCTTGGTTTTGGCCCTAAAAGCGGAGCATTTGAACATAATTTCAATAGACTCGATATTAATCCTGGAAACATAGAAGGAGTTGTAATATCTCACCTCCATCCTGATCACATGGGAGGCCTCAAAGCTGCTAAAAAGAAAAGGGTTAAAATAACGGAAGTCCCTAGGGTGCCAGGTGAAAATAAAAATCTTCCAGTCTTTCTCCCTGAAGATGCTGGTGTGAGCTATGGAAAGCCAATAACCGTCAGTGAACCGCGCCTTATCAGGGATGGCGTGGCCAGCACCGGTCCTCTGTCTAGCAACCTGTTTTTCTCAGGCCTTACCGAAGAACAGGCTCTTATATACAGCCTGAAAGACAAGGGAAAGGTGATTATCACTGGCTGTGGACATCCAGATTTAGCTGTACTTAAAAAAATGGCTGGAAAAATTGGTCCAGAGAAAATCTACGCTCTTGTGGGGGGACTTCATCTACCTGTAAGGCGGGGTAGAATGAGAAAAGCCGGCATCGATATGCAGAGAATAATAGGGACAGGCCTGCCTCCCTGGCAACAGCCCGGCGAGGAGGAGCTGAGCAGAACCGCCTCTCTGCTCAATAAAATCAAACCCGAGCGCATTCTGCTTTCTCCTCATGACAGCAGTGATTTTACCCTCAATTTTCTCAGCAGCAAACTCACAGCCGAGACAGATGTTTTAAAGAGTGGTGATACATTCCAGCTTTAATTTCAGTACCGGCAGCCGCCCCCGCCCTGTCGGCCATGATGGTCATCATGATCACAGATGTTATCGCTGGCCTCCAGGCTGTCTTCTAAATAGGCCCTAACACAGGATTCAACTTCACCCTGAGCCCCCGTCACCACTTCTATATCTTTTTCCTGAAATAAATTTACTGCCTTCACCCCCATCCCCCCGGCGATTATACAGTCAACTTCTTTGTTATTGAGAAACCGCGGTAAAAATCCTGGCTGATGTCCGGGATTTTCAATAACATTTTTCTCTCTTATTTCCTTATCTTCTGTGTTTAAAATAGTGTACTCAGGACAGCGGCCAAAATGACCTGCTACTTTTCCAGATTCAGTTGGAACAGCAATTTTTTTCATTAAAATCACCTCTAAAAAGTATTATTTATTAATTTCCAGATCTTCTTTAAACTTTTTGCCCCCCTGCTTTCGGGAGCATATTCAACAACTAATTCTCCCTTTTCCATAGCCGCAACTACTGATTCATCGAAAGGAACTTTTCCCCACAGCGGAATGTTTTTATCTTCACAATAATCTGCAATATAATGAGTTAGCTCTATATTGATATCATATTTATTAATCACCATATAAGCAGGAATGGAAAAATGTTCAACAACTTCAATTATTCTTTCCATGTCAGATATTCCGGACTCAGAAGGCTCAGTAACAATAAGAGCCCCATCCGCTCCTCCTAAGGAAGCTATTACCGGGCATCCCACCCCGGGAGAACCATCGATTACAAGCAGATCGTGCCCCTCCTCTTCCGCCCAATTTTCAGCTTCATCTTTAACCCTGCTCACCAGTTTCCCGGAATTTTCAGCCCCTATTTCTAATCGGGCATGTACCATTGGCCCCGAAAGTGAATTGGAATAAAAAATTTCTCCTGTTTTTCTTTTCGCGAGTTTAAGGACATTTTCCGGGCATATAGCCACACATAAACCACAGCCTTCACATTTAAGTTCTTCAATTTCATTGTCAGCATCAATTGCATTAAAGTTGCAAATTTCCCGACATTTTCCGCAGTCTGTACACAACTTTTTATTCTTTACTGCCAGTTTAGCTCCATGATAGGATTCACTTTCAATTATTTCAGGGGCCATTAAAAGATGCATATTGGGAGCGTCCACATCGCAATCTGCCAGGACCACATTATCCGCCAAAAAAGCCAGATTAGCTGCAAAAGTAGTTTTTCCTGTACCCCCCTTACCACTTATTACAGTCAGTTTTTTCATGCTGTCATCTCCTTAATATCAACCATAATCTGCTGGAATTTGTCCTGCCAATCTTTCATTTCTGTTATGAATGGAATCCCGCGCGAATAAAGTTCAGCAATTTCTCGGGAAAAGGGTATCTTTAAAAGTATATCTATCTGCTTATCACGGCAAAAATCTTCTATAATATTATCAGCTTTAGGTTGAGAACGATTTATGATAACTCCATAAGGATTTCCCAATTTTTGGGCCAGCTCAACTGCAATCTTGAGATCGTGAAGCCCGAAAGGTGTTGGTTCTGTAACCAGAATAATAAAATCACTATCACTGGCACTTTCAATGGTTGGGCAGGTAGCTCCAGGCGGGGCATCAATAATTACCATCTTATTTTTGTTTATCTTCTTCTTTAATTGTGCAATTAGTGGCACTGCTGAAGCTTCTCCAACGGTTAATTTCCCCTGCCAGAAATCTATACTTCTGGAATTAAAGGTGCTCCTGCCTCCGGTAATTTCTCCCACCTGTCTTTTCTTAACTTTGATAACATTTTCCGGGCATATAATTTTACAGCCACCGCAGCTACTACAAACTTCCGGGTAAACTATTATTTTTTCTCCTAACCTGGCCAGGGCATTATATTCACAAAACTCTATACAGGATCTACAGCCACTGCATTTATTCTGCTCTATATCCGGGATATTACGCCAGGCTTTTTCTGAGTTCCCGAAAAATTCAGGTTTTAAAAAAATACTGGCATTTGGCTCTTCAACATCAGCATCCAAAAATTGCACATTTTTCAGGGATAAAGCCATATTTGTAGCTGCGGTGGTCTTGCCGGTTCCTCCTTTCCCACTCATTACTGTAATTTTCATACCATCACCTTATTTCCGCCCTGGATGCTTTTGATTGGTGGGTTCGTCGGGTTGATTAAGTTTTCCATCTTCAAAGTCAGATAGTGCTTCATTTACGGTGCAATCTTCGGTAAGATAAATCTCAATCTCTGCCTCTTTTAACCCTTCGAATGCTTTAGGACCGACTCTACCTGTGATAAGAAGATCCACATCTCTGTCCGCTAAAGTTTGAACTGCTTCAATTCCAGCTCCGTGCCCTGCTTCTGCAGCTTGATTTTTAATGTATTCCATATTTTCATTTTCCTGATTGAAGACCAAAAAGTAAGAACTTCTGCCAAATCTATGATCAACTTTCACATCAGATGTGCTTTTACTTTCAGCGGTTACGGCAATTTTCATTTTAATCACCTCTTAAATTTTATCACATCTTATAATTTCTGCTGGTTGTAACCAGATGATTATATTTAATCTTAATTGCTTCCTCGACAAGTGCTGAAAACAATTGATTAAAACAGGGATTGTCATTTATCAGGTCTTCTGGATGCCATTGAACTCCAACCACAAAGTTTTTGTCAGGATCTTCAATTGCTTCCACTATACCCCTATCAGATTTAGCACTTATTTTAAAATTATCTGCTATTTCTTTTGCTGCCTGGTGATGTCGGGAGTTCACCTCTATTGAATTAACTGAACATAAGATATCTGACAACTGACTATTGGGGATGACTTCAATTTTATGATGAGAATAATCATTCTTGTGTTTATCTAAGTGCTGGGAAGCAACTTCAGCAAACTGTTTTTCCAGGTCCTGATATAAACTGCCTCCGCAGGCCACATTCATAAGCTGTAATCCCCGACATATACCTAAAATTGGCAGATTTAATCGATAAGCTTTCAGAAATAATGTGACTTCCCATTTATCTCTTCTTTTATCACAATTTTTAGCAGAATCAACATTTTCTTTATAAAATTCTGGGGAAATGTCCTGCCCCCCACTCAGAACCAGGCCATCAATCAATTTCACATAATTTTTTACTTCTTCGTAGTTGCTATCAATTATAGGGATAGGAAGTGGCAGAGCTCCGGCCTCATAAACAGCCTGCACATAGCTGCAGCCAACCCGGCCAAAAGCTGCCTGTAAATCTTCTTCCTGCTTGCGAAAAGTAGTAATACCAATTAAAGGCCTGTCCATCAGCCACCCCCCTTTGTTATATCAAGTAATAAAGTATTGCGAAGTTTTTGCTCCTCATTTTAAATATAATTTTTAATTAATCTGTCCGCCCCCCCTGTTTCAGAGGGAGCGGATAGATTAATTCTTTATATGACCTGATAATGATTTAAATCCTTAGTCAGTCTCCGCCTGCAATTGTTGAATTCTCTCTTTGACAGCTTCCATCTGATCTTCCAGATCTTCAGCTGTTCTCTTTAAATTTTTCAATTCTATTTCCTTAGCTTTTTCTTCCGAAACCTGTGGTTCTGCCAGTCGAGAACGTCTGACTGCTCCAGCTGGAGGTCCTGCAGGTCTTGCCCCTCTGGAGGCTCTACCTCCACGAAATCCACGAGCCAGTCCTAAACCTTTACCAGCTCCAGTATTAGCATACTCCGGCACATTATAACCCGCGCAGTAGCCAGCATTTCTGCCTGTCATTGGTCCTAACCCATCTGGTCCTGTTCCATCTCCACGTGGCATAACTACCCCTCCCTTTATGAGCATTTGTTCAATTCAATTATATTTTACCATAGTTATAATCATATGTCAATAACATCTAAAATAAAACCGGAACCCTACCTATGCAGACATAACCAGTGTACTGCCTGCAGGTATCAGCGGTTCCGGTTTGGTCAAAAGTATGCTGACTCTGATTTTATCCTTAATTAGCTGTACGCTTAAAATAAAGTTTGATAGTTGAAAAAATTATCCCTCACTCACATTCCTGACATCTGGCCTGACCATGCCGGTATCTGGCAGGATGGGAATCTTTTATATCCTTTCCGCACTTGCCGCAGCGGGGCTGCAGGCGATAGCTGCCTCCTTCAAATTTAAGTGATTTTCCCTCAATCAAAGCTTCCGCAATTTTCTGGCGGGCTTCTGTCAGGATGCGTTGATAGGTGGGGCGGGAAATTTCCATTTTAGCAGCTGCTTCCTGCTGATTTAATCCCTCAAGATCTTTGAGCCTCACTGCCTCCACTTCTTCAAAAGTGAGTGAAACTCTCTCCAGTCTGTTATTTGGAATACCGGCGGGTTTATACAATTTGGATTCCGGGATATTTTCAATTCTTCTCTCTTTTTTGGGTCTAACCATGTTTATCACTCCATTATTTACCTTCATAAATTTAATTGTAACATAGTTATAAACAAAAGTTCAAATTAAACTGCAGTCTGTCGCTGTTGTGAACCGTGAACTGTTCGGGATGCATGATCACCCTGAACCCATGCTCGCAGACAAATTTCCCCAGTTCTTTTATTTCAGTTTCAGCGCTGGCAATGTAGTCCCAGTCATCGGCAACTGGATGGGTGGCCATAGGCACTATATCAGAACAGAATCGATATACAAAGATCTCATTTTATTTGAATTTAAGTATATAATAACAATAAAGCCCTATCATTATACTAATATTTAATATTATAATAGCTGATAAAAGGTAACAATCAAGGTAAATCTGTTTTATCCACTTCTCTCTCATATTTAAGCTGGCGAATGTCTTTTTCTAAAAGAAGTTGATTGGGATAATATATAGTTTCTTCTCCACTATCAATCACTGTAACAAAGTTTCTGATCTCTCTCACTCTGCCGGAAATATCTTCAAACTCAACCAGCATGCCCTTCCGGAGATAGGTTTTTAAGCTGTGGTGAGAGATAAGAGGCAATAATCCTGCGACCACAAAAGAGAAGAATGATAAAGAGCGAGACTGTTATGGCGCCGGTAATAATAGTAAATCCTGCCAGGGAAATAAAGCTAAATAGATTTAAATAATCAAAGACCGAGAGCAGGGTAACAAAAATTATAAAAAATTTAACTATAAGGCCAACCTCTTTGCCGTACTTGACCCCCAGTGAAATAGCAAAATTTTCGCTGAGCCGGGCTGCTCGCCGGGCAATAAAGGTACCTAAAGAAAGTATAATTATCGCTATTAACAGCTCGGGAATATAGGAAATAAACCTTTCCAGTAGATTGGCTGCCGCTGTTAAGCCCAGCACATTAGCGGCCAGCATCAAGGTGGTGATAATAATCAGCCAGTAAATTCCCTGAGCAATCAGAAGGGAAGGGCTCCAGCTCTTTTCTCGAGTGCGGCGTTCCTGCTCACTGAGTTTGCCGTACCAGACTCGATATATGGTAACATCAACCCCTGCTATCCGCACTAAAATCCTAACGGCCTTTCTCACCAGCAGAGCTGTTAACCAGCCAACCAGAAAAACTCCAAGCCCGGTTAGCAAGGTCGGCAGGTACTCAATAAAATTAATTAGATAATACAGAAGTTCTTGATAAAGTTCTGCCAGCATATTCACTCCTCCTAACCTCTAAAGTGTCTAAAGTAATAGAAATTTAATCCAGCTCATTTTTATATGATAAAGTTATCTATCCTTTAAATAATATGACTTTGGTCACCGCTCATCATTTTCGCCCAGCTCCTCCAGCCAGTTGTAAAGGGCAACTATCTTTTCTATCAACCAGCTCTCCTTTTCCTCAGTCCGGTTGACTATTTCCTCGATTTTACTGTCAAACTCTTCCGCTTTACTTTCAGTACTTGTCCAGATTCTGCGGCTCTTCAGCAAAAACTCCTCCAGCTGAGATTCCCAGTACAAGAGTCCCCGGCTCACTGTCAGGTTTATGTTTTCTATCGACTGTACTCCCATTACAGTTAGATGTCTCACCCACTGCAGAGGATAAAAATCTCCCATCCCCCTGGTCAATAGTTCCTGTAGACTGAGCTGTTCTTCCAGTTCCACCCGAATCAGCAGACTTAAAGAAAAAACTCTTAAGAGAGAGGTTAAAATAAAGATAAAATGAAGCCCCTCCAGATACAAGAAATTTATCTGTAAAGCTATTTCAGAGACCAGCCCGGCCAGTACACCACCTACTATTGGAGCTACTGCTGCCGCCAGGCCGGTAGCAGCAGCAAAAAGTCCGTAATAGGCAACTTTATACTCCTCCCTGGCCAGCTGCATCAACAGCAGTGAGGTAGCCAGACCGATTCCAGACCAGATCAAGCCCGAGAAAAAGTTTACTCCCCAGAGTATACTGTAATTCTGAGGCCCGGCCATTATCCAGATAACCGGTAAAGCAACAGCTCCCAGCGACGTATAATAGAGCAAACTTTTGCTGCCAATCCTATCAACAAATTGTCCCCAGTATTTCATTCCAATAATATTGGTTATTCCGCTTACCAGAGTGAGCAGTGATATTACTGTAAAGGGAATTGATAAATCAACAATCATATAAACACTGAAAAAGGGAGCTGAAAGCCCCACCGCAAAGGCCCAGGCCATGCTGAAAATTACCAGATAACGAAAATTCTTATCCTGAAGCGGCAGCCGTAGGCTTTCCCAGAAGTTTAACTCTACTGGCTTTTCTAACGAACTTTCTTCTTCCACACCAGCACTTATTCTTCTTAAAAAAAGCCAGGAAACCACTCCACAGCAAAAGGCCAGCAGAAAAGCCAGGGAAAAACCCCAGATTTCCTGACCGGGGAATAAAGTCTCCCAGCTATCAATGATAAATCCAGCCATCAACCCCGAAATCATTGCCGTAATTCCAGCATACATATTGCGCTGGCCGAAAAATCGGCCCCGTTCAGATTTCTTGATCAGGCTGCTGATCCATCCCATCCAGGAAACATTGCTGAAAGCAGCAAAGATCCCGGCTAAACTCAACAGTATTAGAAAAATTGCTATAACTACTGACTGGCTAACCCCCAGATATAATA
>LFFM01000530.1_pt1 | contig 26903 bp, 21 predicted proteins | sample 643131 | NCBI WGS metagenome assembly LFFM01 (sample SAMN03777445, study PRJNA286221) | soda lake metagenome | biome: soda lake; feature: Kulunda steppe; material: water; isolation source: sample Tc-Br brine of Tanatar trona crystallizer | place: Russia: Kulunda steppe | collected 2011-07
GCAGGTCCGGTCGCTCAGTGGCACGATGCGGTAGCCCCCGATGGCCGCGCCGCCCTCGCGGGATTTCTGCATGGCAAGGGACTTCAGCTGCTCGTCACCGACGGCCGCTCGGCCCTACACGCCGCCATCCGCGCGCAGCTGGCGCATTGTTTTGGCTCCGAGGCCCCCGCGCCGACGGGTATTGCCACGAGCGACTGGCGCACCGATCCAGCCACCACACCTGCCGGCAGAGCGCCCCTTCACGTCGCGCATCCCTCAGCACCACCAGCCATGCTTACCCGCTCCTGCTGGGCGGGACGTCTGCTCTGGGCCGGTGCCGAAACCGCCACAGACCACCCCGGCTATCTCGACGGCGCCATCGAAGCCGGCGAGCGCGCCGCGCAGGAGGTGCTGGACGCCACCCCCGTGTCGTCGCTATCGAATCCCTGACGCGGCCCGGAGTCATGCAGGCCTGATGAGGCCGACAGAATCGAGGGACCGGGGGCGGTCGCACAGGTGCATCACGCCCGGGACGGACGTGACGAGGAAGAAAGAACAGGCACCAAAGATGGCGCGCAAATGGGATCAGGGGAGAAAGGCAGCGCCGGCGAACCTGTAACGCCCCTCCCCATCACAGCAAGCTCGGGATGTCCTGCTCTTCCGCCAGGTTGGCGCGGCGGAAGTAAAGCGTGATGAATGTGGCGATGATCACGATGAACAGCGAGTAGAGGACCGGGATCAGGATGGCCTGGTCAAGCGCCGCGCCGGAGAAACTGAGGATCACGATGCCGATGGCGAGGGGTCCGTTCTGAATGCCCGTCTCCAGCCCCACCGTGCGCGCGTTCATGGGGTGGAGCCGCAGCAGTTTCGAGAGCCCGTACGCGATGCCAATGCCGATGGGCCCAAGCATGATGGGGACGAAGTAGACGTTCCACGGGGTGGTCAGCAGCAGCTCCCAGTTGCGCGGCACCCAGGTGACGATCAGGAAGATGATCACAAAAATTCCGAAGACCCCGCCCATCAGTTCCAGTACCGCGCCCACGTTGGCATTCTTGCTCCGCACCCACATGGCGATGGTCACCGGCACAAGCAAGATAACCAGGGTCACGATGATGTTCTGGATGGGGATCTCCGCCCCCTCAGCGACCAGCCCAGCGCCGTAGATGCTTAGGGCCAGGGGCGTCATAACCAGCGCAAAGAGCGTAGAGTTGGTGGTCATCAACACGCTCAGCGCGAGGTTGCCTTTGGAGAAGTAGGTGAAGATGTTCGAGGTGGTGCCGCCCGGTACGGAGCCCATCAGCAGCGCGCCCACCGCCACCCACGGGGGCAGGTTCAGGGTCAGCACCATGATGAAGGCGATCAGCGGCATGATCGCGAACTGGGTCACGAAGCCAATGATCAGGCCCGCCGGCTTCTTGATGGCCGAGAGGAAGTCGCGCGGGGTGAGCGAGGCGCCCATCCCGAACATGATCACGAACAGCAGCGCCACCAGCATGATCTGCTCAAACTCCGTCACCACCGCGGCGTCGGGTACGTCCGCCAGTTCCGGTACTTCCTGGAGGGTGGCTACAACGATCTCATCGAATGTATGGCTCATGGGCTACTTCCTCGGGTCGCCGACGACGGATTCAGGGGTAAAGCCGAACTGCTCGTCGGGCAGCTCAGCGCGGAGGTCTTTGCGGAGGATTTTGCCAACGAGGCTCTTCGGCAGGTCGTCCCGGAATTCTACGCTCTTCGGTACCTTATAGGCGGCCAGGTGCTTGCGGCAGTGGGCGATGATCTCCTCACGGGTTGGGGCGGGGTCTTCGGCCACGACGTAGGCGCGGACCTGTTCGCCACTCTTCTCATCAGGCACCCCAATCACCGCGGCCTCTGCGATGCCCTCCAACTGTGTCATCACGTCCTCCACCTCGTTGGGAAACACGTTGAAGCCGGAGACGAGGATCATGTCCTTCTTGCGGTCGACGATGGTGAAGTAGCCATCCTCATCCATCACCCCAATATCTCCGGTGTGGAGCCAGCCGTTTTTCAGGACGTCCTCGTTCGCCTCGGGCCGCTGCCAGTACCCTTCCATGATCTGCGGTCCGCGCGCTACGATCTCGCCGGAGGTGCCGGGCGGGACGGGCTCGCCATTCTCGTCCACGATCCGCATCTCGGTGGAGGGGACGGGGATGCCGATGGTGCCGTCGCGTATCTCACCGGACAGCGGATTAAAGGAGAGCACCGGAGAGGCCTCGGTAAGGCCGTAGCCCTCAACGATTTCGGTACCGGTCACCTCGCGCCACCGCTGGGCCACGGCGGTGTGGAGCGCCATCCCGCCGGCGGCGGACGCGCGCAGGTGGTCCGGCGGATACTCCAGAAACCAGCGCTCCTTCAGCAGCGCACTGAAGAGGGTGTTGACGCCGGTCATCCAGGTGATGGGATAATTCTCAAAGGCCCGCTTGAGGTTGCTTGGGGGGCGCGGGGACGGGATGAGGATGTTGCGCGCGCCGACCTCGAAGAAGCCGAGCAGGTTGACCGTGAAGGCGAAGACATGGTACAGCGGCAGCGCGGTCAGGACAACCTCCGTGCCCGGGCGGATGTTGTCCTCGCCGATCATGTCAAGCATTTGCCGCGTGTTCGACAGCAGGTTGCCATGGGTCAACATGGCGCCTTTCGAGACGCCCGTGGTACCACCGGTGTACTGCAAGGCAGCAAGCGAATCGTGGTCGAGCCCATCCATGTAGGCCTCCACGTCCACGCCCCGGTCGATGGCTTTGCGCCCCGCCTCAAGCGCCTCCCGGAAGGGCGTGTGCGGGATGTCGATGGTGGGGATTGAGCGGTCCCAGTAGCGCTGCACCAGCCGGATGATGCCCGCGATAATCGGCGGAAAGAAATCGCCGACCTTCACCGTGATCACCTTCTCAATGTCCGTATTCGGGAGGACCTCCGGCAGCCGGTCGGCGAACATATCGATAATGACGAGCACCTGCGCGCCGGAGTCGGCGTACTGGTGGGTCATCTCGGAGGCGGTGTAGAGCGGGTTCGTATTGACGAGCACGCCGCCGGCCTTAAACACGCCAAAAGCCGCGATCGGGTAGCTGAGGCAGTTGGGCATCTGCAACGCTACGCGGTCGCCAGGTTGCAGCTCGCATGCCTCCCGAAGGTAGGCCGCGAAGGCGTCGGACAGGTCGTCCACGGCGCGGTAGCGCAGCGAGCCGTTCATGCCGTTGGGCATGCACTGGGTGAAGGCGATGGCGTCAGCGTACCGGTCGGCGGCATCGCGTACGAACGCGGCGAGGTGGGGGAGCGTGACGTCCGCGATCTCGGGAGACGTTCCCTCCGGATACTGGGACGTCCAGGGGTGGGCAGGCATACAGATTGGGGTCAAGTGTAGGGAGAAGCTACACTTTTTTGCAGATTTCGTCAAGGAGCGGGGTGGGTGTCCAGACCCTGCATGTGGCCGTCAGCCTTTGTATAATGAATTAACGAGATAGAGCGGTCCATTCCTTAACCCGACCTGCCCACGCCACTTAAAACAGGGTGGCAGTCGCGCACGCCTCACAACACGGAAGTCCAGTTTTGTACAGACCTGAGTGGTTTGAATGGCGCACCATCTTGCCCGTACTGCTGCTGACGTTCTCTATTATCGCGGTGCTCGTGCCGGAGAACGGGTTCAGCAGGCAGGCCACCGCGTCCCCGCCGGTTGCGGAAACGGCATCGGGCGAGCCGGAGCGCATCACGCTTGCCGAAGCGCTGGATCGCTTTCAGCAGCAGAGCCTTGAGCTCCAGGTAAGCCACGCGCAGGCCGTAGAGCAAGCGGCGCGGGCGGCGCAGGACCGCGCCTATCCCAATCCGGAACTGGAGCTTACGCACGAGCCGCTGTTTCGGGGCAGCGACCGGGTGTGGGAGGCGTATGCCGTGATCCATCAGCCCATCGAGTGGCCCGGGCATCGTAGCACCACGCGCGAGGTGGCTACCCGCACGGCAGAGGCGGCGGAGGCGGGAGCCCAGGTCGACAGCCTGCAGCTGATGCATCAGGCCGCCCGGGCGTATATTGAGGCAGCCGCTGCGGAGGCGCACCTAACTGCGGTAGAAACGGCGCTGCGCCTGTTTCAGCAGGCCGATACCACGTACCAGCGCCGGTTTGCGGAAGGCGACGTGTCAGGCTTTGCAGTGGAGCACTTCCGGGTGCTGTATGCGGGCTATCTTGATCAACAGGCGGCTGCCGAACTCGAGGTGGCCGATACCCGCCGCACGCTCAACCGCCTGATTCAGGCGGATCCAGACGAGGAGATGCTGGCTCCGGTCCCGCTGGATGGGGTCGAGGCCGAGCCTCCGACGTTACTCGAGGCCCAGGCGTTGGCCGAGCAGCAACGTCCCACGCTCATGCGCATCGAGGCGGAGGTTGCCACGGCGGAAGCGGCGCAGCGGGCAGCGCAACAGGCCCGCATCCCGAATCCCACGCTCATCGCAGGATACAAGCGGCAGTCTGATGGGTTTGAGGGGCTGCTCGTCGGGGCTGCGATCCCCATTCCGATCTTCAATCGCAATACCTCGCAGGTACGCGCCGAGCAAGCCCGCCTGCACGCCGCCGAAACGACACAGCGCCTTCTGCACATCGAGGTTAATGACGAGGTCCGCGCGGCCCACGCAGCCTATGCCTCGGTCACCGACCGGCGTGACCGGATCGCGGCCGTTGGGGGTTCTCCCGACGCCCTGCTCGCCAGTGCCCAATCCAGCTATGCGGAGGGCGAGATACCGCTTTCTGATTTGCTTGAGGCTGCCGCATCCTATGCCGATGCGCGTGCTCGGGACATCGACCTGACGTCTGAGCAGTGGATGCGCTACTTCGATCTGCTTCGTGCCATGGGTGATACCCCGTAACCTGCTCCTCGCTGCTCCCTGTTGCCTACGCTTTCCTGCTATGCCAACCTCGCGCGCTCTTCTTACGTGCCTTCTCGCCCTGCTCCTTGTGGCTGGAGGGTGCGGATCCGATCAGTCCCACGACCACAGCCACGACGAGCATAATGGGGCGGAAGTGCATGATGACCATGACCACGATGAGCACGGGCATGATCATGACCATGATGACCACGAGGATGAGCATGACCACGACCATGATGACCACGAGGATGATCACGACCATGCCCAGGAGGACCACGCGTCGGGGATCCATCTTTCCGTAGCCGACCAGGAAGCCATTGGTCTTGTGGTCGATACGGTACGCACGGGTGAGGTGTCGGCTACCATATCCGCAAGCGGCACCATTGAGCCGGTAGCAGGACGGCAGGCGGTGGTGGCGGCGCCCACGGCAGGGCTCATTCGGGCTGATCAGAATCTGGAGGCACCGGTGCCGGGGGACCGGGTGCAGGCAGGTCAGGTGTTGGCGGTACTTGCCCCCACGGACGACGGGTCGTACGCCGAACTCAAGGCACGCGTGGAGCGGCTGCAGCGCGACGTGGACCGGGCCGAGCGATTGTATGCCGACCAGGCTATTCCTGAGCGCCGCCTCATTGAGGCAAGGCACGATCTGGAAGTGGCTCAGGCATCCCTCGAATCCCTCGGTGGCTCTGCCGACGACGAGGGCTACGACCTGACCCTCCGCGCTCCGCTGGACGGATGGGTGCAAGAGCGTATGCTGACGCCCGGCACCCATGTGGCCACCGGCGATAGGCTCTTCACGGTCGCAAACACCGCGTCCGTGTGGCTGCGTGCCCATGTGCCGGCCGCCTCCGCGGCGCAGATCCGGAATGAGGGGCAGCAGGCCACCTTTACCGTCGAAGGATACGACGAGCCCTTCGCCACAGCGGCACTCGTGTCCGTGGGTTCAGCCATCGATCCGGACGACCGCACGCTGCCGGTGGTGTTTCGGGTGGATAACCGCGATGGGCGCCTCAAGATCGGTATGCTGGCCGAAGCGCGCCTGCCGGTGGAAGGGGCGACGCGTGGCGTCACCATCCCGGCCACCGCCATTCGCACGGAAGATGGTATCCCCGTCGCCTACGTCCGGACCCACGAGGATGCCTTCGCGCGCCGCGTCCTTCGCCTCGGCCCGAGCGATGGGGTGCACACCATCGTGGAAGGAGGGGTCGAACCTGGAGAGGCCGTCGTCACGCGCGGAGCCTATCAGGTCTACCTCGCTTCGGTGGATACCGAAGCCGGCGGCCATCACCACCATCATTGATCCGGCCAGCGCTGGGCCCGCCCGGTCTCTGCCGGCACGTCATCGCACGTTTCACAACTCCGCTCTTTTATGCTACGCGCCATCGTTGGCTGGTGTCTGAGCAACCGGGTAGTCACGCTATTCATGGCGGGTCTTCTGCTCGTTTCAGGTCTGTACGCGGCTGTAACCATGCCTGTCGACGTCTTCCCGGACCTCTCGGCGCCTACGGTGACCGTGCTTACCGAAACGCGGGACATGGCTACGGAGGAGGTAGAGACGCTCGTGACCCGGCCCATCGAAACGAGCGTACACGGCGCCACCGATGTCCGACGCATCCGGTCTAATTCGATGCAGGGCATTTCGGTCGTGTACATCGAGTTTGACTGGGGCACCGACATCTTTCGGGCCCGGCAGATCGTGAACGAACGCCTGCAGCAGGTGCAGGGCGACCTCCCGGCCGGTATTGAGGCCCCTGCACTCGCCCCCGTGGCCTCCATTATGGGCGAGATTCTGATCGTGGGACTCACGAGTACGGCGCACGACGACATTGCCCTGCGGTCAGCGGCCGACTGGGACATCCGCCCCCGCCTGCTCGCACTTGAAGGGGTTGCACAGGTGGTTACGCACGGGGGCGGCGTGAAGGAGTACCAGGTGCAGCCCAACCTGAACGCGATGCGCGCCGCTGGGGTAACCCTGAGCGATGTGCTGGCTGCTACCGCCGGAGCCAATCGCAATACCTCTGGAGGCATCTACCAGGAAGGCGGGGAGGAGGTGCAGATTCGCGGTCTTGGGCGCGCCTATGACCTCGACTCTGTGGGTGAAACCGTGGTCCAGAGCCAGAGCACAGGGTCCCCGACGCGCCTGCGCGACATCGCCTCCGTCGAGATCGGGGCGAAGCCGCGCCTCGGCGCCGGGTCGGTCAATGCCGAGTCGGCCGTCATTTTCTCTATTCAAAAACAGCCCGGCGTGAATACGCTCGGGCTCACCGGTGCCGTCGACGCCGAGCTTGACCGCATCCAGGCCGATCTGCCCGACGGCATGACGATCGAACGCGATTTGTTTCGGCAGGCGGATTTCATCACCCTCGCGGTGGAGAATGTGATCACAGCGCTGCAGTACGGAGCGTTGCTTGTGGTGCTCATCCTGTTTCTGTTCCTCTGGAACGCACGCACCACCGGCATCTCGCTTGTAGCGCTGCCGCTCGCGCTGGCGTTCACCTTTTTGGCGATGTACAGCGTTGGCATCACCATCAACACGATGACCCTCGGGGGATTGGCGATCGCGATCGGTGCGCTCGTGGATGACGCGATCATTGACGTGGAAAACGCCTTCCAGCGCCTGAAGGAAAACGCGGCACGGCCAGCCGACGAGCAGAGCTCTATCTGGTCGGTTGTCTTCGAGTCCTCCATGGAGGTGCGGCGCCCCATCGTGATCACCACGGTAGCGATCGCCGTCATCTTCGTGCCGCTCTTCTTCCTCACGGGTATCGAAGGGCGGCTGCTGCGTCCGCTCGGGTTCGCCTACATCGTCGCGATCATCGGGTCGCTGCTCGTCGCCATTACGGTTACGCCAGTGCTGTGCTACTACCTGCTGCCGAATGCATCCACTGTACAGCAGGCCGACGATCCGTGGCTGATTCGGTGGCTGAAAGCGCGGTATGAGCCCATTCTGGAGGCATCGCTTCGGTACCGTCGTGGCGTGGCTATCGGCGCTGGTGTACTGGCAGTGGCCACGCTGGTAGCGATGCCCTTTCTCGGACGCGGCTTCCTGCCCGAGTTTCAGGAAGAAACGCTGGTCGTAAATGCCGCAGCACCGCCTGGAACGGGGCTGGACGTGTCGGATGGGATCGGGCGGCGCGTGGAATCCGAATTGCTGGCCCATCCCGCCGTCACCTCCACATCGCGGCGCACCGGGCGCGCGGCAATGGACGAGCACATTCAGGGCGCACATTCCAGCGAGATTGATGTGCAGCTGGATCTCTCCAACTACACGGTCAACGAGGTGATGGAAGATGTTCGGGCCACCCTTGGCGAGTTGTCGATCGGGGCGAATATCTCGCTCGGCCAACCCATTGGACACCGCATCGACCACATGTTGGCGGGCACCGAATCCGCCATTGCGGTCAAAATTTTTGGGCCAGATCTGATCCAGCTACGCACACTGGGCGAGTCGGTGGAAGCGTTGATCGCCGAGGTTGAGGGTGCAGTGGATGTAAACGTGGCCCAACAAGCCCACGTGCCGCAGTTGCTGATTGACGGCAATCGAGCGGCGATGGCGCGCTACGGCGTTACGCCCGGTCACCTGGCCGATTACATCGACGTGGGCCTCCGCGGCATGGCCGTGTCGGAGGTTTTGGAAGGCGAGGCGCGCTACGACCTGACGGTGCGCCTCCATGAAGATCAGCGCGGCAGTGAGGCCGCTATCCGGTCGCTGCGGGTCGACACGCCCAACGGGCCTCGGGTACCTCTGCAGGATCTGGCCGACGTGCGGCGCGAAGCCGGCCCGAACGCCGTAAGCCGCGAAAACGCCCGCCGTGTCCTGACCGTATCGGCCAATGCGACGGGGCGCGATGTCGGTAGCGTAGTACAGGACATCCAGCAGCGGGTAGATGCGGAGATCGCGCTCCCCGAAGGCTATTTCGTGCAGATCGGTGGACAGTATGCCCAGGCGCAGCAGGCCGCGCAGACCATTACGGTCCTCACGGTCCTTGCGCTACTTGTGGTCCTCATGGTGCTCATTCAGGCGCTCGGAAGCACGCGCGGGGCTGTACTTATTCTCGTGAACCTGCCGCTGGCACTCACGGGCGGTGTGGCGATCCTCTGGCTGCTCGGGGAGCCGCTAACGATTGCCGCGCTGGTGGGCTTTATCACCCTCTTTGGCATCGCGATCCGGAACGGCATCCTGCTGGTGGATCGCTACCTCGACAACCTGCAGGCCGGTCAGTCGCTGCGCGCCGCCATCGTCGAGGGCTCCATGCGCCGCCTGAGCCCCATCCTGATGACGGCGCTGACGGCCGGCCTCGCCCTCATCCCACTTGCCCTGAGCGGTGGGCAACCCGGGAACGAGATCCAGGCGCCCCTGGCCATCGTGGTGCTCGGCGGTCTCCTGACAGCCACCGCGCTGAACATGATCGTCCTCCCGGCACTGTTTCTACTGTTCGGAGCGCGGAATTAGGGTGTGAAATGGATTGCGTGGCGTATCGATAGTTCATAGCGGAAGCGGTCGCGCAACTGCATCAGGGATGCATATGGTTGGGTCGGGACCGAGACGGTCCCGGGGGGCGTCACGCCCGGGACGGACGTGACAAGGCATAGTGGTGCGGCAGGGTGGCGAGGTGATGGCGTGGTGGAAACCGACAAGCGGAGAAGCGGCCGGCCCTGAACCTCTGCCCCTGCCGCGCGTCGAGAAGCTACCTCCTAACGCCTGCCGCTCGACCCGTCCTGCCATGCTCACCGTCGCCTCCTTGCATACCTATCCCGTGAAATCCGCCGGTGGCGTGGCCCCGAATACTGCGCGGGTGGAGGATCGCGGGCTGGCAGGGGATCGGCGGTGGATGCTGGTCGATGCAAACGGCACGTTCCTCTCGCAGCGCACCCATCCCCGGCTGGCACTCGTTGGGGTAGAGGTGACGCCCGAAGGACTCCGCTTGTCGGCCCCCGAGCAGCCCACGCTATCCGTCCCGATTCCAGGCGCGGCAGCAGAGCGGCTGCCCGTGGAGGTCTGGGGCGATACGGTGGAGGCGGCGCTGGCGCCTGCCGCGGCCCACGCCTGGTGTGCGGCGCACCTGGATGCGGACGTGCGGCTCGTGTATATGCCGCCCGAGAGCCGGCGGACGGTGGATGCCGACTACGCGGTGCACGCTGACGACATCGTGAGCTTCGCCGATGGCTACCCGCTGCTCCTTACCACGATGGCCTCACTGGCTGACCTGAACACGCGCCTCGACACGCCACTGCCAATGGATCGCTTTCGGCCTAACGTGGTGGTCAGCGGGGCGGAAGCGTGGGCGGAGGACACATGGCGGCGCCTGCGCATCGGGGAGGTAACGCTGCGTGCGGTGAAGCCGTGCGGGCGCTGCGCCGTCACCACCATCGATCAGCAGACGGCCACGCGCGGCAAAGAGCCGCTCACCACGCTCGCGCAGTTCCGGCGGGACCCCGCTACCGGCAAGGTCAACTTCGGCTGGAACCTGATCCCCGAAACGCTGGGCACAATCCGCGTGGGCGACGCGGTAGAGGTGGTGGAGCGTGGATAATCAGGGCTCCATCAGTGAACGGTGAAAGACCCTGTAGAGGCGTGTCATGGTGCGTCTCTACGCCCATTTAGGCAACATATGGTGGATCAGGAATCCCATCGCGCGTCGATAGGCATCTGTCCCTCGTTGCAGCCGTCTCGGCTGCAATGCAACCTGCGGGACCGTCCCGGTCCCAGTGGGGGCAAGAGGATTCAGACGGCAGGAAGTCTCTCGGACGCACCCAAGGGTGGGACTGCCTGCATTCCGGTTTGCGATGGGTGAACGGCAATTGCCAGGATGGGCGCCGAGACGGCGCCGCCCATGCGTCGCGCCCGAGACGGACGCGACGAGGAAACGGTGTGACTGCACGGGTAAAGGTCGCACCTACGGCGCTTTTTGTTGGGCCGGGTCATTCGTGCTACAGAAAGGTCGCGCCGCTGGCGCTGCTCATGACGGAAGGCTTCTACGAACTTCTCTCCCGGGTGGGAGAGAACACAAGAGAGGGGGAAGCCCATGGTGAATGCATAAGCCCGCCCAAGCCCCAGCGTGGCGACCTTTCGGTAGTCGCTTGCCGCAAAGGTGTCGTCTGACGCATCATCACTGAGGGCTTCGCAGCAACACACCATCGCTGGTCCTGGCAGACCCGCGCTCAACGGCGCTTACGGGTTGTGTTCTGGGGCTTACACGTTATCAGCCACCCAGTCCGTGGTGCGGCTTACGGTTTCCTCAAAGGCCTCAAGGTACGCGGCCCCCGGATAGGCGCCGGGCCTCGGGACGTCGATGCGGCACGTCTCGAAGGCTGGCTGGTATTCTTCAAACAGGTCCCGCGCTCGAGAGCTCAAGAGGTAGGCCCCTTCGGCGCTTAGCTCCAGGCTACTCCACCGGTCAACATAGGCCAGAAAAGGAAAAAGCCACGACCAGTATCGCCAGGCCGGGGCGTTGTATTCCTGGTCGTCGGCTGTATCCTCCGAGCCAAACTGTAGCACTTGCGCCCAGGGGGCTTCCGGAGCCCGGTAGCGCGCCACTCCGCGGCCGCTCGACCGAATAAAACCGGCCCGCTCCAGATCGATAAGCGCGCCGCGAACCGTCACACGCGCATACCCGGTAGCATCCGCCGTCTCCTGCGTCGTCGCCGCACGCTCGCGCAGACCGAGTAGATAGGCAAGCACATCGGCCTTCGCTGTTACGCCACACCCGGCCCGCAGCCGCAGCACAAGCGCTGGGGACGGGTGAAGGCGTGGCTGGTCCGCCCCCTTCAGTTCACTGCCGGTTCGGCGCCCGTTCTCCTCCTTGCGTGGTTCAGACGCGTACCGGCGCCAGCGATTGTCGCCGGCGCTAACGGCTTCCCTGGCAAACACGCCCAGGCGCTCTTTTGTCGCGGACGGAAAGCGCCTCGCGAGCGTCTTGGTTCGTTGCACGCTCAGCAGGTCCGAGCCTACGGTCGCCCACCAACGGATGAACTCCTGAAGGCGTCGCTCAGCCGGCATCAGGTAGAGGGAAAATAGCAGCAGCGCTTCCGGATCGATGATGGCTCGGGCGCGCTTCGCCTCGCCTGATAGCGCGCTTGCGCCGATGACGGACCACTGGCGCCAGAGGACCTGGATACCAGCCTCTCGGACCTGGGCTCGTATGTTATTCAGACGCACGCTGGACATAGGATACCACCTCTTCGGTCATGTGCTTAAACTCGCGCGATGCGTCTTGGGACTCCACCCAGCACGCGGCCGTGGTCAGTTCATCTTCGGTGGGAGAAAGCGCGATGAGATCCTGCACGTGGACGCTCTCAGGCCCCTGATCGACGCCGGCAAACAGCTTCAGCGCGATGAGCGTACGCCGACCGGCCAGTCCGACCAGTAGACCGCCATACCGGCGGTAGGTCAGGTTCTCCGAAAAGCCCGGCGGGAGGCCGAAGTCCCACTGTGCACCGATCACCGTGTTCATCCAGTCGGTGGGCAGGTCAAAGTCGCGCGCGACCGTCCGAATAGCCTCACGCAGCGGCTCAGGGATGGGCTCCGGAGGCACGAGCGTCCGCTGGTCGGCGTCCCCTGCCGGTTCGAGCCGCGCTATCACGTCAACGTCGCTCGTCGTGCGCTTCAGAAGGCCCAGCAGATTCAGGCTCGCCCCACCGACCACCACAATGCCGACGTCTTCGCCCCTCGCCGCGAGAAGATCTCCGACCGCAGCAAGCACCTGGTGGAGCTGTTTCGACCCGAACATACTGCCTTGTGTTATATTATCTGACGTCATACATTAGATAATCTAACTTACAGGAAGTTTCTCGGGCGCAGCAAAGGGTAGGCCTGCGTTCCGATTTGTGGTGGGTGAACGGCAATTGCCAGGATGGGCGCCGAGACGGCGCCGCCCATGCGTCGCGCCGCTGGCGCTTCCTGTGATGACAGGGGGAGGCTACTGGCGACGCTCCAGCAGGGCCGTCTCTCTGTAGCTGCCGTGCTCGCTAAGAGAACAGATCCGGAGAAGCGACCTGTGTTGCGTCTATGAAATTACTCTCGGTAGCGGTTAAGCGGTTAATTTAGCATATTACGCTTTCGCAGCCTCAAAGCCCTGTACTCTTGCTCATGCCGACCTTGATGCTCTCCATCATTGCAGCGTTGCTACTCGGGGTTGGTGGAGGAATGACTGAAAACGCGCGTCCTGTGCTACCCGACACTATCCAGTACATCATGATGGAGCACCCGGACAGCGGCGCAGACATCCCGCAAATCATCTTCCCACACCGGCCTGACGTGGAGGAGCGCGTGAACGCCTCGCTCGACAGCGTGGCTGCGAACCTACAGTGCTCACGCGATGAATCCGATTTTGACCGCTTTGAAGACGGCGACTTCGAGTTTCGGTCTCGGGTAGAGGTCAAACATACCCAGCACGATGTCTTCTCCCTGCAGGTACGGATCGGTGGATATTGCGGTGGTGCCTATCCTTTGGATGGCTTCTCCACAAACTACACCTTTGATTTACGAACGGGCAACCAGCATAACTTCAGCGACTTGTTCGTCGACTTCGATGAAGACAGAAAATCAATAGCTGAGCCTATCGTGGAAGCTATGCGACAAAAACGAAAGAAATCGCGTCCAGAGACCGACCCTGAAGAAGATGATTGCCTTCAAAATGTGCTAACTATGTCGATATTGGGCACAATGTACGGATTCAGCTTTCTGCCTGTACCCGACGAGCCTAAGCTGAAGATCAGGCCAACATTCCCGCGTGTGGCTTTAGGGTGTATTACAAGGGTAGAGTTACCTTTGGATCTTTTCCTGCCGTACGCGCGACCAGACGGGCTGCTTGAACATCTGGCTGAGGTTCATTCGGTTCGGTGATCCCCCACCTGGGCGCGTAAAACGTCTGCGCGATTCGTTGGCTGGGTCCTTCGGGGGTGAGTGTAAGCGGCTGTGACAACGAGCCCCGGGACCGTCCCGGTCCCCGTCGAGGCACGCGGAATCGGACGGCAGGAAGTCTATCGGATGCAACCAGGGGTGGGCCCGCGTTCCGATTTGCGATGGGTGAACGGCCACTGCCCGGGTGGGCGCCGAGACGGCGCCCACCGTGCGTCGCGCCCGGGGCGGACGCGTCGATGACAGCGCCAGCGGTCCACCCGCATACCGGCAAGGTCAACTTCGGCTGGAATCTGATCCCCGAAACGCTGGGCACAATCCGCGCGGGCGACGCGGTAGAGGTGGTCGATCGCGCAGCGGCTCCGGCGTTGGGAGGCGGCGGCTGAAGACGGGGCCCGCCCACGCCTGCCCTCTCAGCGCGCTACACGTTCAAAGGGCATCCCGTACACGCGCGACCGGCTGAGGCGGAAGCCGATGACGTCTCCGCTCTCATTTCGCTCAAAGCGCAGAAGCCCCATGTTCGTGCGAAATGCGTCGGTGTAGACCGGCGTGGCGGGGAAGATTGCACGAGGGCGGCGTTGGACCACGAGTTCGCCATCCTGTACCGTGAGCGATACTTCCGTCTCGGCGTCGGCGCTGTAAAAGGTGCCGGTAAAGGCCTCCAGCGCGTCTACTGATGGGTCGAAGGTATCGACGGGTTCAAGAACGCCGTCTTCATGGCCGTCTACCAGCACACGGATGGTGGGCCGCTGGGCGTCGGTAGTCTCCTCAAACACGAACTGCCGGCTGCCGGACCCCACGGCGAAGGTGGAGGTGGAGCGAGGCATCAGGCGGGAGCCCCCATCAATTCGCAGCTCCCCATCGTCAACCACCAATGTGGTAGCGCTGCCCGTAAGCGGGTCCTGGTAGCGTCCCACCTTAGCGTTTAGGGTTTCAGGTGTGACCTCGATCGCGGCCCGCGGTGCTTCCGCATCGTCCCGAACGTGCGGCCCCAAAAAGATCTCAGCTACGCGACTGCCCATGCCACCGATGTTCACATTGGTGGTGTTGCATAGCATGGCCACCGATAGCTTCTGCTCGGGAAACCGTGAGAGGTAGGCCCGATAGCCGCTCGTAGCGCCCGTGTGCTGGATAACGGGCAGTCCCAGGCGCGTCTGGTGCTGCAGCCCCATGCCGTAAGCAATCCCCCGGCCGTTGGCGAGCGTGCCCGTCCGGTGCATTGCCTCAACAAAGGGTTGCCCGCCGAGGCGACCATCCGTCAGGGCCTGATTCCAGACCAAAAGATCCTGCACCGTCGTCAGCAGCCCACCGTTGCCGTGGACGTTTTCGATGGGTCGATTGATGGTGAAGGTGGAGTCGTTGACCGCCGTGTACGCGCTGCTGCGCCGGGGCACGATGCGGCGGTAGTTGTCGCGCCACTGCGTGTCGGTCATCCCAAGCGGCTTGAAGATATGTTCGGTGGAGAATTCGGCGAACGAGGTGCCGCTCACGCGCTCAACCACAACGGCAAGCAGGTTGTAGCCTGAGTTGCTGTACGAATAGCGTGTGCCGGGCGCAAAGTTGAGCTCACGCTGCTGGCTTATGATGTCCAGGACGTGCTCGTGGTTGTGCGTCCGGCTTGAGCGACCCCAGCCCGAAATAGCCGCCACACTGCCCCAGTCGCGCAGGCCACTGGTGTGGGTAATTAGGTGTCGCAAGGCAACGGGCTCGCCGTAATCCGGCACCTCGGGGACGTATGTGCGCACATCATCGTCCAGGCTCAACTTGCCGTCAAGCTCGAGCAGTATGATGGCCGCCGCTGCAAATTGCTTGGATACAGAGCCCGCCTCAAAGATTGTAGACGGTGAAAGCGGCACGCTGTGCTCCAGGTCGGCCATCCCGTAGGCACGCGTCAGCAGTACCTGCCCTTCACGCGCGATCCCTACAGCGCATCCAGGCCGATCGGGATGGTCCCAGCGCTCAAAGATCGTATCTACCGAGGCTACGGCCTCCGCCATATTCAGATCTGGCACCTCCTCAGGCGGCCGCACCGCCAGAAGAAAGAGCAGCGATACCAATAGCAGCGGAGTGATCGTATAAAATCGAGACGTCATGCGATGGGCCACCACCGTTCAGGGAATGCGAAGCATACGGCGTAAGATAGGGCGCTACCGGCAAAAGTGATAGCAGCCCTGAGCTGCTCCCATTGACGTCGCGAGGGAGAAGCCCTGGAAGGTTACCTGGAAAATTACCTGGAAAGTGCACCGCTACGTCTGGCCTTCAGCCAGGTACAGGCCTCTACCAGGAATACCGCGGCGCATCGCGGGGGGCAACAAAAAAACCCCACACCGTCGACATGACGATGCGGGGTGTATGCTGCCCCGGGAGGACTCGAACCTCCAACCTCCTGTTCCAGAGACAGGCGCTCTGCCGGTTAAGCTACGGGGCAAAAGGATTGCGCTATATGCCTCTTTTCGGCGCTGGGTTCCTCAACTGTAGGGGAGAGACGTGCCTTCACGGATGCTTCGCCAGGCCGCTACGCCTGCGCCCAGGTTTACGCAGCGTCGTTTTTGTCGGTGACGTCCTCCGACGCAGGGGGCGGGGACTGGCTATCGACAGCTGCTACGGGCACCTCGCGCCAGGCGGCAAGCTGGGCGGCCGTTTGCTCGCGGACGCGCTGCCGCAGGGTCGGGGCGTCGCCCGGCGTGAGGCCGGTGGTAGGCACGGGCGGCAGCACCTTCAGGCGGAGGTGGGCCCGCTGCTGAAACCGCCAGTCGTTTTTCGGCAAGGCGTCGAGTGTACCCTCCACCACGAGTGGTAGCACCGGCACCCCGGCTTTGATCGCCAGGCGAAAGGCACCGTCCTGATAGCGACGCAGGCGGCCATCCCGGGAGCGAGTGCCTTCGGGGAAGAACATCACCGAGCAGCGTTTCTCCAGCACCCGCTGCGCACGCGTCAGCACGCTGGAGCGGCTCTCCGGGTCCTTCCGATCCACGGGGATGTCGTCCGCCATTTGCATCATCTGCCCGAAGCCAGGAATCTTCATGAGCTCCACCTTCACCACCCACTTCATCTCCATCGGCAGCCGCGAAATCAGCGGGATGTCGATGGTCGACTGATGGTTGGACACCACCACGTACGGATGGCGCGGGTCGTCGACGTGCGCCCAGCCTTCCACCGTGACGTCCCACAGCGGGTTGACGTGCGTGATAAGGCTGCCCGCCCACCGAAACAGCCGGCCCGTGCGGTACCGGGCGGGGTCCCGCTCCACCAGGCGGAGGAGCAGCATCACGGGGAACGTCAGCAGAAAGGTGAACGCAATCGTTCCCCAGATCCAGATGGATCGCAGAAGGGTCATCGGCAAGAGTACTGGGTGAGGGTAGAAGGAAAAAACGGCACAGGCCCCGTGTTTGGTTCTGCAACGGTAGCGGCCCATACCCGCCGTGCGAAACGTCCTGATTCAAGGGTACGTTGTAGGCGCCGCTCCTGCCCCAGGAAGCCCGTTGTTGCCAAACGCCCAGTGACCCAATGCGCATCGTTAAATATTTCTACGAAGAGCCCATGCCGCTGGAGGCGCTTACGCCCGACCGCGACCCGGCTGCGCGGGGCCAACGGAGCCCCACGGTGCCGCTCAAGGACCTCCTGCAGGCTCCTGCGTATTACCGGGGCTACCTGGCCGGCACCGACCAGGCGGCCGACCGGGTGGGCCTGACGACCATCGACCCCCCCGAGGCGTACCTGCCAGCCCTGTTGGCGGTAGGAGGCTCGGTGGACTGGATGCACCTGGCCGATGGGCGGCTCGATAGCGTCACCCTCGACCAGGTCCGGGCTACCCTGCAGGCGCCCGGCCCCACGCAGGTCCTGCTGGCAGGCGCGGCATCGGTGCCGGAGGCAGCGCTGCAGACCGTAGGCACGACGCCGCGCCGCGAGGCCATCCCGGCGCTGAAGGAGGTGCTGGCCCGCTGCCGCGTGGCCTTCTTTCCCGAGCCTGCGCACGACGGCTTTGATTGGAGCCTCTATGCCACGCAGCCGCTGCGGGAACCCCTCGTGGACGCATTGGCTCAGCATCCGGTGAAGGGCGTGCGGCGCTTCGTGCTGCCCTACCAGCGGGCTCGTTCTGAACAAAAATTCTACTTTGAATCATGGCAGCTCGACGCGGCCCCGTTGCCGGACTACATACAGGAAGTGTGACCGTCAACGGCTCGCCCGAGGAGCGGTGGATGCACCGGTGCCTGACGCTGGCCGCGGAGGGTGCGGGTGCCGCAAGCCCCAACCCGATGGTGGGCGCGGTGCTCGTCGCGCCGGACGGCACGGTGCTGGGCGAAGGCTACCACGCCCGCTACGGGGAAGCCCACGCCGAACGCGCGGCCATCGATGCAGCACGGGCCGCCCATGGCGCGGAAGCGCTGCAGGAGGCCACGCTGTACGTCAACCTGGAGCCGTGCAGCCACCACGGCAAACAGCCGCCCTGCAGCGATCTCGTCGTAGAGACCGGCATCCCGCGGGTGGTCGTCGGCATGATCGACCCCTACCCGGTGGTGGCCGGACGGGGCATCCAGCGGCTGCGGGCGCACGGGGTGGACGTCACCGTGGGCGTACTCGAAGGGGCCTGCCGTCGGCTGAACGAGGCCTTCGTGCATCACGTAGCGACGGGTCGGCCGCTGGTTACGCTGAAGATAGCGCAGACCCTGGACGGCCGCGTGGCCACCCGCACGGGCGACAGCCGCTGGGTAACGGGCACGGAGGCGCGCACGCTGGTGCACCGGTGGCGCGCCACGCAGGATGGGGTGCTCGTGGGTGCTGGTACAGCCCGTGCCGACGATCCCCGCCTCACGGTGCGCCACGTCGACGGCCGGCAGCCGCAGCGCTTCGTGCTGGACCGCACCGGGGCTTTGCCGCCTGCGCTCAGCCTCTTTACCGATGCGCATGCCGCACAGACGACGGTGTTCGTCGCCGAGGGTGCACGCCCGGCCTACCGCCCCGCCCTGGCCGCGGCCGGCGGTGCCGTCGTCCCGCTTCCGGTGGTGGACGGCCACCTGCACCTGCCGGCTGTGCTGGACTACCTTGGCGCGCAGGGGGGGAGCCACGCCCGCCCGCTGCAGTCGCTGCTGGTAGAGGCCGGCCCGGGCCTCGCTACGGCCCTGCTCCACCACGGCCTCGTCGACCGCTTCGTTGCCTTCCTCGCGCCCAAGGTACTGGGCACAGGACTCCCGGCGGTAGGCGACCTTGGCATCCGACAAATGGCCGATGCGCTCACCTTCGCCGAAACGAACTGGGAAACCGTGGGGGATGACTTGCTCTTTCGTGGATACCGGCGCGCGGTGTAGCATATAAACAGTGTAATACAAGATCCTCGGCGACACGCACGCGCCGCGTAGCCCGCATCCTGTTTATGCTGACCGCATTCCTGCCATGGAAACCACTGCCCCGCCGGTCTCGGAGAAGGAGGAGAAGGAGCTGTACACGTACGCGGATTACGCCGAGCTGCCAGAGGGCGCCCCCTACGAACTCATCCGCGGTGAACTCCTTATGGCGCCGGCTCCAAACCTGTATCACCAAATCGTACAGTCGAATCTGTTTTTCGCGCTGTCGCAGTTCGTCCGTGAAGGCAACCATGGCCGGGTGTTATCTGCCCCAGTTAATGTTCGCCTTACCGATACCACGACGGTGCAGCCGGACCTCCTGTTTGTTTCGGCTGCGCAGGATACCCGTATCGCGGCACAGGTCATTGAAGGCGCCCCGGACCTGGTGGTAGAAATCCTCTCGCCCGCCACCGCCCACCGCGACCTCACCACGAAAAAGCGGCTGTACGAGCAGCATGGGGTGCACGAGTACTGGATCGTCGACCCCGAGCAGCGAACCGTGGAAGTGCATGGGCTGACTGACGGGCTGTTGCGTCAGCAGGCCCGCGTCGTGGATCAGGGCGAGGCCGCCTCCACGCTGCTCGACGGCTTCAGGGTGACGCTCACGGAGCTCTTCGAGGACGCCCCGCCATCCGAAGCGCCCGATGCGTAGTTCCCTTACCTGTTGTTTACTGAACGAACGGACGTACCATGTTTACCGGCATCATCAAGGAAGTAGGCAGGATCGATACCATTGAGCCGCTGGATGGCGGACGGCGCCTGACCATTGCGGCTGATTTTTCGGGCAAGCTGCGCCCCGACGAGAGCGTCTCCATCAATGGCGCCTGCCAGACGGTGGTGCGCAGCGATGACGCCACGTTTGATGTGGTGACGATTGAGGAGACCCTCCGCAAGACCACGTTCGGGCAGCTACAGGAGGGCGACCCGGTGAACTTGGAGCGTGCCATGAAAGCTGGGGGACGGCTCGACGGCCACTTTGTGCAGGGCCACGTGGACGGTACCGGCGAGATGGTATCCGTGGAGCGAGAGGGTACCGACTGGCTTTACCAGATCCGCTTCGACCCGTCGTTCCGTCGCTACCTCATCAACGTCGGCTCCATCGCGCTGGATGGCATCAGCCTGACGGTGGCGCGCCTGGAGGATGACGTGCTCACCGTGGCCATCATCCCGCACACGTACGAGCACACGAACGTGTCGACCTGGGAGGCGGGCACGCCCGTGAACCTCGAGTTCGACATGATTGGCAAGTACGTGGTGGGCTTCATGGAGCAGCAGGAAGCTACCGGGTAGCGGCCTGAGGGGGCCCGCCCCGCGCTACGGCAGCTCAATCACGGGCCGCTCGGCAAAGGCGCGGTAGAGCACCATCACGCCGCCGATGGTCTGGACCACATGGACCGGCTCGCCCTTTTCGCTGAGCCGTTCGGCAATGACGCGGGCGTCGGTTTGGGGATCGTCCGCCGTCCGTACCTTGATGAGCTCGTTGGTGTTGAACGCCTCGTCGATGGCCTCCAACACCGCGTCGGTGAGCCCCTCCTTGCCGATGCGCACGATGGGGTCGAGCGTATGGCCGAGCTTGCGCAGGTGGGCGCGTTGTTTGGAGGTGAGGCGGGGCGACGCGTCGCTCATGGCACGAGAGGCGGGTGGTTGAAAAGACGGTAATCGCTATGAATTAGGCCTGCCGCAAGATGATCCCCGATGGAGCGTGGAGACAGCCGATGGCTCAGTACCGCAGCCGCACCACCTGCGGAAAGGTGTCGCTGCCCTGCCGGATGCCGTAGAGGGTATCGGCAGTGAGGTGGCCGGAAGACAAGTCGATACCTGCAGGCCACTGCACGACCTGCGCCAGGGTGCCGTCGCGGGCGTAGACGTCCGCCTCGTTGGGCGCGCCATCTTCCACAGAGCGTTGCACCCAGAGGCGGCCGTCGGTGTCAAAGAAGATCGTTTCGATGGGCGGCTTGCGGGAGGGGATGCCAAAGGGAAGATCCGATAGGCCCACATCCATTCGGTCGATGCGCTCTTGCAGCGAACGCCTGGCGCTCATGCGTTCCTCCTCCGATAGTTCGGGACCAGTGACGTCGCGCGTGAGGACGTGCAGCGTATCGCCCGCGGCGTCAAACCAGGTAACGTCGTACCGGTCGGTGATGGTAAAGGCCCAGTCGCCGCCCGGACCATGCGCGTCTCGCAGGAGGGGGCCCATCGGTTGCGGGATGAACATAAGGCCCTGCTCAAAGGGTACCTCGGCCATCGGAACGCGCCCCTCGGGCGCCTCCGGTATCCCCACGGTCCGCACCGTTTCGTTGGTCATCGACCGGTGGATGCGGGCCCGCCCGAGGCGGGTGCCGTTCGCTTCTACCCCGCCGCCAATGTCAATCAGGTTGTCCTCCGGGTCAAACGTGACCGCGGCGCTGCGAAAGTGGCCGTGGTCCATCCGGATCGTCGCCTGCGGTTCAGTGCTGTCGGCCATCAGGCGGTACTGCACATAGCGCCGGTTGCCGTTGTCTCGCACCCACAGCTGCCCGTTCGGTCCCAGGGTCAGGCAGCACGGCTGCTGGACCTCCCCGGGACCCTGCCCGGCCGTGGCCACAGTGAAGCGGTACGTACCGTCCAAGGCGTAGGCGCGGATGGTGTGGCCCTGCTGGTCGGCCACGAACAGGTGGTTATCCGTAGCGGCAACCCCCGTGATCCGGCCGAACAGATACGGCGCCTCACCATCTGCCGTGCCCAGCTCCAGGTCGATGCGGGCTTCCACCGCATCGGGGCGCTCTGTATATTCGGTGGATGAGGGCGCTTCGGAGTGGCAGGCGGGGAGGATCAGCATGGCGGCGAGCGCAATAAGGGCAGCGTAGCGCATGGGCTTTAAAAGAGGCTGATGGCCGGGATGCATTCCGCCTCCATAGTACCTATATTTCAGTTGAATTGGAACCGCTACCACTTTTTCTGCTCATGGCCACCGGCCCATCAGGCCGTCTTGTGACGGTCGCTCGCTTCGACTATCCCTACCAGGCACAGCTCGCCCGCACGCGGCTGGGCGATGCTGGCATCCCGTCCATCGTGGAGAACGAGGACATGACCGGCCTACACATGATGTTTAATATGAGCCTCAGCGGGGTTAAGGTGAAGGTGCCAGAGGACTACTACGATGAGGCTGAGCAGGTGCTGGAGGATCTGGATATGGAAGACGAGTAGCGTCCTGCCGTGGGCACGTCAGTTTAGGCACTGGGGAAGCTACCGATACCCTTCTGTACGACGATGATCATCGGTCCCAACCTGCGGAGCAGCCATGCCCGACACGTGCGCCATTGCCACTGAAGCCTACTGCCGCATTCTGTGGCGCCGGGTGGTGCAGATCGACGCCCTGGTAGACCACCTGCATGCCCGGGGCCGCGTGGACGAAGCCCACCGGCTGGCCGGCCGCGGGGTTAAGCTCGCCGACGCGTGCGTGCAGTTCATGGACGACGCCCTGTAGCAGGCGCCCACCGTCGAGCCCGCGCCGGAGCCGTTGGTCAACATAGAGCAGCAGGAGGCTACGGCCGCCCGTGGGCATGTGTATCGCCGCAGATGCACTGCTGGGCCTCCAGCCCGCGCCACACTTCACTATCGCTTACGCCCGGCCGCTCAAAGAAGAAGTCGCCGCGCTCCCGCGGGTGGTTGCCGATCTCGTTCATCGTCTCGGTGTCGTAGAGGCGACCGTTCTTCATGACGTACGCGATGTCCTCGCTGTTGCGGATGTCATCCAGCGGGTTGGAACGTAGCATCACCACATCGGCCAGCTTGCCTTCTTCCAGGGACCCGAGGGCGTGGTCCATCCCCAGGTATTGGGCGCCCTGAAGCGTAGCGCTCCGGAGGGCTTCGTGCGGCGTCATGCCGCCCTGCTCAAACATCCACAGCTCCCAGTGCGAGGCGATCCCCTGCATCTGCCCGTGGCCGCCGATCTGCACCGTCAGCCCCCGGTCGATGAGTTCTTTGGTGACCTTGGCGGTCTCGAAGTGGAAGTACTCTTCTTCCGGCACGATCGTGCGGCGGCGGGAGCGCGGGTCTACCAGTTGCCGCGGCACGAAGCGCAGGAGCCGCTCGTTCTCCCACACGTTGCTGTGATGGTAGAAGTAATGCTCGCCGCGGTAGCCGCCATAGCTTACCACAAGCGTGGGCGTGTAGCCCACCGTGGTGTGCTCCCACATCCGGTACATGTCGTCGTAGAGCGGAGCCACCGGGATGTTGTGCTCAATGCCCGTGTGCCCGTCCTGGATCATGTTCATGTTGTGGAAGAAGGTGGAGCCGCCTTCGGGGTAGACCATCATTTCCAGCTCGCGGGCGGCTTCAAGAATTTGCTGTCGCTGATCGCGGCGCGGCTGGTTGTAGCTCTTCACCGAAAAGGCCCCAACGGCGTTGAGCCGCCGCAGATGCGAGCGGGCATCGTCGAGGCTGTTCACCTCAGCGCGGAAGTCGCCATCGGCGCCGTACAGGATGCGGCCGGTGGAGAAGATGCGCGGCCCCACGGAGTGCCCGGCCCGGACCATCTCGGCCTGGTTGAACACGTTCTCGGTGTTGGCCGAGGGGTCGTGAATGGTGGTGATGCCGAAGGCCAGGTTGGCGTAGTAGTACCAGTTGCGCCCGGGCATCATACCCCCGAAGAAGTGCCCTTCATGGGCGTGCACGTCGATCAGGCCAGGGATAAGGGTGTGCCCTTCCGCGTCCACCACGTGCGCATCGCCGGGGACGTCGACCTCGGCCGCTGGCCCTACCGCTACGATGCGGTTGCCCTCTACCACGAGCGTGCCGTCGTCGATGACCTCATCGCCGTTCATGGTGATGAGGCGGGCGTTGGTGAAGGCGACCTGTCCTGTTGGACGGTCGGACGCCAGCTCCAGGTTCATCTCCACGGTGGTGGCGGCCTCAATAGGCGCTGTCTCGTCCGCATTCGCGCCTATGAAATCGAAGGCGTCCGCGATGTCAAGCGTGTAGTGCTCGGCGCCCACGCTCCAGTGCAGTTGTTCGCTATCGCCCGACCAGTGCAGGTAGGCGCCCGCGTCTTCGGTGACGCGCGCCACCGGGAGGGTGCGCATGTCCTTGGTGAGGTCCATCGTCCGGCCCGTCGCGGGGAAGGGGGCAATGTAGACGTTAAAGAGCTCTTGGAAGGCCACCCAGTTGCCATCCGGCGAAGGGACCACCGCAGCCACATCACGGAGGTCGAAGTGCGTACGCTCATGGGCGCCGTTCCGGTCGATGCTCTTGTACTGCTTGGAGAGGCCACCGCCGGTGAGGAAGTAGATCCGGTCGCCGTCCGGCGTAAAGCGCGGCGCCCGCCCGTCGGTAGCCACCAGCGACGGCTCGCCGCCTGCCGCCGGCACGGTGTAGAGGCCGGTGTCGGTGCTGTGCAGCGTGCCGATCAGCGAGTTGCCGGAGGCGCGCCGGTAGACCACCGTCTCACCATCCGGGCTGAACTGCGGCTCATGGTAGTAGCCGGGGCGCTCGGTGAGGGCGCGGTCGTTGGCGCCGTTGGCGTTCATGATACGGACGCTGCCGTAGTCGTCATCGTCCCACGTGGTGTAGACGATGCGGCGGCCATCCGGCGAGAAAGCCGGGCTGTACTCGAAATGGTCGGCGCTTGTCAGGCGCTCGGGCGTGCCGTTGGGCAGCGCCATCCGGTAGAGGTGGCCCGCCGCGTGAAAGACCACCATGGAGCCATCCGGGGCCGTAGCTACATCACGCAGCATCTTGGCCTCAAAGGCATCCGGGCCGACTTCTTGCTGAAAGTGCACCGTTTCGGCGACGTGCGTTTCTACCTCCGCCTCAAATGGGATAGCGGTGGCCTCGCCGGTCTCGGCATCGATGCGCTTCAAGCCGCCCTGGGCGTAAGTGATAAGCCCGCTGCCATCGGGCAGCCAGGCGTAGTTGGTGGTGGGGCCGAAGATGGCCCAGGCTTCCTGTTGATCCCGTGAGAGGTTATCATAGAGCGGGGTTTCGGCGCCGGTTTCTGTGTCGTAGAGGAAGAGCACGCTCTGGTTGCGCACGCGGCGCACGAAAGCGATCTGCTCGCCATCCGGTGAGGGCGTGGGCCCCATCGCGCTGCCGGGCCCGGTAATCAGGTTGGTGATCTCACCGGTTTCGCGGTCCAGCTGACGGACGGTGTAGATCTGCGTGTTGGGGTCCTTGTCGTACTCGAAGGTCTGCCCAGGCGTCATGTCCTCGCTCCAGTAGAGGTAGCGGCCGTCCGGGGAAGAGAAGGGCTGCCCGGCATCCTTCTGGTCGGTGCGGCGCTCGTAGAGCTGTACGCCCGCGGTGCCGCCCGCGCGGTGGTACATCCACATCTCGCCCGCGCCCAGCGAGCGCCGCGAGGTAAAGTGCTTGCGGGCGATCAGGTAGTCGCCGTCGGGCGTCCAGGTGGCGTTATTGAGCAGGCGGAAGGACTCATCGGTGACCTGCTGCAGCTCGCCCCCGTCGCGGTCCATCGTCCAGATGTTGTCGCCGCCGCTGCGGTCGCTCGTAAAGGAAATTCGCGTGCCATCCGGGCTAAAGCGCGGCTGGATGTTCATGGCCGGACCGTTCGTCAGGGCGCGCGCGGTGCCGCCCTCAATGGGCATCACGTAGATGTCGCCCAGCAGGTCGAAGGCGATCTCCTCACCGTCGGGGCTCACGTCCACGTTCATCCAGGTGCCTTCCGTGACCGTGAAGTTCACAGCTTCATAGGGCGTGGGCGGATCTTCCACAGCCCAGGCGTCGGCGTCGTCTTGCGCGACGGCCGTGAGGGGCAGCAGCGCGGTGAGCAGGGCGGCAAAAAGGAGAGCGTGTAGCGAGCGGGCCATGGAGGGCAGGCGGGCAACGTGCGGGCAGTGAACGCTTGAAGGTACGGCCTGCGCAGGAGAGGGGCAACGGGTACGCGTGCCCCAGCCACATCACCGGTTCTGCAGCGCGTCACGCAAGGCCGCCGGGTTGGCCACGCTGACGAGCAGCATCAGCTCTTCGTCGGCCGCCGTGGGCACGGCCAGCACGCGCTGTCGGTCCGTCAGGAAAAGCAGCGCCTCCGGGCCTCCTTCAAGGGTGAAGCGTCCGACCGTTAGCCCGTGCATATCGAGTCCACTGCGGCGGCGGGCCGGCTGCAGGGCGGGCGCGTCGTCGAGGGCCACGATCTGCGCATCCTCTGGCTGCACCTCCGCCCATGAGAAGGTGCGGCCAAAGAGTGCAGCCCGGCGGAGGTGCAACCCGTCGGCGTCCAGCGTTAGGTGAGCGCTGCGGGCGCAGTAGAGGCCCCAGAGGAGGACCACGCCCAGCGCCGCGCCGAAGAGCCCGGCCCCGGCCAGGCCCCAGACCTGCGTGCCGGGCGGAGCGGTGATGAGCATGAAGACCGACGCCGCGGCGGCAGTAAAGCCCAGCGAGGAGATCACCCCAAGCCGCAAGAGGGCGGTGGCAGGTGCGGAGGGGATGGGAAACGTTTGTGGTCTTGACACGGCAGCGCCTCGCCCGTTACTGACTCAACCGAAAGAGCACGCCCGCCGAGATCCCGAAGGCCTCACCGGGCTCGCCGTCCGTATCGGCGTAGATTGCGTGGTTACCCAGGGTGGCGCGCAGTTGCACGAACGGCCGCACCGCGCCCACGCCCAGCAGCACACCAGCCATCGCATTGATGCCGTAGTCGGTGGTGCCCTCCGCCACCGCCTGCTGCGGTTGCGCATCGCTGGCGCTAAAAAGGGTCGTTTCGGTCGAGAGCCGCGTCACCGCCAGGCCCCCGCCGATGTACGGGGTTACCCACTCGTTTTCCAGCGTGAAAGGCAGGAGCAGGTTCGTGTCAATCTGCAGTGCGGTAAACTCGTCCCCGCCCTTCAGAAAAAGATCCACCCCCGGGTTGAAGACGATGGGCA
>LFFM01000531.1_pt1 | contig 26901 bp, 26 predicted proteins | sample 643131 | NCBI WGS metagenome assembly LFFM01 (sample SAMN03777445, study PRJNA286221) | soda lake metagenome | biome: soda lake; feature: Kulunda steppe; material: water; isolation source: sample Tc-Br brine of Tanatar trona crystallizer | place: Russia: Kulunda steppe | collected 2011-07
GGACGAACGGCCAGTGGTCGCTGTGGGGGCGGAGCCCGTCCTCAACCGCGATCGGAACGTCGAACTCCGACTCCACCTCCTCGAACGCCTCCCCGATCGCCTCGAAGCCGTGGTGGTGGATCTCGAGATCCCGCGAGTAGCCGGCGCCGTCGACGTTGAGCACGCATTTTACCCCATCGAGGTCGTGGGTGTGTGACCAGTAGTAGGAGCCGTAGAGGCCGACCTCCTCGGCGCCGAAGACGACGAGCCGAACCCGCGTCTCGAGGTCGTCCTCGACCGCCGAGAGGATCCGGGCGAGCGAGACGACCAGCGCCGAGCCGAACCCGTTGTCGTTCGCGCCGGTTCCCACGTCGTGGGCGTCGAGATGGGCCGTGTAGAGCACCTCCTCGTCGGTGTCGGGACCGAGGGTCGCCTCGACGTTCACCGACGTCGCGGGCTCGTTTCGCGCCGCGACCTCCAGGGTCGCCTCGATGCCGTCGTCGCCCGCCGCGTCGTCGCAGTGACGCGCGAGACGCACGCCGAGCTCCTTGCTCAGCCCGACGGCGGGGATCGGTCCGGGCCCGTTCGTGTGGCCGATCCCGCCCGTCGGCGGCAGCGCTCCCTCGATGTGATTATAAAACAGGAACGCGTCGGCGCCGGACTCGGCGGCGTAGTCGTACTTCTCGCTGCGGTGGACCCAGCGGCCGTAGTCGTCCGGGGTGAGACTGGACGCCATCGCGATGCAGCCGGACAGATCGACGTCCTCGAAGTCCTCGGGCAGTCCGTACCCCATGTCGACGATCTCGCCCGTGATCGAGCCGGCGGGCGTGCCGGGAAGCTCGACGATCTCGTGGCTTCCGTCGAAGACGCTCGTTCGGCCGCCGTGATCGACGGTCAGCGACGCGCCCTCCCGCCACCAGCCGGGAATGGGAAACTCCGTCCTCGAGACGTCGTCGAGCCCGGCGTCCTCGAAGGCTCCGGCGATCAGATCGGCGGCGAGCTGCTCACCCTCGTGGCCGGGCATTCGATCGTTGAGGTCGGAGAGTTCCGCGAGCAGGTTCCAGGCGGTCGAATCGGTGTAGGCGTCGCCGATCACTGCCGACGGTAGCGTCGTCATACACCCATACAGACGGGTCCGGCATATCAGCGTTCGGGAGCCGGAGACGACGAACCGACGATCGGGACACGGCCGTCCGGGAAACGAGATCGGAACTCGGTCGTTCGGGAAACCTTCATACGACGCGCGACCGACCCCTCGCGTATGTCCGATGACTGCATCTTCTGTGCGATCGTTGCCGGCGATATTCCGGCACGAACGGTCTATGAAACCGACGAAGTCCTCGCGTTCCTCGACGCGAACCCCCTCGCACGCGGGCACACGCTCGTGATACCGAAGGGGCACGCACGCCACGTCGGCGATCTCGATCCCGGGACCGCGAGTGCGGTCTTCGACGCCGTGACGGAGCTGACGCCGCGCGTCCAGAACGCCGTCGAGGCCGACGGCGCCAACGTCGGCATCAACGACGGGGAAGCGGCCGGCCAGGAGGTTCCGCACGTTCACGTCCACCTGGTTCCGCGGTTCGACGGCGACGGCGGGGCCCCGATCCACGCGGTCGCCGGCGAGCGGCCCGATCTCTCCGACGAGGAGCTGGACGGGATCGCCGAGGCGATCGCGGGATAACGAGGATCGACGGCGACGTCGATCCGTGTCGCCGCCGTCGGTGCCGCCGCCGTCGGTGTCGCCGTCGTCCGCGCTGCCGCTTCGTCTCCCACGACCGGCGCGCTCCGTAGCGTTTAAGAAGGAAACCGGGGGAAGCGACGTGTATGACGGCGACGACGCTCGCGCTCGTCGGGGCGACCGGCGGCGCAGGAACGACGCGCACCGCGATCGAGCTGGCGACGATGGGCGCTCGGGACGGCCGCGACGTGGCCGTGCTCGACGGCGACTTCGTCACGCAGGGGCTCGCCGAGTACGTCGACGGACGGATCGGCCCGGACCTCACGACGCTCGTAACGGACCGGACGAACGACGCCCTGACCGCGGCGGCCTACTCGCCCGCGGGCACGAGGGACCTCGACTCGCCGGCTCGGTTGGACGTCGTCCCGGTCCGTGCGCCCTTCGAGCGACTCGCCCGCGCGCGGACCGCGGAGGCGGCCCGCGCGTTCGAGGATCGAATCGAGGAGGCAGCCAGCGGCTACGACGCCGTCATCGTCGACGTCTCGCCCGTGGCGTCGAACGAGGCCATCGCGGCCGTCACGACCGTCGACCGCGTCGTCGGCGTTCGACCGGCGAGTCCGCACGGACGCGACGCCCTGCAGCGGCTCCGCGGTCGCGTGACCGACGTCGGATCGGCGGTCGATGCGACCCTCGCGGTCACGGGGGTCGGGGGTGCCGTCACGGACCCCGACGGGGAACAGGACGCAGACCTCACGATCCCCGCGACCGATCCCGCCATCGCGGCCGCCCCGACCGTGGCGGCGGGAGACGGTGCGTACGCACGGTCGATCGCGGCCGCGTACGAGGAGCTGTTCGGAACGACGCTGGGCATCGAGTTCGAGAAGGAGGGACTGATCGGTCGGCTGCGGTGACCGACCGGACGTGCCGTCGTATCGATCGGCTACGATGCTCAGCAGACTGGACCGTCGTATCGGTCGGCGTCACCAGTAGGGCACGGCGGTCGCACGCCGAGCCTCACCGAAGGTCGTCCGGCGTCTCGAGCGCGTCGCCGAGGTCGCCGGTTCCGAGCGGTCCGGAGCCGCAGTCGATCCCTCCGCCGAGCGGTGACGTCCCGGCGACGTGCGCGTCGACGGCGTTTTCGACCGCCGGGATCGGGTCATGCGTTTCCATGTAGGTCGCGAGCGCGAAGTCCGCCTCGTCGCCGCCGGTCAACTCGATCGCCTCGCTTCGTGGGAGGCGACCGTCGAGCCAGTCACGAACGACCCCGAGCCGGGTCGGCGCGAACGGGCTGACGCCGGAGACGCCGCAGCGGTGGAGCGTCTTGGCGGCCGTCATCGGGCTGACGTTCGCCTCGGCGGCGGCGTCGCCGACGCTTCGGCCGGCGGTGTAGGCGTCGACGAGCGTTGACGTCGCCTCCGGCGTGCACGGAAGCACCTCCGCGTGTGCGCGCAGGCGCTCCGCGAGCGGCGTTCCGGTGTCGTCCGCGACGGCGACGCCCCGATCACGCTGGTCCGCGGTGACCTCCAATCCCTCCGCGATATCGGAAAGCGTCATATCGGCTCTGTCTCGCATGAATCCTTAAAACCATTGCACTGCAGCCGGATTATCGGCTCACACACCTACCGATAATCGGTCGGTTATCGCTCCGCGAGATCGCCGTTCTCCCCTCGATCCTCCGGGGTTTAAGTAAGGCATCGGGACCGAGGATCACGTGTGATGAGTGAGGCACGCTCGACTCGCGTTCGGTCGCACGGCTCGAAAACGGTTCGCCCCACGGAAGCCCGGACCCGCTCCGGGGAGGGATCGAGAGGGGACGTACGGCACGACGAGACCTGTCCCGAATGCGGCGGCCGCACGCGCGTCGCGGACGCGGAGACGGTTTGTGCCGACTGCGGGCTCGTCGTCGAGGCCGACCGGATCGATCACGGTCCCGAGTGGCGGTCGTTCGACGACGACGACACGAACCCCGAGCGCACCGGCGCGCCGCTCACGCGCTCGCGACACGACCGCGGACTCTCCACGGAGATCGGTCGATCGACGACGGTGAAGGGACGCAAGCGTCGCCGGCTCGCCCGGATGCGCACCCAGCACAACCGCGCCCGCATCTCTTCGAAGCGGGACCGCAACAAGGTGTACGCGTACACCGAGATCCGGCGACTGACGGGCGCGCTCGAGCTCCCCGACAGCATCCGCGACACGGCCTGTTCGCTGTTCGACTCCGCACAGTCCGAGAGCCTCCTTCGTGGCCGGTCGCTGGAGGGATTCGCGTGTGCCTGCGTCTACGTCGCCTGTCGCACCGCCGACGTCCCGCGCACCGTGGAGGAGGTCTGTACGGAGGCGAAGGCGACCGTGAGCGAACACGAGGCGGCCTTCGACGCGATGAACCGCGAGCTCGGCCTCCCGCTCGGTCCCACGGCGCCGGACGAGTACCTTCCGCGGTTCGCCTCGTCACTCGACTGCGCGCCGGTCGTCGAACGGCGTGCCCGCGAGTTCGCCGACCGCGCGGTCGAGGAGGGGATCGCCAACGGGCGCAACCCCGCGGGCGTCGCCGCTGGCTGTCTGTATGCCGCGGCGCGCGAGTTCGACGCGGACGTCACGCAGGGCGACGTCGCCGAACTCGCCGACGTGACGACGGTAACGGTCCGACGAACCTACGTCGACCTGACGAGCGAGGGCAGCGACTGATCGGTCTCGCATCCGTCGACTCCCATCCCGTTGTCCGCCCGAACGCTTTCCCTCGGCAGCGACGAAGCGGACGTCATGCCCGATGACCACGACGGCGGTCTCGACGCGTACCGACTGGACGAGCTGACGTGGCGCGACGTGGAGGCGGCGACGGCGGAGACGTCGACGCTGCTGTTGCCCGTCGGCGCGACCGAACAGCACGGCCACCACCTGCCGCTCGGCGTCGACACGCTGATGCCGGATGCCATCGCCGAGCGGGTCGCCGAACGGGTACCCACGCTCGTCGCACCCGCCATCCCCTACGGCGTCAGCAGCCACCACACGTTCAAGCCGGGCACGTTCACCGTGGGAAGCGAGACGTTCCGGTCGTACGTCCGCGACGTCGCCGCGAGCGCGGCCGACTGGGGGATCGAATCCGTCCTCCTGTTGAACGGCCACTACCTCGCACAGGATCCCGAACTCGAGATCGTCGTCCGCGACCTCCGGGTCGAGCACGACCTCGACGCCTTCCACGTCCCGCTCGTGAACGTCTTTTCGGACGCGGCGGCCCGCGTACGTGACTCGGCGGTCACCTTCCACGCCTCGGAGTTCGAGACGAGCCTCATGCTCGCGCTTTTCCCCGACCTCGTTCGGATGAACGAGGCGGAGGCGGTCGCGCCGCCCGCGGCGTCGCTCCCGCTCACCGACTACGACGCGCTCGGCGAGAACCGGGTCGGCTGGGCGCTCTCCGCCGACGACATGGCTGCGCTGACGCACACGGGCAATCTCGGCGATCCGACGAGCGCGACGGCCGAAAAGGGGGAATCGCTCGCGGCCGAGGCGGTCGACAACGTCGTCGAGCTCGTGCGGGCGCTGGAGGCCGGCCAACGGAACCGGTAGCGGCGCGGCCTCCTAGGAACCGGAACTCCTCCGCCCGCATCGGAAACCCCTGTCCGCACCGGATTCCACCGCTCGAAACGGGCCCTCGACGGGGACGTCGGTGCCCGGCGAAGACCACTTTGGCGAAAGCGTTTAGTTGCCGTCCCGAGAGGACGTCAGTCGTGCAGTACGCGTTCACACGACCGGGGGCACGAACGTGACGACGGGGGACGACCGCCCGTGGACGGCTGACGGCGAGTCGCGTCCGACGGCCGGCGGCACGTGTACGTACGAGCTCCCGATTCCCGACTACGAGGCGACGTTCCCGTGGCTCGACGACCGGCCGAGCTGGGGGCTGCAGTCCGACGCGGACGGCGACGGAACCCTCGGCGTCCACGGCGGGATCTGGCACTGTCCACACGACGCCGTCGACGGCGACGATCGCTGCCCGTTTCACGGCGGATCGAGCAACTCCGGAGCGAAAGCGAGCGACTCGAGTCCCGCCGAGCGGTTGGTCGAACGGGTGGCGGCCGCGAACGCGCTTGAGGACCCCCACGAGCGGGCACGCAACCTCCAGTTCATCGGCGCGGAGATCGACCGGCTCGACCTCTCGTCGCAGGTGCTCGGCGGCGGGAGCCGGGAGACGATCGACCTGCGACACGCGCGGCTCGGGACGGTCTCGTGTCGGCGAACCGCGTTCGACCAGCCGATCGACTTCTCGGGCGTGACGTTCGATCCCGGCGCCGCTCCCGCGGACGCCGACGGCCGGGAGGTCCTCGATCCGGCGCTCGGACAGATCCCGTTCGGGATCGACTTCACCCACGCCGAGTGCAACGACATCGTCCGGTTCGACGGGGCGGAGTTCCGGCGCCCGGCGCTGTTTCGGGACGCGGAGTTCCGCCATCCGACGAGCTTCGGCGACGCCCGATTTCACGACCACGTCTCGTTTCTTACGGCCGACTTCCATGACATCGTCATGTTCGACGACGCGCGGTTCCACCGGGACCTCCGCCTGCAGGCGTGTGAGTGCGTCGACCTGGTCGACCTCAAACGATCCTGGGTCGGCGGGCGGCTCTCGCTCGATCGCATGACCTGCCGCGGGGACGTCGAGTTCGACGACGCGACCCTCGCGTCGCCGCCGCCCGACGACGACCTCGACCGTCCCTCGACGACGTTCCACGGCCGTCTCACGGCCGACATGGCGGCCATCACCGGTCGCCTCTCCGGTAACCGGGTCACGATCGCGGACGAGATGCGGATCCGGCACGCGGATCTCGGGCAGCTCCGGCTTCGAGATCCGGCCGTCGGATCGGGAACGGACGGGGGCGAGATCGAGCACACCGGAACGGACGGGGGCGGGATCGAGCGCACCGACATCGACGACGGGCGCACCGGATACGTCGATCTGACCGGTTCGACCGTTGAGGCGGGCACGCTCGGGCAACCGTGCGCGCGGTCCACGTCGGACCGACGCGGTTCGGCCGACGACGGGGGTCCGGACTCCCCGCCGTCCGACGAGCTGATCTACGACCTCTATCGGACGACGCTCGGCGACGTGCGGTTTGAGGGGGAAGGCGACCGACCGTTGATCGAGCGGATCCGGTTCCATCGAACCCACTACGACGGGTTCGACTTCACCGACGGCGACGCGATCGATCTTGGCTCCGTGGACCACTGGATCCATCGATTCGACGTGGACCCGCTCTCGCTGCCCTGTTACTGTGCGGACGGTCCGGAACACGGCGGTCGGTACATCGTCGACGACGCGACGTGTCCGCGTCACGACCGCGGGTTCGACCACGACTCGCTGCAGGCGACCTACGCGTACGCGAAGAACGGCGCCGACGACGCGGGCGACAACGCCAGCGCGGGCGCGTTCTTCTACCGGGAGATGTGTTCACACCGGAAACAACACCTCGACGAGGCGCTCTCCGCCGACCACGGGGCGATTCGCCGGCTCGTGGCATCGACCCGGTGGGGTCGCTCGTGGCTCCTCGCGGCGACCACCGGGTACGGCGAACAGCCGTACCGCGTCGTCGTTTCCTCGCTCCTGGTCGTGTTCGGGTTCAGCTACGTCTACTGGAACGTCGAGCCCCTCGGCGCGGAGTACGGCGTTCTCGAGGCGCTGGTGTTCTCCTTCCAGTCGTTCGTCTCCTTCGTGCTCGGTCCGCCGGAGGGAGCGAGCCTGCTCGCTGAGGCGCTCTCCGCCGTACAGGGATTCCTCGGTGCCTTCCTCATCGCCCTATTCGTCTTCACCTTCACCCGTCGCATCCACCGCTGACGAGATCGCCTCGCTCGATCCCCCCTCGGGACCGGTACCTCAATGAGCGGGGGCGGCGTAGCGCGATCCATGTCACCCGTGGTCGTTTCCGGCGTGGAGTCGCACGCCGTGACGGACCGGTCGGTCGAATTCTCCTGCACGCTCGCGTCCGACGATCGCGAGATCGACCGGACGATCCCCGTCGAGCTTCGGTTTCACGCGCCCGACGTCTTCCGCTTCACGATGCGAACGACGCCGGAGACGCCGGATCCGACGTCCATCCCGGGCCTCCCGGAGACGGCGGAGACGACGGAAGACACGCCGGTCGGGACGGACGCCGAGAACGGGAACGTCGCCAGCATGGACGGCATGGAAGCCCGAGGCGTCACGTACACGGCCGATGGCGTCCGCGAGCCGGTCTCGCTCTCGACGACGGAGACGGACGGGGAGGTGGTCGTCGAGACGTCGTCGCTGACGGTTCGGGTCGGACTCGACGAGTGGTCCTTCGCGGTGGAGGACGCGGACGGGCGGGAGCTGCTCGACGAACAGCGGGCCGATCGGAACGCCAAGGACGAGCTTCGAACCCGGCCGCTCGGGTTCACGGAGGAGGTGGTGAACGGCTGGCCGCTCCGGATCGACGAGGTACGGACCGCGTTCACGCTCCGGCCGGACGAGCGGATCTACGGACTCGGAGAGAAGTTCACCGAGTTCGAGAAGCGGGGACAACGGATCGAGTCGTGGATCACCCAGCCCAACGGAACGGAAACCGAGCGGTCCTACAAGAACGTCCCGTTCTATTGCTCCAGCCGTGGTTACGGGCTGCTCGTCGACACGGTCCATCGGACGTCGTTCGACTTCGGCGCCGACTCGTCGGTGACGACGCGGCTCGAGGTGGCCGACGACACGCTCCGGTTCGTCTTCGTCAACGGGCCGACGCCGACCGACGTGTTGCGGCGGTACACCGCGATGACGGGTCGACCACACCGCCCGAAACGGTGGACCTTCGGCGTCTGGATGTCGCGGCTGACCTACGAATCCCAGGCGGAGGTCGAGACGATCGCCGCGGAGCTCCGGGATCGGTCGATGCCCTGTGACGTCCTGCACGTCGACCCCGGATGGATGGACCTGGAGACCATGTGCGACCTTCGGTGGGACGACCGGACGTTCCCCGACCCCGGCGGAATGATCGATCGGCTCCACGAGGACGGGTTCAAGCTCTCGCTGTGGGAGTTCCCGTACGTCCAGGTCGATTCTCCGCGGTTCGAGGAGTACGCCCGTGCGGGATACTTCGTCGAGGACGGCACCGGCTCGCCGTACGTCCTCTCCCGGTTGAGTGCCGACAACCGCGGCGCGATCGTCGATTTCACCGACGCGGAGGCCCGCGAGTGGTGGGCGCGGCGCCATCGGGAGCTGACGGAGCTTGGCGTCGACGCGTTCAAGCTCGACTTCGGCGAGTACCTCCCGCGCGACGCGACGCTGGCGAACGGTCGAACCGGCCGGGCGATGCGAAACCGGTATCCGAGAGCGTATCAGGCGACGGTCCAGAACGCGATGCGGGACGCCGGCGACGAGCGCCCGACGCTGTGGGTTCGCGCCGCCTGGACGGGTGATCAACGATTTCCCGTCCACTGGGGTGGCGATCCCAACACGACGTTCGAATCGATGGCAGCGAGCCTGCGCGGCGGGCTGAGTCTCGCGTGCTCGGGGTTCCCGTTCTGGTCGGCCGACGTCGGCGGCTTCCGGGGGACGCCCTCGCGGGAGCTGTACGTGCGATGGGCCCAGTGGGCCCTGCTCGGCCACAGCCACGCACGGTTCCACGGGACGACGCCGCGGGAGCCGTGGCACTTCGGCGAGGAGGCCGAACGGATCGTTCGCAAGCACGCCCGCGAACGCTACCGGCTGCTTCCGTACCTCTACTCGTACGCGGAGCGAGCCAGTCGAACCGGGCTCCCGGTCATGCGGCCGCTCGTGTTGGCGTACCCCGACGACCCGGCCTCGCGGACGGTCGACACGCAGCATCTGGTCGGCGAGGAGCTGTTGATCGCGCCGATGCTTTCCGTGGAGAACCGCCGTGAGGTGTATCTCCCCCCGGGCGAGTGGGTCGACTACTGGACGGGCGAACGGTACGTCGGAGGCCGAACGCTGGACGTGACGGTACCCCTAGAGACCGTACCGCTGTACGTCCGCGCCGGGAGCGTGGTCCCTCGACGGGATCCCTCCCAGTCGATCGGCGACGACCGGTGGCCGCTCCGGCTTCGCGTCGAGTTTCGGCGGACGGAGGCCGCCGGGGCCGACTCCGCCGGTGACTCGGGGGAGGGCTCCGACGACGTGCGCGAAGCCACGTTCGAGTACTACGGCGTCGACACTGACGGGCTCGTGACCCTGACGGCGACCCACGATCCGGAGGCCGGATCGCTCGACGTCGACGTTCCGGACGGCGTGACCGTCGCCTCGGTCACTGCCGCTCGCTTCGAGACGGCGCCCGCGACCGTCTCGGTCGACGACGTCAGGCTGGACCGGGTTGACGCCGATCCGGAGGCCGGCGAGTGGTCGTACGCGCCGGCGGACGGGTCGGTCACTGCGGTCGCCGCGGTCGATGATGATGGGGTCGCCGCGGTCGATGATGATGATGATGGGGTCGCCGCGGTCGATGACGACGACGATGACGCGTGAACGCCGTCCGGGATGCACGAAACACCGATCAGTAATATTAATTCATGTCTGAGTAAATTTTCCGAGAGCTTTATCCGTCTCGAGAGCCGACTAACGGGTATGAGCCAAACAGCAACGCAGCGACGAACCGAGACGACCGGCATCGAGACCGTCCTCCTCGCGGTCGGCAGCGAGGACGAGAACCGAACGAAGCGCCTCGCGGCGGAGGCCATCGCGGTCGCGGGTCCGACGGACGCCGAGGTCGTTCTCACGCACGTCTTCACCGAGGCGGAGTTCGACGACGTCCGCGAGAAGCTCGACGTCGACGTGGCAAGCGAGGAGTCGACGCCGGACGCCGTCGCGAAGCGGCACACGACGACCCGATCCATCTCGAAGGCGCTCACGGAGGCGGGCATCGACCACACGATCCGCGGCGCCGTGGGCGACCATGCCGACGAGATCGTCTCGCTCGCCGAGGAACACGACGCCGACCGCGTTCTCGTCGGGGGACGAAACCGCTCGCCGACCGGCAAGGCGGTCTTCGGGAGCGTCGCACAGGAGGTCATGCTAACCGCCCCGTGTCCGGTTACGTTCGTGCGCGCCGACACGAAATAAGTTGGACGATCGCTAGAACGGGCTAGGATGATCGGTGCCACCGATCGATCGAAACGGCCCGTTTAAGTGAGATGCGGTCCGGGATGTAACCGATGTACTACGTGGGCGTCGATCTCGGCGCGACGAACGTCCGCGCGGTCGTCGGGGACGACTCCGCGACCGTGCTCGGCTCCGACGAACGCCGCACCCCTCGCGGCCCGAACGGCATCGCGGTCACGGAAGCCGTTTTGAGCGTCGTCCGCAACGCCTGCCGAGAGGCCGGAATCGATCCGACCGAGGCCGTCGCCGCCGGCATCGGCTCCATCGGGCCGCTCGATCTGGCCGCCGGCGTCGTGCAGGGCCCGGCGAACCTTCCGGACGTGGTCGAACGGATCCCCCTGACGGGTCCGCTCTCGGAGCTGCTCGACACCGAGGAGGTGTACCTCCACAACGACACCAACGCGGGCGTGATCGGCGAGCGCTTCCACAGCGAGCGCAACCCGGATGACATGGTGTACCTGACGATCTCCTCGGGTATCGGCGCGGGCGTCGCCGTCGACGGCAACGTCCTCTCCGGCTGGGACGGCAACGCGGGCGAGGTCGGCCACATGACCGTCGACCCGCACGGATTCATGACCTGCGGCTGCGGCCACGACGGCCACTGGGAGGCGTACTGCTCGGGAAACAACATCCCGAAGTACGCCCGCGAGCTGCACGAGGAGGACCCCATCGAGACGGTGTTGCCGATCGAGGACCCCGACTTTACCGCCATCGACGTCTTCGCGGCCGCCGACGAGGACGTCTTTGCCGATCACGTCATCGACCAGGTCGCCCACTGGAATGCGATGGGGATCGCGAACGTCATCCACGCGTACGCGCCGCTCGTCGTCAGCGTCGGCGGCGCCGTCGCGCTCAACAACCCCGAGCGCATCCTCGATCCCGTCCGCGAGAAGCTCGCGGAGATGGTCTTCATCAACGTCCCCGAGATCCGACTGACGGAGCTCGGCGACGACGTGGTCGTTAAGGGCGCGCTCGCGAGCGCGCTGACGGGCGGGACGGGGGACCGCTCACGGCTTGGCGCGGGACCGGAATGAGCGGCGGTCGGTCGCCGCGGGGAGGGATCGAAGGGGCGTTCACTCGTCGTCGGCCGCGTCCTGTAACGCCCCGCGGATCGCCGGGATCGTGCCGGTCAGGGAGCCCACCGCCTCGGCGGCGGCCTCGATGTCGCCCACGAGCGACTCGAGCTCCTCGATCTCCGCTTTGAGATCCTCGGCGTCCTCGAAGGCGTCCGCGCGCTCGCCGAGCACGTACGCCTTCTTTGCGGAGCGGACGTGGTCGATCGCCTCCCCGACGTCCAACGCCGATTTCAGTCCGTTGAGGGTTCCGAGGACGTTATCCGCGTCGGTCTCCCAGACGTCGACCGCCGCCGGCAGCTCCTCGCGGGCGGCTGCGAGGTGTTCTTCGACCTCCGCACGTGTCTCCGCGGCCGCCTCCCCGAACAGATCGTCGTCGTCGAACGTGGACTGGCTCATACCCGTGACGTCGTCCCCACGGGGTTTAAAAACGAGCCCGAAAGCGAAAGTGAAGCGCGCTTTTTCACGGCGTCTCGACGCCGTTCCCATGACCTCGACCGTTCAGTTTCGGTTCGGCGGCATCGGTGGACGGCCGACCGCGACGGCGGTCCGGCGGCTTCGGTACGGACGTTGACCGGACGCGACGGCAACGTGGTGGCCCCGGACGACGCGCCGTGACCCCCCCGCTTATACGTCGCGGCGTCGAAGTTCGAGCGAATGAGCGAGGAGTTCGTGCTGCTCGAGCCCGAGGAGAGCCCCGGCGACGAGTGGGAGGAGCTCGACGTCTCCGACACGGCGGCCGACCGCATCGCGCGCCGGCAGGACCGGGAGTTCGACGAGTTCCGCAAACGGATCAAGGACACCGAGCAGTTCAAGCTCCAGGAGTCGGTCTTCGACGACGCGACGCTCGCGGCGATTTATAAGCTCGTCCAGGACGGCTACGTCGACGCCTTCGGCGGCCCCGTCTCGACGGGCAAGGAGGCCAGCGTCTTCGAGGCGCTCGGCGGGAAGACGGGCGAGCGTCCCGCCCCGGGAACGCCGGCCGACGTCGACACCGACGGGGACGGCCACCCCGACCGGGAGGTCGCCCTCAAGGTCTACCGGATCAACTCCTCGAACTTCCGGCAGATGCGCGACTATCTCGAGGGCGACCCGCGGTTCGAGGGGATCGCGAGCGACAAGAAGGCGGTCGTGCTCGCCTGGACGAAAAAGGAGTTCGCAAACCTCAAGCGCGCGCGAAAGGCGGGCGTCCGCGTTCCCGAACCCATCGCGGTCCAGCGGAACGTGCTCGTGATGGAGCTTGTCGGCCACGCCGACGACCGCGCCCGACGGCTCTCGGAGGTCACCGTCGAGAACCCCGAGACGGCCTACGAGGTCGTCCGCGAGTACATGCGGCGGCTCTACCGTGCGGGACTGATCCACGGCGACCTCTCGGAGTACAACATGATCATCCACGAGGGCGAGCTCGTCGTCATCGACCTGGGCCAGGCGGTCACCGTCCATCACCCGAACGCCGGCGAGTTCCTCGACCGCGACTGTGAGAACGTCGCGAACTTCTTCACTCGAGCCGGCCACGAGGTCGGTCCCGACGACCTCCGCGCGTACGTCACCGAGCCCGAACCCGACCCGACCGGCGAGCCCGACTCGGCCGACGGGCCGGACGGCTCCTGAATCGCGGGGGCGCGAGCGCGTCGGACGCGTCCGGACGGACAGTCCTTTTAGCCGGCGGCGCGGATCGCGGACGAATGCCGACGATAGAGTGCGATCCGGCCGTCGCGCGCGACCGTTTGGAGGCGGCCGGCGTCGCGATCGAGCCGGGCAACACCGACCACGAGCGCTGGCGGGCGAGCCGGGAGGGGGCCGTCGCCGTCGCCTACGACGGCAAGGTGGTGGTTCAGGGTAGCGACCCGACGCGGCTCACCAACCTCCTTCGCGAGGGTGGCGGACGGGCACACGTCTACTTCGACGGGGCGAGCCGCGGGAATCCGGGCCCGGCGTCGGTCGGGTGGTGTCTCGTGACGAGCGACGGGGTCGTCGCGGAGGGCGGCGAGCGGATCGGATCGACGACGAACAACCGCGCGGAGTACGCGGCGCTGATCCGGGCACTGGAGGCGGCCGACGAGTACGGCTTCGACGAGATCGACGTCCGCGGCGACGCCGAGCTGATCGTCAAGCAGGTCCGCGGGGAGTGGAACGCCAACGATCCCGGCCTCCGGGAGAAACGGGTTCGGGTTCGGGAGCTGCTGGAGCGGTTCGAGCGTTGGTCGCTGGCGCACGTTCCGCGGGAGATAAACGCACGCGCCGACGAGTTGGCGAACGAGGCACTCGATGACGCGATCTGACCAGGACCCACCGGAGTGGGCGAAACGCCAAGCCCGAGAGATGATGAACGCGGAGTCGGCCGACGACGGTGACGACGGCGAACGGGACGCCGATGGCGACGACGGGGACCACGTTCCCGACGAAGACCGCGTCCCGGACGAAGACCGCGTCCCCGACATCCCGGCCGATTCGGTCGCGGAGGCGGAGCGGCTCACGCGGCTCGCACGCGAGGCGACCGACCCGGCCGCCGCACGGAGCTACCGGGATCGCCGCGACGCCCTGGTCGACGCACACGACTACACGCCGCGGCTCCGCGAGGAGGACGACACCCTCGTGTTGTACCCGGCGGAGTGGGTCGAGGGCGGCACGGTCCGGTTCGAGCGGATCGAAAACACCGACCGGGCGGTGGAGGTCTCGCTGTCGGGGCCGGGCGACGCCGACCGCTATCGCGAGGTGGCGGCGTACAACGACGTCGTCGCGGAGGCGGTCGCGGAGACGGTCGGGAAGGAGGCACACGCGGAGAACGCCCGGCGCTTCGCGACGTTCATGAGCAACCACTACGTGCGGCCGGTCGACGAGGCTACATCGGAGACGCGGGCCGAGTTCCGCGAGGAGTACCTTCCGCGGAACGGCTGGCCGACCGACGAACAGCTCGCGGTCGTCGAGGAGTCGCTCGCGGCGATCGACGAGGTCGCCGACGAGGTCGACGAGTCCGACGTTGAGGCGCCCGAAGCCGGACCCTCTGGCGAGGAGTCCGACGTCGACGGTCCGGATCTCGCCGAACGGAACGATCGCTGAGCCCGGTTCGGCTGCCGGCTCGCGGGCGCCGTCGCTCGTGGCGATGAAAACGCGCGGCGGATGCCGCGCCGTGTGACAGAACCGATCGGGTGTCGTTGCGTCGTCGCGACGTCGGGGAATGCCTACGCCTGGCGGTCGACGATCTCGCGAACCTCGTTGGCTCGGGTGTCGTCGATGACGAATCGGTTGAGGACCCATTCCAGTTGGCCGAGGACGGCGTCGTGACCCGCCTCCGTGAGCTCGTACTGGTTCGTCCGCTTGTCGAGTTCGCTCTTCTCGATGAACCCCATGTCGACGAGGTCGTCGAGGTTGGGGTAGAGCCGCCCGTGGTTTACCTCCGCGTCGTAGTACGCCTCCAGTTCACGCTTGATTGCGAGCCCGTACATGGGCTCCTCGGCGAGGATCGAGAGAATGTTTTGCTGGAACGCGGTCAGGTCGCGGGCCGCGGTCAACGCCTCCGTGACAGATTGTGCCTCTGACATGCATATGGAAATGTCACCCGGGCATATAACCTTTCTCAAGAATCACCGCATTTTAATATTTTCAAACAACCTCACCGGGATCGATTGTGGTGATATTGGCCTACAGGAGGATTGAAACGTGCATAGAACTCGTTTCGGGTGGATCGAAGATTCGTTAGCTTGGAATATATTTTTCGATGATCCGTTACCATTTCATAATTTTTGCCGGGAAAATAGTCGATACGAACCGATCGAGAGCGAGCCGATGTGGATCCATATTGCCACCTTGTTGTATGCTACCAATTAAACGTATCCATGACGCCTCTCAACTCGGGTTTAGCACACCGATTCGTACGTTGCGTCTCGTTTCGCGCTCGGTTGCGTTCTCTCCTATCCGCGTTCGGCTCTCGTTTTCCGCGGCACGGTCTTCGTGACACCGGGTCGCTTTGCTCCCGGATCGTCGCGACCCGAAAGGGCTTTGATGCAGTTGGTCGGACGGATGAACACATGGCGAACCTCTGGGAGGATCTCGGGACGGGACCGAACGCACCGGACGAGATCCACGCGGTCGTCGAGTGTCTCAAGGGCGAGCGGAACAAATACGAGTACGATAAGGACATTCCCGCGGTCGTCCTCGATCGGGTGCTCCACTCGAACGTCCACTATCCGTACGATTACGGCTTCATTCCCCAGTCGTATTACGACGACGGCGACCCCTTCGACGTGTTGGTGTTGGTGGAAGACCCGACGTTCCCCGGCTGCGTGATCGAGGCACGACCCGTCGCGTTGATGCGGATGGACGACGACGGCGAGCAGGACGACAAGGTGATCGCGGTGCCCGCCGAGGACCCCCGCTTCGATCACATCCAAGACCTCGACGACGTCCCCGAACAGATCCGTGCGGAGATAGACGAGTTCTTCTCGACGTACAAGAACTTGGAGGCGGGCAAGGAGGTCGAAACCCTCGGCTGGGAGGACAAGGCCGCCGCGAAGGACGCGATCGTCCACGCGCAGGAACTCTACGCCGAACACTTCGAGTAGCGCCGTCTCTCCCACCCGTCGCATTCGTGTGACGCGTTCCGAGCGTCGCCACGATGCACCCCGTGCATCCATATGTCCGGGACGCATACGGCCGCCGTACGCCCATGCGTTATGCACATGGGTAATTTTTAGCGTGTGGAGGGCCTTCGAACAACCACCATGGCCGCCCGTTCACCCACGTTCGGCATCGCACATCCGACCGTCGTTCCGACCAACTTCGAACGGACGGACGACGACTCCAACGGCGAGAAGGGTCGACCCGGCGAGGAGCGCTGACGGCGGCAGACCGATCCTCCGTCGTTCCGTCACTCCGCCACTCCGTCGTTCCGTCACTCCGCCACTCCGTCGGCTCTTCACCACCGCTCCACATCGGTCATCCATCACTACGTTCTGCCAATCATCCATCACCCCACCGCTCCTCGATCGTCGGGCGTCCTCCCTCGCTGATGACCTCGACGAGGGGCGTCGCGTCCGCGTGGTACCGCTCGAAGCGCTCGTCCGCCCACTTCAGCACTGACGGATGCGTCGACTCGAGGACACAGCGCGGATTGTTTCGTTCGTCGTGGGTCACGATGCAGGCACGGTCACCCTGCCGGAAGAGTCCGTAGTCGATCGACTCCGTGGCGACCGAGACGACGGCACGGTCGTCCCATAGCGCTCGCTCGGTAGCCGGACCGAACTCCGCGACCGACGCCTCCAGGACGTCCTGGTCGATCACGAGTCGGATCCGCGCACCGCGTTCGAGCGCGGCCGCGGCGGCCTCGTTGTATCGTTGCGTCACGATCGGCGAGAGCGCCCGAACGTCGTTGCCGACGCCCTCGCGGATCACCTCGACCGCCCGATCGACCGCGGCGAGCGGATCCCGACCGTCGGCGACGGTGAGGTCGCCGTGTGCGAGCCCCTCGGGCGGAAAATCGGCTCCGACGCGCTCGAGATCGGCGGCGAAACGCCCGAAGCGCTCCGCCCGTCCGACCTCCTCGAGCAGCGACTCGTAGGCGTCGTGGACGCGCTGGCCCGTCGACGTCACGTGATAGTCGCCCTCGCGTTTGATCACCCAGCGTCGCTCGCGAAATCCCGCGAGGACGCGCTGAACGGTCGTTCGCGTGGCGTCGACCGCGTCGGTGATCGCCGCCGGCCGACGTGGCTCCCGCCGGATCGCCCGCAAGATCGAGACTCTCGCCGGGGATCCGGAGAGATAGCGTACTCCGTCGTGTGCGTCCCCGTTCGACATCGTGCGACCGTCGGCTACGCCCGACGGGGTGTTAATCGTGTCGTCGCCGGCGACGGGAAGGCTCGACCACCTGCGCAGTCACGCCGGATCCGTCGGCGTCGAGCAGCGTAGACAGAGCGTCGTGCCGGCCACGTAGTTGGCGTCGTCGGACCCGCACGCGGGACAGTCGAACCGGCCGGTCCGGTACTCGGTGGATCCGCGCGGCGCGTGGAGCTTCCCGTCGGCGACGCGGGCCCGGACGACCGACCGGGTCCGCGATCGTTTGACCGCAACCCGCCGATCGAGCGCGTCCGGGCCACCCCCGCCGTGGAGGTCGTCCCACGAGAGGTCGTCGGGACGCGAGAGGTGTGCCAGCAGCTCCGTCCCCGCCTGCAGGAACGGTCGCCCCGTCTCGGCGGCGGGCGACTCGAGGTCGAGGGCCGCGTACGCCTCGGCCGCCCGGTCGTAGGCGGCGTCCGCACGCTCCCCGTCGTCGGCGGCGGCCCGGAGGTCGCCGACGAACTCGTGACAGGCCGCCCGCTCGACGGGCGTCGTCAGCACGTGGTCGCGAAGCTCGCCCGCGACGACGATCCCCTCGGCGACGGGAACGGCCGCCCGCGGCATCGAGCCGGCGATCCGATGACAGACCGCCGCGGTCGCGAACGCCGCGAGCGCGGCACCCGCCCGCGACCGCTCGGGGGCGTCGTACGCGCCGTGGCCGGTCGGACCGTGGCCGGCGAGCGCGGCACGGGCCGCGGTCGTGTACGCCTCGGCGGCGTCGGCGTGCCGCTCCTCCGCGAGCGACAGTATCGCACGATCCCGTGGTTCCGACGTCTCGTCCATGGGTACCCTTGGCGCCGAGCCGAATCAATGCCGGGGTCGTCCGCGGCGGCCCGGGCTCGTCGCCGACAATCCCCGGGTGTAAACACAAAAAGTTACTATTGGCTCAAAAAACAATGTTTAGAAATTACAAAAATTTATTTCTCCGGGGTGGATAGACGTTAGCATGGCGATCGAACACACACGAGGTTCCTCGGTACGGGCCGCCGGACCGACGCGGCCGGTTCCATGGGCCGTCGCGCCGTACCGGCCTCCACGGGCACGTTGCTGCCCGTCGCTTCGGGGTGATGGACGATGACCACGGGCGGGGGGCCCTCACGCGTCCGGCAGCGGAATCGGTCGGCGGAGCGGACGGACGAGACGACCGCCGACCCGACGGGAGACCGGGAGCGGTGTCCGGAGTGTGACGGCGGGCTCGTCGTCGCGGACGGGGCGGCCGAACTCGTCTGTGACGACTGCGGGCTGGTCGTCGACGCCGACCGCGTCGATCACGGGCCGGAGTGGCGCGCGTACGACAGCACGCAGCGCGCGGAGCGGTCCCGCGTCGGCGCGCCGACGACCGAGCTGATGCACGACAAGGGGCTCTCGACGAACATCGACTGGCGGGACCGTGACGCCGCCGGGCGATCCCTGTCGGCCGAGCGACGAGCCGAGATGCGCCGGCTCCGCAAGTGGCACGAGCGGTTCCGCACGCAGGACGCGGAGGATCGGAACCTCAAGTACGCACTCGGCGAGATCGACCGCATGTCGTCGGGGCTCGGCGTCCCCCGTTCGACACGCGAGACGGCCTCGGTCATCTACCGTCGCGCGCTCGACGAGGGGTTACTCCCCGGCCGCTCCATCGAGGGCGTCGCCGCCGCGACGCTGTACGCGGCCACCCGGCTCGACGGGATCGCCCGCAGCATCGACGAGGTCGCCACCGTGAGCCGCATCGACGCCCTCGAGATCGAGCGAACGTACCGCTACGTCAACCGCGAACTGGATCTCAGGGTGCCGCCGACCGATCCGAACGAGTACGTCGGCCGGTTCGCCTCGGCGCTCGACTGTTCGGACGACGTCCGACGCCGGGCGCGTGAGCTGGTCCGTGCCGCGACGGAGGCGGGCGTCCACAGCGGCCGCCATCCGGTCGGGATCGCCGCGGCGGCGCTGTACGCGGCGGCGACCGTGGAGGACGTGACCATCACGCAGTCAGACGTCGCCGACGTCGCCGACGTAAGCGAGGTCACCATCCGGAACCGCTACCGGGAAGTGCTCGACGCCCACGAGGCGTGAGCGGTTCCGTCGTGTCACGTCCGCTCAGCGCCGCCGTTCAGCGCCGTCGGTCGATCCACCGACCGAGCGGCCCGTCGGGCATCCCCGCACGGACGATGCGATCGAAGAGCGCGGTTGGCAGCACCGCCCCCAGCCACGGGAGGAGCCGCGCCCGCGCCCCGACGCGATATCGCGCCCGCGGGCGGCTCGTCGTCGTCGCGCTCGCCACCCGGCTCGCGACCGCCTCCGGGGACGTCGACTCCGGCGCGTACGACTCGAACGCCCGGTATGTGCCCGCGTACGGTGCAGTCTCCCGCGCCTCCGCTGCGCCGTCGATCGCGAGCGCGGCCGCGGCCCGCTCGTTGAGTCCGGTCCGGATCGGTCCGGGCTCGACGAGGACGACGTCGACGTCGTGTTCACGGAGTTCGCGTCTGAGCGTCGTGGCGTACGCGGCGAGCCCCGCCTTCGCCGCGCCGTAGCCGCCGTGAAACGGCAACGGGACGCTCCCCGCGATGGATCCGACTATCACGACGCGCCCGGACCGCTCCCGAAGCGTCGCCAGCAACGGGTGGACGACCGCGTGGACGGCGAGGAGGTTCGAATCGAGGTGGTCACGGAACCGCTCCGGCGAGCAGTCCTCCAGGGCGCCGATCTCGTACCACCCCACGCAGCTCACGACCGCGTCGGCCGCGACGTCCTCGACGGCCGCCGAGGCAGCCGACGGATCGGTCAGGTCGACGACGATCGTCTCGAGCGCGTCCGCGTCCACGTCCTCGTCCGTTTCCGTGTCGTCAACCGACTCCCGAAGCGTCGTGAGCCCCGCCGCGTCGTGATCGAGCGCGACGACCGAGTGTCCCGCCGCGAGGAACCGCGTCGTCACTCGGCGTCCGATCCCGCCCGCGGCGCCTGCACACACGACTTGCATGGGTTCAGTTCACCCGCATGCGTGGAGTTCGGACGCCGGGCGGGATACGTTCTCGGGTGATCGGTTCACGTCCGGCGCGGACCGTCGGCCCGAATCCCGAAGGCTATGTGTCGCGCGCCCCGCCTTCCGGTATGTTCACCGGAATCGTCGAAGGCACCGGCGTCGTCCGCGATCGCATCGAGACCGACGACGGACTCAGGCTTCGGATCGGCGCCGACGGGCTCGGGTTCGACGACCTGGCTCACGGCCAGTCGATAAGCGTCAGCGGCGTCTGTCTCACGGTCGAGACGTACGGCACGGGCGGCGAGGCGGGCGAACGGGCCGATGGTGACGAGACGGCCACCGAAACGGGCGACTGGTTCGAGGTGTTCCTCGCGGACGAGACGGTCGCAATGACCTACCTCGACGAGGTGCGCGAGGGCGACGTCGTCAACCTGGAGCGTGCGATGCCCGCGGACGGGCGCTTCGACGGCCATCTCGTGCAGGGTCACGTCGACACGGTCGCCGAGGTGACGGGGATCGAGCGGGTCGGCGAGGACTGGCGGTTCACCTTCTCGATTCCGGAGGGACACGGGAGATACCTGGTTCAAAAGGGGTCGGTCACGCTCGACGGGATCTCGCTCACGATCGCCGACCGCCGCGAGGAGGCGTTCGACGTCGCGATCATCCCGACGACCTACGAGCTGACGACCCTCTCGGAGAAGGCCGTCGGCGATCACGTCCACCTCGAGGTCGACGTGATCGCGAAGTACGTCGAGAACATGGTCGAAGGATACTGAGGACGCTCATCAGCTCCACTCCCGCTCGTTTCCCGTGAGCGACGGCGACCTCGGCGGTGATGCCGCATGCCCGCGACCCTCCGACGGCCGTCGGTCCCGATCACGGCGATGGCCGTCGGTCCCGATCACGGCGATGGCCGTCGGTCCCGATCATGCGGAGCGATCGTTTGCCGCGTGCTCACATGATTCTCGTAATACTCTTCACACTTGGAATACAACTACAAGATAACGATGAAAGCTGGAATAAAAATCAAAGAAATCTTTTCGAGTCGTTTCGAGCACATCACCACGTCACGCGATGGGTCGGTCTACCCCTTCGACGCGGTCGGCGTCCAGTCCGCACAGTATCTCGGCGCGCAGTCGACCGATCCGCGGGCGTCCCTCTCGGTGTCCGATGAGGGCTACGTCGTCGAAACGAACGACTGAGCGACCGGCCCGATCCTCGTCACTCGGCGGGAGACTTTTTATACGAAACCGGGCCGATCGACGGACATGACCGCGTTCACGGCACCGTCGATCGGGGCGCTTCGCGACCGTCTCCTCGTTCGCCGATCGTCCGCGAGAACCGGCCAAGGACAACGCTTATGCGAGGGCTCGCCAACCCACGAGGTATACGTATGGGAGTGATCGAGGACGTCTACGAGGACCTCGACACCGACGTCGATCTCGAGACGTTCAGGTCGGCGGTGGAGGACAAGGTCGAACAGATGGGGGGGCTTGCGGACGAGGAGACGGCCGCGATGCTCATCGCTCACGAACTAAAAGACGAGGAGGCCGAGACGATCGCCGACATCGAACCCGGGATGAACGACGTGAAGTTCCTCGGGAAGGTGACCGCCATCGGCGACGTCCGCACCTTCGAACGCGACGGCGACGACGCGGAGGGTCGCGTCTGTAACGTCGAGGTCGCCGACGCCTCCGGCTCCGTCCGCGTTGCACTGTGGGACGAGCTGGCGACCGCCGCCGACGAGCAGCTGGAGGTCGGACAGGTGCTCCGCGTGATGGGTCGCCCGAAGGAGGGATACAGCGGACTGGAGGTCAGCGCCGACAAGGTCGAACCCGACGATGACGCCGAGGTCGACGTGCAGGTGCTCGATACCTACCGCGTCGAGGACCTCTCGCTCGGCGCCTCCGACGTCGACCTCGTCGGCAAGGTGCTCGACGCCGACTCCGTGCGCACCTTCTCGCGCGACGACGGCTCGGAGGGGCGCGTGGCCAATCTCACCGTCGGCGACGAGACCGGTCGCGTCCGGATCACCCTCTGGGACGACAAGGCGGACCTCGCCGAGGAGTTCGAGGCGGGCGAGGTCGTCGAGATCGGCGACGGCTACGTCCGCGAGCGCGACGGCGACCTCGAACTCCACGTCGGCGACCGTGGCACCGTCGAACGGGTCGACGAGGACGTCGAATACGTGCCGGAGACGGCCGACATCGCCGATCTGGAGATCGGTCAGACCGTCGACGTTGCGGGTGGCGTCATCGAGACCGATCCCAAGCGGACCTTCGACCGCGACGACGGCTCGGAGGGACAGGTCCGGAACGTTCGCATCAAGGACGGGACCGGCGAGATTCGCGTCGCGTTGTGGGGCGAGAAGGCCGATGCCGACGTCGACTTGGCCGACCACGTCGTCCTCACCGACGTCCAGATCAAGGACGGCTGGCAGGACGACCTCGAGGCCTCGGCGAACTGGCGCTCGACGGTCTCCGTCCTCGATGACCCGCCCGATACCGCTGATGCCTCGGCCGCAGCGTCCGGAACCGACGCAGCCGCCAACTCCGATACCGATACCGCCAACTCCGGCACCGACACGGGACTCGGCGCCTTCGGCGACGCCGATGCGACCGACGGCGACGCCGATGCGACCGGATCGACGACCGACTCCCTGAGCGGTTCCGGCGGTTCCACGGCAGCCACGACGGCCGATGCCGCACCGTCCGACCCCGTCGACGGGGAGACCGAGTTCACCGGCACGGTCGTGCAGGTCGGCGAGCCCGTCGTACTCGACGACGGGAAACGCACGAAGAGCGTCGAGACGGACGCGAACCTGCGGCTCGGCGAGGAGGTCACGGTTCGCGGTCCCGAGCGCGACGGCACCATCCACGCCGACGAGGTCTTCTGAGCGCGACGGGCACGACCTCGCCTCAACTCCCCGTCGATCGAGAGAACGTCTCAGCGGACACGATGCCGACGCTCGGCCGCCGAGAAGCCGCTAACGGAAAGCGTTATACGGTGGACGAACACGTGTGTGTGTATGAGTGTCGAGTTGCCGTTCGCGCCGGTCGATCAGATCATTCGGCGGAACGCTGGAGAGCTCCGGGTGAGCGCTGATGCTGCCGAGGAGCTGGCTCGACGGATCCAGACGCACGGTGCGGAGCTGGCGATCGCCGCCGCCGAGCGGGCGACTGCGGACGGTCGAAAGACGCTGATGGCGGCGGATTTCGGCGTCGAGCAGGTGATCGCCCGCGACCGGTTGACGCTGCCCGTCGCGCCGGTTGACCGGATCGCGCGACTTCGGATCGATGACCAATATCGCGTCGGCGTCGACGCCCGGATCGCCCTGGCGGACGTGCTCGAGGACTACGCCGATAACGTCGCGAGCGCGGCCGCGACGCTCGCGCGACACGCGGACCGGCGGACCGTACAGGCCGAGGACATCGAGACGTACTTCGCGCTGTTCGAGTAGATGCGCTTCGGCTACAGCGAGCGCTGTCTCGCACACGACACGGGCGAACGACACCCCGAAACCGCCGACCGTCTCCGGGCGATCCGTCGCGGACTCACGAAACGCCACGGCGTGGAATACGTCGAGGCGGAGCCCGCGAGCCGCGATGCCATCGTCGCCGTTCACGACGAGGGCTACGTCGACGAACTCGAGGCGTTCTGTGCCGACGGCGGCGGCAACTGGGATCCCGACACGGTCGCCTGTGAGGACACGTGGGACGCCGCGCTCACCTCCGCGGGGCTCTCACAGTGGGCCACACGGGAGGCACTCGACGGATCGAACGGCCGTGGGACGCCGTTCGCGCTGGGTCGTCCCCCGGGACACCACGCGGTTCCTGACGACGCGATGGGGTTCTGCTTTTTCAACAACGCGGCCGTCGCCGCCCAGACGGTGCTCGACGACGGGCTCGCCGAACGCGTCGCGATCTTCGATTGGGACGTTCACCACGGCAACGGCACCCAGGACGTCTTCTACGACCGCGGCGACGTGTTTTACGCGTCGATCCACGAGGACGGGCTCTACCCGGCCACGGGCGCGATCTCGGAGATCGGGACCGGCGACGGCGAGGGGACCACGCTGAACGCGCCGCTTGCGGCCGGCGCCGGCGACGCCGACTTCCTCCACGTCATCGACGAGGTTCTCTCGCCCGCCCTCGACCGGTTCGCCCCGGATCTCCTCGTCGTCTCGGCAGGGTTTGACGCGCACCGACACGACCCGATCTCCCGTATGCGGGTCTCCTCGGAGGGGTACGCCCTGATGACCGACCACGTCCGCACGATCGGCGAGAACCTCGATGCCGACGTCGCCTACGTGTTGGAGGGTGGATACGGGCTTGACACGCTCGCCGAGGGCGTCTCGATGGTTCATGAGACCTACGACGGGCGAACGCCGATCGAGCCGGACGACGGACCCGACGCCAAAACCGAGACGATCGCCAGGGATCTGCGATCGCGGCTCGATCTCCCGTAGCGTCGCCTCGACCTCACCCCCGCTTGACCACTCCCTCCGCTCGACCCCACACACCCCGCTTGACCACTCCCTCCGCTCGACCGATCAGGGGTACGGTTCGTAGAACTCCCGCAGGGCGACCCCGAACTCGTCCGCGAGGGTGGCGACGGCGTCACCGATCAACACCCGCCGGCCGAGAAACGCACGCTCCACGTGGGCGCCGAGCGCCACGCCCATCGCGGCGTCGCTCTCGAGGTACTCACGAGCCGTGGTGAACTCCCGTTCGCGCTCGACGACGTAGCGGTCCTCGTCGATGAAGGGGCCGTAGGTATCGGGGTCGACGTCGTCCGCGTAGGTGGCGTAAAACCCTTCGGCGTGCTTTCGGACCGCAACTGGCGGCCCCTCGTGACGCTCGACGCGGGGACGCTCCGCCACCGCCAACTCGGCGTACAGTGCCGCTCGATCGGTTCGTGGCGTCCCTCCGTCACGCCCGTTTCGCCCGTCGTCCACCATCGCTTGCGCCCGGAGCACGTCGAAGCCGTGGTCGTTCAGCCCGCGAACGACCCCATCGAGCGACCGGCGGAGCTGTGGCCACAGCTGGTCGTCGACGAGATCCGGCGCGTCGAAGACGACGGCGACGGGGATCGCTCCGCGCCGATCGAGGTGGTCACGGACCTCCTCGGCACCCATCGGATCGAACGCGACCGGCTCGAACAGCTGCTCACGGGGATTTTCGAGGAGGTCACGGGCGTAGTGCTGGACCCGCGCGAGGTTCGCCGGGGAGAGGACGGCGGCGACGTTTCGGGTCGGATCGGTCGGATCGACGACGACGAGCGGATCGTCGAAGGTGCGTTCGGCGTGTCCCTCGGGATCGAACTCCACGGGTGGGTGCCAGCTTCTGACGGACTCCACGAGCGGGACGAAGCCGCCGAGTTCGACGACGAGCAGCTCCGTGAGGTAGCCGGAAAACCCCTCGGTTCGGAGGTCGCTCCCGTAGGCGCCGATCCCTTTTAAAAATGCCTTGGCGAGGACGACGTCGTCCGCGAGGTCGTCGTCCAGCCGCTCACGGAGGTAGGCGTCGTGGAACGGCGTCCGATCGACGGCGGAGACGAGCTCGCCGGCCGAGGGAACGTCATAACACGGGACGAGGTCGACGTCGAATCCCTCGTACTCGCCTTTCACGTACGGGTGCTCCGCGTACTCCTCGTGGCCGTTCGGGAGGACGGCGTGGCCGACGACGAGCCCGTACGTCTCCAGCGCCTCGCGGTCGAGATCGGTCGGGAACCGGACGAACAGGTCGACGTCGCGGTCGCCGGCCACCCACGTCCCGCGGGCGGTCGACCCCACCTGCACAACGTCCGCGTCCACGGGGAGGTCGGCGACCGCGTCGTGGGCCCGTTCGGCGAGCGCCGCGGCGACCTCCCGCAGCTGCTCGCGCTCGGCGGCGTCCGGAACGGCGCGTTCACGGACGCGCGACAGGACCGCCTCGAGTTCGCTCATGGCCGGAATTCACGGGGTTCGACCGAAAGCGTGTCGGTGTCGTCGGGCGGAAACGAAAGCCCTATCAAAACCACGCGAGTACGAACGGGTGCGAGCCGAAGTAGCTCAGTTGGTAGAGCGCCTCGCTGTTAACGAGGCGGTCCCAGGTTCGAGTCCTGGCTTCGGCGCCTTCGTCCGACACAGCCCGTGAGCGGCCGAACCGATCCGGTATCCTCAAAAGTGAACCGCCGTTACTGGTGCGTACGGGCCTTTAGCTTAGTCTGGCTCAAAGCCCTCCGCTCATAACGGAGTGATCGCCGGTTCAAATCCGGCAAGGCCCATCAA
>LFFM01000532.1_pt1 | contig 26875 bp, 28 predicted proteins | sample 643131 | NCBI WGS metagenome assembly LFFM01 (sample SAMN03777445, study PRJNA286221) | soda lake metagenome | biome: soda lake; feature: Kulunda steppe; material: water; isolation source: sample Tc-Br brine of Tanatar trona crystallizer | place: Russia: Kulunda steppe | collected 2011-07
ACCGGTTGGGTGGGGTCGGGAGCAGGCTCGTCGCGGAGGTACTCATCGGACTGATCGAAGCCGACGAAGCGTCCTACATCAACGCGGCACCCGAGGACTGGACGCCGACACTGCCGGTGATGACACCGACCGAGGACTACGAACTGGGCGATATCGTCGCCTTCGGCGAGGAAGCAGTTCCGGACGGGTTGGTAATCAGTGAGGTGCAACCGTACCCGGAACAGGGGGATGACCAGCTCGATGAGTCGGTGACACTGATGAATAGGGGCGAGGAGCCCCTCGACATTACCGGATACACGATCGACTTCAGTGGAGGCCAGGTGGATACGTTCGGCTCTGACGACGATACGGTAGAGATCGACCCCGAAGAGCGGCTAACCGTTCACACTGGCTCCGGGGACACTACCGATACCGACTACTACTTGAACCGGGGACGGCCCGTGCTCAACAACACCGGGGACATGGTAACTGTTCGAACCGAGAGCGGGGAGGTGAGTACCCGCTGGATGTACACGTGAACTACCCGTACCTACTCGCCGCCTTCGGCGGTGGTTCGAGGGAGCGGAGCTCTCTCCTCATCACGAAAGACCTCCGGTCTTTCGAACGACTGCTTGAGGCAGGGGCTTCGCTCCCTGCGGAAGGAAGTTTCTGCCTCCACGACACGGTTTGCAGGAACAACCGCAGTGTCCACAGCGAGCGCAGTCTCCACGGGCGGTAATTCGGAGTGTCCCACTTCTGGATCGGTGAGTCCGCGAAAAAGAACGTTGCACGCTGCGTTTGTATCTCTGTCCGCCTCGAAGCCACAGGCCGGACAGGAGTGTTCACGTACCCACAGCGTCTTGTCGGTTTCGACGCCACACTGAGCGCACTCTTTGATCGTCCCGTCCGGGTCAACCTTCACGAAGTGCGTGCCTTCACGCTTGCAGTTGTATCCGAGCAAATCGGTGAACGTGTTCCACGCTGCCGTGGCCGTGTTGCGGCTGTTACGCGGCGATACAAGTATCCCTTTCACGTCGAGATCTTCAACCACAACCACTCGTGCTCCCGAGCGTAGTATGCCGAGAGTTTGTGCAGGAACTCACGCCGCTTGCGCTTGATAGCGAGATGGCACTCAGCGACACGCCGACGTTGGTTCTCCCAGTTGTTCGACCCGTGCTCTTTTCGGGAGAGGTTCCGCTGCTCTCGTTCAAGGCTGTCGCGTTCCTCCGAGAGGACCTCCGGTGTTCCATGACGCTGACCTGCCGTGCGCACTGAACCGGTCGGATCGGAGACGCTCGTTCGGCTTCGGCGATGAGTCACTGACCGCCGCAGGGACTTATTAATTAAGAACCGTAATTAGTGACGATGCCAACGATCAGCTATGGAGAACAGGAGATAGAATGCAAAGCAGGGGCGAACCTTCGGCAGGTGCTCCGTGGGGCGGGGATCGAGCCGTACAACGGCGTGACGCGGTATATGAACTGCCGCGGACACGGAACCTGCGGAACGTGTGCCGTAGAAGTCACGGGACCAACAAGCGATCCGACGAACATCGAGGCCCGGCGGCTCTCAGTTCCGCCGCATGATCCCGAGTCCGGGCTTCGGCTTTCGTGTCAACTCTCGGTTGAGGGTGATATCGAGGTTACGAAACACGAGGGCCTGTGGGGACACCGGGTGAGACCCGACAGTGAGGACGATACCGGGGACGGGAACACTGATGTGTAGCGACGACCCTGATCACCCCCTCCAACGTAATCAGTGATCGGTCAGCGCTACGCGGAGTCTACGGTACCCATGGGCAACGCCGCGTTCCCGAACGCCGTAGGTGACATCCGCAAGTCCGCCCGAAGCGATCCGTACTCGCTGTCCGATCGGTGAACGCCGACGAACAGTTTTAGCCCGCCGACCGGGAAGACCCGATAATGGACGGGGTGATGCGATTCGAGTACCTCGATAGCGTCTTCGAGTGTCGACTCGTCGACCCGGTCACTGCACGACGCAGGGACTCCGGCAACGGTCTCGGTCTCGACACACGGCGGATACCCCTATTTTTGGGTTATCAGGAACCGACACCGGCCGTGGATCGTGGCCTCGAACTCGTTGTTGGAGTTCCCGGCCCCGATCCCCAAGAGCTGTTTCGATTGCTGTGTTGAACAGCGCCTTCTGATCATGAACGAAACGAACATAATCCTAAACTCGCACAACTTACCGGCTCGTGGGTCAATGTACATCCTGTCCGCTTCCTCAGTCACTGTTATTCGATTGAGAATAATTATTAAGTAATAGGAAGTGTGTGTAGGTAACATGGGCGTGTAGTTCAGTTTGGCAGAACAGCTGACGGGGACCGAACCAGTGTGTGAAGGCCGTGTATCCGCGCGGCATGGCCTGTTATTGCTGTGAGTTCGAGGCCCCGTCGGAAGGCCCTGCGTTCAAATCGCAGTGCGCCCACTCCTCCCTGGCGGAGCCCGTTCACGACCTCCTGGAGCATCAGCCACTGCTCAATGAGCTCAAAGATATCAACGTTCATGGTAGGTTGATCTCCTCTAGTTCACCCTTCTGGCCCCGCGAAATCGGTCGGTGAGACTGCTCTCCAACGGAGCAATGAGCACAACTCTCATCCTGTGATCGGTGCGGTGCAACCGTACTCAGTGTCTCCCAGTTCCCTATGAGAACCAGCCGTTTTTGAACTCGAGTGAGCGCAACATTCAGTCTCCGTGGCCCCTCTTCCGGGAACTCAATGAATCCACTGTGGCCTTTCGAGTTGCTTCGAACAAATGAGACGATGATCGCATCCCGTTCTCCGCCCTGTTGACCTCTCGGATATCGTCTTTTCCGCTGGATCGCCGAAGATTGAGCCAGTCGATCCATCAGGAAGCATGAAATTTGACGCGTACCCATTTGCGCGGAAAGATTGTTAGCTGTTATGGCCTCGCCTCGAGGAACTGGCGTTTTAACAATTCAAAGGCTAAGTCCCCGTCCTCAAGGAGCGAACGAGAGTAAGCGAGTAAGCGAGTAGGGCGGGGATACAGCCGTACGCTCACTGCAACCAAAATGTTCAACTCTAGACACGACTAACCCGTTGGTAGTGGTCGAGGAAGCGTTCCAATACGCTGCCGAGCCCAAGGACACCACTACTGCCGAGAGTGCTTGGCAAGCGATTCAAACCTGTCGAGAAGTGTACAACCACGCGCTCACCCAAGAGTACAAACCCGCTCCCGACTACAACAAGCCATCATACACCGCAATGCAGAACAAGCTCCCCGAGTGGAAGCGTGAGTGGCCTGAGTGGAGTGACGTGTACTCGAAATGCCTGCAAATGGCAGTCCGGCGCATCAAGCACTCGGAGACCGTCCTCGGCAAACTGAAAGAACGTGGATTCGATGTCGGTGAACTCAAGTGGAAACACCCGCGAGAGTACCGTAGCATCACGTACAACCAGTCTGGCTTTGACGTGGATAGTAACACGGGTCTGACTGACCACGCTACGGTCGAACTCTCGAAAATCGGCACGTTCCAGTTGAACTTTCACCGTCCACTCCCAGACGACGCTGACATCAACGAAGTCATCCTGAAAAAGCAGAAAACGGGCGACTGGACGGTCAGCATCATCGTCGAATACGATGCTGACTATCCCGATAAGCCTGCTATCGAAGACATCGATGTCGAGAACACAGTGGGCATCGACCTCGGTATCACGAAGTTCATCCACGGTTCGGACGGGCGAGCGTTCCAACCCTTAGACGAAGACGATGACCGTGAACGCATCGACAGACGCCACCAAGCCGTTTCTCGCAAGGAACACGAGTCGAACAACTGGAACAAGGCCCGCCAGTGCTTGGCGAAAGCCTACGAGCGGTTGTCGAACAAGCGCAAAGCGTATCGGGAAGCTCTCGCCAACGCTTATACGCAACGATACGACGCCGTGTTCCTCGAAGACCTGAACGTCGGCAGTATGATGCAACAGAGCGGGAACAGTCGGAGTATCGCGTCGATGTCGTGGTATGAGACACTGCAAACGTTCCAGCGCTTCGGGGAGAAGAACGGCTGTCACGTGGTACTTGTTCCACCAGAGGGAACGACGAAGCGGTGTGTGCAATGTGGTGTGGAGTCGGAGAAGCCGTTGTGGGTGCGTGAGCACTCGTGTCCGTCGTGCGGGTTCGAGACAGACCGAGACCGGAACGCTGCATTGGAAGTACAGCGGCTTGGATTGCTTGAACTGGGAGTGGTTGAAGAATCGGATGAACTAGGTCAGGAACTGGCCGAATCAACGCCTGCTGAGACTGGCACCGCTGCGGGGTCACGCTCTAGCTCGTTTAGGGACGTGGTTCCTGCAAGTGCTGTCGTTGACACAGGAAGCCCCACCCTCAAGGAACGAGCGGCGGTAGCCGCGAGTGAGTAGGGTGGGGTAGTTCACTCGGATTGACGTGTGGGGATGCACTCGGGCGGCCGGTCGAGTTCAAATCACCGGCAGCGATCCGATCGAAACACGGCCGGGTTACCGAGATGCTCGGGAACGGGACGCTTCGACAGCCCGCTGGGACAATCACCGATGACACGGACTTGGCATTGTGTATCGCCCGCAGCCTCGTCGAACACGAGCGATTCGCCCCTTCGGCGGTCGCCGACCGGTTTGTCGGCTGGTACAACAGCAACCCCTCCGATATCATCGGGCTCACCGCAAGCACGCTCCGCCGACTCGACGCCAGCGAGTCGTGGCAAACAGTCTGAATCGACGAGTGGGAGCACCTTCCGGAGGGTCAAGATACCGGTAACGGTCGCGCGATTCCGTTTGAGGAGCTGCTCAACCGGCACTGTGCTAGCGTGGAGGCGCTTGATCGCGTCCTGAAGACAGTCGAGCACGGCGTCCGGCGACCGGGTTGCGTCGAGCCGTTCGAGACAAATCAGCAGTTTCTGCGCTGGGGTTGCCAAAACAGTTTGATGAAATAGGATTTCTGTTTCATGTTTATTAGAAGACATTTCCAGCGCTGTTCCGATTTCTGTGTTTTTCGCACTTAAGATTGGACCCATGAGGACGGGAGCCGTTCTTCAGAGAGCGTGACCCACCGATGAGAACCGCCGCATCGTCAACGTCTTGTTTCTCCCTGAGTTTGCTAAAAGAACGTGTGAGAAATGGTCAGTTCAACCATTACGTAGAGTAATTCATCCGTTTCGGGATCGACAGCAGCCTACAGACAATACTTCTCCTCATTAAATCGGATCTCTGTTTTATCGACCGAAGTGTGATCCGGGTTCCGATCGGATTTAGACTGTAAGTCAGCCTTATGAACCCAGTTATGGACGGTAGATCGAACCCATCTAACACAAAATGTTTCAAAAATCAATATTGTATATCAAAATAATGATTTTGGCAAATGTGATTGAATACCGAGCTTGATCACGTGTCGTGGTGTCGCCTCTCGTTCCAGAAACCTAATTCGATCTCGTCCAAACGATCGTCGATGATATCGTTTTCAAGTACAGAGCACTCGAAACCGTCCGCCTCACTTTTATTCTTATCCGAACACCCCTACTCAACCGAAGCAAGCCGATATGAATCGGCGTGTAATTTTGGATTTCGTCCAAGTCGTCGCACGAGCCAACAAATTGCATCAGGGAGAAGCTTTGAACAATCACAATCATAATACTGTGATGGAAAAGCTGATCCGAGTGCGTGAGCATTCCTGTCCGCTATGCAAGCATATGGATGATCGTGATCTGAATGCGGCGGAGGAAACGCTGAATCGGAGGCAGAATAACCAAGAGCAGGGACCGTCCTAATCAACGCCCGTGCAGACTGCACTCGCTGCGTTCACGTCTCACTGAGAACACCTGCGAGAGCTACGCGTCTCCGGCCCAACAGTGGCTATGGTCGCATCGGGCATCTTACCCGTGCCTACTCGCCGCCTTCGGCGGTGGTTCGAGGGAGCGGAGCTCTCTCGTGATGACGAAAGATCTCCGGTCTCTCGAACGACTCCTTGAGGCAGGGGCTTCGCTCCCTGCGGAAGGAAGTTTCTGCCTCCACGACACGGTTTACAGGAACAACCGCAGTGTCCACAGCGAGCGCAGTCTCCACGGGCGGTAATTCGGAGTGTCCTACTCCTGGATCGGTGAGTCCGCGAGAAAGAACGTTGCACGTTGCGTTTGCATCTCTGTCCGCCCCGAAGCCACAGGCCGGACAAAGATCAACAATATGCCACACGGGAGGGTATTCCATAAATAGAAGAGCAAATCAATTGGAGATAACGTGACCACGTTACCTTCCCGGATACCGTTAACGCCGAATCAGTAGGTAAGGGCCACGGTATTTAATGAATCTAAAATCCTGAAACTTGTTTCCAAATAATGGAATATCCTACGCAAAAACCTTCGATCACAAACGAACCACTTACGTCGAATTTATATGTTAACGTATATTGATATTATTCAGTAGATTTTCCAAACCTATTTGACTATGTGGAATAGTGACCCGATCGCACTTTCTAACTTTTAATGAATCTCGAGTGGTTTCAGTCGGATCCAATCCGTCTTCGGCTTCAGGTTGCCGAAACGCGATTTTCTGTCTGGTATCGCCGCTGGGAAGGAATACAGCCCCCGGTTTCCGCAAGGAGTTCCGCCCAACGGTCGGCAAGGTAGTAATAATGCATCGCGTATTGAACTGTTCTCTTAGGATCGCGCGCACAAGTCACCGGAAGTCGGTCATTATGTGGGTTCGTGAGACTTCGTCGTCCGGGTGTATACGGCAACTTCCGTGTGATCCCATTCACGCAGTTCTTAACAGTAAGCGCCAATCCAATGGACCCTAACGGCCTCTTGGACTCAACCGGGGCCGTCGGTGCGGTCGATAGGGGTGTTAGTTACAACCTCGTGAAGTGGAACTCGATCGATCTCCGTGTCAATGCTGCTGACAACTGGAACGGAAGGAGTTCAAGCGTGGTGGTTCGAGTTCCGACTCGTTTCCACTGCCCACAGCTGATCCGCTGGAGTCCGAAGTCGTATCTCGATGAGTTCTCGCGCCAGATCATCAGTTCGAACAGACATTCCATATTGTGGGACAAATTTCATTACGATCGGTATTCGAATAAGCAACAATGAACCACGAAGCTCAAAACCCGATACAGTCCGTCTATACGACATTCGACATAATTGAAACACTCAAGCGACTCAACGGTGCGACAGTGACCGAAGTGGCTGAGGAACTGGAGAGGCCTCAGAGCACGATTCATAACTATCTAAGCTCTCTACGGGATCGTGGCTACGTCGTACAGGATGGTACGAACTATAATTTGGCACTCCGGTTCAGCCATATTGGCGACTTCACAAAGCATCGTCTCGAATTAACACGAGTGGCAAGACCGACAATCGAACAACTCGCCGTTGATTCGGGAGGGACGGTTAATTTACTAGTCGAAGAAAACGGACTTGGAGTCTATCTTGCCGTGTCGAGGGGCAGAACTGCTGGGCCACTGTCAAAATACGCATACACCCGTAACATGGAGTATCTTCACTGTACTGCGGCCGGAAAGGCGATATTGGCCAGCATGCCTCCCGAATGCGTCGAGCAGGTGCTCGATATCCACGGGCTACCGGCCCAAACAGCGGAAACGATAACCGAACGAGAAGTACTGCTCGAGGAACTGGAGCAGGTTCGGACCGAAGGATACGCCGTTAATGATGAGGAAAACACTCAGGGCCTCAGAGCGATTGGCTCGCCGGTAAAGATGGAGGCCGACAGATACGCTGCGATCAGCATCTCGGGGTCCCCAAGTCGGCTACGGGGAGCTGAATCCGAAATCGCGGAGATGCTTCAGGAGGCGACGAATACAATGAAACTCGATTTGACCTTTTGACTCTGCGGTCATGTCCGGGAGGGACAACGGAAGCGAAAATCCGTTCCGTGCCGACTCGACCGACACTCGGAATCGGTGGTGGTGTCCATCCGGTGGGGAGCCAATTTTCGGTCAAAAGTTTTATTTCCAAGTTAGATCAGGGGAGAGTATGGCCGATTCGAAAAGCCTCTCGGCTATTCGCAAACACGACGATTTGCGTATACCGGTCGACGGCTCCGACGTCGCTGCAACCCGGTACGAACCGATCGATCAAGACGGACCCTCTCCGGCGCTTCTCATGTATATTCCCTACCACAAAGACGGGTACATTACGTATGGAGCGTACAATCCACTTATTCGCTATCTCTCGAAACACGGATACGAAGTCGTGGTTGCGGACATGGTCGGGACCGGTGCGTCAGGTGGGGTCATCGAGGAGATGTTCGTTCGGCGGGAGGGCCGAGAAACTGCCGAACTCGTCGAGTGGTTGGCGAAGCAACCGTGGACGAACGGAAATGTCGGCGTGTTCGGTAAGTCGTATGGGGGAATTACGGCGTTGGATGGTGCTGCACAGCGACCTGACGGACTCGAGACGATCATACCGATCCACACGCCCTTCCATGGCTGGCGAAACTCGTACACTCAGGAGGGGTTATTCGAGTTACTGACGATCGGTATGGAATGGCTATCACACATGCAACTCCTCGACGTGAAGCCGCCGAGCCGACGGGATGACGACGGACGCTGGTTCGATCTCTGGGAGGATCGTCTCGAGGCCGCCCGTAACAGGGATCCCTGGTTGATACAGTTCCTCAACCACTCCACGAAGGACCAATATTGGCAAGACAAGGACATCCCGGTCGGGAAGATCGAGACGCCAACCTTGGCGATTGGCGGTTGGCGGGACCCTTATATCCGAGACACGGTCGAATATTTCGAACGGATTGATGCATCCAAACGGATGATCCTCGGCCCATGGAGACATACGATGCCTCACCGAGGTCGAGAAACGGCGATAGATTTTCGACGACTACTGGTCGATTGGTGTGACCGCTTCCTGAAGAACCAAGGACCGTCTACCATCGACGAGCCAACCGTCACCGTTTGGACGGAACGAAACGGTGGCGGGAGGGCTGACGATGGATTCTGGCAGGGCCTAGAACACTGGCCGGACGTCTCGAGCGATCAAATCCGTTCCTTTGCCCTCTCAGAAGCGGGGCTGACTGACCTTGATGAGTATGAGAACGGACCGGTGGAGCGGACGTATGAAATCGACCACACTGTTGGCCTTGCGTCGACGACGCCCTCTGGCCCCGATATACGACCACCGAACACAGCCGATGACGATTCACGATCGGTTTGTTTCGAATCCGACTCGCTGTCGAGGGCGCACGAATACACCGGAACCGGGGCGGCGACGATTCGGTTGCGATCGTCGGTCCCGGAGCCTACCCTCTCGGTGCGAGTGATCGACGTCGCTCCGGACGGACGGGGGACGCTCGTTACGCATGGAAGCTCGAATCTGAGCTCCGCCGAGAGTCTCTCGTCGCCGGAGCCACTCGACCCCAAAGCCGAGCACGAGTTTACCGTCCCTCTCCTCCCCAAATCCCACGTGTTCGAGCGAGGGCATCGTATCCGCATCGCGATCGGCGGTGCGTATTTCCCTGAGTACATGCCGACTGAGGAACATGGGTCGTTCACGTTATTGTCTACGCCTGCGGATCCGTCGGTTCTCTCTCTTCCGGTTCGTCCATTCGATGTCGATACTGTCGGGTTGCACGAGTTCGGGGAACCGGACCGGCGTATTCCGGTTTCGTCCCGGTTTGCCGATGGCGACTCATCCTGGGAAACTGGCCGTAAACACGGTAGTGAACGTGGTTGGGCTCGAAAAACAGCTGATAAAACCGTCGACCTTCCGACGTGTGAGATGGAGATGACGGAGGAGCACCGGGCATCGGTTGGAGTCCGCGATCCGGACTCCGTTCGCGTCCGAAACACGTCGTCGATGAAACTGCGTTACGATGTCGAGACGGTACGTATCCAGGCGAGTTCTCGAATAACTGGAGATACGGTGGGTGTCACGACTACAGTGACGGTGGACGATGAGACCTTGCTCGATCGGAGTTGGTTCGATACGTGGTGACTCGAGTTCACTCCCGTTGGTGAAATCGAACCGATTCGGATACATCCGCGGTTGTCGGCCCGCTTACAAGGACTCGATCGGTCGAGCGAGGGGCTTGATACTCCTCATCGACGATGCCGAGGCTTACGTGATAGGAGTGAAGTTCGACCGACTCGGATACCGGACCACGGAACGAGATGCGAATACGCGAGCCCGAACGTAACCGTGGAAGGGGAAGACAGCTCGGCTTCTCACCGAGAACCTCCCAGCTCGACTGTTTTTCATCTCGGTATGCACCCGACACGGTCCACGAATCCGGGATCGTAGCCGTCACTCGGAGATAGATGCTCGCACTCAATTTTCCCGATCGGAAGAGATCCGGATTTTTGTGATTCGCTACGAGTGCGACCTGTTGAGCAGTCCAGGAGTCGGGATCGGCAACTCCTGCCCGTTCGGCGTAATCGAGCGCACGAGCGTCGTCGCCCCTCCAGTGAGCAGCCCACGCCGCAAGCACGGCAACAGCGAGCGTGTCATCTTCGTCCCCCTGCGTCAGCTGATCCACATCCACCGTCGGTGAACGGCTGAAGGTGTACCGAGCGGCCTCATGTGGATCCAACTCGACCGGGAATTGATGACTGATAGTCATCTCAATTCCCTCCTCGAGTAGCCGTTTACGAACACGGTGAACGACCGACGTGAGTTCATCAACGCTGTCGCTGTCGGTGTCATGCGTGTCTCGGAGTTCCGCGGTAACCGTCTCGGAAGAAGCGCGGAATCTCTCTCGCTCGTCCGGTTCGGTTACCGTCTTGACGGCGTTCGTGAGCAGTTCCCGGCTCCGTTCGTCCTCGATGATCGAATCCGAATCATCGGAGAGGCCAACCAGACAGTTGAGGATGATCGAATCAACGGCACGCGTCTCGGTCATACCCGACCGGTTTCTCGCCCACCAGTATAAATACTGGCAGTGACCCGGATGACGTTCTATGGCTCGAAAAATCGGACTCCGTTCGGAAGCGATGATGCGAAGCTACTGTCGACGGCACGGTAACCCACCATAAATACTAAGATGTAAAAGATTGTTGTGTTCTTCATGCCAACTACTGGCACAAGCAGTGACAGAAGGGAGTTTCTTCAGTACGTGAGTGGATCGGCCGTGGCGGTCGGAGCCACGATGTTGGCCGGTTGTGCGGGCGAGGACGATCCTGGGGAATCGGACCAGGCGGACGACAGTGGGATCGAGAGTACGGATGATCGTGATGAACCCGACGAAATCCAGACCGGTGGCGAGCTTCATATCGGGATGTCCGCGGATGCCACGTCAACGATACATCCTCATCAGGTACTCGATACGACCGGGATCATCATGTGTGAAAACATCGGGAACGCGCTAGTGAGGATGACGCCCGATGGCGAAGTGATGCCGGACCTCGCGGAAAGTTGGGAGGTGTCCGATGACGAAACCACGTACACTTTCCAGATCAGGGAAGGCGTGGAGTTCCATGAGCCGTACGACCGCGAGGTTACCGCCGAGGATGTTGTTGAAAACTACCACGCGATCATGGACCCCGATTACGGAGGTTGGGGTCGGGGTCAGTACACGGGCATCCTCGCTGGAGAAGGAATCGATCCCGAAGAACGGATCTATCAGACCGGCGAGTACGAAGTGGAGTTCGACCTCCCACAACCGTTTCCTCACTTTTTCGCGAAACAGGCTCGATTCACGGCCTTCGGTTGGTTCTCGATCGTTCCGATGGAAGCGGTCGAGGAACACGGAGACGATTTCGGCACCTTCGATGTCGGTTCGTGGTCAACCGGGCCGTTCATGTACAATGAGGAGGAATCCACACCCGGGACGGAGTACGTCTTCGACAGCAACCCGAACTACTTCCGCGAAGTGGATGGCGTCCAACTCCCGTACGCAGACAGGCTCGTGTACGAGATAGTCCCGGAGAGTTCGGTCCGCAATACCGGACTACAGACCGGTGATCTGCATATCAACGAAAACGTCGCCCCACAGGATATCGACAATCTGATCGATAACGACGATGTCTTTATCCAGACGCAAACCGGGACGGAGCTCATTAGTCTCTGGGTCAACCAACGGAATCAGGAACGGTTCTCGAAGCCGGAAACCCGGCTTGCTCTGTCGTATGCGGCTGATCGAGAAACGATTGTTGACATTGCTCACGCCGGCCACGGAGAGCCCGCGGACGGCCCTCTCCCGCCATGGAGCGAGTTCTTCAATCCCGACGCCACGCGAGATCATACTCACGACCCCGATCGAGCGATGGAGCTGTTAGAGGAAGCTGGCGAAGAGGATCTGGAGTTCCTGTGTAACCCGGCCAACGAACCACGAATGGTCGACCAGGCGGAAATGCTCCAGCAGATGTATGCGACTGCCGGCATCGACATGGACGTCCAACCCGTCTCGGCGGGTGCCGCGTGGGATCCCATGACGGGTGCATTTGACGACGAGGACGTTCCCGACCCGGAGTGGGATAGTGGCATCGAAAGCTACACCTGGGGATTCTCGGTCGACGACTTCGCGTACAGCACGTGGCATCCTGACACCGGTTGGAACCGAACGTATTGGACGAGTGACCGAATGGAGGAGCTACTTGAGCAGTCTCGAGCCGCAACTGACGACGAGGAACTTCAAGAGATCTACGATGAGTTCGCCGGCCTGATTAGCGAACAAGTTCCGAATATCTACCTCGACTGGCCAATGAACAGCCAAGGTTCGGCTGCAAATGTGTTTGGTCTTGAGATATTCCCAACCGAATACATATCATTCGAGGAGGTGTGGATAGACGGATAGGATGTACTCACGAACTACCCCCTGACATCGCTCTCGACAGTGTGAGTCAGTCGGTGAGGTTTTGTACTAAATGAACAAAGGAAACATTCATATACGAAGAATTGGTCACAGAAACCAAGGTTTTGTCCCATAAAATGAGCACTGCGAACTACGCAATAAAACGGGTCCTGATGATGATCCCGGTGCTAATCGGGGTTACTCTGGGGGTGTTTCTCCTGTTGCGGCTGACTCCCGGTGACCCGGTCCAGGCTATTTTGCCACCGGGTCAACAGACGCCGGAGAACATAGCACGCGTTGAGGAACGGTACGCACTAGATCAGCCGTTATACGCCCAATACGGGCGGTGGGCGCTCAACGTGCTACAGGGGGACTTGGGTCGCTCGTACGTTCTTCAAACCCCGGTTTCGACGCTGCTGCTCACGCGTCTGTGGGCGACTGCACAGCTGGCATTCGTCGCGTTGACGGTTTCGCTGGTAATTGCGATTCCCTTCGGGATCCTTTCGGGTGTGTACAAAAATACATGGATCGACCACGTCGGTCGACTCATTGCGTTTCTTGGTATCAGCATCCCGGCGTTCTACTTGGGGATCCTGATCATCCTGTTTTTCGCCCTCTTCTGGCAGGGATGGTTCGGCGATTCACTCATTCCTTCGGGCGGATACGTCTCCCCGCGGGAGGATCTTCGAGGGTGGTTCCACCACATCATTGCACCCGGAATCACGCTGGGAGTCGGGTACTCAGCGTTGACGGCGAGACTCACTCGCTCCTCAATGGTGGAGGTGCTGAACGAGGAGTACATCCAGACGGCACGTGCAAAAGGAGCAAAGGAACAGATCGTGATTCTTACGCACGGTTTCCGTAACGCCCTGATTCCTATCGTCACCGTCCTCGGAATTCACATCGGGTTCTTGTTTAATGGCTCGATCGTGGTTGAGGAAGTGTTCCAGTGGCCCGGGATCGGTCGCCTTCTGTTCCAAGCCGTGCTCAATCAGGACCTCCCGGTGATCCAGGGGGCAATCCTTGTTATTGCCTTTATTTTCGTCCTCGCCAACCTGATTGTTGACCTACTGTACGGATATCTAGACCCTAGGATCGACTATGAGTGACAGAACGATGTGTCAGAACACGGCACTTTTTGACGGAGGTGACGCTGATGGGCGTTGAACAGTACGCCGAACGGTCGATTCAAGATCGAGTTAGCTCCTTCAGTCGGAGGTTGGCTGGAATCTACAACCGGTTAGACCCGAGTGCGAAACTCGCCTCGTGGGTCATAGTTGGCATCATTCTACTCGCCGTCTTCGCGCAACCAATCCGAATCCCCGGCCAGATTCCGGTACTCTCCGGACAAACCGTCCAACCGATCTCCCTTACTCCGCACGACCCTGCAGAGCCCAACTACGATGCGTCGCTACAGGAACCCTCCCTCACACATCCTCTCGGGACGGATCTGACGGGCAGAGACGTTCTTTCCCGCCTCATTCTGGGAGCGCGTGCGTCGCTGCTTGTCGGCGTTTTCGCCGTCGGGGCTGCGATGATCGTCGGTTCGGCGCTCGGAAGTATCGCCGGGTACGTCGGTGGCTGGCTTGACGAGACGATTATGCGCTTGATGGACGTGGTCATCTCCGTGCCGGCGTTGGTGTTGGCGCTGGCACTTGTCGGTACGATCGGTGCAAGCCTCACGAACATCATCTTCGTCATTGCACTCGTGTACACTCCGCAATACGCACGGCTCATCCGCGGAAAGGTGCTTTCCGTGAAGGAAAACGAGTACATCGAGGCCGCAAAAAACACGGGATTATCGGACATGTCGATCCTTCGGAAGCACGTCATTCCGAACTCGACGACCCCCGTCGTCGTTCAAGCAACCTACCACGTTGCGACGGCCATCATCCTCGAAGCATCGCTCTCGTTCCTCGGACTCGGCGTGCAACCCCCGCGACCGTCTTGGGGGTTGATGATCGCGAACGGCCGTGATTACCTCCCCACATCTTGGTGGCTTACGACGTTTGCCGGACTGATGATCATGATAACTGTGCTATCGTTTAATGTCCTCGGCGATGGGTTACGCGATGAATTCGATCCGGAAGATGAAACCAGAGGAGGTTCCGGCGCATGACTGATAACAGGAACCCACGAACGAATACCAATGGGACGAAGACGATGAATCAAAAACACGGCGAAAAAAGCCGTACAAGTGACGTAGAGGAGTGGGGGCTCATCACGGATACGTCGTCGGAACCGTTGCTCTCCGTTCGAGACTTACACACCCAGTTCGAGACCGACGAGGGAACCGTTCGTGCGGTGGATGGGGTCTCGCTGGAGATCAACGAAGGGGAAATCGTCGGATTAGTCGGGGAAAGCGGGAGCGGAAAAAGCGTTACCAGCCTTTCGTTGATGCGGCTGATTCAGTCTCCCGGGCGTATCCAAAGCGGAGAGGTGAGATTTCAGGGAGAGGATCTATTAACAAAGTCCAAAGAGGATCTGCGACGGATACGCGGAAATAAAATATCGATGATATTTCAGGAACCGATGTCCGCTCTAAACCCGGTGTACGACATCGGTTGGCAGGTCAGCGAGCCGCTCAGAATTCACCAAGAGCAGGGAAAGAAAGCATCGAGACAGCGGGCTGCGGAACTGATGCGGAAGGTCGGAATCCCGAGTGCCGAGGAACGGATGGATAACTATCCGCACCAGTTCAGCGGCGGGATGCGACAGCGAGCGATGATAGCAATGGCTCTCGCCTGCGAACCGGAACTTCTCATCGCGGACGAGCCGACGACCTCACTCGACGTGACGATCGAGGCGAAGATACTCGATCTCATCCAGCAGCTGAATGACGAACTCGGTATGGCCGTGTTCCTCGTGACTCACAACCTCGGCGTCATCGCGGAGGTCTGTGATCGGGTCGCGGTGATGTACGCCGGGCGTATCGTTGAATACGCCCCGGTCGACGAGATATTCGAGGATCCGCGTCACCCGTATACCAAAGCACTGATCGATTGCGTCCCCGATCCACGAAAAGAGGACCAGAGACTTTCGCCGATCGAGGGTCAGGTGCCTGATCTGACCTCGTTGCCGGAGGGATGTAACTTCGCGGACCGCTGTCCGTATGCAACTGACGAGTGTGGAACCGTCGACCCTCGACTTCGTGAAGTGGAATCAAACCACTACAGTGCCTGTATCTGGGAGGACCCGAAATGAGTGATAAAGTAAGTATGAGCAAAGAGCGAACGGAGCCGATTCTTGAAGCCGCAGGGCTGTCGAAGACGTTCAAAGAAGGGGATACGCTTCTTCGGCGACTTCGACCCGACCAGACCGTTAAGAATGTGTATGCTGTCGACGAGGTCGACTTCGCCATTGAACCCGGCGAAACCCTCGGACTCGTCGGTGAAAGCGGATGCGGAAAAAGCACTCTTGCCCGGACGGTTCTCCGTCTGATCGAGCCGACTTCAGGCCAGATCCGGTACAATGGTGAGGACATCACTGCGTACTCGTCGGATGAACTTCGGGAGTTTCGTGCTAACGCACAGATGATCTTTCAGGATCCCAACTCCTCGTTGAATCCACGATACACCGTCCGGAAGACACTTATCGAACCGATGCAGGTTCATGGAATCGGGGATAACAAGCGGGATCGGACTGAACGAGCGCTCGAGTTGCTCAAGCGAGTCGGTCTTGGACCGGAACACATCGATAGGTATCCTCACGAGTTCAGCGGCGGCCAGCGGCAACGTGTCGGGATCGCTCGAGCGCTTGCCGTTGACCCTCAGCTCCTGGTGGCTGACGAACCCGTTTCCGCACTCGACGTGAGCGTTCAGGCACAAATACTCAATCTTCTCGACGGATTACAGGAGGAGATGGATCTCACTCTGTTGTTCATTTCTCACAATCTTTCAGTCATCCGTAAGATCTGTGATCGGGTTGCAGTGATGTACCTCGGAAAGGTCGTAGAAACGGCTCCCTCGGACCAGTTGTTTGCCGCGCCGAAGCATCCGTACACCCAGGCGTTGGTTTCGAGCATACCGATCCCAGACCCCAACGTCGAACGGACGCGTATTCACCTCGAGGGGGACGTTCCGACACCCATCGATCCCCCAAGCGGGTGTCGGTTTCATCCTCGGTGCCCGGAAGTTATCGCCCCCAACGACTGGCCCGGAACCGACCGAACGTGGCGACGAGTAGTCCAGTTTAAAACCCGACTTCAGGAGGATCTCATCGATGTCGATACTGTACGTTCGCGGCTGGAGGATGAACAGGGCCCGGTTACCGACGAGGACGTGATCAATCGAATCTACGCGGAACATGTCGTCCGGGCGGGAGCTGAGAACGAAGAGTCCATCAGACCGTCCGAAGAGGTCAAAGAGATCGTGGAACAGGCCGTATCCAAGCTTATTCATGACGAACGGACGGCCGCAGTAGAACTGTTAGATGATCAGTTTACGACGGTCTGTGAAACTACGGAACCGGCCGGAACAACGGCGGATAGTAGGGAAGTACACTGTCATCTGTATGACGCTAATAAACCGGGCGTGCAGGATTCGGAACCGGATTTCGACGAGTTCTAAGCAACAGTCGGAGTTCAACGACAGGGACCCGCCTCGAAGGATGATAAAAATACGGCCGTCCCCGGAAACAGCCGCACTCGGTCAATCGATCCGTCGTTGGTAACCCCTACGATTTTACAGCCGGCATATTTACAAACGTGGCTCGTCCATGAGTACGACGCGGTATTCGTTGAGGATTTGTACCTGAAGGGGATGTTGGAACAGTCGCATAACGCTCCCAACAAGCAGGATGCGGCGTGGCGGCAATCCATCACCCTCCTTGACTACAAGGCAGAGTTATACGGCACGCACATTGTTCAGGTGGAAGCAAGAGGAACGACGAAGGAGTGTGCGTCGTGCGGTGTGGAGACGGCGAAGCCCATTTGGGTGCGAGAACGCTCCTGTCCGAGTTGTAGGTTCGAGTGCGATCGTGATGCGAATACGGTCGTCAGACTACGTCTGACGGGCAGCAAACGCGTAGCGTTTGCGACGGCGATGAACGTCCTTCAACGCGGCTTTTCTGAACTAGAGTTTGGATGGCCTGAAGAGACGCCTGTAGAGACTGCGCTTCCTACGGACACCGATGACTTCCGAGGGGTGTCTGCAAAGCGCGTCATCGAAGCCGGAAGCCTCGGGATCGTTCGAGAGAGCGGAACGCTCTCGTGATGACGAGAATCTTCGATTCTCGAACCACTTGACTCCGAGGCGATTCACTCAGAGGAACATTAAGCTAATTATGCCACGCAGCGTAGTGCGGGTGTCGATGGATGACTATCGATTGCGGACCCGTCAGATCCACGCCAACTCGAGTCCCGACCAACACGGTGCATTAAACGCACCGATATACGCGAACGTCACCTACGCGTACGACACGCCCGAACGGACTCGGGGCGAGTACCGGTACTCCCGCATGGCGGACCCGACGCGGGACGAATTGAACGCGAAAATCGCGAATCTCCACGGTGCGGCCCACGCCCGCACGTTTGCGAGTGGTATGGCCGCGATCAACACTCTGTTCACTACTGTGTTGTCGGCCGGCGACCACGTGGTCGCTGGAGAGAGTCTCTACGCGGAGTCACACACGCTTCTCACCCGGATACTTTCCGACTTCGACGTGGACGTTACCATGGTCGATACGACGAATCCGGAGGCGGTCGCCGGGGCGATCCGCCCGGAGACGGAGTTGGTCTACTTCGAGAGTCCGACCAATCCGCTGTTGCGGATATGTGATGTTGCTTCGATCGCTGACGTCGCCGATGAAGCGACCGTTGCCGTCGACAACACCTTTGCCTCGCCCGTCCTCCAGCGCCCGCTTGAACTCGGTGCCGACGTTGTCATCGAGTCGCTGACAAAGTACGTCGCCGGCCACTCGGACGCGATGGCCGGCGCGATCCTTACCGACAATGAGGAACTCGACGAATCCTTCGAGTTCGTCCAGTATAATCAGGGAGCGACGCTGGGACCGTTCGAGGCGTTCTTGATCCAGCGTGGCGCGAAGACTGTATCCGCGCGGATGCAGCACCACTGTGAGAACGCTCGTCGGATCGCTTCGCATCTTCAGACCCGACCGGACGTCTCAACTGTTCATTATCCCGGCCTCGAATCCCATCCAGGCCACTCTATCGCCGCCCGACAGATGGCCGACTTCGGCGGGATGGTGAGCTTTGAGCTCGAGGGTAGCCTCAAAGAGACGAGCGAGGTTCTCTCGGCGATGGAGCTTTTCGAACTCGCGGAGAGTCTCGGCGGTGTCGAGAGTCTCGTCGAACAGCCCGCCGTGATGACTCACCAGGATCTCTCGGTTGAGGAGCGCCGCGAGGCCGGTATCTCGGACGGACTCGTCAGACTGTCAGCCGGTATCGAACACCCGGAAGACCTGATCGCCGACCTCGACCGGGCGATCGATACGGTGTTCGAGTGAGCGATGACTGATCCGAGCGACGGCACGATCGATGCGAGTGAACTCCCGCCGGATGTAAACCACGGGTTAGCGACGCTCGCAGCCGACCTGGTCCGCATCCCGTCGGAAAATCCGCCCGGGAACGAACGAGCATGTGCGACCGTCGTGCGCGACTGGTTACGGGAGCGCGATGTCGACGCCGAACTGATCGAGACGCCGGATCCAGAGCGTCCACAGGTTGCCGCCCGCGTCGGGTCCGGCGATCCGGTTCTCGTGTTGAATGGCCACTTGGACGTCGTACCCGTCGAAGCGCACGACAAGTGGGAGCAAAACCCCTACGCCGGTTCGATCAATGATGGCCGGCTGTACGGACGCGGGAGCGCGGACATGAAAACCGGTGTCGCGATCGCGATGCTTCTGACTGCGAAACTGGCACCGGAACTGGACGCTGGCGCGCTCCCCGGTTCCGTCGTATTCCACGCGGCGATGGGAGAAGAGACTGCCGATCCGGGTACTGAGACGTTGCTTGAACGGGGGTACGGTGGTACGTTCGGCATCGTCCTCGAACCAACCGAGTTTCGAGTGGCGACGGCCGCAAAAGGGGTAGCCGTCTACCGAGTAACTGTCAACGGTGACGGGGCTCATGCCAGCCACCCCGAACAGGGAACGAACCCGGTCGACGGGATTCGGGGGGTGCTCAACGCCGTTGGGAACTACGACCTTCGGCTTCGGGACCGCAGCGAAGGACTCTGCGGTACCCCGATCGCGAGCGTCACCGAACTCGATGTCGGGGTCGGAACGAACTACGGCGTGATCCCCGAGCGGGGTCGGCTCCTGATCGACCGACGGATCGTCCCCGGCGAAGCTATAGGCGATGTCGACAACGAAATCACACGACTTCTCGACGAGGTTGAGTCAAAAAGCGATACCGCTATCGAGTGGGAAAGAATACAACACTATGCCGCGGCCTCGATCCCAACGGACCATCCGGTGGCGGGACGACTGCGTACCATTTCCGAATCACGCGTCGATGCTCCGAAGAAGCCCTGGTGCATAGAGGCGGCAACTGACGTTCGGAACTTCGTCAACGACGCTGGAATCTCAGCGGTCACTTGGGGACCTGGAAGCCTCGACCGGGCACACGCAATAGACGAGTCGATCGATTTGGTGGACGCTCATAAGGGACTGGGCATTCTCGAGACATTTACACGAGAGTTTCTCCAGCGCCGGATCACTCTGGATGGATCATCCGCCGAAGAGTATCAAGCATAGCGTGAAGATAGCCGTTAGGCGCTCGTATAACGGTACTTCGAGACTGCGACGGACTGACTTCGAAACCACGACTGAGTTTATCGACGCTACATCGGGCTTTTTTGTTTCTCTCGCGGTTGTGAACTCACATTGCTCTTGGCAGGTCAACAACCCGAAATAGGAGCTGTCATCGGGTGGGTTCCGAGTGGAATCGTCCGGGGGGTGTGGGGCATAGATGGTCCCCCCGGTGAAGCTTCCCGGGTAGTGGGTGGTGAGTTCCTGCATTTCCCCAAACGGGCAGGGAATTGGGGGCGGCCACCCGCTGAGGCACTCTCGCTCCTTGACCTCCTCCCACGACTGAAGTCGTGGGATTCCCGAACCTTGGGATATTAGGGTTTCACGCCATCCGTACGGGAGTCTCGCGGTTGGAATCCGCGAGTCCGGTCGAAGTGGATGACGCGAGGCTGGGCCAAGCAGCCGGTACCGCTATCCCCCAACAGGGGAGTTACGGGTAGCGTTTCTTGCCTGATTTTATCGGCTTCATTAATATTCCCGTGGGCGACCACACCACACCGGTCGCACTTCCACAACCCACGTTCGACACGACTGTCTTCATCTCCACAGACGCTACACTTCGAGGACGTACCCCGCTCGTCGGGCAGTTCGATTTCAACCCCATGCTCGCGGGCTTTGTACTCGATGAGGTTCATCGACCGTTTGTACGCCTAATTGTCCAACCGTTTGTTTCCGTGTCGCCCCCAGTCGTCTTCATCGACACCGCTTGGGTCGCCAACGACAATCGTGCCAACCTCGTAGGCAACACATCGTTCAACGATATCTTTCGAGAGGGCATGCAGGAAGTGTTCTTTGCGCTTTGCGGGTTTCTCACGCGCCCACCGTGACTTTTGCGAGGGGCCGTGTTGCCCTTCTGTCTGGTATTCCCCCTGTTGGAAGTAGTGTCGTTACTTCCCGAACGAGTCGAGAGAGGGCTCCCTGAACAGCACGAAACAGTCACTTTTTGTATAAGTTGCCGGTCAGTTTCTACTGCTACCACGGAGTAGACAGAAGTCGTTCCAACTCACCGATTCGAACAGACGGGATCAGCCTTGTCTCGATAACATTTGTCGAAAGCTGTCGCTTACTGCCTAGCGGGCAGGCCGTGGGCTGACCCGGTCAGCCCGCGGCCGTCGCCGATCCGTATGTCTCAGGAACCCCTACACCGTTGGCTTCGATATACCAGCACCGCTCGAACTCTTCCTCTATAGTAGTAGTTAGAAATAGTTACTCACTTTTGCGACGGAGAGTTGACCGAGAGTTAAATCAATCGCGGTCGTCAACTCGTCAAGTGAGTCAAAGAAGCGGTTGCTAAGAGCCGCTTGAAGCTGTCTCCGGCACTCCTCGACAGGATTGAGCTCCGGCGAGTACGATGAAAGCGTTACGAAGGCGAGGTCGTCACGGGCCGCCAGGTCCGTGACGGCCGATGCCTGAAAGTACGGCGCGCCATCGAGAACGACGATCAAATCTTTCTCGAATTCATTGCATAATGCTAAAATGAAATGTTTTGCGTGCTCGGCCGTGACGCACTCGGTGAATCGAGAGAAGAAGCGATCACCGTCCTCGGTGATCGCGCCCAGTAGACACGTCCAGTCACGTTGCCCTGAAAGCTCAACAGAGGGCCGCGTGGTTTCCGCGCGGCACGCGGCTCAACTTGGACGGATTTCTTCGTTTTATCGATGCAGACTACGGTGGCGTCCAGCTCCCGCCGCTTTTTTGAGTTCGTCGTAGAACTCCTCTTGCTCGGTTTCCTCGGCTTCGGCGGCTGAACGGCGTGGTTCCTGGTAGCTCAATTCCGCTTCTTTCAGCAACCGCCGACAACTCGGGAGTGAATATTCGACATCGTACGTTCCTTTAAGATATTCTCGAACGAGCGCCGGCGTCCACGCCGGCGCGTCGATCCCGACCTCTTCAGGCGATTCGTGAACAGTCTCTTCGAATTCTTCCTACTGCGATTTTGATAGCTTTTGCTTCCTACCAGTTTGTTTATCGTCAGAAACGGCTTGCTCAAGCGACTCATTGGTGTTGAGTCGCTTGAGCCAGCTGTAGATCGTCCGCCGCTGAACGTCGTACCACTCGGCTAGCTCGGTTTGTGTCACACCGTTCTTGTACGCGATAGCTGCTAAGAGTCGTTGTGTCGGCTTGTTTCCGTCTACGTTGTCCAGAGCATCTTGTAATTCCTCGACAGAGATCTCGTCGAGATGGTTCATTGACTACAGAAACAGTCTCTGAGCAGAAAGTTCTAACGAGTACTATAGTAAGGATCCTGGGTTTCTTGTCCCATTTTCTAAGATCTATCTCACTCACATAATGGAATTCACACATAGGAAAAGATGGAATTCACACATAGGAAAAGATGGCTTTGTTGAAATCCTCAGAGAATTACATGTTCGGTCTGTAATTCCACGGGATGAAGACTCTCCCGAAGTCGCAGATTCGCCGTTTTACTGAGAAAGCGATCCATCTGGCACGCCGAGCCGTCTCTCGATACTCCTCGAAGTTCTCCAAACACCGCTATACACTCCCACAGCACGTTGTACTGCTGTGTCTCAAAGTTCGGAAGAACACGACCTATCGTGGCCTGCTTGATGAGCTGATTGAAATGCCACGCATCCGTCGTGTTCTCGGGCTAGCCGAGCTTCCTACGCCATCCACGCTCTGTAAGGCGTTCAATCGACTTGATATGACCGTGTGGCGTATCATATTGACTCTCTCAACGACGCTACTTCCGACGAACGGAGTTGTTGGAGTTGATGCATCAGGGTTCGACCGCAGTCACGTTTCGAACCACTACACGAAACGAGCCGAACTCACGATTAAACAACTCAAAGTGACGCTATTGGTCGATGCGAAGGTAAATGCAATTCTCGATTTACACGTGACGACGACACGAAAACACGATAGTCAGATCGCTCCATCGTTGATCAAGCGCAATCCCGGGAGTATTGACGTTCTGCTCGGTGACAAAGGCTACGACGACCAGAAGATCAGGCGACTTGCCCGGCAACACGAGATTCGGCCACTGATTAAGCATCGTGAGTTCACATCGCTCCACAAAGCATGGAACGCGCGCTTAGACGCTGATCTCTACGGCCAACGGAGTCAATCCGAGACTGTCAACTCAACGCTCAAGCGGAAGTACGGTGCGTTCGTCCGCTCACGGCACTGGTGGAAACAGTTCCGTGAGATCACTATCGCCTGTCTTATCCATAATGTAGACCGATCACTCTGAGCAGTCAATACAGCATGTGCAAAGAGAACACGTACCGCTGGGACTCCAATACTTAGAAATGGCTCCGGAGACACTCATCAGTATGGATGGATATCGGACTGATGCGTTAGCTGATCTCGGCTACGGCGTTCTGTTTGTCGTCGCTATTGGTCTCATGGTCGTTGTGGGGATTCAAACTGGCATCACGTTCGGGTTGGGTGTCTTCCTTGCGTATGCGATCCACGTCGGCTGGAAGATGAGCCGACTCGACCCGCAGTGGATGACTACTGAGGTCGTCGAGGCTGTCGAGGAAGCGGTGACGGAAAAAGTCACGCAAGAGGTCTCCGAGTCGGTCGAAAAACAGGTTGGAGAGACGGTGGCCGAATCGATGGACAAAGAGATGAGTGAAACCGTCATGAAATCCGTTGAGAAAGAAGTCACCGAATCAGTTGATAAAACGGTTGCAGAGACCGTTGAGGAGACCGTCTCTGATGAGGTCTCTCAGATCGCCGAAAAGGTTGACGAGGTAAACGAGCGTGTCGAACGCAGACCCCGGAAGGATGAAGTCGAGGAAACTCTCGACAAGACGAAAGAGGAACTCGAAGAGGCGATCGGTGAGACCAAAGAGAAGAATGAGATGGATGACGGTCAAACGGAGTCAGCTTCTAACGCACCAACGGCTGACAAAACGTAATCGGTTCCGTACAGTCCGTCATCGAATGACCATAACGGGCACCGGAGCACGACGGAACACTTTCTCGGCGATGTTTCCGACGAACAACCGATCGACGAGTGAGCCGCTGTGGCTTCCGATAACGACCGTGTCGAATCCCTCTGACTTCTCGATGATCGTGCGTGCTGGGTGGCCGATCGCTACAGTCGTGTTAATCTCCGTGTCGTGCTCCGCTGCGATCTTCCGAGCAATATCGAATACCTCACTGGCCCGTTCCTCAGCAGCTGTTTGCAGATCATCTTCGAGTGCAAGACCTGCAATCTCACCCATCATCGGTGTCGATTTTCCGACGACGTGAAGCACAGTTATCTCCGCATCTCCAAAGGCGGAAAGAGCGTACTCCAATGCCTTCTGGGCCATCTCCGAGTCGTCCATTGGAACGAGAACACGGTCGATCATATCTAATTATGGGTTTGAGTTCGTAAATAGGTAGTCGCTCTCATCGGTGTTGATTTGATTTTCGAACCTCTTGATAACTTATATAGATATACTGTATCGGGTTTCGAATACATCTGAGTAAGGTCGGAAGGTTCTTCCCTTTTAATGGAGCATATCTACTATATGGATCTTACTGTCGTGCTGTTGGTTGGTATCGTCGCCTCAATTTATGTGGGTTTCAACATCGGCGGGTCGTCCACTGGCATCGCATGGGGTCCCTCAGTTGGTGCTGGTATCGTTTCGAAATCACTCGCAGCGCTTCTGATGACCTTCTTCGTTTTTTTGGGTGGGTGGACGGTCGGGCGGAACGTGATGGATACGTTGGCCGGCGATATTATTGCGATCCCGATCTCGTTGGAAGCCGGTGTGGCCGTACTCTTCTTTATTGGAACCGGTATTCTCATCGCCAACGTGTTCGGCGTTCCGGTGCCGACATCGATGACGACAGTCGGATCAATCGCCGGTCTCGGACTGGCGACCGGGACGCTCAACTTCGATACGATCGGGCGGATCGTCGCATGGTGGATTGTCACGCCGGTTATCGGCTTTTGGATCGGCGGCGTTCTCGGACGGTATCTGTATCCGGCACTCAACGAACGCTTCGAGATCGTTTCGAGTGACGGGCCGCTGATTACGCTTGATCGAAGCGGGACTGTCCCATCGGTTACACTGGGCCCGAATACGACACAGCAGGAGTTAGTGGGGACGGTCGTTGTGCTCATTATTGGCTGTTATATGGCGTTCAGTGCCGGCGCAAGCAACGTTCCGAACGCGGTTGCACCGTTGGTAAGCAGTGGCGCGCTCGAAGCGAACCCAGCGATCCTTATTGCGACCGTGGCGATCGGAATCGGCGGATTTACCATCGCCCGGCGGACGATGCAATCGGTTGGAACCGAGTTGACGGATATTCCGCTGCTTGCGGCACTGCTCGTGATGACGACCGCTGCGACGATCACGACACTGCTGTCGTATGCTGGGATTCCGATCAGCCTCGTGATGGCGATGGTGATGACGATCGTCGGCCTCGGATGGGGACGTGCGACCCGTCCGATCTCGGCACGTGATGCGATCAGCGGGAAAACCGATGCAGAGATCGAAACGGGGGCGTTGACAGCTGATCCGGACGTTCCTGCGTCAGCTATCGGGGAACCGGAGCCGGAGGAAGTGCTGGAGGTCGGCGATCTATTCAATCCCAGAGCGATCGCAAAGTACGTCTCGATGTGGATTATTGGACCGACGGTCTCGCTGGCGCTCTCATACGGTTTCTTCGTTGTCGTTCCCGTTCCGGGAACCTGATGCGATACCAATAGCTCTGCCGGGTTACGTCTGGATGAACCTCGATGCAAGAGACGTGCCTCGTTTTTTCACCACACTGTGGAATATATCTGAACCCGTCTAGAGTCCAGCGATCAGTTCGCACTCTTCAGCGACCAGCTGCTTCATACGAGAATATGTCTGAAGAATAGGATTTCAACAGAGCCGAAAAGATGGAACAGTCGGTGTCGGTATGCCTTGGGGTGGATGACATCCATCGATACAAGCACGCCTCCGTGCCTCCACCATACCCACGAAAGATGAGATCACTGTTCCATGCTCCGTTTAGTACATCACCCTTCAGCAGGGTATGCTGCTGATAGAGATGCGAGCGCATACCCCCGCCTTCCCGTGAGTGACGAGTGTTCCGACGCCCTGTCGGAACCGAGGAGCGAACAGGCGGGGGTCGAGCGGACACTCCTGGCAAGAAACCGCCGTACTGTGACCCGACCAGATGACCAACCGAACGTTTTTGTTGTGGCCCGACAAACTGGAAATTGCTACGGAATCGGTGAGACGCCGGCCCCGAACCACAAGGGGCGGCGAGCCAGCGGTGGTTCACACGGCGATGACACGGATTCCGATGGGGCCTGTTTGACCGGGCCACAGCCCTACACAGGGGAGAAAACGAGAGTTTCGCCGGTATGCTGCCGGTTCCCCTTGAGTGCGGGTTGGAACCTCGAACGCC
>LFFM01000533.1_pt1 | contig 26816 bp, 19 predicted proteins | sample 643131 | NCBI WGS metagenome assembly LFFM01 (sample SAMN03777445, study PRJNA286221) | soda lake metagenome | biome: soda lake; feature: Kulunda steppe; material: water; isolation source: sample Tc-Br brine of Tanatar trona crystallizer | place: Russia: Kulunda steppe | collected 2011-07
CAGCCGGAGCCAAAACAGCCGGAGCCAAAACAGCCGGAGCCAAAACAGCCGGAGCCAAAACAGCCGGAGCCAAAACAGCCAGAGCCAAAACAGCCAGAGCCAGAGCAGTCCCAGGGGCTCGAGGAAGTGACGTCGCAGCCGGCTCGGGAGTTCGACGCCGGGGGCAGTGAGCTGGAAGAGCTCTCTGAAGAGCGCCGCGGCGCTCCCGTCGATTCCGATATTGACGGTGACGGAGAGTCTTCGGACGACGATGATCTGCGATCGACGATTCAGATCGACTGGGACGATACCGGCGAGGACTTCGATGTCCCGGAGATCGATGCATCGCAGTCGACTCAAGATAGCGACGATGAATCCATTTTCGACACCGGGCCGGATCGTTTTGACGACGGCGATAAGGTCGCGTCGTCAGGCCAGGAATCGAAGGACGAATCATCGCGTTCGCTCAAGGAACGGCTGCGAGAGCGACTCGGCGACCGGCCCACTCCCGCCGCAGGAGTGCTCAAGAAGGCGTCGGGTAAACTCGGCGATGTCGCCGACCCCATCGAAGGCGATGGCGCAGAATCCGGCGGCGAGACCGTTGGGAGCGAATCCAGCGACGCGTCGCAAAAGGCATCAGGGCCTCCGGAACTTCCCGGTGAGCGCCGCGATGGCGAGGATGTGCACGACAAGTCCCCGTCGGCGGAGGGGGCGGAATCGCCGGAGCCCGACGTCGCGGTCGCCGACGATGACGACAACTCCGGCGGGAGCTCGAAGTCGGGGCGCCAGGCGATCGCCGGAGAGTCGGTGGTCGACGATGACGTCGAGGACTCCAAGCCGGAACCGGAGGAACCCAAGATCATGATTTCCCCGGATCTTATGGCCGATGTCGACGATGACGATTGACCGCGTTGGGCGCTGGCGGTGCGTTGTCACTGCTGTGATGTCGATGTACCCTCCCGTCCGTGACCACACCCATTCACCAACCTGCCCGAGAATACGTAGTTGTCGATGGATACACGGCTGATTCTCCAGATTGTACTCGGGGTCATCATAGCGATGATCGTTGTCTTTGGCGCTTTGATGATCGTCGCGTTGACCGGCGATGCCGACACGGTGGTGGTTGAGGAGGTTGCCGATACGGAGGACGACGAAGAGGACGAAAACCCCTGGGCCGGCCAGGGAGACGCGGCGATTGCGCTGGTCGAAAACACCGAAGTGGACAGTGATCCCGACGACGATGACCAACAGGCTCCGACGGTCGCAGAATTGGTGAAGTCAACGGACTTCGTCGATGAGCCATTGAATCTCGGAGACCTCGAACCGGAGGGATGGGACGTCGAGTGGTGGGGGGAGACCCGTTACGGTCCGTACTTCTATCGGGTTCGCTACGGATTTCGCGATGAAGGCGTGGTCATTGGCCCGACCTGGCTGGTCAACCTCGACAGCCAGGAAGTGGTACCGAAGAACGTCTACGGTCAGGTCGTCACCGACTATGAAGAGGGTACCGAATCCGAATACTACGACCAGAGCGATCAGGTGGTCTCGGCGATCATCAATCATCGCTTCACCGAGGAACTCAATCTCGGGGGCGCGCTGCTGATGTATTTCGGCGGATTGGCGGAGACGACCGAAGGGGAGCGCGTCCTCGGCTGGACGGTCGAGCACAGTCGCGACGAGTTGTATAACGCCTATTTTCAGTGGACCGATCAGGGAGAGCCGATTTACGCCACCTTTGAGTTTGATTTCGACGGGAGGGCGCTCCGGCCGGCGAATCTTCAGGCCACCGAAATTATGCGGGTCGGCGAGGGGTTCGAGTCCACGGAGCGCGTCGATATTATGCCCGGGATGTACGATCCGGATGAGTTGATGGAGGACCGCCGCTGGCAGGGCCCGGCACGGGAACAATGCAGCCAGCCGGAGTACCGCGATGGATGCGAGGCCATTGCCCGGATTCTCGACGAAGCGGAGTTGATCGAGACATTGGAATGGACACTGACCGACCACGTCGACTCTGTCGATACCTTCGATGCATGTCGTCAGCCGGAGGGGGATTCCGAGCCGCGCTGTCGCTGGGATGCCGACGAAGAAGACGACCGTATCCAGCGCGTCCACTATCTGTACGATATCGGTGACGGTCAGCAGCAAATTTCCTGGGACGTCGATCTCGACGCCGGGATCGAACCTGTCGATTCGGTCAGCGAATTGGCCTACCGCGCCGTCCACCCCAGGAATTGATGGATATGGGCAGTAATAGCGAGATAAGACAACAACTGGAGAGTACGATTCGCGATGCTCTGGCCGGCGACGACCCGAGGAGGAATCCAGCGCTATCGGTCCGCCAATTTGGGGCCTGTCAGGACGATTCGATCCGGTATTTTCTGTACGCCGATGTGGTGGCGGAATTATTCAAAGCGGCGAGGTATCGCCGCGAGGAGGCCACGGCGATTTTGATGGGACGGTTTCGGCTCGACGACAATGGGCCGTTCATCGAGGTCACGGCATTTCGCCGGTTGGAATATCTGTACGGCGAAGATCCGGTGGCCACCACACTGGAGAATATCCAGGATTTGTTGGAGTCTATTGACGACTCCGACGGCAACGATTCGCTGCAAATCGTCGGTGGCTTTATGGCCAAGCCCGACTCGGGGGCAAGATTCGACGAAGAGAGCGCTCGCCTGCATTTGAGTCTCTTTAATCTGCCTCATCAACCGCTGCTGGTCGTCGATGGCCAGGGCGATCGCCTCGGGGTGTACGCCCGGGGGCGTCGAACGGGCTTCGACAATCACGGGTTTTATGTCGTCGAGCGCTCGGATGCGACGGGCCAGCCCACGTTGATGGGCGAGCCACCACAGCCGTTGCGCCCCGGCGAGTCCGATGGGCCGGCCGGGGAAAACGACGACGGGCCGTCGCCACCAGTGCAGGCGAGTGGCGCTTCGACGACCGAAGCCAGACAGCGACAATCGAGTTGATAGCAATTGAATCTAGAAGGGAGAGCGATGACGATGATGAATGAAATTGTGGATATTGTGGCGCGAGAAATTCTGGACAGCCGTGGAAATCCAACGGTCGAGTGCGACGTCGCTGTCGCCGGTGGTGCCGTCGGTAGAGCCGCCGTGCCCAGCGGGGCGTCGACGGGCGAACACGAAGCCGTTGAGATACGCGACGGCGACGAGCACCGCTACCGGGGCAAAGGCGTCAAGCAGGCGGTGCGCAATATCCACGAACAAATCGGTCCGGCTCTGATGGGTCGCGATGCCATCGACCAGGCCGGCATTGATGCGGCGTTGATCGACCTCGACGGCACGCCGAACAAGTCGCGCCTCGGCGCCAATACTCTGCTGGCGGTCAGTCTGGCGACGGCGCGGGCGGCGGCGACGTCGCTCGGTCTTCCGTTGTATCGCTACATCGGCGGCGTGGATACGGCGATGTTGCCGGTGCCGATGATGAATATCCTCAATGGCGGCTCTCACGCCGACAATGACGTGGATATCCAGGAGTTTATGATTGTTCCGCTCGGCGTCGACTCGATGACGGAAGCCGTCCGTTGTGGCGCCGAGGTCTTTCATGCGCTCAAAGAGGTCCTCTCCGGCGGCGGCTACAGCACGTCGGTGGGCGACGAGGGCGGGTTTGCTCCCGATCTCGACAGCAATCAACAGGCGCTGGATTTGATTTTGGAGGCCATCGAAGGCGCCGGCTACGATGTCGGCACCGACGTCGCATTGGCCCTGGATTCGGCAGCCAGCGAATTCTACGACGCCGACGACGATACCTACCTTCTGGAGAGCGAGGGGCGGACTCTGGATGCCGACGCCATGATCGATTGGTACGCCGATCTGGTCGCCGAGTATCCGATCTTGAGCATCGAAGACGGTCTCGATGAAAACGACTGGGCCGGCTGGCAGACGATGACCGAGGAGCTCGGCGACACCATTCAGATCGTCGGCGACGACATCTTTGTGACCAATACCGACAAGCTCAAACGCGGTATTGACGAACACTCCGCCAACTCGATTTTGATCAAAGTCAATCAGATCGGAACTCTGTCGGAGACGTTGGATGCCGTCGATACCGCTCATCGCCACGGGTTTACGTCGGTGATCAGTCACCGGTCCGGCGAGACGGAGGACACGACGATTTCGCATCTGGCTGTCGCCGTAGGCAGCGGACAGATCAAGACCGGTAGCCTCTCGAGGTCGGATCGAGTCGCCAAATACAATGAGTTGCTCCGCATCGAACAGTCTCTGGGCCCGGCCGCGTACTACCCGTCGGATACGGCGTTCCATCAAGACCTGTGATCGGTTAGTGGTCGAAACCCCGGGCCACCTCGCAGAGGGGCGTCACGTCTCGAGATTGACAGTTGTGCTTGTGGCGCGCTACAAGTCGCCGCCGCGCGACAGTCGCGCATTTCGTGCGATGCCCTTCGAATCAAGTGACGAGGTGGCCCGATGAATGCCAAACAAATCCAAACTCAAGCCCAAGAGCTTCGCGACCGTCTGGTCGAGCTCGGGAGGTATCTTTGACCTGTCTCAAAAGCGGGCCAGGATCGAAGAGCTAGACGCCATCAGCCAGAGTCCCAATTTCTGGGACGACAGCGACGAAGCCCAGAAAATCATGCAGGAGCGCGGCCAGTTGGTCGAGTTTGTCGACGAATTCGACGAGCAGATGGAGGCCCTTGAGGAGGCGGAAGTCTTCGTTGAATTGGCGGCGGAGGCCGACGATGACGACGTTCTGATCGACGCCAAAGCACTGCTCGACGGGGTGCGTCCAGTGATTCAGAAGCTGGAACTTCGCCGGATGTTCGGCGGTGATCACGACGATCACAATGCCATTGTATCGGTCAACGCGGGAGCCGGCGGGACCGAAAGTCAGGACTGGGCCGAAATTTTGCTGCGCATGTACGTCCGCTACTGCGAGAGCAAGGGATGGGACGTCGAGATTACGGATCAGCAATTCGGCGAGGAAGCCGGCATCAAAAGCTGTGATGTTCGCGTCGAGGGCGACTACCCCTACGGCCATCTCAAAGCCGAGCAGGGGGTCCATCGGCTGGTGCGAATCAGCCCCTTTGACAGCGACAGCCGTCGCCACACCAGTTTTGCCGCCGTCTCCGTGGCCCCGGAGATCGACGATAAAATCGAGATCGATCTCAACGAGTCCGACATTTCGATGGATACCTATCGGGCCTCCGGCGCCGGTGGTCAGCACGTCAACCGGACAGAATCGGCGGTGCGCCTGACCCACGAGCCGACGGGCGTCGTCGTCGCCTGTCAGGCCGAGCGGTCGCAGCACAAGAACCGGTCGACGGCGATGAAAATTTTGCGCGCCAAGTTGTACGAGCGCGAACTCCAAGAGCGGCGCGAGGAAGCGCAATCGGCGCATGCCGCCGAAAAGGATGTGGCCTTCGGAAGTCAAATCCGCTCCTACGTGCTTCACCCCTACAAACAGATCAAAGATTTGCGAACCGAACACACCGAGGGCAACGTCGACAAGGTGCTCGACGGCGACCTCGACCCGTTTATCGAGGCCTTCTTGCTCAAAGAGGGGACCGAAGACGAAGAAGAGGAATCGGAATCTTAAGCGCCGACTGCGGTGGTGGTCTTCGAAATTTTTGCCGACCCGCATCGGTTTGAGCATTAACTGCGAATTGCTCCGGAGGACCTCTCCGCGGCGTCCTCACTAAAGTTGCGAGACGATGGCATACGAGAGTTTTGTCGGCCGACGATATCTGATGGCCAAAAACCGCAGTCGCGTGGTGTCGATCATCACGCTGATTGCGGTGGGTGGTGTGGCACTGGGCGTGACAGCGCTGATTGTGGTGCTGAGCGTGATGGGCGGCTTTACCGAAGATTTGACCGAAAAGATCCTGGGAGCCCGGGCTCATGTGGTCATCCAGGAGACCGATCAGAGTCCACTGCAGGACGCCACTGAGGTCGCCGACGAGGCCCGGGAGTTCGAGGGGGTTCAGGGGGCATCTCCATTTATCGAAACGGAGGTCATGGTCTCGTCGTCGACGAATCTCGGCGGCGTGATTTTGCGCGGCATCGATGTCGATACCGCCGAAGGGGTCAATGAATTGCTCGACGACATCGAGCAGGGGCGGCTGGAGTACCTGCGCGATGACACGGAGTTGACGGAACGTCTCGAAGACGAGCGCGGTGATACGCTGCGCGAGCTTCGCGACCAGATCGACAGCGACCGAGACGGCGGCGCCGGTGGTGCGGCCGGCACGAAGACCGGCGATCCGGTGGCTCCTCCGGACGCCGATGTCGACAGCGATGTTGATGGCGACGGGGAATTGCTGCCGGAACCGCCCGGCGATGACGTCGAGGAGGTCGAGGAGCCGGCGCCGCCGCCCGACGAGCCCGATGACGAGGAAGACGATTCGGGCATGCCGCCGATGTTCGATGACGATGATGGCGGCGAAGAGAATTCAGATGACGGCGGCATGCCGCCGATGTTCGACGAGCCCGACGAGGGGACGGCCACAGGCTCTCGAGTTCCGGGAATCATTATCGGAACCGAGCTGGCGACTTCCCTACGGGTCAGCCTGGGCGACGAAGTCAATGTGGTGACGCCCCAGGGCCAGATGGGTCCCACCGGTCCCCTGCCGCGAAGCAGGCCGTTTCGCGTCGTCGGCATCTTTTATAGCGGCATGTACGAATACGATGCCAATCACGGATATACCACCGTTGGAGACGCCGAACGCCTCCTCGATCAGCGCGGGGCGACGGGCGTCGAGTTGCGGGCCGACGATGTCGACGATGCCGTCGATATTGCCGATGAAATCCGGGAGGTGATGAGTCCCGACCTCGATGTGCTCGATTGGCAAGAGCTCAACAGCAGTCTGTTCTTTGCGCTGCGTCTGGAACGGGTGGCGATGTTCGTGGTGCTGACATTTATCATTCTGGTCGCCAGCTTCAGCATCGTCGCCATGCTGATCATGATCGTCATCGAAAAGGCCCGGGAGATTGCGATTCTCAAGTCGATGGGGACGAGTAACGGCGGGATCATGCGCATTTTCATCTACCAGGGCGTAGTCATCGGTACGCTGGGAGCGCTTCTGGGGCTGGGGGCGGGGCTGGGAATTTGCTACATACTGGCCACCTACGGACTGCCGCTGGATTCCGAGGTCTACTACATCTCGACGCTGCCGGTAGAGGTCAATCCGTTGGAGGTGGGGGCGGTCGTCGTCAGTGCCATTGTCATCAGCTTTCTGGCCACGTTGTATCCATCCTATAAGGCAGCACGACTCAATCCGGTCAAAGGTCTTCGCTATGACTGACTCCGAGACGCCGCTTATCGATATTCAGGGACTGACGAAGCAATTCGAGCACCGAGGTGAGATGTTGACGGTGCTCGAAGACCTGGACTTTCGGGTCTATGCCGGTGATCGGGTCGTCATTATGGGCCCCAGCGGTGCCGGCAAGAGCACGCTGTTGCAATTGATGGGGACCCTCGACTCGCCGTCGAATGGCAAGATGTACTTCGACGGGGAGGATATCTTTGAGCGCTCATCGAAAGGGTTGGCGAAGTTTCGCAACGACCAGATCGGATTTGTCTTTCAATTTCACCACCTGTTGCCGGAATTTACGGCGCTGGAAAACGTGATGATGCCCGGGCTCATCGGGAGGATGCCGCGCGCAAAGGCCGAAGAGCGGGCAAATAAGCTGTTGGGCGATGTCGGTCTCAGTGGTCGAGTGCACCATCAGCCCGGAGAATTGTCGGGAGGCGAACAGCAACGGGTCGCCGTGGCCCGGGCGCTCTTCAAGAAGCCGCGGCTATTGCTGGCCGATGAGCCCACCGGGAACCTTGACCTCAAGACCGGGGCTGGGATACACGCGATTTTGCGCGAATTGAACGAAAAGACGGGCGTCACTGTCGTTGTCGTCACTCACGACCCCCGTCTGGCGGAGACACTTCCCATTCGTGTGCTCGTTGACCGAGGCCGACTGATCCCACAACAGGCCGGCGACACGAGACTGGAGGGGCGCATCCCGGAACGCTTGATGGACGCCCAACCCGAGGAGGCCGGTCAGCGACGACTGGTCGATGCCGTCTCCGGCGCCGGCGAGATGATCTCGAAGACCGGACAGTAGACGCGCCGCAACGATGCTATGAACAGCACTGACGACGGATTCTTTGTAGTGCCGGCGACTCGGTGTCTGATTGAGTGCGAATGATCCCAATCGCAGTATCAGGGAACCACGTGATTGAAGTATTGAATTCAACCAGCAAAGGCGCTCCGACTGTCATCGCGGTAGGACTGATGATGGCCGTCGTTGCCGCCGCCGGTTGGCCGGGAGTTGTCTACGGTCAGGAGTCGGGAACTCAACTCGACGCTCCCGACCTCGGCGACCCCGATCTGGGGACTCCAGAGACCTCCGAGGAGCCTCAGAGTCCTCCGGAACAGCCGCCGCAGCCTCAGCAACCCCAACCCCAGCAACCACAGCAGCCCCAGCAACAGCCGGCGCCGCCGACGGCACCGGACGATGACGACCGCTGGGACGGCAAGACCGTCGTCGACGTGGAGGTCGAGGGAACCCGGCGCATCGAGGTCGACACCGTGCTCCGGCAGATCGAGACCGACGCCGGAGATGTCATCGAGCGTCAACAGATCAGCGAGGATATCCACCGCGTCCACGACCTGGGGTATTTCGACGATATTCGCGTGGAAGCGGACACCGTCGATGATGATCAGGTCGTATTGACCTTTGTCGTCGAGGAGAAGCCGGCGATTGACGCCATCGAATACGTCGGGCTCGATGAACTCGACGAGGAGGATGTCTCGGAGGTCATCGACCTGGAGCGCTTCTCGATTCTCGATACCGCTCAGGTCAACCGGGCCGCAGAAGCCATTCGCGATCTGTATCGCGACGAGGGCCATTTTCTGGCGGAAGTCGATTTCGAGGTCAGCACCCGCGATGATCGACCGGATCTGGCGGTGGTGACCTTTCAAATTCAGGAATACTCCGAAGTGCAGGTCAAGCGTGTCACGTTTCTGGGCAACGAGGCGATTCCAGAGCGGGAGTTGCGCGGCGTCATGGCGACACGAGAGGGCAACTTCCTGTCGTTTTTCACCGAGATGGGGTCGTTTCAGGAGGAGAATTTCGAAGAAGACCTGCAGCGACTGATGGCTTATTACTACGATCACGGCTACGTACAGGTGCAGGTCGGTATGCCGACATTGCGCCTGTCCTCCGATAAACGGCACCTCTACATCACGGTGCGCATCGACGAGGGGCCCCAGCACTTTACGGGCGATGTCGACATCCAGGGCGATCTGCTCGATGACCGAGAGAATCTACTGGCCATGACCAGCATCGGCGACGAAGAGGTGTTCCGCTACTCACGGATGCAAGAAGACCTGATGCAACTCCAGCGCTTTTATCAGGATGCGGGCTACGCCAACGCTCAGATCAGGCCGATGACCGATATCGATACTGAGTCTCAGCGCGTCGATGTCACCTTCGATATCAATCAGGGCCAGCAGGTTCGGATTGGACGCATCGAAGTGGTGGGCAATACGAGTACTCGCGATCAGGTAATTCGCCGGGAATTGGCCATCGAGGAGGGCCACTGGTACTCCGCATCATCGATTGAGCGATCGCAGCAGCGGATCCAGCGGCTCGGGTTTTTTGAGGGCGTCGATGTCACCAGCCAGCAGACCGATCGGCCCGATGTGGTCGACCTTCAGGTCCAGGTCGAGGAGCGGCCAACGGGCACATTCCAACTCGGCGCCGGATTGTCGAGTCAGGAGAGCTTTATTTTCCAGGGGCAGGTCTCTCAGGACAATCTATTTGGCCGCGGCCAATCGCTGCAGCTGAGCGCCCAGATTTCGGCGATTCGCACGATGTTCAACCTCCGATTTTCGGAGCCCTATCTATTCGGGACCCGCTGGGACTTCGCCACCGATCTGTATAATTTCGACTTTTTGTATCAGGACTTTGCGCGCCGCTCGACGGGCGGCACGTTGACGCTGGGTTATCCGATCGGCGAATTTTTTGACTGGCCGATGGGCGATGCGCTGCGGGCTTCTCTTCGCTACAAATTGGAGGACGTCAACGTCCGTCCCGGGGGCATTCGCGGAGGGCAGGCCGAACCGTCGTCACCGCTGTTTCAGGGCGGGCTGACGAGTAGTCTTCGGGCGGGGATGACCTACGATACGCGGGATGACCAGATGTTTCCGACCGAGGGCGGCTATCACTCCGGGACCGTCGAGGTCGCCGACAGTGCGCTGGGGAGTCAAAATGAATTCGTCAAACTCGATGCCGATGTCCGCGGCTACGTCCCGCTGTTCTGGAACCTGGTGATGCGACTCAATGCCAGTGGCGGCTACATCGCCAGTACCTCGCCGGATCGGCCAGCGCCGATCTTCGAGCGCTATTTTGCCGGCGGGCCAGAGACGGTGCGCGGATTTAACCGGTTTACGCTCGGTCCCTCGCGGCGCGTGGCCTCGGTCAGTGACGATCCGGCCGGAGGCCTGGAGCGATTCCACTACGGCGGCAATAAAAAGCTGGTACTCACCGCCGAATTGGAGTTTCCGATCTTGGCTGCTGCCCAGCTTCGCGGCGTCGTCTTTGCCGACGCAGGGAATGCATTCGACGATGGCCAACCTTTAACACTACGACCGGATATCCTCGCGGATGACGAAGAGATGTACGCTGATGCGTTGCGTACTTCCGTCGGGTTCGGCGTCCGCTGGTTCAGTCCGATCGGCCCGCTGCGATTTGAATGGGGCTTTCCGCTCCAGCGTCTACCCGATGAAGATGGGGTCGTATTTGACTTCAGTATCCAGCAGGCCTTTTAATTCTAGATCATTGTCTGATGAGCGAATCTCAGCAACGCCGATTGCAATCAGGAGAAACCATGTCGCCTCGTACTGCACCGTCCTCGATGCATCCTCGTATTCGCCGTATTACAGCACTTGTGGTCGCCGTGGCCGTGTTGGGGTTCGCCGCCAGCGCCTGGGCCGATGACGATGTTCGCATCGGATATGTCGATCTCCATCAAGCTCTCGAAGAGAGCGAGCGCGGCCAGGAGATCAAAAGTGAACTCGAAGAGGAGTTCCAGCAGCGCCAGCAGGAACTCGACGAAATGCAGCAAAATGTCATGCAACAGCGCCAGCAGATGGAACAGCAGGCGATGATGATGTCCGAAGAGCAGCGCCAGGAACAACAGATGGAGTTGCAGCAGCAGATGGAACAACTCCAGGAGCGGTACCTGGAGTTGCAAAATGAGTTGGCGCAGCAGGAAGCTCAGGCAACCCAAGAGCTCTTCGGCGAAATGCAGTCGGTGGCCGACGATATCGGAGAGGAGCGTGGGTTTACGCTGATCATCGAAAAGACGGACACGTCGATTCTATATTCGGTCGACGGCCTGGATTTGACCGATGAACTCATCGAGCGCTTCGACGAGCGCCAGGCAGAGTAGGTCCCGAATACTGCCGGGGGGCCGCCTTGGAGGGCGGCCTTTTTTTTGGAGTCAGTTGTTCATCGACGGAGACATCGGTTGTCGACGCGGTGGAACACCACAGATGGACGCGTCATGAATATCGACAACTGGGTACTGGTACTGCTGGCGGGAAGTGTCGTCATGGCGGGCTGTGACATCGAAGACCGACTGCGCTCGGTGATGTACGACGAGCCCGAATCGGCGACGCCTGTCGGCGAGAGCGAAGAGGAGACGAGAGAGCGTCAGACCGTCACTCCCGGCGAGCGGGCAGAGGAGGCCTTCGAGGTCGAGCTGAGCCAGCAGATGGATCCCATCTTTGCCGAGTTGGACTCCGGAGAGCAGACTCATTGGTATGGTATTCAATCCGATGACGGCGAGACCCAGATGGCCGAGTTGTCGGTGACGCCCGAGGACTCGGAACTGGATATTGTGATTCACCTGGAAGTTCCGGGAAGCGACGAGCCGGCATTGCGCTACGACATCGCCGACGCCGGGGAGACTGAAGAGGTTCCCATGTTGGCTATTCCCGGCGACGAGCCCCGGCGAATTTCGATCTCCGGGGCCGACTCCAGCCAGGGCAGCTATCGGATCGAGCTTCGGCAGCGGTTGACGGCGGCCACCGTGGCGATGGCCCCCAACGACGTCCCAGAATTGGCGACGACACTCGACGTTCCCGGCGAAGTCCAGGGGTTTTACGATCGACCCCACGACCGCGACGTCTTTTTCGTGCCCGCCGAATCCCTTCGCGCCGGAGTCTACAGCCTCGAAGTCGGTGCCGTGCCGGGCTTGACCCAGCAACTCCAGATCTACGGCGATCGCGAACTCGACGAGGCGATCATGGAGATCGGGGTCTCCGAAGACCGCCCGGCAGTCATTCCCAATCTGTCGCTGTCGGCTGACGAAGATGAACAGGAGGGGCTGTATTTCGTATTGACCTCCGGCGAGGAGTTCGACCGAGAGCAGGGATACCGACTGCGGCTCATCGAACACCCCGATCTGGGCGACGATGAATTTACGCTGGAGCGCGAGCCGAACGATACGCCGGGGACCGCCCAGGCTGTCGATTTCCAGGAGCCCATTCGCGGTTATTTTCATACCGCCAGTGATGTCGATCGCTATCGACTGACCATCGAAGATGACGAGGAAGACGACGACGGCGATGAGGAAGACGACGACGCCGAAGATGACGAAGAAGACTACGACGAGTACGACGGGCGCCTCGGCGCCTCGGACGACGACCCCGAAGAGGACGACGCCGACGAAGACGACGAACCCGAAGTTTTCGACCCCTGGGCTCCGGTGGAGGACAAGGAGGCTCCGGAGTACGTGGTACAGACCCGTGTGACACCGCTGAGTGAAGCCCACCGAATCGGGGTCCGATGGATTCCCGGCGAAGATACCGGTGAGGAATCGGTGGAGCTACACGCCGACGACAGCGACGAAGAACTGGTGGTCTGTAACCGGATCATCGGTCCCGGAGAATACGATATCGAACTCCGGGCCACCGACAGCGACGCCAGCTTCCGGCCCCGTTCCTACGACTACGAGTTGGAGGTCCTGAATATCGCCGAGAAACCGGGACTCGAGATCGAACCCAACGACGACCTGGGCTCCGCCGATCGTTTGGAGATGGGTCAGTCGCGCACCGGATTTATCGCCACCGAAGGCGATGTCGATGTCTTCGCATTCGTCGTTGGCCCCGATGAGCCGCAACCGATGGACGATGATGTCGACGACGACTCGGTTAACGGTGACGACGTCGCCGAACTCACCGATGACACCGATGGTGTTGGAGACGTCGATGACGAAGATGATGCCGTTGATTCCGGCGGCTGGGAGGCTCCGGAGACGGAAACCGTGACCCTTCTCCTCGAGGGCAATCCCCTGGATCTGGGGTTTGAGCTATTAGATGACGAAGAAGGTCGAGTTGCACTCGTCGATGATGCCGGACCGGGCTCTGATGAGGAGTTGCAGATTGACTTGCCACACGGGCTCTACTATGTCGCGGTACGTGCCGATTCGGGGGCTGTATGCGAGCCCTACGAGATCGAGGTGATGACGCGATAAATAGGTCCGTGGCAACCTGGGGAAACGCCGCAGCAACAGGACCGTCGTCGAGTCGTTCCCAGAGCACAACCGGTCGTGATGTGTTGTTGTAGGGTGTCTTTTGTCGGACGCCGGGTCGTAGAGGTATGCAGTATGAAAGAGCCTATTCTGGTCGGTATAGCTGGTGGCACGGGGTCGGGAAAGACCACAGTGGCACGTCGGATTCTCGGGGCCTTCGACGAGGAGGTCATCTGTCTCGACATGGACTCCTATTACCGGGATCTGAGTCATCTTCCGTCCGAAGAGCGTCGAAAGGTCAACTTCGACCATCCCGACGCCTTTGACACGGCTCTATTTACAGATCATCTCAACCAACTCGGCCGGGGAGAGCCCATCGAAAAGCCGGTCTACAGCTTTGAAGAATCGGTGCGCACCGACGAAACGATCACCGTAGACCCGGCGCCGATCATTCTCGTAGAGGGCATATTGGTATTGGCCGAAGTAGCCGTGCGCGAGTTGTTAGATGCCAAGCTGTACGTCGATGCCGACGACGACATTCGGTTTATTCGCCGTCTCGAGCGCGATGTCGCCGAGCGCTCGCGCTCGCTGGAATCGGTCATCGATCAGTACACGAATACGGTTCGCCCCATGCATTACAGCTTTGTGGAGCCGAGCAAGCGCTACGCCGATGTCATTATTCCGCGGGGCGGAAAAAATGACATCGCAATTTCGATGGTGGTCGCCGACATCAAAGAGCGTCTCTATCGCATCGACAATGGCGGAGAAACCATCGCGCAGTAAGCGCCGCCGACGCAACTGTCAGTTGACGGGAATCCACCCCGCATTGACGGCGTAGACGAAAAAGACGATGAGCGTCGCAATCACCAGGCTGGTGACGACGACGAGTCTCTGTGGGTCGGGGCCGGAGTCGATGTCGTTGAGGATCTGGGACCCCGAGGTATCAGCGCCGTTGACGTTGCCCGGACCGCTCCAGCTCCAGTCATCGTCGGTACTGTGATCGCCAGGGGTTCGCGGACTGGTGTCGCTCGATGCGTCGCCGGAGTTGGCGGTCTTTTTGCAATCTTCGGTCAAGACGAAGACATCTTCGTCGTCGGGTTCGTCGACAACGGTGATGATCGATGAGCCGCCGGGTCCGCGGCTATTCGAAATGGAGAGATCCGGTTCTGAAGAGTCGGCCTGTGGTCCGCTGTTCACGGAGTCAAAGGGGATATTGTCGGCGGGGGCCGATTCGTCGGCAGCGGTTTCGGAGAGGTGGGCGGTGTCGTCTCGTGGACCCTCTGATTCGGAGGCGTCAACGCTCATCGATGACAGGGCATCAACAAAATCCCCGGCGCTGTCGAAGCGGTCCTGCGGCTCCTTCGATAGCGCTTTTCGCACCAGTGCTTCGGCCTCGGTGTTGCGCAGATTGTCATTGGAAAACGCCGGGACCGGGTCGAAGAGGTGGGCGCGCATCGTCTGCGCCGGACGCTCTTCGGCAAATGGTGGGTGACCGTTGAGCATCTCAAAGAGGATGAGCCCGACGGTATACAGGTCGGAGGCGGCGCTGATGGAATCGGCGGCAGCCTGTTCGGGCGACATGTAGATCGGTGTGCCCACCGTGCTTCCCTGAATTGTCAGGCTGCGGCCATCTTCGTCACGGGTGTTGACCTGGTGTTCCGGGCTGCCGGCGAACTTTGCAATTCCGAAGTCCAAAACTTTGACGAAACGAGTGTCGTCGCCGACGGAGGTCAGAAAGATATTCTCCGGCTTGAGATCGCGGTGGACGATACCGAATTCGTGGGCCTCGCGCAGGCTCTCGAGTGTCTGAAGAGCGATGTGACGGGCCTGCCGAAGACCGAGCGTCGACTCTCGTGCCAGAAGATCGGCCAGGTCTTGGCCCTCCAGATACTCCATGGCGATGTAGAACAGGCCGTCGTGCCGACCGTAGTCGTGAATGGTGATGGTGTGCGGGTGGCGCAGCCGACTGGCGAGACGGGCCTCTCGTCGAAAGCGCTCCACCACATTTTCGAGGTCCGTACATCGAGGGGGTAAGAGCTTGACGGCTACATCGCGGTCGACGTTGAGCTGGCGGGCGCGATAAATTTTGCCAAATCCACCCTCGCCGATCTCCTCGGTCAATTTGTAGCGTCCTCCCAGAGCTGTACCAATTGCCAGTTTGTCGTGGTCCGACATGACCCTGCGGGGTGGCGAAGACTGTGAGCGACAAGTGCGATGCGCCATTCGCCTTGCGGGAGCAGCCGAGACGATGCGAAACACCGCTGACGGTGCGAGGTCTCAGCATAGAAAAAAGTGGGGCCTCGAGGCAACCCCGATGGGTTGCCAGAAGTCGCCGGCAACCCCCGCCGGATCGGGGTATAACCGGGAATGGCGAAGGACATCCGGCCCCTGGTTGGGAGGATGGCGCCCGGTTAGCCCGGATAGCCCTGATCGGGGTCGAGTTCTCCGATGGAGTCAACGCCCTTCCAGGAGGCGCCGCGGACCAGGGAGCCCAACGAGCCATGGCGCAGCAATTTCGGCGGTCGGTACTGGCGGGCCGGGGCCTGGCGACAGTGGGGCGGGTTACAATCGATATGGTGACGGACTCGATACGGCGTATAGGTCATCGTCGAACCTCCATACTCTGTTGGGGCCGGGCGCACGCCGGGTCCGACGGGTGACGTCGAAGCCACAATGCGGTTGCCACGGTCTTCCAGATCGCCCAGGAGCCGCGGTAGCTTGCATTGCGTGTCCGGGGGCGATCGCGGCGGTAGATGTTGTAGGCGTCCAGAAAGTTGGCGACATCGAAGTCCGGCCAGGCGCCAACTTGGGGACGTGCCAGCAGATCGTAGACGCGGCCGGCGCCACAGTCGGCGAGTCCGCGCTCGACGACGGCATCGAAGCCGCCACCCTTGGGTCGCTGGCGACAGTCCTCGGGCAGGCGATCGCCGACGGCCTGGCGCAACGTCGATTTCTGGCGACCCCCCTGCACGAGCTGTCCCGGGTTCAGTGACAAACATAATTCCCAGAACTGAGCATCAAGAAATGGAGTCCAGATCGGATGGCCGGTCGACCGGGCTTCGTGGGCCAGCGAGCGCATCGCCTGTTCCCACCGCCAGGTGCGCAGCCGGTGGCGTCGGTGCCGAATAAACCGGGCGTCGCCGACGCCGAAGTCGACAGCGGCGACCGGCGTCGATGACGCGCCGAGCCACCGATGCGGTTGCTGCCAGGCCGGGGCGGTGGTCGGCCAGCGGGGAAGCCATGAGCGCGGGGAGGCGGCGTCGAATTGGTCGATGATATGACTGGCGACCATTCGACCCAGATAGGTCGCTGAGAGGGGGCCGACGGCATCGGCGACGGCGCCGATATCCCGTTCGCTAAAGCGGCTCTTAAGCCAGATGGCAGTGGGGCACCACAGCACTTCATCGGCGCCGTTTCCGTACATCACCGGTCGGCCAGGCGCCGTCGATGAGAGCCAGCGATAAAAGGGCATCTTCCAGGCCCCGTCGGGATGGGGCGCGGGCCCCCAGGCCAGCGGGAAGTAGTGGTCGTCGATGCGCGACAGAGGCCAGTGATGGTCGATGGCAAACGGGGTGCACTTCAGATCGAGATATTCGGCCACCGAGGCCGCACCCGGGGCCTCGTCGCGCTGTGACGCCGGGTCGCTAAAGGTGGCACAATCGGCGCCGGGACATCGGTTGGTGACGGCGGCGGCCAGCGCGGCGGAGTCGAGGCCGGCACTCAGCGCCAGGGTGTGGGGCGTGGCGTGGTAGCTTGTGGCCATTTCATCGAGGATGTGCCGAAGCTGTGGGACCGGCTCGTCGACATCGCCGGCGCCCGGCGCCCACCAGTGTCCGCGGCGCCGTACCCCTTGCACCGACAGCGACAGGTATTCCGATGGTCGAAGTCGGTACAGGTCGCAAAAGACATCGGTGTCGCTCGTCGACGACGAGCCGCAAATAAAGTGTTGTAGATGGGACCATCGCGGCGTCTGATCACTGAGCTGGCGGCTTACTTCGGGATCGGTGGTGGCGGCCCAGCCGGCGGGCAGATCGATGAGTTGAACGGGATGTCGGCCAAATCGGTCGCGCCACACCAAAATCTGGTCGCCGTCGACCATCGCCCCGGCGAGCGGTCCCAGAAAGGCGTCGAGTGCCTGCGGGCCGCGATCGGCGAGGGCAGCCATGAGAGCATCGGCGGCCTGCGAGGGCGCCCGGTTGATGCGTTGGTCGCGCCGCCCGTGGGCTCTGCCGACGGCGACGATGGATCGCCGATTGCGATGGGCGGTCCCCAGCGGTCGCCAGGAACCGTGTCGGTATCCCACGGTGCCCGGTGGCAGCCATCGAAATCGGCGGCGGAGTTCGTCGGGCATCGAAAGCGGCGACAGCCAGACCACGAAATCACTCATCGTCCCCCCGGACCATGGATCGGAAAATTCGCGTGGTGAACACCACAGTGTGTCTACGTTGACAATCTAAGCCCGATGGTCCGGCTGTCACTTCTGCCCCCTCGACGACGATGTCCCGACTACGACGCAACGATGATCCAGATGACGGACGGCGAATACCGAATGTGCCGGGACTGCTGGTCTGCGCGCTGGCGCTCGGTATGTTGGCCGCCATTTTTGGTCTGATCGACGAGGATCATCCGGCGCCGGCCGTCGCCGATACCGGAACTCCTCAGCAGCAGTCACAGGCCGCCGGGGAAGGTGATGACTGGGTGTCCGGTGTACTGGACTCCGATAGTCGGTTGCTGGTGGTCATTTTTGCCGATGACGACGGTGCGCTGTCGGGGGTCGGCTCGGATCACGTCATCCGAGCCATGGCCTGGAATGAGTCCATTGGAGTCGACGACCTCGATGAGCCCCGACAGTGCCGAGTCGAACTCGAAATTCCGGTCGACGGCCTGCGCGCCGACCACGAAGACGATCGAGCCTGGGTGGGCCTGGAGGGTGAAAAAGGAGACTGGGAGCGCGGACGCGTGGAGTCCGATATGCGCGGCGACGACCAGTTGCAGGCCGACTCCTACCCCAATATCTACATCGAGAGCACGGCCTGCGAGGTCGATGACGCCGGCCGTTGGCAGACCCGGCTAGAGGTCACGGTGCGCGGCCAAACAGCGCAATACGATGTGCCCATCGATGTCGATCTCCAGGACGAACGCTTTGGCGTCAGCGCACAATTCGAGGCGGCCCACGCCGATTTTGGCATGGAGCCGTACCGCGCGCTATTCGGGTCGCTGGAGAATGCCGAGGAGATCTATTTTGAACTCGATGCCTCGGGCTACTGGGAGCGCCGGGCTGGCGATTAGGAGAGCGGATCATCGATCTCTGGGGATGGAATCCGGCAGGCTGTAGCTCGGCGCTGACGTCGGCAAAAACCACTCCCAGGGCCGGGTGAGCGCTCGCCGCATTAAAATCGCCGCCAGCCGCCCGGTCTGCTCAAAGCCGATGCCCCGCGAATCGAGGCCGGCGCCCATGGTCAAGACAAAGCAGATCAGAAAATTCATAAAGCCGATGCCCAACACACCGACCAGGGCGATGAGCCCGGAGAGTGACGCCGCAAATTCGGGCAGAGAGTACCCGGCGATGCCGACTTCGGTCGACGAAAAGGCGATGTGGCGAATATCGATGGGTAGCCCCAGTGCAATGCCCAGAGGTCCGGCGATACCGAGCATAAAACCGAGGGCGATATTGCCGGTCATCATCCCCAGGTGGTTGGAGATGAAGTCGGCGATCGCGGAGCGAGTGTCGCCCAATAATCGGAGACCCGGATGCTCGCAGATGCGGCGTCGAATGTCGGCGTAGATGACCTGATTGTCGACGGCGCCACTGATGAGGCCCGCCACGAAAAGACAGATGCCGGCGACGGCGGCGTAAAACAGGGCCCCGGAGGCGAAGGGATGGACACTGTCGGCCAGGTACTGTGCCTCGTCGTGGGTCACCAGGGTCTCGCCGCGCCATTGAGTGAGGCCGTAGGTCAGCAAAACCCCAAGTGGCAGGGCCGCGGCCAGATTGCCGACAAACGATACAAATTGGCTGCGCCACACCAGAATGACCACGTCGGCGACGCCCTCGACGGCGTCGTCATCGCTGGTCGCTTCGTCAATTTTTTGGGCGATGGCCGATGCCGTCACCGCCGGCTGTTTCGTCGCCAGAATCGAACCGGTCAGATACAGAATCGAAAAGCAGACCGCGTAATTGAGTCCATACAACAAACCCTGGGCGCCCAGGGACAGGGGCAGTCCGGACAGCCACCACTTGATCATGGCAAAGGGGGCAACAATGGCTCCTCCCTGGAGGGCAGCTCGAAGAAAGTGCCAGTAGCCGGCGGTGGTATCGGTGATGTATTTCTGGCCCTTGGTCGCCCCCTGTTCGGTGACTTGATAGGCGACGAGATCTGTGTTTTTGGCGACCAGTCGGCGGATACTGGTCGCCGTCAATTCGCCCTCGATGACATTTCGAAAGAGGCGAGCAGAGCAGACGACGCCCTCCAGTTCGCTCGGCCCGTGGGCGAGGTGGATCAGTGTCTGAAGTCGATCGAGTTGTTGGAGCAGGCGCCGGGTGACCTTCGTGAGCCGAAGGTTGGTGCCCACTTCGGCTTTGTTTCGACGAAGTTCAGTGATCGCCTCTCGGCACTTCCGCATGGTGGTTTGGAGCGACTGGAAGGCATCGCAGCGCTCGGCGGGCGAGGCGCTGTCGATAAATCGCCGACTGGTCGCCGACAGTTCCAGAAATGGAGACTCGACGGTGCTGAAATCCTCGAGCTTGGCGTTGAGTTCCTCGTCGAGCCCCAGGGCGCCGATGCGCTGGACGAGGATGTTGATGGCGTCGTCGACGGCCGTGGGCGGCGCGATCCACCGTGGACTTTCGGCGATAATCGAACACAGTGTGGCCCACGTCTCGAGCGATACTGCCGTAATCCAGCGCCAATCCCGATGGTCATCGAAGATCTCAAGGATGCGTCGTCGGGCAATTTCGTCGGAAGCCCGACGGGGCAGGGCGCGGCGCGCCAGTCGGGAGGTCAATTCCCGCAGAAAGCTGCGGGCCGGCAAAATACCGCTGCTGGCCAATGCGTACTCCAGCCGTGCCCCTTCGAGCGCCTGGCGAATTGCTCCGGCGCATCGGTCCCGCATTTGCGGCGAGGCGTCGAGCTCGTCGATCAGCGCCTGGAGGCGGCCTTCGATCTCGTCGGTGGAGGCGTCGTCAGGCGGTCGCAGCCGATCGACGATCGCAGCTAGAGCGTCGATTCCACGGCAGCTCTCAAAGATATCACGCAGGTCGAATTGCACAGCGAATCCAGGCCACAGAAATTCGGTCATGAAGATCCGGCGAAGCTCCCCCGGACCACCGGTCGGTCAATCGTCATCATGTCGGGCGAGAGCGTCGACGAGTCGGTCGTGGATTCCGCCGAAGGAGGCTCCGGAGAGTCCGATGACGATGTCGCCGGGGCGGGCCTCGTCGACGACGGTGTCGATAATATCGTCGACATCGGCGATGAGCCGAGTCGACGGGCCCAGTGACTCGATATCGCGGGCCATCTCATCGATATCGACGCGCTCGTCGTCGTCGAGATTATCCGATTTGTCCCGGGGGCTGGCCAAGATCACCTCGTCGGCCACCGAAAATGCCGGCGGGTAATCGTGCTGAAAGACCTTTCGCCGCGACGTGTTGCTCGTCGCCTCAAAGAGTGCCCAGATTGTGCGGTCGTCGAATTGTCGCCGGAAGGCACGAAGTGTGGCGGCGACGGCCGTCGGGTGGTGGGCGAAATCGTCGTAGACGTCGATGCCGCCGGCGCTGCCGATAAATTCCTGGCGTTTTTTTGCCGGCTCAAAGCGCGATAGCGCCCGGGCGATGGCGTCGAATTCAACGCCTTCGTCAAGGGCCAGAGCGGTGGCCCCCAGGGCATTGCGGACATTAAATTCGCCGATGGTCTCCAGCTCGATGGTGCCCAGTGTGCGGCCGTCGAGGACGACGTCGAAGGCGGTGTTGCGGCCGCGGGACTCGATATTGGTGGCTCGCAACTGGTTGCCGTAGCCCAGACCAAAGGTGCGCCGCGTCGCTGTGGCCGACGACGATACCTCCAGGGCGCGCGGGTCGTCTCCATTGACCCAGAGGCTGCCGTCGCCGGGCACCATCTGCGCGAATCGACGGAAGACCATCTCGACTTCGTCGATGTCGGCGTAGATGTCGGCATGGTCGAATTCCACGTTGTTGATGGTGGCGCGAACGGGCGCGTAGTGCCAGAATTTGGGGACCTTGTCGAAGTAGGCGGTATCGTATTCGTCGCCTTCGATGACAAAGACGTCGCCGTCACCGAGCCGGTAGTTCGACCCGAAGTTTTGGGCGATGCCGCCGAGCATAAAGCCCAGATCGCGGCCGGCATCGTGGAGAATCCAGGCCAGCATGGAGGTGGTCGTCGTCTTGCCGTGGGTGCCGGTGACGACCAGCGGGCGCCGATCGGCGAATACAAAGTGGCGCAGCGCCTCCGGCAAACTGAGGTGGGGAAGATCGCGTTTGCGGGTCGCGACGGCGTCGCCGTATTCGGCGCGGCAGACATTGCCGACGATGACGACATCGGGCTCCCAGTCCAGATTCGACTCGTCGTAGCCGAGCATAATGTCGATATTGCGTTGCTCCAGAAAGGTGCTCATCGGCGGATATGCGTTGGCGTCGGAGCCGCGCACGGTGTAGCCGAGGTCGATGAGCATCGCCGCCAGACTGGCCATGGCGCTGCCGCAGATGCCGATGATGTGGATGGTCTCGATGGTCTCCGGAAGTTCCGGGAACGGACGCGGGTTCTCTGCGGTCACGTGCGTTCCTCCTGGTCCTGTGGGGGCGGTGTCGGTGTCGATGGGCGGTCGGCGCCGATGGGGCCGCCTAAAAACGCCTCGATTTCGTCGCGATCGTCGGGAACTTCGACGGCCAACTGAAGACCGCGGTCTTTGACCGACCCATCGACGGCGTCGGTGACCTCGGCGGGGATCGAAAACGTGTCGTCGTCATCCGGGTGGTGAATCACGCAATCGACTTCGGTGCCCGGAGCGTAGAGTTGCGGGTTGCGAACAAAGAGTTCGCCCTCGGCGAGTTGAGAGGTGCGCAACTGCTCGAGTTTTTCGCTACTTGAGATCCGAAAGGGGACTCGGGGCCGCCGTGACGATGCGAGGGATTTCTGGGCACTGGGATCGCGTCGATACAGATCGTCGACGAAGTGTCGCCACCGCTGTCGGGTGTCGTGACCCAGTGAAAAGAGCTGGATGCCCATGCCCGGATCGCGGTCGGATTCGGCGGCCTCCGTGCGGTTGACGGTGTGGGCGACGAGTCCCAGCATCTGCAACTCGTCATCGCTGTCGGGCAACTGGGTCCGAAATCGAATCAACTTCCGAAGTGGAAGGGGATCGCGCCGGACGATGAAGACGCCTTCGTACGACACGTCGCGGGTCTCGCAGGGGACATCGCCGTCGACAGTCTGCAGCGATACGTCGAGTGCGGCATTGACGCGGGGAGATGTTCGTTCGCCAGCATTGGACATCGGCAACTCCTCAGTGTGGGGTCGATGGCGACTACCAGGTCACGTAGTCATCGGATGGGTCGTCGTTATTCTGGGAGGCATCTCCGTTGGCGGCGGAATCCCGGTGGGCTTCGTCGCCGTCATCTGGCGGGACGTCGTCGCTGCCGGTGCCCCGGGTTCCGGGGCGCGTCGGCTCCGGAGCTTCGATGGGCTCGGCGGCGTCATCGCTCTGCTCTACAGAATCTCTGGCTTGGCCGTCGGAAAGCCCGGTCCAGCCGATATCGAAGGTGGCCATGTGAATCATGTCGGCGACGGTATAAGAGATGTTTTCATTGAGACCGATCAGTTCCGAGCGATCGGTGTCGGGGCTGAACATCCAGTTCGGTTCGCTGCGAAGATTGTCGGTCACATTGGCGGGCATCGCAAAGCTGATAATCAGAATCGACGCCGCTGCAAATACGGAGCTTCCGATAAATACCCGGCCGATGCGGTCGGCCCTTCGGTCGACGACCTCAAAGCGCTCCTTCTGACTATTTTCGCCGAGGGCCGTAAAGAGCGGGATGGCCACGCCGACGCCCAGCGCCACACCGAGTCGAATTGGGCCGTCGGTCAACGTGCCGAGGAGAGCGCCGACGACCAAAAACGCGGTGTAGACGAAGAAGGCGGCCATCGTACCAAGAAAACAGAGTTTTACCGTCAGCCAACCGAAGGCAAGGGCGCTCTCGTCGTCTGCGTTGGTCGTGTCGTCGTTGCTCGAGGTCGGTGCTGGCATTGCGGTAGGGTCGTTGGTCGTCGATTCGCTGGCTTCCGCAAAGGGGGATGGGTCGGAGCCGGGAGCGTCGGGCATTTCCGACGAGGGGATGCCGAGCAGCCGGCTTTCATCGTCGATATCATCGGCGTCGTCGACATAGACGATTGAACTGTCGGTGGAACCGGGGTCGCGGCGGTTGCCGACGCCGGAACAGCCAGCGCCGGAGCTGTCGTCAATACCGTCGATGGCCTGGTGTTCGGAGGTGAAGTCGGCGGGATCGAACCCCTGATCGACCCATTCGTTGGAGGTGGTCTCGGCGTCGGCACCGCCACTGGCGGCGGCCGGCACTGCCGAGAATCGGCCACTGGTGGCAAAAAAGTCGTCGGACTTCGAGCGCCGTGAATTCCGGTCTTCGGCCTGGATGCGCGAGGCCGTCTCGTCGATGGCATCGGCAAACTCAGAGCCGCTCTGAAAGCGGCGTGATACCTCTTTGTCGGTGGCCCGTCGAAGCAAGTCCTGGAGTCGCGGGTGCAGGGCCGGAAGTTCGCTCAATTCCAGCGGGTCGGGACTGATCTGCTGGCTGATAAGGGCCATGGAAGTATCGCCCTCGACGGCCGGTCTACCGATGAGGCATTCGTACAACATCAAGCCCAGACCGTAGAGGTCGCTGGCCGCCGAGAGTTCTTCGCCGCGGACCTGTTCGGGACTCATGTAGCGCGGCGTGCCGATCAGGGCTCGTTGTCCCTCGGCGACACCGGCCTGCGTGAGATCGACGTCCGGGTCGTTTCGAAGCCTGGCGACGCCGAAGTCCAGGACTTTGACGAAATCGGAATCGCCCTCCAGGTCGGTCAACATGATGTTGTCGGGCTTGAGATCGCGGTGGATGATGCCGTGGCGGTGGGCTTCATCGAGCGAACGGGCGACCTGGCGAGCGATGCCGAGCGACTTCATCACCGGCTGGGCACCGCGGTGGCGAAGGGCGTCTTTGAGCGTCGTCCCCTCCACGTATTCAAGTACCATGTAGACGATACCGTCGTGACCCTCGCCGTAGTCGTGGATGGTCACCGTATTGGGGTGGCGAAGCCGGCTGATGATCTTGACTTCCCGCAAGAATCGCTCGCGGGCATTGGGGTCGTGGCGGCCGACGCCGGGCTTTAGGATCTTGAGGGCCACCGGCCGGTCCATCGACAGTTGGTGGGCCAGATAAATGACACCGAATCCGCCTCGTCCCAGTTCCCGGACGATGCGGTAATTTTGCTCGAAGAGTTCACCGGCCTCGAGGCTGTATCTGGCTCCTTGAGTTGGCACGAGCAAAGACCCGTCGTAGCTGCGGAAGTGGTCGACGATGCGAGGGTAGGCTGCTTAGCAGGAGGCTACCAACGGGGGGGCGAAAGGTCAATCGCTTCGGCGCCGGTGGCCGGAATATGACGGTCCTACTGGGTGCTCTCAAGCTGGCGCTATGTTCTCAAACTGATTCACCCCCGGCATGAAACTGGTGGGGTCTCATCGCCTCGATTCCTGCGGCCCCAGCCGGTCTTGGGCCGGTAGGGAGCAAAGTTTGAGAACATAAGGGCGTGGACTATTTAGGCCTGGCGGCGGCACACACATTTCATGCTGGCCGGATGACGTGGTATCTGTGGCGCCGGGTCAAATACGGACCGGGAATGGCGATGGATGACGAGACGACAATTTTTCTGGAGGACCGATTCCAGGAGGCGACCGGCGAGGTCGTGCTTCGTTTCCAGGAGGGCACCATCGTCGCCGAGGGTTTTGGTGACGAGGCGCACGGCGACTGGTGGGTTTTCGATGAGCGCATCGATGCCTGGCGCTGCCCGGCGTTTCGATATCGGCGCCTGCTCGGCGCGCTGTTAAAGAACGGGTACCGGGTCGATGACCGGGTTCGGGATTACGAAGAATGCGAGCGCGAGATTCGCCATCGATTCCAGCCCTACGACCACCAGCAGGAAGGCCTGGACGCCTGGCTCGACGGCGAGCGCCGGGGGTTGGTGGTGTTGCCGACGGGTTCCGGCAAGAGCTATCTGGCGATGCTGGCCATTGAATTGGTGGAGCGCACCACACTGGTCGTGGTGCCCACCATCGACCTGATGACCCAGTGGGTCGGCAACCTCGAGGAGGCCTTTGGAGGCCCCATCGGCATGCTCGGCGGCGGCTATCACGAGGTGGAGTCGCTGACGGTATCGACCTACGATTCGGCGGCCATCCACATGGAGCGTCTGGGCAATCGCTTTGCCATGATCGTCTTTGACGAGGCCCATCATCTTCCGGGGGACATCTACCGACAGTCGGCGCGCCAGTGCGTGGCGCCTTTTCGCCTGGGACTGACGGCGACGCCGGAGCGCTCCGATGGCGGCCATCGCGACCTCGACGACCTCATCGGGCCCATCGTCTATCGAAAGACCATCAAGGAGTTATCCGGCGATATCCTGGCGGACTACGAGGTCCGCACCCTGGAAGTGGCGATGAACGACGACGATCGAGCTCGCTACGAACAGGAGCGTCAATTGTATCGCGGCTTTGTCGACGACAATAATATCCGACTCGGCGGACTCCGGGGCTGGCGCCGATTTCTGGCGGCGACGAATCGCTCCGACCAGGGCCGACGGGCGCTCGAAGCCTACCAGAACCAGAAACGGCTGGCCCTGGTACACCACAACAAGCTGCAGTTATTGTACGAATTACTTGAGGAGCACGGCGACGAGCGCATCCTGATTTTTACCAACGACAACGCCTCGGTCTACCAGATCAGTGAGCAGGTGTTGTGTCCGGCCATTACCCATCAGACGCGGGTCAAAGAGCGGCGCAATATTCTCGAAAAATTTCGCAATGGCGACCTGCGCATTCTGGTCACCAGCAAGGTCCTCAACGAGGGCGTCGACATCCCGGAGGCGTCGATGGCCGTCGTTTTGGCCGGCTCGGGCAGTGTCCGTGAACACGTCCAGCGCCTGGGCCGGATCTTGCGCCGAAAAGAGGGAAAGAAGGCCGTGCTCTACGAATTGGTAACTGTCGACTCCGTCGAATCACACGTCAGCAAGCGACGCCGGAAACACGATGCTTACCAGTGA
>LFFM01000534.1_pt1 | contig 26815 bp, 20 predicted proteins | sample 643131 | NCBI WGS metagenome assembly LFFM01 (sample SAMN03777445, study PRJNA286221) | soda lake metagenome | biome: soda lake; feature: Kulunda steppe; material: water; isolation source: sample Tc-Br brine of Tanatar trona crystallizer | place: Russia: Kulunda steppe | collected 2011-07
AGTTCTGGCATCGGCTCTTCGGGCTCTTCTTCTTCTTCCTCGGTGTCCGGTTCCGGTTCGGGCTCGTCGCGCATCTGGTCGCCGCCGGTGCGCTCATCGGAGACGGCGCCGGGGCTGTGCGATCCCGGTGGTGGGTCGGCGTAGCGCGGTTCGTCGACGGCACAGCCCAGTGCCACGGCGGCACTGAGAGCGAGAATGGCAATAAACGTGGCGGGTCGGCGCATGATCGATCTCTCCAGGCAGGAATATAGGTCGGGCGTTGTGGTTCCGACCAAAGGTGGTTGCCCGAAGGGCGCTTTTCAAGGGAAGGACTTCCAATTGGGGGCCAAGCTCATCGAATCGCTAGGGACGCGGTGGTCCCTCTTCGATGGGCTCCAGGTCCATGCCGCCGGGGTAGGCGTAAGAGACGTGGCAGGCGTAGCCGTAGGCGACGACGCCAATGTCGACGTCGGAGGTCAAGGTGTGAAATCCGGCGTCGACCTCGACGGTGGCCACCTCGAAGCGATTCATATCGCCCACGAGTTCCCAGTCGCCGGCGTCGATGGTCTCGCCGTTGACGTCGACGTCGGCGCCGACGGGGACGATGATATTGAGGTAGTTCTCGTCGTAATTTTCGGGGGTGTGAACGATGTGGTTGTCGCGAAATTGGTCGGCCGGCACGGCGACGGTCATCGCCGGATCGCCGATGCCAGTGGGGTTAAAGGCGTCGAGTCCCTCGTCGCAGACGCGGGGAATCCCAGGCCAGTTGGCGCCGACCATGTACTGGGTCAGCAAAATCGGGTCTTCGCCGACGATCTCGAAGTCGTGGCGAGCCGCAAATTGCATCCATTCACCGGCATCGAGTCGGGTGTCGTGGACGCCCTCGATGGGCGGGTCGGTCTGGATCCGGGTATTGTCTTCGGAGGCGATGACCCGCCAGATATCGGGTTCGACAACGGGACCGGCGGCCCGAGGTTCGAATTTGGTACCCACGTACTCCGTACTCCAGGTATCGACCGGTGGCAGCAGTGATTCGATGTGGTCGCAGCGGTCGGTGCCGAGCAATACGTTGGCGCATTGATGGCCACCGAAGACGGTGATCGGGTGGTCCGATAAGATGTGGGTGCCGGTCAGGTCGGGGCAGGGGCTGGATTCGTCGGGATTGCCCTCCGGGTCCGCCAGGCAGCCCTCGATCTGGGCGTCGTTTAATTCGGTGCCGGAGGCCACAAGGTTGATCGACTCGCCGGGCGAAAGCTCGAAGGTGCGCTCTTCTCCGGCGTCGATGGTCCCGATCTGGGAGCCGGCGACGACCTGGGCGGACGGTCGAATGGTGACATCGTTGTCGACGGTCGACGAGTTGACCATCGTGACGTAGCCGCGAAGTTCGACGCTGTCGCTTCGGTTGTACCAACTTTTCGCCCAGTACTCGGTGCCCACGGCATCGGTGGGCAGAAGCAGTGACCCGTCGTTGGAGTAAACCTCGACGTGGTTAAGGGGGTTGAATTGGTGGGCGACGACGGGAATCGAGCTGCTGACTCGGATCGCCATATCCTGGAAGCGCTCGGTGCCAGAGTGCACATAGCCGGGGGCGACCTGGTAGATGCGGGCCTGGCCGGGGGGGATGATGGTATCGAAGTCCTGCCCGTCGGCGCCGGTAAGGATCTGGCGCTCGGAGTGACCCTCGAAGAGTCGGACATCGGCCTCCAACTCGTCGTTGTGGTTGGTCACAATGATGGCGTGCGGTTCGTCCAGGGCCTCCTGGAAGTTGTCGAGGTCCACCGACCAGTACTCACAGCCGATGTAGGTGGCGATTTTCGACGAGATTTCGCACAGTTCCTCGCACTGACCGTCGAAGCACTCACTGCCGAAGGGGCAATTTGCCGAGGGGACCCAGACGCCGGCCTCGCTGCAGGTGTCGACGGTGCCGGAGTCACCACAGCGCGCCGAGCCGGGCGTGCATTCGGTGACATCACAGCCACTGTCGGTACAGGCGCTGTCGTCGGGGCAGGTGCCGGTGACCCAGTCGGTGCCACTGGCGTTGCAGTGGCGGTGGTCGCCGTCATCGGTGCAGCCATCGAAGGCGCCGCCGTCGCAAATTTCTTCCGTGCATTGACCGGCCTCCTCATCGCAGCGCTGGCCGGACTGGCAGGCCTCGGTCTGCCAGTTGGTGCCGTCGTCGGTGCAAGTTTCGACGTTGTCCGGGCCGCTACATCGAGTGCTTTCGGGCTGGCAGATTTGGTCGGTGGCGTTGTCGTCGGAGCCGTTGTCGTTGGTCGATGCGTTGTCTGCGTCATTGGAGTCCTGATTGGCGTCTGTGCCATCGGAGCTCGAGCAGGCGCCGAGTCCACCGACAAGGGTGAAGACCGAAAGCAGGGCGACCAGAATGAGTGGGGACGACGTGTGATCCATCGCAGGTCTCGACGCGGGTAGAAAAGCTCGCACGTTCAGCCTCTCATACTTCGTTTTCCTACGCGAATGGTAAAGTGCGGGCGCCGAATCCCGACAAAAGGGTTCGACGCCGGCGGTATGTGGTCAAACTTTGCTCCCCAACGGCCCAAGGCCGGTTGGGGCCGCGGGGGCCGAAGAACTCCGTGATCGACGAACTCAATCACCGATTTAGCTGACAAAGCTGATTCACCGGCGGCGCAAGGCGCGCCGGGGTCGTGGAGGTGTCGATGGGTTCAAACCAACTGCCAGTAAATCAGCCTCGTTGGTTACATCTGTCACATTTGAACTGCGCGACGGGAGACCCTCAGCCGAGGCTGAGGGCGATGAATGTACGGCTCGCTGCGCTCGCCGTATTGCGAGCCGGGGTCAAGACCGCCGGACTCGCAATCTCTGGCATGGCGATCGAGGACGATACGTTGAAATCACGGTAGACGACGAGACGACGCTCGGCAGTCCGGGGTAGAGCCCAGAGGGCGGCGCCCCGGCTGCCGATAGGTTGCGACCAACGGGAGCGACGTACATTCACCGCCCCGGGTAGAGCCCGGGGGCAGTCCGGGCTGTCGTCTGATGCTGTTTACGACCCGGAACCGACGGGTTGTTTGGACTTCGCCTCCGGCGTTGGTGATGTGGTCGACGGCTCGACGTCGACGTCGCTATCGGTGTCGTTGTCGCTTCCAGAAGACGGCGACTCATCTCGAAAGGTCTCGGGATCGGGAAAATAGTCGCGCGGGTTTTCGACCTGGTATCGAATACCGCGGACCAATTTGCCGATCTGGAGTCCGTCAAAGCAGCGGTGATCGGCGGTCAGCGACATCTGACAGCCCTTCTTGACGACCGGCTCGCCGTCCTCGACGAAGACGTGATCTTCGACAATGCCCGGAAGCACCACGATGGGAGTCCGCGCGAAGGGAACCAGCGGCGCGAAGCCCTGGCGGATATCAAAGGGCGCGCAATTGGTGACCATAAAACTTCCGAAGGGGTCGTCGCGAATCCCGAATTTCGACAGGTCGAAGGGGACGGCGTAGGTCAGCATGTCGACGACGCGCATCAACTGGGGCAAAAGCACGGAGGGAATTTTGTCGAGCAGCGATTTCGTCTCCTCGATTTCCTCGTCGCGCCCGGCGCGGACCTTGTTGGCGCGCCGGTGCATTCGGGCCGCGATCTCGGGCAGCGACATGGTCTCGGAGTTCGGCAATTTGATCCCACTGAGATCGTCGGAACCGCCGGATTCATTGGCCACCGAGACCTGGCAGAAGCCGTCGATATTCTCGCGCTGCAACACCTCATTGCCGACGACAATCGAGTTGAGTTTGGGGTGCTCGTCGAGAAGATTGGAGAGTAATTTGATGAGAAAGGCGGTGATCGTCACCTTCTGGCCGGTGATCTGGGATACCTCGTCGAGATAATCGACGAGCTCTTCGACCTGCAGGGTTTCGTAGCCGTAGATGGTGGGGTCTGAGGGACGCTTCCACATCCCGACCGATATCTTTCTCCAGGACGACACATTTTCCGGTTTTTTCCACAACTTCGCCATCAAAAAACTCCAACTCGTCGGGTCACGGGGATTTGTTGGCCTGCGAAAATAACGAGAGGTGTCGGCAGACGCAAGAATGGCGACTGCGACAGTTCGAGGTCGGAGACAAAATCAGGGTGCGCAACAACACAGCCGAAGCCGGGGACGGCTCCGGCACCTACGAAATCGCGTATGGAGTCGCTATTCTGAGGACAATGAATAGCACCCTATGCTCCGGGAACGACGATATGACGACGACGATACTCCGCCTGGCGCCCGTTGCAATCGCTGCGTTATTGGCGTTTACGGCCTGTGAGGCGACATCGGAGCTCGACCCGCCGGGACCGTCGTCGGACTACCTGCGGGCCCACTTCGACCCGGGCTCCGGTGCGTTGCCGACACCGACCGATGTGCTGCGCAACGACGAGGGGACGCTTGCCATTCCCGACGACCGAGAAGCACCGGACGCCCAGCGCGAGTTTCTGGCCTATCTCGACGGGCTCGACGGTTATCCGCTGGCGACACCGATACGGATCCCGGTCTCCGGGCCCGTCGACGACAACTCGCTGGGGCGCGGCATCTACGTCCTCGATGACAACGACGAGTCAGTCTCGTTTGACGCCCATTACGACGAGGAGTCCAGCGAGATTGTCGTCGAGCCCCGCCAGCGACTGGAACCCGGCAACACTTATCGGATCGGCGTCGAGGGCTACCAGCAGGGCGTGATCGCCGACGACGGACGACAGCTCATCGCCGACGCGCCGTTTTATCTGGTGCGCTCCGAGCAGGACCTTCGCGACCACCCGGATGCCATGCCCGGTCAAAGCGCCGAAGAACGCCGGGAGATGGCCGGGGAATTGGCCTCGATCCAAGATGAGTTGCAGCCGGTATTCCAGGCGATGGAGCGCCGGGGTGTGGAGCGCGAAACACTGGCCGTGGCCTTTGAATTTACGACGACGTCGACGCCGGCCGTCGAATTTGACGTCCGGCGCGGTGCGGTGCCGATTCCCAATGACGTCCTCATCGATCCCAATGATGGCACCGTGGAGCTTCCCATCGACGACGCAATGGACGACGAGCAGCGCCAATTGCGCCGCGGAATCTCGGAGCTCAGCGGGTTTTCGATGACCGGTGCCGCCGTCGTCGACAGCACGCACGACATCGCCGGCGATGAACCTCGCGACGGCGTATTCCGGCTCTTCAAAGATGTCGGCGACGGGCAGTGGCAGGAGGTCACGGACGTCGAGTGCGGACGCCTCGACAGCGGTCAAAGCATCTGGCTTCGCCCGGAGTTGGCGCTGGAACCGGATACCGCCTACGCCTACATCGTCACCGATGATCTGGAGAGCTCCACCGGGCAATCGCATATCGCCCAGCCACTGGCGGCCATGCTTCGGCTGGAGTCGCCACTCGTCGACGCCGACGGCAACGCACAGGTCGACGCCCTGTCCAACGAGCAGGCCGACAGGTTGGAGCCGCTTCGACAGCGCGTCGATTCATTGCTCCAATACATCGAACACAGCGAGGGCGTTCGTCGCCATCGCACGGCGGCGGTGGTGCCGTTTCGCACGGCGCCGAGTCTGGAACCACTCGCCGAGCGTCGACAGGAGCTGTTTGAGCGCGATGTGCCGACGGAGGTCACGAATCTGGACCTGACCAAACCCTCCGGTGGTGCCGGTTTGCTGCTCAACGACGTCGACACCGTCGTGCGCGGCGAGATGACCGTCCTCGACTACATCGACCCCGAAACCAGGGCCTTTTACGGCGATGGAGAGCCCGTCGAGCGGCCGGCGAAATTTGCGCTGACACTGCCGGAGCCGGGCACGACGGCCATCGATGAGCCGGTGCCCATCGTCCTCTTTGGCCACGGTCTGATGACCAGTCGCGAATTGCTGTATCTCGTCGCCGGCGAATTGGCCTCGGCGGGCTACGGGGCGTTTGCCGTCGACTTGCCCTACCACGGAAGCCGCGCGATCTGTCTTCGCGACAGCAGTTGCGTCGGCGATGCGACCTGCGAAGACGACGGTCAATGCATCCATCCCGACGGCAGTGAGGGCGATGTCGTCGATATTGAATTGTCGACGATGTTCTCCTTTCTGGAGGGCACGGACTACGACGATTTGCTCAATTACCCGGTGACCAGCGGCGAAATCTTTATCGACATGCACAATATCGCCGGCACTCCCGACTCCTTTGCACAGGCGCTGTTGGATCTAAGCCAGGCCCTGCGCGTGGTGCGAGGCGACGAACTCCAGGAGGCGATCTTACCAGACCCCGGCCACAACCTCGGCGATGATATCGTCTACCTCGGCATGAGCCTCGGCGGGATTCTGGGCGCTGGATTGACGGCGGTGGAACCGGAATTGGAGGATTTTGTCCTCAACGTCCCGGGTTCCGACCTTCCGCGCCTTATCGAAGAGTCCGTGGCGTTTGAAACCATGTTTTCGGAGGCCCTGGAAGAACGGGAGATGGAAAAGGGCTCTGATGAATACTTCCAGTTTATCAACGCCGCCCGCTGGCTGTTGGACCCCATCGACCCCATCAATCTCGCCCACGCTGGACCGGATCGCGGCGCTCGCGTCATGCTCCAGATGGCCGAAGGCGACCGCGTCGTCCCCAATATCGGCACCGAGCTCTTGGCCCAGCGAATGGGCATCGAACACGAGGTCTACACGCCGCTGGCCACGGATCACGGCTTTTTATTCGATCCGACGACCCTGTCGCTGGAGACGGAGCGGGCGCGGGAGGATATGATCGACTTTTTTGATGAGCGCCAATGAGCAGTTGCACCGGTTGCGATTGGTGAACTCCGTCGATAATTGGTAGACCGTAGATCTCGGTGAAGGCAATAATTTCGGTCTGGATATCCGGTCAATAATGCCGATTTCAACGAGTATATCGAAGCGATGTCTCGCGTGGTCGACGGCCCTGCTGGCGACGGTCGCGGTGTCGATGGCGCTGGCGTCGACGGCCGCCGCCGGTGGCTACGCCCAGGGACTTCAGGGGGCGTCGTCGGCCGGTGTGTCGGGGGCGATGACGGGACGAGCCGATACTCCAGAGGCTGGCTACTACAACCCGGCGGGCTGGGCGCTTCAAGACGACTGGGGCGCTTCGGTAGGCGGCTCCGGATTGCTTCCCTTCGTCTACCACGAAGCCCCCGACGGGGCGCGGACCCGGGCCGAGGTCGACGGGGCGTTTCCGCCCTTTGCCCACGGGTTCGTTCGCATCGGTGAGGTGGCCGCCGGGGTAAGCGTCGGCGTTCCCTACGGCGCGAGCCTTCAGTGGCCCGACGACTGGGAGGGGCGATTCGAGGCGACGGGCAGTCGATTCCAGGCCGTCGAGGCCGCACCGTCGCTGGCCTGGCGGCCCGCCGACTGGCTCGCTGTCGGCGGTGGACCGCGCCTGGTGTGGTCGACGATCGGATTTGAGCGCCGCATCGATTTTGCCCGCGACGACGACAGCGAAGAGGGCATCGCTCGCCTCGACGCGTCGGCCCCCGGACTGGGGGCGCAATTCGGTGTGTGGGGCCAATTCCACGATCTTTGGAGCGCCGGCGCCAGCTGGCGAAGCGGCATCGACCTCGAGTACTCCGGTGTCGGCGAATTCGAAGGCGTTCCCCCGGAGATGGAGGAAAATATCCACGACAGTCGGGCCACCACCGAGATGACACTGCCCCATCGCTTTGCCGTCGGCGTGGCCTACGAGGTCATGGCCATGGGCGTGATTTCTCTGGATGTGGAGTACAGCCTGTGGAGTGTTTACGACACCTTCCAGGTCGAATTCGAGTCGGAGGATGTCCAAGATATCGCCGACGAGCGAAATTGGGAAAACACGTTGTCGATGCGCGCCGGTGCGGAGTACGTCGCACCCGTCGACGGATTGGTCATCCGCTCCGGCATCTCCTATGAGCCGTCGCCCGCTCCAGAAGACGCTGCGTCGGCCGCTCAGCCCGATACGGACCGGACGACCACCAGTTTCGGTGTCGGCTACGACGCCATCGACTACATCGAATTTGATCTGGCCTACAATTTCTCCATTCTGAGTCGGACCGGTAGTTCCGGCCAGAGCCTCGGCGGCGCCTACGACGGCCAGATCCACGCCGTCAGCGCCGGGCTTCGGTTTCGACCCCCCGCCGGGCGTTGATGGCATCAACCGGTAGGCTTCATTGTGTCACTGCGTACATTTCATCTCTTCGATTCTGGATATCTGTCATGCCCTTGAATTTACGGTTCCGTCGCATCACTGCTGTGTTGTCGTTGTGTGCATTGGTCGTTGCCTGCGGAGACGCCGGGGAGGGGGCTGATAACGGCGACAATCAGGACAACGCCAATCAAACCAATGATGGTGGCGATAACGATAATGACGACAATGATCGCAGCGATGACTTTCTCGACGATCCGCAGGATGACTGTCAGGAGGCCATCGATCGCGCGGCGAGCTTTGAGGTCCCACTTCCGGATGGCGCGGACACCGGAGTGGTGCCCGATTTGACGCGCGTCGAAGACGAGTTGTGGGTGACCTATCTGGCGTCTGTCGACGTCGGTGACGATAGCGCCAACAAGGCCCATCTGGTGCGTCTGGAGTGCAACGGCGAGGCCATCGACGAGCCAGTTCAACTCGGCAATGACGTCGAATTCGACGACTCCCCGCCGGCACTCGATACGGATGGCTCCATTGTGTACGCCGTCTGGAGCGATGCTGTAGAGACCGAAGAAGAGGACATCGAATCACGGCTCCAGGGGATGACCTTCGATTCCGATGGCAGTGCTCACAGCGACGATCCATTTACCATCGAATTTGATATCGATGGCGAGAGGATGACCGATCTCGATGGTCCCGACGTCGCCGTCGACCACCAGGGCAACGCCGGGGTCGTCGCCGTCGAATCCGCCGGCTTTGGTTCCCATCCCATCTTTCAGCGTATCGATGAGGTGGGTGAACCGGTCGGCGACGGGTTTTATCTCGACGAAGACGACGATGGCGCCGGCCCCACCATCACCCGGCGCGACGATAATCACCTGTTTTTTGCCTACACCGGCGAGGGCGTCATGCATGGAACGATTCGACCCGATGGTGAATCCGTCGACGAGGGACCGGAGAGCGCCGAACCGGCTGTGGGCTCCGGCAACGACCCCGGAGCGGTGGCGGTCAGCAATAATCGGGCCGGCGGCAATACATGGATGGCCTACACCCTGGGAGGATCCGCCAATAATACCGCCCGAGTTCGGACCGGGATGTTTGTCGGGCTTCGCGACGGCGAGAGCACGTCGGTCGACGAGCGATTCAGTCAACTGGCGGCTGTCACTGCCAGTGATAACGGCGGCGCCAAGGCCTGGGCGAGCGCCGATGATGAGCAGGGAACGATTCATTTCCGGCGCTTTCAGGGCGGCGGGCTCGATACGTCACATGCCGGCCCGGTGATCGACGAACACGACGAGGATTTGGCGATCGGAGGTCCCGATATCGTGTGGCTCGTCGATGAGATTTTCGTGGCGGTCTGGCCCGAAGAGGATGGCCTGGTAGGCCGCACCCTCGATTTCGACCGCGAAGAGGAATGAAAAGGCTGTACCGCAAAGAGGTCAAAAGCGGGTCAAACCGCAGAGAGGCGAAGGTGCAAAAGCGTGTCAAACCGCAAAGGGGCAAAGTGGCCAAAGGAAGGTCAAAAGCAAAAGCGAGCCCGAGAATGGACATGAGTTTCTGTGATAGCCCCAGGTGACCGTAGCGGTAGCGGCGGAGCCTGGGGGCAGAGCCCGAGAATGGCCATGAGATTCTGTGATAACCCCAGGCGACCGTAGCGATAGCGGTGGAGCCTGGGGGGATAGCGTGCCTTCCGAGGGGAAATCGGCTGGTCGTCGGTTACAAAACTCGCTATGAATCCGTTGTTGAATACGGAGGATCAAAAACTGAGCTCCAATCCGAGCCCCCACGCCGATGCCAGATGTAGAAGTCCCCGAACAATTTCATCACTTCATGCTCAACAAGCCCCACGGCTGTATTACGGCCAAAGAGGACTGGGAGGATCGGGAGTTGGTCTACGACCATATTCCCGACAAATTCCCGCACGTCGGTCACGTGGGGCGACTGGACTACAACACCCAGGGCTTGTTGCTATTTACCGACGATGGGCGGCTGTCGCAGGCGTTGCTCAACAAGGAGTACGCCGGGGAGGCCGATCCGGAGACCACAGAGCCCATCGAGAAGGTCTATCACGTCAAGATCAAGGACGTCATCGAGCCCGACGACCCGTTATTCGAGGAGTTGGAGGAGCCGCTGGAGTTTGAGCCAGGGCGGTTTACGGAGCCGGCGACGGCGGAGTACGTGGCGCCGCGCTCGAGTTGTACCTGGATTGCGATCACCATCTGTGAGGGCCGCCACCGGCAGGTCCGCAAGTTGTGTAAGCGCTCCGGCCGTCAGATTCGCAAATTGCGGCGCGTCAAATTGGGGCCGTTGGAGCTTGGAGACCTCAAGATGCGGTGGTGCCGGTGGCTTACGGACGACGAGATCCGGTCGCTCTACGAAGTGGCACTTCCGGAGGGATGACTCGTCGTCAGGTCTGGATTTTGGAGATGTCGGCGACGTCCCAAAACAGGTCGCGTAGAGTGGCCAGAAGAGCCAGCCGGTTGTGGCGTGTGGCCTCGTCGTCGGCCATGACCATCACAGATTCGAAGAAGGCGTCGACGGGTTCTTTGAGCTCGATAAGGGTTCGGCAGGCGGCACTCCACTGTCGACTCTCGAGGTTTAAGGTCAGCTCCTCGTCGGCACTGTGGGCGGCATCGTAAAGTGCCTTTTCAGCGGGATCGGAAAAGAGGTCGGGGTCGACGCTCAATTCGTCGAGATCTACCTGGTCGGCCTGTTTTTGAAGGATGTTGACCACCCGCTTGAAGCCGAGGGCCAGCGGTTCAAAGTCAGCCAGGTTGCGCAGGTCGGCCAGGGCCTCGATGCGTCCGTATACCGAGGGGATGTCGTCGACGCCGGCGGCGAGCACCGATTGAATGACATCGGTCGGTGCCTGGTCGTCGAGTAGATAGCGCAGGCGGGTGACGAGAAAATCGACGACCTTGTCGGCGACGTCTTGGTCGTCGTATTTGAAAGGGGGGGTGCCGTCGTCGCGGTAAACATCGATGGCGTCGTCGACGAGCTCCGGCAGGGACGCCATGGAGTGTCGGTCCCGGAGGATGCGCAAAATACCGAGGGCCGCGCGGCGAAGCCCGTAGGGATCGGAGGCGCTGGTGGGAATCATGTTGACGCCAAAGCAGCCGACAATGGCGTCTAATTTTTCGGCGATGGCGACGGCAGCGCCGACATCGGTTTGTGGTAAGTCGCCGTCGGCGCCTTTGGGCAGGTATTGCTCTTCGATGGCCGTTGCCACCGCCGGGTGTTCGCCGCTTTCCAGGGCGTATTCGCGCCCCATTACGCCCTGAAGGTCCGGGAATTCCTCGACCATCGCCGTCGGCAGATCGGCTTTCGACAACAGCCCGGCGCGCTTGGCGTAGATCCACTGCTGTTCGTCGAGGTCAATGGCGTCGCTGACGATGCCGGCCAGGTCGCCGATGCGCTCGGTGCGATCGTAGATGCTTCCCAGATCGGCGATCCAGACGACGTCGTGGAGGCGTGCGCGGTGGTCATCGAGTGCCACATCGCGGTCGTTGTTCCAGAAAAATCGGGCGTCGTCGAGGCGGGCGCGAAGGACCTTGAGGTTGCCGCGGGCGACGACTTCCGGATCGTGGACCGGCGTATTGTAGATGACGACACAGGCCGATCGAAGCGACGATCCGTCGTCTTCTTCGATGGCGAAGTAGCGCTGGTGAGAGCGCATCGACGAGATCAATACTTCCCGGGGAAGTTCCAGATAATCGTCGGAGAAATCGAGGGTGACGGCCTGGGCCTTCTCGACGAGTTCGGTCACCTCGTCGACGAGCTCCGGGTCATCGACGACTCGGCCGCCGGCGTCGGCGCCGTGTTCGTCCAGAAGCTCCACAATCTGGTCGCGGCGCTGTCCGGGGTCGACGGTGACATCGGCGTCGGCGAGCTGTTGGACGTAGCCATCGACGGTCTCTACGGCGATTTCGCCGGACGACGAAAAGCGATGTCCCACGGTGACGTTCGAGCTTTGAACACCGGCGAATTCGACGGGGACGACGTCGCCGTCGGCAACTGCGACAATCCAGCGCACGGGACGGCCAAAGGTGGCGTCGCCGCGGCCCCATCGCATCGATTTGGGAAAGTCGATATCGGCGATGATCTCGCTCAGGATGTCGGGCAATAAGTCGGTGGTCGATGCACCCTCCTCGAAGACCTGAGCGGCGACGTATTCGCCCTTGTCGGTGTCGACGGTATACAGGTCATCGACGTCGACGCCCTGTCCCCGGGCAAAGCCCTGGGCGGCCGGTGTCGGCTCGCCGTCGTCATCCCAGGCGATGTCGGCCGGCGGACCGGTGCGCTCTTCTTCGAGGTCCGATTGGGCGTCGGCCAGGCCTTCGACCAGAAGGGTCAGCCGCCGGGGCGTGGCGGCGACGGCGACGCGGTCGACGTCGATGCGGGCGTCGTCGCAGCGGTCGCGAAAATTCTGTTGGATCTGTTCGAGAGCCGGGTCGACGAAGCGAGCCGGAAGTTCTTCACAGCCAATTTCGAAGATCAATTCCATGGGAAATCGCTGGGTCGTAGGAGGCGTTGGGGCGGCATCGAGCCGAAAAGCGGTGTTGCGACAGACGGTCGGTTCGGGTTGTCGTCAGCCGTCGGCGGCGTCGGTGGGATCGGTGGCGTCGTCGAGCATCGGAAAGCCCATGTCCTCGCGCTTGGCGAGGTAGGCTCGGGCGATGCCGCGGGCCAGATCGCGGATGCGGCCGATGTATTTTTGGCGCTCCGTGACACTGATGGCGCCGCGGGCGTCGAGGATGTTGAAGGTGTGACTGGCTTTCATGATGAAGTCGTAGGCCGGAAAGACCAGATCTTGCTCCATCAACTCCGTGGCACTCTGTTCGAATTCATCAAACCACTGGAAGTGGCGATCGAGATTGGCCTCGTCGAAGTGGAATTGGCTGAATTCGACTTCGTCCTGGTGGCGGATCTCGCCGTAGGTCACTCCGGGGGCCCAGGCGAGGTCGTAGACGCTGTCGACGTCCTGCAAAAACATGGCGATGCGCTCCAGACCGTAGGTGATCTCGGCGGGAACGAGTTGCATTTCGACGCCGCCGACCTGCTGGAAGTAGGTAAATTGGGTGGCCTCCATCCCGTCGAGCCACACCTCCCAGCCTAGGCCCCAGGCGCCGAGGGTCGGCTGCTCCCAGTCATCTTCGACCAGTCGCAAATCGTGGACCATGGGATCGATGCCGATCTCGCGCATACTCTCCCAGTACAGGTCGATGACATCGTCGGGACTGGGTTTAAGCAGGACCTGAAACTGGTAGTAGGCGCCGAGGCGGTTGGGGTTTTCGCCGTAGCGGCCGTCGGTGGGACGGCGGCACGGTTCGGCGTAGGCTACACTCCAGGGCTCCGGTCCCAGGGCGCGAAGAAAGGTGGCGGCGTTGTAGGTGCCGGCCCCTTTTTCGACATCCCAGGGCTGCTGGATGACGCAACCGTAGTCGGCCCAGTAGTTCTGGAGGGTGAGAATCAGGTCCTGAAAATAGGCGTTGGACATGGAGGTTCCGCAGACATCGAAAGAAAAGACGGAAACGACGACTCAACGAGGTGGACTTAGAAGCTATCAAAAAAGTCTCCCGTCGTGATTTCCGGCCGATTTTGACCGCAGTTCCCGTCGAAAATCCTTCGACCCGCTGGCGCGGGTGCCCCGGCGCTGCTAGGCCTCGTCTTTCGATCGAAAACTGCGCCAAAATCTTCTCGGTCTCACTCGGTCCGACATTATTTTGACAGCTTCTTATAAGGCCAGGCGGGTCGACAGGGCAAGAGAGGTGGCAAAAAAAACGCCCCGGCGTCGGCCGGGGCGTCAGTGGTGGCGCTGGCGCCGGTCAGGGCGCCCGGGCCATCGGAGTTATTCCTCGTCGGCGACGCCGAGGATGATGGTGGCGTCGGTGCTGAATTCGATACCGGCGCTAAAGGCGTCGGTCTCGCCGCTGTCGTCGGTGTCGACATCGGTCAGGCTTTCGACGATGGGGATGAAGCCGCAGAATTCGTCGAGCATCCCGCAAAGCTCTTCGTCTTCGCTACATGTCAGCTCGCCTTCGCTGTCCTCGTAATCGCTGAAATCGCATTCGCTTTCGCCCTCTTCATCAAAGAGCGGATCCGGATTTCCGAGGCAGTCGCAGTCGGAGGCCACATCATTGATGACGGTCAAAAGCTCTTCGAAGAGAATCAATCCGCCGAGTTCACCGTTTTCCAGGACCACACCGTCTTCGATGCTGCTGTCGGAGCCGACCATATCGGCTTCGACGACGGCATTACTGATGGTGAGATCGACTTCCAGGTCGAGATCGAGGTCTTCGCTGAGGCCACCGATATCGAGAGACAAGACCACGGAGCCCGGTCCAGCATTGACGCGCAGCATGCCGTCTTCTTCGACGATTTCGGCGTCCGGAAGCAGGGCGTGGGGGTGGGTGCCGGAGTCGAAGCTGGCGGTATCGATGGTTGCACCATCTTCGGTGACGTCGGTGGCGAACAGGAAGTTGATGTCGAATTCTTGGCCGGCTTCAATTTCTTCGAGACCGTCGTGTTCGAGCACCAGGTTGAGGTCGCCGTCGTCGATGGCTTCCTGGATGAGATCGTTGACCGCATCGCCGTCTTCCTCGCCGTTTTCGCCATTGTCGTCATCGTCGTCCAAGAAGCCGCTGACGATATTGACGATTTCGTCGAGTTCGTTATTGATCTCGCCGTCGCCGGTGAAATCGATGCAGCAGTCATCGCCGGCAATTGCCAGTTGCGAAATATGGGAGCCCGGCCCGAATTCGAAGTCCTCGTAGTTATCGGCTTCGCATCGATCGGGGGCAGCGCCATCTTCCCAGGTATCGGAGTCGTCACAGGTCGGTGTGGGATCGGCGAGGCCGCCCTCAAGTCCGGTGTCCGTGCCCGGCGCATAGATGCATTCACCGCCCTGGCAGATTTCGTCAGGGTCGTCGCAATCATCTTCGGTGACGCAGTCCAGATCGTCGTTGTCGCCGTTGTCGTTATCGGTTTCTTGATTTTGTTGTTCTTGGTTTTGCTCGGTTCCGGCGGTGTCTTCGCCGCAGGCAGCAAAGGACAGTCCAGCGCTGACCAACAGAACCAGAAAAAGGGTCGAACTACGTCGAAAAATCATCTGCTTTGCCTCCACAAGTGAGAACGTCAGTCGTCGGGAATCGCGGTCGATCCAGATTCGGTCGATCTACGAGGCGCTACTGATTTGAATGCGGAGCGGTTGAGACGCCGGTCAGGGAATTCGATCGGTGTCACCTATCAAGGCCGCATTGTTCAGAATAGCTGCCAGATGCGAACGCTAGCAAAAATATCGATCGCAGGTCAAGTATTGGCGCTCTGGTCGGGCCATCGAGCAGTGAGCAAGCAGGCTGGGGGACTGTCAGCTGGAGTTGGAAAGTTCGGGGGGGTTGTTGCGATCCCGATGTTTCTGTAACGTTCCGCGGCCCGCCGGTGGCGGGATCTGAGGCTTCGATTACAGCACTAGAGGTATCCCGTGAGTTCACAGCAGTGGAATGTGGCCGTCGTCGGTGCAACCGGGGCGGTGGGTCGAGAGATGTTGTCCGTGCTTGTGGAGCGAGAATTTCCGGTGGAGCAGCTGCGACCGATGGCGTCGCATCGTTCGGCGGGCACAGAGCTCGAATTCGGAGAGCAGACAGCGGTCGTCGAAAATCTGGAGGAGGCCGATTTCGAGGGCGTCGATATCGCGCTATTTTCGGCGGGCTCCAGCGTCAGCCGGGCCCACGCCGACCGAGCCGTAGAGGCCGGAGCGGTGGTTGTCGACAATACCAGTGCCTTTCGGATGGACGACGGCGTCCCGCTGGTTGTCCCCGAGGTCAATCCAGAGGCCATCGGCGATCACGACGGAGTCATTGCCAACCCCAATTGCTCGACGATTCAGATGGTCGTTGCCCTGGAGCCGATCGCCGATCGATTCGGGCTGGGGCGGATTGTGGTCAGTACCTACCAATCGGCGTCTGGGGCAGGCCAGAGCGGGGTCAAAGAGCTGATGGAAGGGGTCCGAGCGAAGGTCGCCGGGGAACAAGAACCGGATCCGTCGACGTTTGCCCATCCACTGGCATTCGACGCCCTGGCTCACATCGATACCTTCGATGACAGCGGATACACCCGGGAAGAACTCAAGATGGCGCGAGAGACGCGAAAGATCATGGATGCGCCACAGCTCGAAATCAGTGCGACCTGCGTTCGGATTCCAGTGGTTCGCTCGCACGGAGAGGCGGTGACCGTCGACACCGAGCAGTCCGTCGATGTCGATGAGTTGCGCCAGCTGTGGCGGAAGACGGATGGCGTCGAGGTGGTTGACGATCCGGGACAAGCCCAATATCCGACAAGCCGCCGTGCCGAAGGCACCGACCCCTGTTGGGTCGGTCGGCTGCGTGCTGACAGGGATCGACCGAAGACGCTCCATTTCTGGGTCGTCAGCGATAATTTGCGCAAGGGTGCAGCGCTCAATGCGGTACAAATTGCCGAGATTCTCACCGAGGATTACCAATAATGTTCGAAACGATGTCCAAGAGTTCGGGGCTGATCGTCGGGATCGGCGTCGCTGTAACCGCGTTTATGATCGCCCCTCCCGAGATCACTGCGCTGGAGAGCAGCGGCGAAGTTGATACGGCGTCGATTATGGTGGAGCCAAATCACACCATCGACGATCGGACGCTGTATGCCGGCATCGAGCAGTGCGAGGCGCTGGTCGGTGAAGAGGAGGCCGACGAGGAGTCCGTCAGTTTTGAGTACGAGACAAACCAAAATCTCCAAGACGGCGCGTTATACGACGGGGTCTTTCATTACCCCAGAGAGCGCGGCGGAAGTTCGCTAAATTGCGTTCAGGACGGCGAACTTCAGGATGGCTGTCAGCGAATCGACGATGATCTCGAGGAGTACAGCCTGGAGGTCAGCGATGACGGATTCGAGGTCTCCGGAAGCGTCGGATTTCGGACCCTCAGCGGGTTGGAGTCCATCGAGGACTGCCAGGAATACGAAGGGGAATTGGACGAGGAATACCGCATCCAGCTTCGACTTCGCCGGGCGACAGACGCCGACTGGGAGCGCTCGGAGGTGCGAGTGATTCTGGACCTGATCCGGCCCGACGCGCCGGAGTTATCCGACGCCCTGGCCACCGAGCACACCATCCGCGTCGAATTCGAGGGGTCGGAATCCGATGATACCAACCAGCACCGCGTGGTCTACTCCAGCGAAGCATTCGAAGCCGGCGACCTCGCGGAGGACATCATGGACAATCCAATGGCGGTTGAGGGGACAGAGTCGGGCCGTGTCGATGTGGAATTATCGCCGGGATCGACAGTGTATGTGGCGCTGGTGGCCGAAGACGATGCCGGCAATTTCAGTGTGGTCTCGGAACCGATGGAGACGACGGTACTGGAGACCGAGGGCTTTTGGGATGTCTACGTCGATGGCGGCGGCGATGAGCAAGGTGGCTACGGGTGTCAATCGGCAACGGCCGGGGCCTCGACAGTGCTGTCGATGGCAGCACTGATGGTGCTGGCGCTGGTTGGCCGTCTGTTGATGGCTCGCCGGGAAGCTACCAAATGTCGTGTACAGAGCAGTCAACGAGAAGGTCGACGACGATGAGAGGACGGACGTCAATGAGAGGAATCGCCAAGTTTGTGACCGCAGCGGTATGTGTCGGAGCCGTGATGGCATCGACAGTCGACGAAGCCTCTGCCTTCGGCTACGACGATGACACCCAGGGGCTCTTCGAAGTCAAGATCGGGCCTTATATGCCGATGATCGACGAGGGCCTCGACAGCGACCCGTATGACACCTTTTTTGAGGGGCGGGCGATGTTGTACGGGGAAGTGGAGTACGACTACCACCTGTGGCGCCAATTCGGCACGCTGAGCATCGCATTGCACGCCGGCTACGGCCGTGTCAGCGCCGAGATGATGGCGCCCGAAGTCGACGACGTCGATATCGACGACGAGTCGGCGCTTCGCAATATCCCGATCAAGTCGTCGCTGGTCTATCGCTACGATTACAGCGCCCACAACCACAACATCCCGCTGGTGCCGGTGGCGAAGGCCGGACTCAATTACAACTTCTGGCGGGTCACCGATGCCGACGGCGAGACCGTCGATATCGACGGCCAGCGCGGCTCCGGCGGCAAGGCCGGATGGCATGCGACGCTGGGACTTCACCTGCATCTGGATTTCTTCGACCCCCGAAGTTCGGCGGCCATGGAGATGGGCTGGGGCGTCTCCAACTCGTTTCTATTCGCCGAGTACACCTGGACGCGCATTGGTGGCTTTGGCGATGGGGGACTGGACCTCAGCGCCAATCACTGGGCGGCGGGATTGACCTTTGAATTTTGATGGTCACCACGCGCCTACACATCGCCTACGATGGGACCGACTACTGCGGCTGGCAGGTCCAGTCCGATGAGCGCACCGTCGAGGGCGTGTTGACCGCTGCACTGACGCGCATCCTCGACGCCGACAATCCCGTCAAAGTCCAGGGGGCGAGTCGCACCGACTCCGGTGTCCACGCCGAGGGGCAGGTCGCTCACTTTCGCCACGCTGGCCGTCGCGATATGTGGGATTTTGCCCGGGGACTCAACGCCTTGACCGACGATGCGGTGTCGATCATCCGCGTCCAGCCCGTCAGCGACCAATTTCACGCCCGCCACAGCTCTGCTGGCAAGATCTATCGCTACCGGATCTGGAATCACCGATTTTCACATCCCTTTTTGCGCTACCGAAGCTGGAAGGTCCCGGTTCCACTGGACATCGACGCCATGCGTCGGGCGGCGCAATTGATGGTCGGAGAGCACGACTTTGCCGGCTTTCGATCGTCGAATTGTTCCTGTGAAACCACGGATCGACGGATGCACCGGGTGGAGGTCATCGACCGGCCGGGGGCGGTTGTTGAGGTCGTCGTCGAGGGCGACGCCTTTTTGCAGCATATGGTGCGCATTATGGTGGGAACGATCGCCGATGTCGGTCAGCAAAAATTTGGCGTCCAGCGGGTACAAGAGGTGCTCCAAAGCGGCGACCGACGCCGCGGTGGAATCACGGCGCCGGCCCGGGGATTGACGCTGGAGAAGGTCTTTTACCCCGACTTTGAGTGGGGCGACGATGAGCCAGCAATCGGCGGCCCGTATATGGCGGGACTGCCGCCGGTGGGCCCGCCGCCGTGATCACGGTCCGCTGTCATCGTCGACCGGTGGTGTTTCGCCTTCGGCATCGGGCATTGGCGGTTGTTCGGCGTCGGTATCGTGCAACTCGCTTTTGTCTTCGATGACACCGAAACGCTCGACAAGGGCTTCCGTCGAGACCTGCAGGTCGCTGCGTTGGCGGTACTCGCCGATCATTTGGTCGAGCAGTCGGTCCTTGTTGCGCTCCATAAATTGTTCGCGAAACTCGTCGCGTTCATCCTCGTAGCTGTCGCGGTCCGGTTCGTTGCGCTCGATGAGTCGGGCGATATGGACCTGATTGCGATCGGTGACCGGTTCACTGACCGGATCATCGAAGTCCAGCGATGCGACGGCGGATTGGAGATTTTCGGCCAACCCAATTTCGGGGATGCGCGGTTCCTGCCGGATCGAAAAATGACCGGTGTGGACGGCTTCGAAGTCCTGTTGTTGGAGTTCGTCGACGACGTCGGAGATGGCGTCGTCGTCGAGGCCATTGGAGGAGTCGACCTCGGAGAAGATCTGCTGAGCCTCCCCGGCGCGCTGTAGATTCGACGGGGTGATGCCCTCTTCGTCGCGCAGGATCTGGGAGGCGATCTCCCGACGCAGAGGGCGGTCAAGGGAGCGCCGTTCGGCGTCGGTGCGGTCGTCGAGTTGCCACACAAAGGCGCCGTGTCGAGACTCCGAGATGCCGGTGTCGCCGATGTCGGCGTCCAACGCTTCAGGGGTGCGGTGGCGGCTCAGGGCAACGCCGGTGCGAAGCTCGAGGCCCAGCGCATCGGCGACTTCCTGCGGGCTGTCGCCGTCGTCGAGGTCTTCGATGGCCTGGTGGAGTACATCGCGGTCGTCGTCGCTAGTCAGCGTCGTCGCCTCCAGCTGAGCGGGGCGCATAAATTGATCGCGGTTGTCGCGAAAGTACTCCCGGATCTGGCGGTCGTATTGATCGACGGCGCGGTCGATTTCGGTCGACGTCGGTGTGTTGTGGAGGCTGGCGACGACAACATCGGCCGTATCGCGGGCCTCCTGGTAGATGGCCCACAGTTGGTCGTCGGGAAATTCGTCGGCCAGTTCATCGATGAGCTTGTCATTGAGGATCATATCGTGGGCCAGGTGACGGACGTCATCGATGTCGAGACCGACGTCGTCCAACTCGGCGCGCAACTCTTCGGCGCCTTCGCCGTTTTGGAATAGCGGAAGATATCGCTGAAGTTGGTCGTGATCGGCGATCATGGAGGTCTCATCGGCGGCGCTGATATTCAGGTCGCGTTCGGAGGAGGCGTGCCGCACGATCTGAAAGTGCAGAAGCTGGCGCACCAGATTGGACTGCGCGTGCGGATGCTGGATCCAGTCCGGTTCTCCCTCCGGGATATTGCCGTCCTCGACGCCGGCGGCGACCAGTCGGGTCCGCTCGACGGCGGCTTCCACGTCGTCGACCGTCAATTTGATGTCGCCGTCATCGCCGTAGGCGACCAGGTCGTCGCGCTCCTGGAAGATGTCGTCGACGTCGTTGCTTTGTGATTGCCCGGTCGGCTCGTCGTCCGAACTCGGTGCGGCGTCGTCGCGCTCGCAGCCGAGGGCGACGACACACAGCAGGGCGAGGGAGATCAAGATGGTACGGATACTTGCGCGCATGGGGGCTCTCTGCTACCAGTTCGAGGCGTTTTGATGGCCGCGCGTCAACTCAATGCGGCCTACACGTTGCCACGAGCTGTCGTGGTACTCAACAGTCGATACGACGCAGCATCATCTACCACCTCGCGAGGTTGCCACAGCGGACCCGCCTCGGCTGCTCCCAGTCGGTGCGGACGCCCAGGGCGACTGAGCAGCTTTTCTCAAGGGAGAATCGAATATGAGCAAACAAAGCCCTCTGGAAATCGTCCAGAACAATCACGGCTCCAAGGCCGAACTCGCCAAGAAGGTCTTCGAGCTTCTCGACCATCCAGAAGACGAAGACGACGCCCACGATCTGGAATACAACGTCCAGACCATGAGCAATCGCAAGTTGCTGCGTCTGTGGAATGCCTACCAGGTCATGGAAAATACCTTCGGAGCCAAAGCGGAGATGGTCGACGCCATCGTGGCCGCCAAGTTTCCCAACGGCAATGAGGACTACGCCGACAAGATCGCGGACTTTACGGTTCCCAAATTGCTCGAATTGGCGCGACAGCAGGGACTGGTCAAGCAGTCGGAACTGGGCTGGCGCGGCTGATGACCGGGGGCGCCGACGGACGGTCCCAACCTCGATAAAACTGCAATCACCTTGCGGTATATTCCGAGCTGATGGTGGCCGGTCGTCGGTGTGACGACTTGTTTTTTTTCCGCCGTGACAGTACAATATCGCAGCCTTAGCGTGTGCCGTACCGAGTTAATACCGAGACATCATCGACGGCACAGCGAGGTCGATAATGTCGTCTGGAAGCGGATCAACGCCGGCAGAGAGGCTGTGCGCGGTGGCCGTCCAGGCGATTCTTTTTGACTTCCGGCGCGACGCGGGACGCGCTTCAGAACTATGCGTCGGCGCCGGGTCGAAGGGATTGCCCAATTGTGTTGTAACGTGCGGAATCAGCCCGGTGAGCCGACGTCGCGGCCTGGAGGCAAGGACTTGCGTCTGGGACCGTGAGCCGTCGATCGATGGGATCGACCGGCGTGACATCATGTCACTTCGCGACAGGCGCCTCGGGCACCTGACGGCTGCAACTGCACACACCCTGTCAACGAGGAGTATCAAGGTGACGACAACTCCGTTCGATGTTGGAGACAATGCCGTATATCCCGCTCAGGGGGTGGCGGAAATCGTGGGGCTCGATACCAAGGACATTATGGGGAGTAGCCAGACGTTTTACGTGCTCCGCGTAATGGATTCCGACAAGCGCATCATGATTCCCGTCAAGAACGTGGAAAGTGTCGGGCTCCGACCGGTGATGGACGACAAAGAACTCGACGAGGTCTACGATATCCTCCGAGAGCGCGATGTCGATCTCAATCAGCAGACCTGGAATCGGCGCTACCGCGCCTATCTCGAGAAAATCCAGACCGGAAGCCCCTACGAGATCGCAGAAGTCCTTCGAGATCTCAATTTACTGAAGTTTGAAAAGACGCTGAGCTTCGGAGAGCGCAAAATGCTCGACAAAGCCCAGCGGCTGCTCGTTCAGGAGATGGCGGTCGCCAAGGATACCACTGAAGAGGCGGTCATCGAGGAATTGGAGCATATCTTTACGGCGTAGTGCTGACCGGCAAGGATGTTGAAACCAGAGGCGGCGCCGTCATCGGCGTCGCCTTTTGTTATATCTGGTCCGTGGCGCCGTCGCCGGGATCAATTCGGGATGCAGTAGCCGATGATTTCGTTGTCCTGGTCGTGGCGCTGGCAGCTGTGATCGGCAGGGCAGTCCTGGTCGCCGAGTTGGAGTCGGCACATGTCGCGGCACACGAAGTTTGTGGGCTGCGGAGCGTTGGAGTTTTCGGGAAAACAGCCGGTAGCGTCCTCACCGCAGGTCCGGAACGGAGCGGTGCATTGTTGACCGTTGCCCACCGAGGCGTCTTCGGCGCAGACACCAATGTCGGCGTTGAGTGGAAGGCAGTAGTCCTCGGGGCAATCGGTCGATGATTGATCGAAGGGCCGACAGGAGTGTCGACAAAAGCCGGCGGCGCAGACGGCATCTCCCTGGCAATCAAAGAAGTTCTGACAGGCCTCACCGACCTGTGCGGATCCGGTCTGGGGCTGGCACAGGCCCTCATCGGTAGACGAGGCGTTGTAGATGCAGCTCATGGCATCGTCGGCGCAGGGCTCTCCGATCGAACAATTGGACAGGCACAGTCCGTTGGCCTGATCCGGGTCTTCGTAGTGGCAACTCGAATCGGCATTGGGGCAGGTCGAATTCGGGTCGTTGTCGGAGGGATTACACAGGCCGTAGCAGCGCAGGTCGACGTCTCCGTCGGTTTCGCTGCAGACATAGTCATTGGTGATCTGTCCTTCGGTCTCGCAGGGCTGGTCCTGGTAGGAACACTGCTGGGGATCGAAGCTGGTGCAACTGCATTCGTGGCAGATTTCACCGTCGGAGCAACCACTGGGGCAACAATCGTCGACGTCCTGGTCGTCGTCGTTGAGGTCCTGGTCGTCGTCGTTGAGGTCCTGGTCGTCGTCGTTGAGGTCCTGATTGTCGTCGTTGTCGCCCTGATTGTCGTCGTTGTCGCCCTGATTGTCGTCGTTGTCGCCCTGATTGTCGTCGTTGGCGCCTTGATTGTCGTTGGTTGCGCCTTGATTGTTGTCGGAGTTGTTCCGACTATCGTTGTCCGCATTGTCGTCGACCATGGCGCCGTCGGCCGATCGACACAGCCGCTGTGCACAGACGAGGTCGTCGATGCAATCATCGTCGCTTCGGCATTCCTGGCCGGGTCCGCCGGGGGCGTCGGTGTCGGGAACACAACCGATCAGCCAGGAACACCCGATTGTGGTCATCAACAAGGCGAGTCCAATGGATCGCAACATGGTACAACCTCGGGGCTGCGTAACGTCGGCGCAAACGGGAGAACAGGGCTGTTGTGAATCGTGATCTTTTGTATACCGAATTTCGAGAAGTCCGGCAATTGTCGGCGCTTCACTAACGGACGTTCGAGTTCGTCGATCGCGTTGGAACTGCGAGATCGACAGAGAAGAGGCCTTTGCGACATGGTGTCCGGGGACGAATGGTATTGAGACATTGGGGCTGACATCGCGGATGCGCTGCATCCGACCACGCACCACGAAAACCCAGACGATGACAGTCGAACTCCGTCGCTTCGCTCCTCGTCCAACCAGGGGATGTCATCGGCTCCAACATCTTCGTAGACCGCAGTTTTCGTCGAAAATCCCTCGACCTGCTAGTGCTGCCCTTCGAAACTACGCCGGGGCTTAAGGCGGTGCTGAACGACGATGGCGGTGTTGCGGCTTCTCGACGATGCTAAGGCATCGCCTCGTCGCCGCGCCTTGCCCTTGTCGCCCAGTCCTCGCCGGGACCACCCATGTACTTCCGGCGGTCAGCACTAGCGCGGGTGCCCCGGCGCTATCGCTGTATAATCACTGTTTGCCAGATCCGAAGTTCTGCGGCCCCGAAAAGGCCCCGATATGCCTTGTGCTATCGGGGAATAAGCGTTGTGAGCTAACAACCGATGGCCCCCAACAAACACTCGGTGGCGGGCTTGCCCCGCCACAATCTTTTGGGGGCTTTGCCGCCGGATGAACATTGGGGGGAGCTGCGTCCTAAATAGCTGATCGAGATAGTCCAACACTTGCACGTTGATTATAACGCCTTGAGCCGAAGTTGACGGTAGCAGGCGGCAATTTCGAGATTGGGATGGACAAGGCGCGGGGACGAAACGATGCCCAGGGTGATGTCGAGCGAGTCCCAACGTAGATTCAGCACGGGCTCGATGCGCCAGATGCACCGTCTACGAGGCCGCAGTTGTCACGACGTGCGGTGGTATGTTCTCAAACTTTGCTCCCCACCGGCCCAAGGCCGGCTGGGGCCGCAGAGTTTCGGGAGGTTCTTCGGGTTATGTTCTCAAACTTTGCTCCCCACCGGCCCAAGGCCGGCTGGGGCCGCAGAATTCCGAATGGTTTAAGATCCATTGACACCATGTCACGGAGGCCATTTTTTGACGATCTTGCAGTTCTAACGTGATCGATCAAACTCGAACGCCTATCTAGTCCGGCGCCGTGGCAGCAGGAAAATGGCCCCGGTGTTTGCGGGAATTTCGATCGGGGGACTATCATCTGGGGCGTTGGACGTTATATTAAATCGTCGGCGGCGGCGAGCACAGGTGTGGGCGGCGCCCGTCAATTGTGGTCGCGCAATCATTTTTGAAGCCAAGGTGTGAGACTGCCGTGAAGATGTTCGAATTCAACATCAAATCCATCTGCCGGATGACCGCCCCGTGGTTTGTGGGGGGCGTACTCGTAGCGACGATTGTCGGTTGTGCCAGCTGGGGGAGCGAGGAAGATGAGTCGGCTGAAGAGTCTCAGCTCGAGCGGGCTCGTCACGGGAATCTAAGCGACGCCGGTCTGGAGGTCGAACGAGCCGACCTCAACGGCGATGACCGCCCCGACCAGTGGATGTACTACGACGATGAGGGCCGACTGGTCCGCGTGGAGCGCGATATGAATTTCGATGGCGATATCGATATGTGGCAGCACTACAACGAAGATGGCGATCTGATCGAAGAGGAGGTCGCCCTCGACCGCGCCGGTCACGTCGATGTCATCGCCTTTTACGAAGACGGTCGGCTCAAACGCCAGATGATGGCCAGCGGTTTTGACGGGGAATTTCCCATCGAGCGCTTCTTTGACAACCAGGAGCGCCTACTTCGCGTCGAGCGCGACTCGTCGGGCGACGGTCAGGTCGATGTCTGGGAGTACTACGATGACGGGGAGCGCCAGCGCATCGGCTGGGATACCAGCGGCGATGGTCAACCCGATACCTTCGACCAATACGAGTGACGTTGCGCGATGAAGGGCTCGAATCCCACCATTGGTGTCCGTGCCCTGCGTACTTCGACGACAAGAGTTCACTGGAATGCACGATATCGAGGACGTCCTTGTTCCCGTCGACTTTTCGACGTTCAGTCAGAGCGCGCTGGCCTTTGCCCGTCAACTCGGCGATTTGCCGACGTCCGGTGCCCGACTCCACCTGGGGCATGCCGTGGAGTCGATGCCACCGTACGTCCGCTCCGTCCTCTATCCCTACGCACCGCTCGGCGAGGATGACCGCGAATTTGAGGCCGAACTCGCGGAGTCGGTGCGCGCCGAGATGAGGCGTTTTTTCGATATCGACGGGGATCTACAAGGGCGGTTGGGCGGCACGCTGAACGTCAGTTTTGGTTCGTCGTCCGATTGTATTGCCGACTGGTCGGCGACACTTAACGTGGACCTCGTCGCCGTCGGTGCCTTCGGTCGCCACGGGGGCTATCCCGGCGGTCCCGGTTCGACGGCGCGTCGCGTTGCCGCCATGTCGACGCAGCCGGTGGCCCTGATTCGAGACTACGAGCCGCAGCCCCGGATCGAGCGCATCGGCGTCGCCGTCGATCTCGGCGAGGAGACATCGCATATTGTGGAGGTCGCCGCCAGGCTGGCCATCGACCAGGGAGCGGAGCTGGAATTGATCCACGTCATTCCCTCGCCCTACGCCCACGATACCAATTGGCGCGTCGAGCGCCATATCGACGTCGATGCCAAAGCCCTCGACGACTCGGTCCGTCCCGTCGTTCGCCGGGCGATGATCGACGTCGTCGACGCCATCGACGCGGAGTATGGCTCCGGCGATGCATTCGGGCAGCGCCTTCGAGAGCCCTCGATTGCTGTCGGCGATCCGGCCACCGAAATCGGAGAATATGCCGCAGCGCGCGATGTGGATTTGCTGGTCTTCGGAAGCGGTCGGGCCTCAACGGGCCAGCCGTCGGGACTGGGACGGGTCGCCTCGGCGATCATGGCCGGCGTGGCGCGCCACCAGGTTGTGGTTCCATCGGGGCCCAACGTGGCGCCACTGGATCGGATATAACGGGACGCTGATGGCCAAAAAAAAGCCCCGCCGGCATCGATGCCGGCGGGG
>LFFM01000535.1_pt1 | contig 26814 bp, 23 predicted proteins | sample 643131 | NCBI WGS metagenome assembly LFFM01 (sample SAMN03777445, study PRJNA286221) | soda lake metagenome | biome: soda lake; feature: Kulunda steppe; material: water; isolation source: sample Tc-Br brine of Tanatar trona crystallizer | place: Russia: Kulunda steppe | collected 2011-07
ATCATTGCGGCGCAGGCCGCCAACGGCGTGCTGCTGCCGGCCATCGCCGGTTTCATGCTCTTCCTGTCGGTAAGGCAGGAGGTCGTGTACCTGCCCCGGTGGTACTACGGGGTCGGGGTGCTGGTCGTCCTCATCTGTGCAGCACTCGGTGGACGTACGCTGTGGTGGGTGTGGGGGCAGTTGGTGGCATGAAGCGCCTCGCGGAGCCGGATCTGACGGCGTGCCGTCTTTCACGTTTTGAAAAGCACGATGGCATCAGCCGCGAAACAAAGGCATAGATTAGGGATGCGTGCCTCCGCCCAACGTTTACTCAACGACCCGTCTCCGAATGCCTGATTTCGTCGCCGTCCCCGATGCCCATGCCCGTATCCACGCGGATGTTCAACAGGTGGGCACGGAGACCGTGGCCCTGATCGACGCCCATGGCCGTACGACCGCCCACGCGGTCACCAGCCCCGGCCCGCTGCCGCCGTTCGACAACTCGGCGATGGACGGCTATGCCCTCCGCGCCGCGGATGTGCCGGAGGCACCGACCACGCTCCCGCTCGCGTTTTCCGTATCCATTCAGGCGCCGGAGCGGGCGCTCCCAGAAGGCACCTGCGCGCAAATTACGACGGGCCAGCCGCTGCCGCCGGGGTCTGACGCGGTCATCCAGATAGAGCATACAACGGAGGACGATGGCCGCGTGCGTCTTACGCATCCAGTGGAGCGCGGGCAGAATGTGCGTCTGGCGGGAGAGAACGTAAAGGCAGGCGAGGAGGTGGTAGCCGCGGGACGTGTGCTGACGCCAGCCGCGATAAGCCTGCTGGCTTCGGTGGGTGCGGCGGACGTGGTGGTGCGCCGCACGCCGCAGGTGGCCGTGTTGGTGACGGGCGATGAGATCGTGCCCCACACGGAGGTGCCCCCGTCCGGCGCCATCCGCGACAGCAACGGTCCGGCATTGCAGGCAATGATCCGTACCGCTGGCGGCGAGGCGCGCGTGGTTCATGCCCGGGACGATCGAGAGCACCTTCGGCATGTGGTGGAGACGCTCCAGGAGGCCGATGCGCTGGTGGTCTCCGGCGGGATGTCGGTGGGCCGCGACGACATCGTGCGGGAGGTGCTAACGAAGATGGGCGCCACCTGGGCCTTCTACAAGGTGAAGCAACGGCCGGGCAAGCCGTTTAGCTTTGGGGTGTGGGATGGCGTGCCGGTGTTTGGGCTGCCGGGCAATCCTGTCTCTTCGGCCGTATGCTTTGAGGTGTATGTGCGCCCGGCCCTTGCCCGGATGCTGGGCCGGCAGCAGATCCACCGCCCACGCCACGTGGCTACGCTTACGGAGGCGCTCCGCATAAACACCGGATTGCACTACTTCGCCCGGGGCGTCGCGACCACTTCCGCAGAGGGATGTCTCAACGTCCGTTCGACCGGCGCGCAGGGGTCGGGCATCTCCCGGTCGATGTGGGCGGCGAACTGCCTTATCCACATTCAGGAAGAGCGTGCCCACCCGCACGCAGGAGAGCGGGTGGAAATTGAGTGGCTATCGTAGGGCCGCACGGCCGTGGCGTAAAGCGCGGCCGCTGGTCAGTCGAAGCGCGGAAAACGGCAGTGGGGCGCTCAAACATTTACACGCCACCCCCATGCTGGTATACAACCTACCCTTGCCGTCCCAACTCCCAGACCATGTGCTTCAGTTCGGGCAGAATCAGCTTTTCCATCGCCAGTTGCACGGCGTTGGGGGAGCCGGGCATGGAGAAAACGAGCGTGCTGCGGTAGACGCCGGCAGTGGCGCGGGAAAGCATGGCTGCGGCGCCCACCTCTTCGTACGAGAGCATGCGAAAGAGCTCCCCAAAGCCGGGTAACGGTTTATCCAGCTTTTCGGAGATGACATCCACCGTCAGGTCCCGGGCGGTGATACCGGTGCCGCCGTTGAATAGCACGGCCTCCGCCACCTCAGCGCTGGCCTTGAGGGCAGCCGCCACGCGCCTGGTATCGTCAGGGATGATCTCATAGCGGACGACCGAAAAGCCCCCCTCGGTGAGGGCCTGCTGGATGAACGCGCCGCTGCGGTCAGTGGCCTCCGTGCGCGTGTCGCTAACGGTGACCACGGCACAGCGAACGGGCGTGGCGTCGGCTTGCTGCCGGTGGACGGTGGTAGACATCAAGCGGAAAACAGGATCGGCGGAACGTGCGGGCGAAGGTTAACCTATCATATTTTCGTTTTCTTCGCCAGCGGGCTCCCTTGCTATGCTTCACGCACTTCCGGTCCTTGCCCAGCGGTCTTCCGGTGGCGATGGCGCGCCCGAACCGGCGTTTACTGTGCCGGACGACTTCAAGCTGACGCGGAAGCCAGCGCGCTCTGAAGAAGACCCGCTTTCGGATCAGTTCGGCCGCCGCCACACCTACCTGCGCATCTCGCTTGTGGAGCGCTGCAACCTCCGCTGCCAGTACTGCATGCCCGCCGACGGGCTCGACTGGACGCCCGATCCGCACCTGCTCACTGACGACGAGATTGTCCGGCTGGCGCGTCTGTTCGTTCAGGCCGGCGTCACCAAGATCCGCCTGACCGGCGGCGAGCCGCTGCTTCGGACGGGTATCGAAGGGATTGCCGCGGAGATCGGCGCGTTACCCGGGTTGCAGACCCTGGCCATCACTACAAATGGCTTGCTGCTGCCCAAAAAGATCGGCGGCCTGCAGGAGGCGGGCATCTCGCTGCTGAACATCAGCCTGGACACGCTGCGCGCCAACCGCTTCGAGGAGATCACCCGCCGGCCGGGCCTGCCGCTCGTCCACAAGGCCATCGACGAGGCCATCCGCCGCGGATACGACCCCGTGAAAATCAACTGCGTGGTGATGCGGGGACACAACGACGACGAATTGGTGGATTTCGTGCGATGGACCGAGAGGCGGCCCATCGAGGTGCGCTTTATTGAGTTTATGCCGTTTGATGGCAACCGCTGGGACGACGAGCGCCTTGTGCCCTTCGCCGAAATGGTGCAGCGCATCCGCGCCGAGGTCCCGCTTGAGCGCCTCACCGACGGTCCCCACGAAACGTCGCGCACGTTCCGCGTGCCGGGGCATCGTGGCACCGTTGGCTTCATTGCCTCCATGACCGAGCCGTTTTGCGAGGGCTGCAACCGCCTGCGCATCACGGCCGACGGCAACCTGAAGGTGTGCCTCTTTGGCGCTTCGGAGGTGAGTCTGCGTGACGCCATGCGTAACGGCGCCACCGATGCGGAATTGCTGGAGGTCATCAGTCGGGCGGTGGGTCGCAAGCACGCACGCCACGCCGGCATGCACCAGCTCTCTGAGATGCCGAATCGCCCCATGATCACGATTGGTGGGTAGCCGCCCGTTGTCCCAATGGCTGAATCGACATCTACAACCGAACCGGCGACGCTTACCGTGCGCGTACTGTTTTTTAGTGTGCTGCGGGAGAAGGTAGGCGCACGCGAACTGGAAGTGACGCTTGGCCCATCCGCTACGGGCAACGATCTGCTGGATCATCTCGCGAAAGGTTATCCGGCCGTAGCCGAGCATACGGGCGCGCTCCGGCTGGCCGTCAATCAGACGTATGCGCCGCACGAGATCGAGCTTTCGGACGGCGACGACGTGGCGCTCATCACACCGGTAAGTGGAGGCTGATGGCCCTTTTCGAGGAGCGAACGGCGAAGCGGTGGATTCATCTGGCAGCAATGCCGCTCGACACAGGTCTGGCTGATCGGTTTTTACGTGGGGAGCGGGCCGGCGGCATCACCCTGTTCGTGGGCACCACGCGGCGGTTTACCGACGGCCGCGAAACGGTGCGCCTCACCTACGAGGCGTATGCCCCGATGGCGGGCGCCGAGTTGCAGCGCCTGGCTGATACGGCCGCCGACCGCTGGCCTATACAGAAACTGGTGCTCCATCACCGCACGGGCGAGGTGCCGGTGGCGGAGGCCAGTGTGATCGTAGGCGTCGCCTGCGCCCACCGCGATGCCGCCTTCGCGTCGGCGCGCTGGCTGATTGACACGCTGAAGGCCCGCGTGCCCATCTGGAAGCGCGAGACCTTTGCCGATGGCGCTACGGCATGGGTCGAAGGGCAGCTGCCGCCCCCCGATAGGCCTGGCGACTGAGCGAGTAACGTGTGCACGACCTGCGCAGCGAACACCACCGCTCTGCCTCTGGGTCTCTAACCGATGCCAGGTCAGGGCACGCGTCTCAGTGCCAGCGCGTTTTCAGAGCCCACCCCGCTTGGGGAGCCGGGTAGGGTCGGGGCGTTCCGCACGAGGGCGCTGCCGTGGAGCGGGCCGCCGCTCGGCGTTGCGTACGACGTGGGCGCCGCCCGAGGCATCACGCCAGGGTCGTGTGCTGAAGATCACTTGCTGGTCGGACGCGCCGTCTTCGATGGCCACATTTTCGATGGCCACGTCGTGGGTGCCCAGCGTCTCGCGGGCCAGTTGCAGCGTCTCGTCAAAGTGGGCGATCACATGGGCAACGGGCCCCATCAGGGCCACCACCGTTTTGTCGCGTCCTACCACGACGTCGAAACCGGCAGGCAAAAACCGATAGGGGATGCGGGGAATGTACATGAGTCCAGGGCGGGTCTGCGCGAAGGATGCTCCGTCAGGCAGCGGTCACTGCAAATAACGCACCTGCTGCAGGTTATCGGAGGTCCGGCTGGCGTTTGAAGGCCAGCCAGCAGCCAACAGGCTGTTCTCGCCCCCGAATCCCACCGCTGCTCCGGAGTTTCTGCCCCCTACGGACTGAAAACGCTTTCTGCAGGTATCCTTCATGGAATCTTATCATCGCCTTGGCTTTTGTTGATGTAGAGGCGTCCGGCGTCCGGCGTCCGGATCGTAAGGGCAAGGTGCGGCACGCATAAGGCCCATGCCCCACGCCCCGCTAATGAAATCGCACGCCTTGGACGATACCCTACGTCCGTGTCGATCCGTAGCCTACGGCCGACGCACGTCGCTCTGTTTTTCCGTACGTTCAGGCTTTTGATGCCATGCTGCACCTCGCCGCTATTCCTTCGTCCCGCACGCCTCGTGGCTGGACGTACCTCCTTACCGGTCTCCTCGTTGGGTTGCTGAGCCTGAGCCTTGGCGCCTGTGATGGCGTGGTGGAAGACGACCCACCGCCAGTAGAGGAGCTCCCGCCTACTGACCGCAGCCTTGCCGACACGCCCTGGCCTAAGTTCAGGGGTAACGCACAGAACACCGGACGCAGCGATGAGACGGGTCCGGACACGCCGGACGAGCGCTGGGCGTTTCAGACGGAAGCCCGGATTGAAGCGTCACCCATCATCGACGACGAAGGCCACGTGTACATCGGCTCCTTCGACCGTGTCCTCTACAAGCTCACGCCTGCCGGGGAGGTGGTGTGGACCTTCCTCACCGATGCGCCCATCGCGAGTACCCCGGCGCTGGCGGCAGATGGCACCCTGTACCTCGCATCGGGGCGGCTCCTGTTTGCGATTGAGCCCGGCGGCACCGAGCGCTGGGCGGTGGAACTACCGGATGTGGTGCGTTCCTCACCCGCTGTGGCCGCCGACGGCACGGTCTACGTCAGCACCGTGGGGCGCCCGCAGGGGGAGGTGATTGCCCTCAATCCTAACGGCACCGAGCGTTGGGCCTTTGCTGCCGACGCCGAGATCACGTCATCCCCTGCCATCGCTGCCGACGGCACAATCTACGTGGGGTCGTTCGACAGTAATGTGTATGCCCTCTCGCCGGAGGGCGCGCTGCAGTGGGCCTTTCCTACCGGGGACCGCGTGACGTCCTCGCCGGCGGTGGATAGGGATGGTACGGTGTACGTCGGGTCGTGGGATGGGTCGGTCTATGCGATCGATCCGGAGGGTGCGGAGCGGTGGGCCTTCGGTACGGGCGATGAGGTCACCTCGTCTCCGGCCCTTGGCGCAGACGGTACCGTATATGTAGGGTCGAACGATAGCAACGTGTACGCCATTCGCCCGGACGGTACCGAGCGGTGGCGGTTTGAGACCAGCGCCCGCGTCCAATCCTCGCCGGCGGTTGACGCCGAGGGTACGGTATACGTCGGGTCCGTGGACCGTACGCTGTACGCCCTCACTGCCGCCGGTGCCGAGCGATGGACGTTCGGGGCGCGGGCCGCTATCGTCTCCTCTCCAGCTATTGGTGAGGACGGCGTGGTGTACGTGGGCGCTTCGGATAATGTGCTGTACGCGGTGGGACGGTAGGGCGAGCGCGGTGGTAGCACGGGGGCGGTACCGGCGAGACGAGGAGTCGACGAGACGAGGAAACGATGCGCTGCGGCAGCGGTCCGTAAGGCCTCAAATTGACGTGGCCGCGCCCCCGAGTAGCGTCGCCCCCGGCCGTGCGCTGATAGCCGAGGTGGTGGTACCGAGGACAACGGCCCGCCCCCGTCTGCCTATCTCACGACGTCGATAGCCGCGCTTGCAGCCGCAAGCCGCCCGCCTCCGCGTCGTCGGCCAGGTCGCGTAACGTAGCGTCTGCAAGCATGGTGGCGATGCGCTCCCGCTCTGCCGTCCAGGTTTCGTGGATCGGGCAGGGCTGCTGTTCGCCGCAGCCGGGCAGGCCCAGGATGCATTCCGTAAAGAGGGCCTCCCCATCAATCGCCTGCACAATGTCCATTAGGCTGATGGCCTCCGGTGCCTGCGCCAGCCGTACGCCCCCACTCGGGCCCCGCTGCGACTCCAGCAGGCCGGCCTTGGTCATCTTCTGAAACGTCTTGGTCAGGAAATGAAACGAGATGTCCAGCTTCTCGCTGATCGTGCCAATCGATACAAACGGGTCGTCGGGGTCGAGCGTAGCCAGGTAAATGGTAGCCCGCAGGCCGTATTCGCAGCTGTTCGAGAACATAGGTAAGGGTCGCGTCAGCGATGGAACGGGGACGTCGCATAGACGCCTACCGTGACCTGTACGGGGGGCAGGGGGCAGAGATTACCGCCAACGGTAATTTCTTCAAGGGCTGCTATGCGGACACGTCTGCAGCGCGCTCGTTTTGCAGCGGTGGGAGGGTCACGGTAAACGTGGTGCCCTCACCTTTCACAGAGTCCACGGTGATGGTGCCGCTCAATAGGTCGACCAACTGCTTGGTGATGGCGAGCCCGAGGCCGTTACCCTCAAAGTCGCGAGCATTCCCGTGGGACTCCTGCTTGAACGGGGTAAAGAGGTCTGGCAAGAACTCCGGAGCAATGCCAATGCCAGTGTCCTGCACGTCGAGCGTGTCCAGCGCTTCCGCAGACAGCCGCCCGTGCGTTGCGCCCGGGACGTGCGAATTCAGCAGGACGAGGTGCCAGCCGCCCCTCGACGTGACGGTGGTGGTGGCGTCCACCGGCCCCTGGAGCAGCGATTCCATAAGCGCCGGATCGTCGTGGTTGCCGGGCAGGGCCAGGCAGGGCACGCCGAGCGGTGCCACGAGGTCGCTCACGGCCCGGTAGGTGGCCGGCTTGGCATCCTGCGCGAGGTCGCCGGTGAGCAGAAGCAGATCAGGGGCGGTCGCGCGGACGTGCGCCAGCACCGCCGCTCACATTCGCATGTGCGCCTGAGGGAACGGACGCGTTCACCTTTACAGCGGCGTTTGCTGAGGGGGACGTGGCCCTGCGCCTGCCCGAGCGCTTCGAGGCGCCCACCACCACCCTGCCGCAGGTGACAGCTGCCTCAGGCGCCCGCTACGAGGCGGAACAGGTGCTGTTCTGGCAGAAGGGCCCGGAGGCGCTGCTCGAAATCGATGGGGATAGTTTCTCCTGCATGGTAGAGGAGGAGAACGGTGAAGCGGAGCGGACGCTCGACTTCCGAGCCATCGGGCAGGAGCCCGGCTGGCTGGTGGAGCTCGTCCACGGCGCACCGATCCGGTTTGCGTACAACTATGCGCAGGACGAGGCCGTGGTGCCGTACGTGGAAGCCACCACGGATGCCGACGGGCACACAGTGTACCACAGCACCACCCCGGCCCATGACCTTCGCCTCACCATTGCCGATGAACCATGCCAGGACATCATGAGCGGGGAGGACTTTCCGGCAACGGTCACGGTGGTACACAACGGGGAGACCTACCGGGGGTGCGGGCGGTCTGTGGACTAAGCCCAAACGCTTACGCTGCCATGCGCTCAGACGGACCTGCGTCTGCCGCAGGCGCTCCACGCTTCATGGCGCGGGCGGCCAGCGCGTACCCGCCGCGGGCGCCGTCTACAAAGTGAATCTGGTTGCCCATGCGCTCAAACACCACGCACGTAATGAGGGCATGAGAGGCCACGTGGTGCCCGAAGCGCAGATGGCCGGCGTCCTGCTGCGCTTCCAGCCAGGTCACGAGCCGGCGGCGGTTCTCTGCGGTGCCGGCCACGATCATGCGGAGCATGTCGTCGTACTTTCGGAAGTCACTGCTGCGCACGAGCAGGTCGATGTAGTCGCGCCACCGGCCGGTCTCGGTTTCGATGTCCTGCGCCACGAACCACTTCAGCAGAACATTTTGCGCCCATATCTTCGCCGTGTACCAGAAGCGCGTCCAGCCATCCCGGGGCGTGCGGATCCGGGTTTCCGCCTTCAGGCGCCCCGGGGAAAAGGATGGCAGCATCACCTGCGCGGAGAGGGGCCGGTAGCGGTCGGCCGTGCCGTACAGCGCCTCAATCTTGCGAAGCACGCGCCGGTAGGTGGCCTGCCGGTCGGTTGCGGAGTCGCCAAGGGCCTCAATGAGGAGGGTCACGTTTTCCTCCTGTGGACTGGGAATCTCATTCCAGCGGCATTCGAGTCCGCTGAAGTCGGCCTCGGGGGGCGTGGCGGGGGTGGGGAGGGCGTACGTGGCCGCGGTAGCCGGAGCCTTGACGAGCGTGTCGGCGAGGGCCAGGCCACCGCCGGTAAACATGGTCTGGGTAGCGTGCTCGGTGAGCTGCAGGCGGGCGACCCGCACATCGGCCCCCTGCGCCCGGAGGTCCTGCACGGGCACGCCGCCCACCCGCAGGTCCAGGTCAAACTCCTCAGCAGCCATCTGGCGCGTGGCATGCAGTGCCTCCGTGGCGGCGGGAAGCTGGGAGGGGGAGACCGCGAGGGAGGCGCCATCGCCCCCAAAGACAAAGGCGAGGGGCTCCGGCGCGCAGGCATTGATGACCGCTACGATCGTTGAGGCGCCCACCAGGTTCACGTCGCGGTACTTGCCGTTCTCAATGGCGTCGGTAGAGCCGCGCACGTCGGCCACCAGCACGTGCCAGTCGGGCGGCAGGGGCACGTACGCCTCAGCCACGAGCAACTCCTCGAACACGGTAAAGACGGGCAGCGAGGTGAAGAAGGGGGACGCCATATCAGGAGCTGGGGGCAGACAGGGGCAGGGTGAGCCGGACCGTGGTGCCTTCGCCGGGCCCGTCGCTCGCAAGCGTGATGTCTCCGCCGTGCAGATGAATGATTTCGCGGGCGATGGTGAGGCCGAGCCCCAGGCCGCCCTGGCTTCGGGTGAGGTGGTCTTCCACCTGGTAGAAGGCCTCAAACACCCGGGCCATCATGGCGGCGGGGATCCCCGGGCCGGAGTCCGTCACGGTCAGGTACACGGCGTCGAGGTCGGCCGTACCGTGGAGCTGCAGGGTAGCCGGATCCACCGTGAAGAGCGCGGCATTTTCGACCACCTCGGCAAGGGCGTCCACCAGTAGGCCGCGGTCGCCGGTGATGTACACGGGCTCGGGGGGCAGCGTGGTATCGACGGTATGGCCCTCTGCTTTCAGGGTCGTCTGCAGGGCGGCAAGGGCATCGCTGACGATCTCACGGACGGGCAGCAGTTCCTTGTTCAAGGCCAGGGCGCCGCTGCGTAGCGAAGCCATGCGCGACATCGCCTCGGTCACGTCCTGCATGCGCTCGCCGGCGCTCAGCACTTCATCCGCAAACTCAGCCATGGCCTCGCCCGCTTCATCCCGTAGGATGCGCCCGTAGCCTAAAATGGCAGCGAGGGGCGTGCGGAGCTCGTGCGAGGCGATCGCCAGCACATCGCTCTTCAGTTCGTCCAGCTCGCTGAGGCGACTGTTGGCCAGTTGCAGTTTCTGCAATTGGCGGGCGCTGCGAATGGCAATGGCCGCCTGCGCCGCCACAATGGTCAGGAGGGCCTCGTCGGGATCCGTGAAGGGCCCCGTGGTTTTGTTAAGAGCCTCCAAAACGCCCACCGGGGTGCCGTCGATAGCCATAGGGACGCCCAGCAGGGACCGGGTCTGGAACGTGGTTTCATCATCCACTGCTTTGTAGTGTCGGCTGTCGTGTGCCGTATCCTGCACTCGGACGGCACGGTTCTCGGTAAAGATGGTGCCGGCAATGCTGTTGTCGAGTGGGACGGGGATGCCCGCGAGTTCTTCAGGGTCGGAGCCGGTGGCTGCGGCAAACCGCAGGCGGCGGGTGTCCTCGTCGTAGAGGAGCAAGGAAGCGGCCTCACAGTCGAGGGCCTCAGCCGCCACCGCGATGATATAGGGCAGCAGCTGATCGAGCGAGCGCGCGGCGTTGAGCTGCAGGCTGATTTCCAGCAGCTTGCGCGCCTGCTCAGGAGCGACGGCGGAGGGGATGTCGAAGGGGAACGAAGGCATAGCCGTTTTCAGGAGTAACCGGTAGCAGCAGGATTGCTTCGAAACGGTACGGGGACGCGGTGGAGGGTTTGCTCGTGCTGGCCATTCGGATGTAGCGTAAAGGTCCGGTAGCCGGGCGGGCGGTCGGCAAGGGCGAAGGCCTCAGAGCCGGCCTTAAACTGGATGCAGGTGGAGGGGCAGGTGTAGAGCCGGGCATGGGCAAAGTCCGCCTCGTGCGCCTGATGCACATGGCCACACAGCAGCAGGCGCACCTGGGGATGGGCGCGCAGGCAGTCCTCCAGCGCCCCGGGGTCGTGCAACAGGATGGCATCCAGCCAGGCCGCCCCCACCGGCACCGGCGGATGATGCACCGCAAGGAGTGTCGGGCCGTCCAGCCGGCGGAGGGTGGCGTCGAGCGCGTCCAGCGCTTCTGCAGACAGCCGCCCGTGCGTCGCGCCCGGGACGTGCGAATTCAGCAGGACGAGGTGCCAGCCGCCCCTCGACGTGACGGTGGTGGTGGCGTCCACCGGCCCCTGGAGCAGCGATTCCATAAGCGCCGGGTCGTCGTGGTTGCCGGGCAGGGCCAGGCAGGGCACGCCGAGTGGTGCCACGAGGTCGCACACGGCCCCGTAGGTGGCAGGCTCAGCATCCTGCGCGAGGTCGCCGGTGAGCAGGAGCAGATCAGGGGCGGTCGCGCGGACGTGCGCCAGCACCGCCGTGAAGGATGCGCGTGTGGGCCAGTCGAGCAGCGTGCCCTCTGGATCTGCAAAGAGGTGCGGGTCGCTTACCTGGGCGATGGTCAGCGGGGCGGGCATGTGGTGGGGTGGCGTAGGTGGCAGGTAGGGTATGAGGTATCGGCATCCCGGCGGCGACGTTTAGCTGAACAGCCGGGCGTTGCCGGTGCTGATGGGTGCAAAACGCAGGGGGAGCGGGGCGTGAAACAAACCGAGCCGCTCTGGTGGGCAGAGCGGCTCGGGGAGGGGGGAATCGTGGGCCGGGGAGCGGCGGGGGTGCTTAGGCGTCCGGGTCCCATGGCGCATCAGGCGAAAGGGCCTCGGTGTCCTCGTAGCCCCAAGGTGCGGGCGGCGGGTCCACGGCTTCCGTCAGGTCAAACCGGATGCGGTAGCGCCGGTCCGTGCCTTCCCGGCGGAGGGCATAGACGTACGCTTCATCGTCAACTTCGAGTGTCCACACGTTGGTGGAGGCTTCCGGAATCAGATCGGCGGTCTCCTGGTCAGCTGGAAACTCCTGCAGGCCCGGCGCGCCAGCATCGGCGGTGTCGCCGCCGTACTGGGTGACTTCTTCCTCGGAGCCATCCTCATTCCGGTGGTCGTGCTTCAGGCGGAGGCCGGTGTCGGTCTTGGTGATGATCCAGGTGCGGGAGCGGTTCTCATCCACGTGAAAGGGGATGCGGATCTCGTCATCCATGCATTGCCGCACGTGGGCAATGAGCGTCCGGTCGCTGAAGGGGTCATCCTCCGGCGGGGCCTCCAGCGCTTCGCCCTCAAACGCGTAGCCACAGAGCCGCTCCAGCCGCTCCCAGAATTCCTCCTGGACGTCTGAAAGGCCGCTGTCCGTATCCGTATCGGGCGCATCAGTGCCGCAGGCGGCCAGCAGGGCCCCTACAAGGAGCAGGGCCAGCGAGCGGTGGATCAGCGAAAGGGAAGGCATAGGCAGAAAAGGGACAGGTCGATAAAAACGGGGCGGGGCCAATATACTAAACGATTACCGAAAACGCGCATCCATCTGCTCGGCCAGGTGCTGCCCGATGGCCAGGGATGCGGTAGCGGCGGGCGAAGGCGCATTGATGACGTGCAGCATCCGGTCGGTCTGCCGGATCCAGAAGTCGTCGACCAGATCGCCGTTGGGCTTCACGGCCTGCGCGCGCACCCCAGCCGGCGCCGGGACCAGGTCGCTGGCCTGCACGCCGGGCACGAGGTGGCGGAGCGACTGCAGGTACACGGACCGGTCCAGCGACTGGCGCATCTCCTGCAGGCCTTTGCGCCAGTGCCTAAAGCTGAGGGCGAGGAAGCCCGGATAGGTCATGGTCTCCCAGAGGTCGCGCGCGTCCACGGCGCCAAAGGTGTAGCCCTCACGGGCAAAGGCCAGCACGGCGCTGGGTCCGCATTCCACACCGCCCTCCACCATCCGGGTGAAGTGCACGCCCAGAAACGGGAAGTTGGGATCTGGCGTGGGGTAGATGAGCGTGCGGCAGAGATGCTCTGCCTCGGGTTTGAGCTTGAAGTACTCGCCGCGGAACGGCACGATCTGTGCGCCCGGGTCCGTGCCGCTCATCTGCGCGATGCGGTCGGCATGGAGGCCGGCGCAGTTGATGACATGGCGGGCGGTAACGGGGCCGGTGGGCGTCTGCAGGGTGATGGCATCAGGGCGCGGCGCCACGCCCGTCACGGGGGCCTGCAGCGTTACCGGATGCCCGGCCGCCTCCACAAGCCGGGCCAGCGCCCGGGCCATCCCGCCGTAGTCGACGATGCCGGTGCCGGGCACATGGATGGCTTCCACGCCGCGCACAAACGGCTCCAGTTCGCCCAGCCGCTCCGGCCCGATCAGCTCACACGGCACGCCGTTTTGCTGCCCTCGCTCGTAAATCGTGTGCAGGCGCGGGCGCTCCTCTTCCGTGGCCGCCACGATCACCTTGCCGCACGTTTCGAACGCCACGCCGTGAGCTTCGCAGAACTGCTCCAGCTGCTGCTTGCCTGCCCGACAGTTGCGGGCCTTGAGCGAGCCGGGCGTGTAGTAGATGCCGGAGTGAATAACCCCCGAGTTGCGGCCCGTCTGGTGCGCGGCCACGCGGTCTTCCTTCTCCAGGACGATGAGGGAGCGGTCGGGGAACCGCTCGGTGAGGCGATAGGCCGTGGCCAGGCCTACAATGCCGCCTCCGATGATGGCTACGTCGTACGTCATAAAGCAGGCAACGGGAAAAGCTCAGGGCTGGCTGTGGACGATGGGAGCCACCGATTCGGCACAGCGTGGATCGCATCTTGCGTGCAGAAAGTAGGCATTCCCGCTACCGATGTCCACCGTCACTCATCTGCTACTGCCGTGCGCGCCTTCTGCTACCGCTGGGCTGTTCGTCTGGGCCCCTACGCGGCCCTGCTGTGTATTTTAGGCCTGTTGCTCATTGTTTTGTTTGGGGGCTGGGCGCCAGCGCCGCCGGCAGCCGTTGCCACGGGCGAGGAATCAACGACCCCTGATTCCAACACGGCCCTTGTGCTGGAAGCCGGGGAGGTGGTGGTCCCTCATTCACCGTTTGGTCTCTTCGTGATGCCCGGCGAGCGCCTCCCAATCCGCGTGGCCGACCCCGACCACGCAGCCTTCGCCTCCGCTGAGGGCGGGCGTCTGATCGAGCGTGAGGCGGGTGCGTGGACGTGGACGGCCCCAGATGCGCCCGGCCTTTACCCTGTTACGGTGCGCGACGTACGCAACGGCCGCGCGACCACGCTCAACGTGTTCGTAAAGCAGCCGTTCGATCATCAAAGCGAGTGGCTCAACGGCTACCGCATCGGACGCTACGCGCAAGAGCCGCGCAACGGAAACCAGGCCTATCTCCCGCCGCCGGGCTTTGTGGAAGTGACGCCGGAACTGGCCGAGGTGCCCGTGTCGCCTCACTTTACCTTGGGCGAGTTTCTGTGCAAGCAACAAAGCGACTTTCCCAAGTACGTGCTCGTAGAGGAGCGCCTGCTGCTGAAACTGGAGCAGTTGCTTGAACAGGCCCGTGCGGAGGGGCTCACCGACGAGCCGTTCCACATCATGAGCGCCTTCCGCACGCCCTACTACAACCGCAAGATCGGCAACCGGACCACGTACAGCAGCCACCTCTATGGCATGGCGGCTGACATCTTCATCGACACCACGGGCGATGGCCGCATGGATGACCTGACGGGTAGCGGTCGTGTGACGGTGGCGGATGCCCACCGGCTGGCGGCGGTCGTGGACACTGTGGTGGACGGGCCGGAAGGGGAGTCGTTTGTTGGCGGGCTCGGCATCTACGCGCCGCGACCGCACCGCGGACCGTTTATCCACGTGGACGTCCGCGGTGAGCCCGCCCGCTGGTGAGCCCGCGCGTGCTGGCCTTACGCTCCCGCCACCAGCCGGCGAAAGAAGCCCGCTTCGGCACTTTTCGGTATCCCCGATTCTGCTGTTTTTAGGCTATGACACGAGGGTGTCATCCCCGTGGGTTATATTGGCTCCTGTACGATGCGTACCCTCTGGAGTCAACCCATGCAAGCTATGCCACGCGCAACGAATGCCACCCCCGCTGTACGCTCAGCCTCTTCCGATCGCGGCCCTACGCGCCCGGCCACCCTCAGCGAGCCCACGCTCTTCTACGCGCCCCCCTATGCCACGCGCCTGGCCGATGCCTTCGCATGGGATTTGGTGAAGTACCTTGTGCCGGTATCTGGGCTGCAGGCCGAGGTGCGGCTCTCGGCCACCATCCTGCTCGACTTCCTGATTGAGGCGCCCGGTCACCGCGTGGGCATCCAGTTGGGGCGCGGCGCAGGGGGCACCGCCATTGTGCCCGACGGCGTAGATGTGCTGGTACGGATCGACGGCGAGGACCTCTTGGCGCACATGACCGATGTGCTCTACCTGATGGCCGGAGCCTTGCCCGGGGTGTTCAGTGCGCGCGGGCGGCTCAACCTGGCGCAGCTCGCCTCGGCGGAGGCGCGGGCGGTCGTGCAGGGGCAGCCCCGTCCGGCATCAGCGACGGTCACGTACGCGGCACCGGAAGAGGAGTGGACGTTGGACGGGGAGGTGGTGACCGTGGCGGGCGGGCCGGAATCGACGGTCTGCGTACAGGTTGCCCATCGGGCGGTGCGCCGCAGCCGCAGAAGCAATCCGGCGCTGGCGCTCGCGTAACAGTTCGCGCGGTCGTATCCGGAAGCGTATAGCAGGCCTTCCTGCCACGCCCTACGCTGAGGTGCGGATCTTCATGCCGTCGGGATCCTGGGCGGCAAAGTGTGCGACCGTCTGCTCCATCTCGGCGTAGCACGTCTCGGTTTCGGCGAGCCGCACGCGGATGGTCTCGACGTTGTGCGCCTGCAGGGTCTGCAGGGCGCGCGTACCCAGGTAGTGCACGACGTACGCGCAGATGTTTTCCGTGGTCGTGTCCGTGGGAAAGGTGAACGTGCAGGTCCCCAGTTGGTCCATAGCGTCAGCCAGCGCATCGTCGCCGGCGCCGATGAGGACAGCGTGGTCCCACGATGCAATCAGCGGCTTCAGGACGCGCTTGATGTGCTGGAAGTCGATGAGCATCCCGCGCTCGTCCGGCGTGCCTTCCAGTTCCACGGTCATCCGGTAGGAATGGCCGTGCAGGTTAGCGCATGGGCCGTCGTGCCAGGGCAGGCGGTGGGCCGCTTCCCATTTGAATCGTTTGGCAACGCGCATGGCAGAGTCATCAATAAACCCAAAAGAGCCGAGGACTTCATAAATCGGCCGACGGCTGCGGTGTTGCATGGTACCCGCCGAAGAATGGATGCAATGAGCCACGCGGAAGGCTACGGCAGGCGGGTGAGGCGCTTCGTGCGGGTTTCGCCACCAGCCTGCAGGCGCACCAGATAGACGCCGCTGGCCGCGGGGGTGCCGTGCCTCAGGAGGCCGTCCCACGTGATGGCATGGATGCCTGGCCCGAGCTCCCCCTCGTGCAGCCGCGCCACCTGGCGGCCCAGCACGTCAAACACATCCAGTTGAACGGGTAGCGTACGGGGCAGGCTAAACTCGATGGTCACCGCGCGGGCTGACGGGTTGGGGTAGAGGCGGGTGAGGCGGAGGTCGGGCGGAGGGGGCGCCGCATCGTCGATGAAGGCCGGGCTGCCGATGAGCAGGCGCAGCGGCGTCTCCTCAGCGGTAATCCGCAGGGGCACCTCGGCCGTGCGCTGGAGGTCATGCCGCTGGCCGGTGGCGGGCTCCAGCAGCACCGCCTCCTGACCACCCAGCACAGCCGCCAGATCTGCAACGGTCAGCGTCAGGTCGGTGCCGGGCGCCGCCGTCACGGTGAGGTCTATCGCGCGGTCCTGGAGCGATGTGTAGCGGCGGCCAGCGAGGGGGCGCTCCTCCTCCAGGGCAAGCCGCATCGAGCCAAAGGCTGCCGGGGGCGCCGCATACGTCTGCTCCTTGGCGGCCTCCCCGAGGTGGACGCGGCTTACCGACTCGCCCGCGTGGGTGAGGGTGAGCGTGAAAGTGGGGGCCTTCGTTCGAGCGGAGGCCATCACCCCGGCCCCAGCTGATGGCTCGGTAGGCAGCCGCAAGGTTTCCAGGGCATTCGCCCCGCCAGCGTTGAAAAAGTAGAAGGCTTCCCCTGCCGTACGGGCCGAGCGTAGCGTATCGGCATGCAGGTCGGTCCATGCGCCATCGTTCCACTGCCAGAGGCCCTCGTTGATGTTGTTGTGCTCGCGCACGTCCGCCCAAGCCAGGTCCAGGCTCGTGGGATTGGAGATGATATTCCATCCGGGATGAAGCGGGACGTGGACATCGCCGTCGTCGTCAGGCAGCGCGGCGTCGACGACCTCATCGAAGGCCCAGTCGACGGAGCTAAGCAGCCAGAAGCCCCGGCCGGGCTGAAAGCGGAAGTCGGCTGAGTTGGTGCGGTATTCTTCGAGGTAGTCCTCCGCCTCATCACCGCCCGTATCACGGAAGGCGCGCCAGCTTGTGCCGGGCGTGGTGCCGGGCAGGGTTTCGGCGATGTCAAGGTCTACAGCCCCGGGCAGCGCCACAAGGCGGTAGTGGGCGGCATCGCTGGCATCGGCAAACGATTGCTGCACGGTAACCGTGAGGGCATCGACCGCCACCGCAAACACGGCTTCAGCAGTGGCGCCGGCCTCATCCGTAGCGGTCGCCGTAACCGTGGCGGCGCCTGTCAATGCTGCGGCTACCGTGAGCTGTGCGTCATCAAGGGTGAGGGTGACCCGGTGGGCCGGGCTGGCTTCCGCCGTGTAGGTGAGCGCGTCGCCCTCCGGACTGTCGAACACCTCGTCGAGGTTAACCGAGAAGGGGGCACCGCCGAGTGTCAGCGTTTGGTCAGCGATCGGGTTGGTGACCACCGGTGGCTGCCGCTCTACAACCGTTACGATAAAGGCATTGCTGGTGCTGCCCCCGCGGCCATCGCTGGCTTCGAGGGAAATGGTTGCCTCGCCGAGGAGGAGCGGCTCCACGGTGAGCAGGCCGTTGTCAATCGCAGCGGTGGCAACGAGCACGTTGTCCGATGCCGCACTGTACTCCAGGTTATCCCCGTCCGGGTCGGTAAACACTGTGTCGAGTGCCACCGTCAGCGGGTCGCCATTCAGCACCAGGATCTGGTCATCTACCGGAGCGGATACCACGGGCGCCTGGTTGACCTCCACCTGGAAAGCCGTGGTAGCTGTCCCGCCTGAGTTGTCATCCACCGCGATCGTAATCGCCGCATCGCCCGGTCCTTCGGCTGTGAGGCGGAGCTCCGTCCCGTTGATGCTTACGCTGACGACTGCGGGGTCGTCACTCACGGCGGTGTAGATTGGGTCATCTCCCACGTTTTCGAAGACGGGCTCCAGATCAATGGTAATGGCACCGCCGCTCAGTTGCAGCACTTCATCCGACGGCTCCTGCGCCACAACGGGCGCTGCTTTGCCTTCGCCGGCGAGGTCGGCGGTGAGCGGGGAGTCGGGCACGTCAGCGTCGTGGGAGACGATGACTGTGCCACTGCGAGTCTCGGCAGCCGTAGGCGCAAACTGCACCTCAATGGCGCGGGTGTCGCCGGGTTCGAGGCTGAAGGCGCCGGTGCCGCTGAGGCCCGTGAAGTCGGTGCCCTCGACCGTGACCTCGCCCGTGACGGTAATGTTGGTGCTGGTGTTTTCGAGGGTAACAGTATCCGTAGCTTCGGTACCCTCGGTGAGGACGCCAAAATCGACGGAGGAAGGAGATAGAGCGAGCGCCGGTGTTGTGTCAATGACCTCAACGGTGAACGCGTCCGATGCAGAGCCGCCGGTGCCGTCGTCTACCGTCACGGTGACTGAAGCCGTGCCTGTTCCTTCGGGAGTAAGTACCAACTCGGTGCCGTTCACGTTGGCGGCTACCACGCCGGCATCTTCGCTTGTGGCGGTGAAGGTGGGATCGGCCCCTGCGTTTTCAAACACGGACGCGAGGTCGATGGTGATGTCATCTCCATCGAGCACCAGCATTTGGTCATCGATTGGGGCGGCGACAACGGGCGCCGCTTTGCCTTCGCCGGCGAGGTCGGCGGTGATCGGGGAGTCGGGCACGTCAGCGTCGTGGGAGACGATGACCGTGCCGCTGCGAGTCTCGGCAGCCGTAGGCGCAAACTGCACCTCAATCGCGCGGGTCTCGCCGGGCGCGAGGCTGAAGGCGCCGGTACCGCTGAGGCCCGTGAAGTCGGTGCCCTCCGCGGCGATTTCGCCCGTGAGGGTACTGTCGGTACTGGTGTTTTCGAGGATAAGGGTGTCCGTGGCTTCGCTACCTTCGGTGAGGAGGCCAAAGTCGACGGAGGAGGGAGATAGAGCGAGCGCCGGTGTTGTGTCAACGACCTCGACGGTGAACGCGTCCGATGCGGAACCGCCCGTACCGTCGTCTACCGTCACGGTGACTGAAGCCGTGCCTGTTCCTTCGGCTGTAAGTATCAACTCTGCGCCGTTCACGTTGGCGGCTACCACGTCAGTATCTTCGCTTGTGGCGGTGAAGGTGGGATCGGCCCCTGTGTTTTCAAAGACGGACGTGAGGTCAATGGGGATGTCATCTCCATCGAGCACCAGCATTTGGTCATCGATTGGGGCGGCGACAACGGGCGCTGCTTTGCCTTCGCCCGTGAGGTCGGCGGAGAGCGGGGAGTCGGGGACGTCGGCGTCGTGGGAGACGGTGACCGTGCCGCTGCGGACCTCGGCAGCCGTAGGCGCAAACTGCACCTCAATCGCGCGGGTCTCGCCGGGCGCGAGGCTGAACGTTCCGGTGCCGCTGAGGCCTGTGAAGTCGGTGCCGTCGGTGGTGATCTCGCCGGTTACCGTAGCATCCTCACTGGTGTTGGTGAGCGTGACGATTTCGGCAGCCTCGCTGCCTTCGGTCACCACGCCAAAATCAAGGGACAGGGGAGAAAGGGCCAGCGCGGGCGATGGTGAGGTGCCGAGCAACTCATCACAGCTACTGCCCAGCGGCCATTCCATGTCGGCCAACATCCCGCACACGACGGGTCCGGGCGAGTGCACAGCCGACGCCCGGTCGATTTGGTGGCGCATGAGCGCGTTCTCGGTCCCTGCAAAGGTATCCGTATCGAGATGCGAAAAGCTGGACCCGGGCTGCCAGGTGGAGGGGGCAAACAGCGGGGGGCGCTCGTTGTCATTGGCCGCCGTGGCCTCCACGCCCCCGGCAAAGACCGCGTCACTCCGGAGGACGTCGAACAGAACCTCAGAGGGGTTAGGGTAGACAGTTTCGTCAATGAGCCGTGTCGTCGCAGTGTCTTCCGCGGACACGTCATATACGAGCGGCATCACGTCCCCTGCACTGGTGGTGCGGCCCCAGCCAGCCTCCTCCGTATCCTCTTCCTTACTCATCGTCCCGAGAAAACCGATGCCGTGGCCGAGCTCGTGCAGGACGACGGTGACGAAATCGATAGTGCCGGCGGGGGGCGCCGCGTCCGTCTCAAAGTACCAGTCGTTCCGGTTGCAGTTGAGGCGCATGCGGATGTCCATATCCAGGTCAAACTGCGCTGCGAAATCCGTATTGGCCATGGCGCTGGCCTGCGCGATGGGGTACCAGGTATTGGGGCGCCCGACACCCGCTGGAAGGGAGGCATCCGAAACGATGGCGCGGGGTCCGGCGCTGCCCAGCGTTCCGTTGGGCAGGGTGGCGTCCCAGGTGGCTTCCACGCGAATCGGGATGTCGGAGGTGAGATGGTGGCCCCAGATCTCGGTGGCGAAGGTAACGGCATCGATCGCCTCCTGCGGCCAGCCGCCGCAGCCGCCATCCACAAACGTAACCTCGAACGTGGATGAGGGAGGCGCTGTGGCAAACGCGTCCGCCCCAGCGTGAAGCGCTGACGTCACATGATGGTGCGCGTCAATCCCCGAGCTTTCGAGGGTACAGATATGATCGGGGTCCGGTGCAGGAAGGATCATCGCCTCCTGGGCTGTCGCCGGGCCGGTCACGAGCAAGAGGAAAAGCGCCAGCAGGGTCAGTCGTGGTAACCAGTTGGGCATAGAAGTAGGAGCACAGGCAGGAGGGACACGATGTCTTTCAGAAGACGAGCCGAAATCGTACCAACGAGCGGTGGCAAGCCGGGCGTGGGCTGCAGCTGCTGCAACCGACGCGGCGCAAGGCTCATTTACACAGGCGCGGGGGCTGATACCGCGCTTCTACTGTCGTATCGACGAGCTGCTGTTATGTATAAAGCGAACTTTTTGGGCCCGAAGGGAGAAAATGCCGACGAGCTGGAGCGGCTGCTGCTGGAGGTACTGCGCGATCACGTGTTCTGGCGCCGCAACTTTCATCCGGGGGATGACCGGTTGATCGGCGAGCGCGACAAGCAGTCGGAAGCGTACGCGCAAAGCGTAGCCCGGCTGCGGGATGAGCTGTTCGAGATTCTGGCCGAGCTAAAGCGCGGCGCGCCGCTGTACTCACCCCGGCAGATCGCCCACGTGGTGAGCGACCCGACGCTGCCCGCCCTGATCGGCTATTTTGCGGGGTTGCTCTACAATCAGAACAACGTAGTGGCGGAGGTCGCGCCCGAGACCGTGCGGAAGGAGCACGGCTACATGGACGCGCTGGCCCGGATGATCGATTACCCGCCGATCCTGCCTGAGCGCTTGCCGTCGGGGGCCCGGCGCGACCGTACGCCGTTCGCCTGGGGCCACCTCTGTAGTGGCGGCACGGTGGCCAACCTGGAGGCCCTGTGGATCGCCCGTAACGTGCGCCTCTATCCGCTGGCCGTGCGTTTGCTGGCGGCCACCGACGCTCGCTTTAGCTATCTGGCCGAGTGGGAGGTGACGCCTGCCGGAGGCGCTCCGCAGCCGCTCGGCAGCCTGCGCACCTTCGAGGCCCTGAACCTGCCCATCCAAGAGACTACCGACCTGCACCTGCGCATCCGGGAGGCTCTCCGTGAGGACGAGGCGCATGCCCGTGCGTTTGACGAGGCCGTGCCCAGCGTACGCAAGGCGGGGCTGGCCACCTTTCTGATGCACTACAACGACGCCTTCCCCAACGATCGCTTCCGCCCGCCGGTGGTGCTGGTATCGCAGGCCGGGCACTACTGCTGGGACAAGAACATGGACGTCATTGGGCTGGGGGCACAGGCGCTGGAGCATGTGCCAGTGGACGACCGCGTGCGCCTCAACGTCGATGCGCTGGAGGAGGCGGTGCGTGCCCACGCCGCCGAAGAGCGCGCCGTGCTCATGGCCGTGAGCATCTGCGGCACTACCGAAGAGGGCGCCATCGACCCGATGCACCGCATCGAAGCGCTCCGTACCGAACTGACCGCCGACGGCCTCACCCTCTGGCACCACTGCGATGCTGCGCTGGGCGGCTACTTCACCTCCATGCTCCCGCGCGACGCTGACGGGCACGTGCTTCCGTTTGACACCGCCCGCGAAGCGGTGTGGGCGCTGGCGGGCAAAGACAAGCTCATCGACGAGGAGATCTATCGCGCCCTCGCGGCGGTTAATCAGGCCAACTCGGTCACCATCGACCCGCACAAGTTTGGCTACATCCCGTACCCGGCGGGCGCCATCCTCGTGCGCGATTACCACCTGCGCGATGCCATCTCGTACGCGGCGCCCTACCTGGCCACCGACGACCGGGCCGGGTTCAGTGGTTTCCTGGGGCAATGGACGCTCGAAGGGTCGCGCCCCGGGGCGGCGGCCGTCAGCAGCTACCTCTCGCAAGCCGCGCTGCCCCTCACGGCGGACGGCCACGGGCAACTCATGCAGAACTGCATTGCCGCCAACAAGCGCATTGTAGACGTGCTGACGGCGCGCTTTGCCCAGGACGATGGCCTCACCCTCTACCCGTTTGCTGAGCCGGATACCGTCGGCTTCTGCTTCGTCATCGTGCCCGAAGGCGGGGTGCGCTCTATTGACGAGCTGAACACCTTCAACCGACAGATCTGGCAGCGCGTCTCCACGGCCAGCGAGGCCGACAACGTCAACCAGTACGACTTTCTACTATCAAAGACCGCGGTCGACGTCCCGGCCTACGCGCACCTGTTGGACGGGATGGCGCCGGAGGCGGTGCTTCAGGAGGCCGTTGAGGCGCGGGCGTCGCTGCTGCTCCTGCGCATCTTTGTGATGAACCCCTTCTTGAAGGAGTGGAACGAGCAGACCCCGTCGTTTGCGGAGGCGTTCAGCGACCACGTGTACAACGTAGCCGCGGCCGTCTACCCCGAGCACGTGCTGCGCCTGCGCAAGCGCGACCACGACGGCGAGCGGCTGGGCGTGCTGGTGCTGGAAGCGCCGGGGCGGGGCGAAGCCTCCTTGGCCGAGCAGCTGGAAAACAGCCCCCGCTACGCAGCCTTCGTCGACGTGCACGGCGCCACCCTGCCCGACGTAGACGCGGGGCTGCCGGCAGTGCCGCGCGCCATTGACAAGGTGGTCGTGGTCCTGCGCCCCGGGCAGCGGGAGCGTGGCACGTCTACCTTGCGCGCGCTCTCAGCGGCTGCCGTCGATCTGCAGGACACGGTGCTGGTAGCTCGCTCGCAGATGCTTCAGCACCTGGAGGCGGCGGCTCCCGACGCTCTGAGCGGGCTGCAAGTGGTGGAGGCTACCAACCTTGAGGATACGTTGCAGGCGGTGATGCAACGCGTCAGCCGTCGGACCGATGAGGCGCTACAGGTGGCGCCCTGAGCGACGGCGCCGGCAGTCACGGGATTTCTTCCACCCAACTGCGCCTGTGCATACCCCGGCACTTTCGATAGGGGCCTTCGCTGTTCATCCTGGCCCAGGACTGAGCTGATTTGGAAAGAACCTCTTCGGTGTTGTACCTTTTCACCATCAGTCTCGTACAGCACGTGTTGGCGTCCGGTCCTGATACTCTTTCCCGCCCATGAGCCCCCTATACCTTGTCTGCCTCATCGTCGGCGGCTTCTTCGTTGCGCTCTCCATCTTCGGAGGAGATGCCGAGGCCGATCTGGACTTCGACGCCGACGCCGATGTTGATGCCGGCGGGGACTACGATCCGGGCGGTGCGGGCGTGGGCGCCGGCCAAGGCCTCATCGACCTGTTCACCATTCGTGCGCTCTTTCTGTTCATGGCGTTCTTCGGGTTGACGGGTGTGCTGCTCGACTGGGCCGGCACCGGCGAGCCGTTCACGGCTGTGCTTGCGGCGCTGACCGGAGCCGTGGTCGGGCTGGGCGGCAACTACCTGATCCAGCGGATCGGCTACCAGACGGTGTCCAGCAACGTTACCGACCGCGACATTGAAGGCCGCACCGCACGCGTCACGCTCCCATTTGAGGGCGCCCAAAAGGGTAAGATCCGCCTTGAGCTACACGGCAAGGACGTCCACATGATCGCCCGCGGCCTGGGGCGCGACGAAGCTCCCGAGTCCTTTAACGAAGGCGACACCGTAGTGGTGGTACGCGTCGATGGCACCGTGGCCGACGTCGTCAAGCCTGAATAATACGCGCTGTTGATCCTGTTGCACCTGCCCCTTGCTATTCTCCTGTTGACCTTCCACGCTGACCCCAACCCATGGAAATCCTGATCATTTCAACGGTCCTCATCGTCGCTATTCTGACGGTGGTTGGGATCATTCGCGCCAACCTCAAGATCTGCCAGCCCAACGAGGTGCTGGTCTTTAGCGGGCGTCGCCATGGCCTCGAAGACGGCACCGATATTGGCTACCGTGTCATCAAAGGCGGCCGCGGCTTCCGCATTCCTATCCTGGAGACGGTCGACCGGCTGGACCTGACGACCATCCCCATCGACCTGAATATATCGAACGCCTATTCCAAAGGCGGCATCCCGCTGGCCGTGCGTGCCATCGCCAACGTGAAGGTGTCCTCTGAAGGCACGGCCCTGGGCAACGCGGTGGAGCGCCTGATGGGCAAACCACGGCAAGAGATCCGCACCATTGCGCAGGAGACGCTGGAAGGTAACCTGCGTGGCGTGGTGGCGCTGCTGACGCCCGAAGAGGTGAACGAGGACCGCCTCAAGTTCGCCCGCGAGCTGGTATCCGAAGCGGAGTCTGACCTGACGTCGCTGGGCATCCAGTTGGACACATTCAAGATTCAGAGCGTGGAGGATGACCGGGGGTATCTCGACGCGATCGGGCGGCAGCAGACGGCGTATATTATTTCGGCGGCTGAAGTGCGCGAGGCGGAGAAGGAAGAGGAGGCCCGCGTGGCCCAAGCCCGCGCCAACAAGAGCATCGCCGAGGCTGAGAACGAAGTGCGGCTCGTGCAGGCCCGGCTGGATGCCGAATCCGAAGCCGAGGAGGCCAAGGTGTCGGTGGCGGCCAAGCTGTCCGAAGCCCGCGCCGAGCAGGAGCTCGCGGACGAGGAGATCGTGCTGGCCGAGAAGCGGCAGCGTGCGCAGGTGGTGGTGAAAGCCGAAGCCGAGCGCGAAGCCAAAGAGCAGCGCGCCCGAGGCGACGCCGCGCGCATCCTCGAAGATGGCCGCGCCGAGGTAGAGATTCTGAAGCAGAAGCTGGAGCTCTGGAACGCCGCCGGCCCCGATGCCGAGCGCCTCTTCCTGATCCAGATGCTGCCCGACATTCTGAAGGAAGTCATCAAAACGGTGGACAACCTCAAGATCGACCGCCTCACGGTGGTGGACGGCGGCGGCAATGGCAGGGGCCAGGGCGGCATCCCAGCCGTGTTCAACCAGGTGGCCGGCGCGACGCCCGCTTTGCTGGAGAGCCTCAAGTCAAGCACCGGCATCGACATTGCGTCTATGCTGAACCGCGCGGCCGAAGGCACCGGCGAGGATACCCAGCAGCGGGCGTCTAACGCCCCTTCGTCAGATAACCGGTCCACCCCCGGCAGCCCCAATCCCACCGAAGACACCGATGCGTAGCGAGGTCGGCGCTGTTGAGGCGGCTGTAATCAGGCCTGCTCTCGTTCCCATGCGCTGCGTGGGAACGCCCACGGGTACGCTCTGCGTGCCATCAGCCGGCTGTGCCATAGGATAGCGCCCCTTTCTTCCTTACAGATCTGAGCTCACGAGGTATCCATGCTGTCGATGGCGCTTACCCAACCATAGGACGGAGGACCGTCCGGTTTGGGCGTGCCGACGCTGGAGCATCGGCACGAGGGAAGAGCGTTGGTTGGGTGGCAAGGAAGAGCGGCCTCCGATCGTCGCAGTCGCGTGCGAGGCCACGGGCGCGCCGGTCGTGCAGGTACGGCAGCTGGCAAAAGAGGAGTGACTGGTTGGGCTACTCCACCGGTGAGGGCTGTTGGGAGGGCGTGCAAGAAACCCCAGAAGAGGTAAGTGGCGAATCAGGGACGTCTGTTTAAACGAATATCCATTGTACCCGGTGGATGGCTGCCTATAACACATGCGTTACAATTGAGGCTTGCAGGTAATGCGGGGAGGGGGTATTGTGTGGTAGTAGCATCGAAGGGGGGTAAATCGGGGAGGCTGTAGTGTGCCCCGTGGGTTATGGACCGATCATAAATAAGCAGAATGTCAATCTATTTTTGAGGAGGGTATCATGCGAGTACCAGCGATAGTTTTAGGTTTTGTTCTCGTGATTGCCGCCGCCTGTAGCAATCCCGTAGATAACGATCCTTTGGCATCGCTCGGAGAGGAGGTGCGATCCATCGACATAGACCACGTTGTAGCCACGGACTGGGAGGCCGATTCGATCGAGTCCAACGGCGAGGTATTATTCACCTTTGACGATGACAGTTCGTATACTCTTTTGCCCGAGGATGGGCGGGCTGGTGGAAGCGCGAACGTAAACTCATGGTGGGCTTCTTTTCGCGTCGACAACGAGTCCTTTATCTTCAGCGACCTTGCCGCGACATTACGGGGGGTCCCTGACCTCGATCGGTGGGGAACGTACATAGATGTTCTTAAAACCGCAGATGTGTCAGGTATGGAGGATGAGCGACTCGTGATACAGAGTACGGAGAAGGATAAAGCCATATTTTTCCTCCCGTCAGAATGACTGTTGGCCTCGTTCCCATGCGCTGCGTGGGAACGCTCACGGGTACGCTCTGCGTGCCATCAGCCGGCTGTGCCATAGGATAGCGCCCCTTTCGTCCTCACAGGTCTGAGCTCACGAGGTATCCATGCTGTCGATGGCGCTTACCCAACCATAGGACGGAGGACCGTCCGGTTTGGGCGTGCCGACGCTGGAGCATCGGCACGAGGGAAGAGCGTTGGTTG
>LFFM01000536.1_pt1 | contig 26794 bp, 26 predicted proteins | sample 643131 | NCBI WGS metagenome assembly LFFM01 (sample SAMN03777445, study PRJNA286221) | soda lake metagenome | biome: soda lake; feature: Kulunda steppe; material: water; isolation source: sample Tc-Br brine of Tanatar trona crystallizer | place: Russia: Kulunda steppe | collected 2011-07
TCATCAATCTCGTCCGCATCGAACCCCACCTCGGCGCTCGGATCGACCGTAACCAGAACGGGTTCCTCGCCGACGAGGTCGCCGTCGGTTTCGTCCACGGTGACCGTCGCGACCGGCGCCGAATCGTACTCGCCGGCGCGGCCGGCGGCGGCGTCGGTGGCAGTGAGATCCACGTCGACGGCGATCGTCTCCCCGCCGAGCGTCCCGTCGCCGTCCAGATCCGTGAGTTCGATTTCGACGGCGTCGACGGTTGCTGTGACCGCAATCCCGATGTCGTCTCCGGTCGCGTCGCGGGCGTCGGCGAACTCGAACCCGGGATGGTCGTCGTCCAGTTCGATCCGGATCGTGTCGCCCTCCGCGGCGGGTTCGTCGTGGGTAATCCTCAGCGTCTCCTCACGGGCGGTCACCGACCCGTCGATGAGGAGATCGCTGCCGTCGAACTCGAACTCCGCGGGGGCGGTGTCGGCCGCCGCGGGCGGGCCGAATGCGGCGAAAACCATCACCGCGGCGGCGGTCGTTACCAGTGCGATAGCGACACGAATCGATCGATCACCCCACGTCATTGGCGGCAGTAAACGGAGTCCCGTATAATATTTTTGGACAGTATGTGCTGCTGAAAGATACTGTTGGTAAGTTCGGCTTCGGACGATCGACCCGGCGAGGAGTATTCTACGGCCGCGATCCCGGGGTTATCGGTCGGCCGCCGCCTCCACGAGCGCCTCGAAATCGGTGTCGTCGTCGTGGTAGGCGTCGCGGTGTTCGACGGCGGCAAGCCCCATCGCGGTGATCTCGTAGAGCCCGCTGTTCGGGGACGGACCGATCCGTTCGAGCAGTCCGTGATCGGCGAGGAGAGGCAATCGTGTGTTGATGTACGCCCGGTCGCGATCGATCTCGATGGCGAGGTTCGCCGCGGTGTTTCGCTTGCCGTCGGAGAGCGCTTCCAGAATGTCGAAATCAGTCGGGGAGGCCAATTTCATGATCGGGTGTACTCAGTTGGTGCGTCCCGGTTTTTATACTATCGGCTGTCGTCCGGATCGGTGTTAGACGATGTCCGTTTCCCTTCGATGCTCGTTTTTGCCAATTCCAGCTGTTCGACGATCCGTTCGTGTCGCTTGATCGATCGCTCGAGCAGCTCACGGGTCCGGTCATCGTTGCCGGCCGTGTCGGGATAGACCGCGGCGAGGAGGTACTCCTCCGTCGCCGCCATCGACGCGGCGTTGGCCTGCTGGATGGATTTTAGTACGGTCCAATCGACGACAGCATCGGCGCGTCCGTCATCGGGCATCATCGTTTCGACGCTTCGGCGGTGAGTGCGACCGATATTATACCCGTTGTTTGTCCCACTCGGTGTGTTTGTATTTACTTTTATTACGGTGGAATTACCGGGTGGGCGGGGCGTCCTCCGTTCTCGTCGCGCCCGCGCCCGACACGGGCGTTCCCTCCCGATCGAGGCGGAACGCCGGCGTGAAAAACGGCTCCTCGACTCCCTCGACATCGATCACGTCGAGTGCGGCCACCGTCGCATCGACGCCGAGCAGTCCGGCGAGACTCGGCTCCGTTCGCCCGCCGTCGCCGCTTACGAGTTCTTTTATGTACAGTCCCCCCTCGCCGTGGACCTCGACCGCCGCGGTGTACTCGTCCGTCAGCGACCCGTCGATATCGAGGACGGTCCGCTCCCTGATGAGGTCCGCCCGGCGGTGGTCGACGCGGTGGGGCGTCCGCTGTTCGACGGTCGCTCCATCGAGGGCGTCGATCGCCGCCTCGAAGTCGGCGTCCTCGACAGCCTCGACGAAGTCGACGGTCGCCCGGTACGTCTTCGAGGCGTCGTGTCCCTTGACCCGCTCTATCATCCCGTGGGTCGCGAAGGCAAGCGATTCGACCTCTACTTTGCCGTTGGTTCCCTCTTCGACGGCCGCTCGCAGTTCCTCGAGATCCGCGTCGCGGCGGCGGGGCTGTTTGATTTCGAGGACGAACGGCCGCCCCGACCCGAGCATCAGGGCGTCGACGTCTTCCCGTCCGGCGCCGTGGAACACCGCCTCCGTCCCCCGGAAGGCGCTCAAAAACGGCGGCGCGACGAGTTCCTCGACGCTCTCGTCGAACTTCTTCCACTCCGTTTGGGGGATTCCGCGTTCGAGCTTCCGGTAACGACCGTATATCGAGACGGAGTTTCGCTGGACGTCGATCGTCTCGGCGTCCGTATCGACGAGAAACTGGACGTCCGGGCGCTCGAAGTCGACCTCGGCCCCGAGGCGGCGGCCGATCCGCCGGCCGACCTCGCGGTTGAGTTCGGTCCCGAGCCCCTCGCCGACCTCCGGGTCCAGCCCCGCATCGATCCGGAGCAGTCGGTCGTTCTCCTCGACGAGCGGCGGGATCCGGCTGCCGACCTGATACGTGTATAGCTCCGTCTCCCCGAGCGCGTCGACGGCGGCCGCGGCGAGTTCGTCGAACCGACCGCAGAGCCCCTCACAAACCCAACAGGGCTCCTCGGGCTCCCCGTAGGGAGCGTCCTCGGAGAGCGCGAGCGTCGTCCGGAGGGCCCGCCCCCGTTCGGCGTTCGTCAACCCGAAGCTCCGATCGGCGAAGGGACGGCCGAGACAGGAGTTACACAGCGGCCCGGTCGCCACGAGGTCGCGGGCGGTCTCGATGAGATTCATTGCGTACGCTCGCCGCTGCGCGGCCTTCGGTGTTGCGTTCTCCACCAGCGTCCGTGTCCGCGGCTTGCAGTCGTCGGGAACGAACGGCTACGTTTCGGGCGGTTCACGCAACGCGTCCAGTTCCGATCGCCGCTCGTCGATCGCGCGGCGGTAGGCCTCCTTGTCCTCGAAGTTCGCGGCCTCGAGGCGCGCCTCGAGGACGACGAGTTCGATCTGGAGCGTCCGGGCCCGCTCTCTGTGTTCGGGCGGCACGTCCTCGGGTGGGGTTTTCGGATACTCGCTCGACACGTCCGCTCGAACGCGCTCGCCCCACCTTGCTGTGGCGGATGCCCCCACCGACTGCCGATACTTTCATCCGCCACCGGGCGGTTGCACGAGTATGGCGATCACTACAGGAATCGTCCTCGCTGCGGGGGAGGGGACACGACTCCGGCCGCTGACGGCAAACCGACCGAAGACGATGCTTCCGGCCGCGGACAGACCGGTACTCGAACACGTCCTCGACGTCCTCGTCGAGTGTGGTCTCGAGACGATCCACCTCGTCGTCGGCTACCGCCAAGAGCGCGTTCAGGAACACTTCGGTCACAGGTACCGCGATGTTCCGATCTCATATGTCAAGCAAGAAAAACAACTGGGGAGCGCCCACGCCTTGGGGCAGGCGGCCGACTCGACCGAGGAGCCCGTTCTCGTCCTCAACGGCGACCGCGTCATCGACGAGCGGATCGTCGAGGATGTCCTCGACGGCTTCGACGGCGGGCCGGCGCTCGCGGTGTTGGAGCATCCGACCCCCTCGGAGTACGGCGCGGTTCGCGTTGACGGGCCCGAACTGGCCGAACTCGTCGAAAAACCCGACACCGAGGAGTTCCGATTGATAAACGCCGGGGTGTACGCGTTCGGCGAATCCGTCTTCGACGCCATCGAGCGGACTCCGCGCAAGGACGGGGAGTTACAGCTTCCCGACGTGATCGCCACGCTGATGGACGAGGGCCCGGTTCAGGCGGTGCAGACGGGCGGGCTGTGGGTCGATGCGACGTACCCGTGGGATCTACTCTTCCTCACCAGGGAGTTGCTCTCCCACGGCCGGATAGCACAGCCGGCAACCGAACCGGGCGTCTGGGTGGCCGACAGCGCACGGATCCATCCGGACGCGACGCTGCAGTCGCCGGTCGTCGTCGGACCCGACGCGGAGGTCGCGGCCGGGGCGGTGCTCGGACCGAACGTGGCCGCCGGGCGAAACGCCACGATCGGTGCGAACGCCACGCTCCGGAACGCCCTTCTCGACAGCGACTGCCGGGTTGAGGCCGGGGCGACGCTGCTTGACTGTGTCGCCGGCGAGACCGCGAAGATCGGTGCCGGGACGACCGTCCCGGGCGGCCCCGGTGACGTTCGTGTCGGTGACACCGTCTTCGAGGATCAGGGGCTCGGAGCCGTCATCGCCGACCGGGTCTCGGTCGGCGGCGGCGTCAGCTTCGCGCCGGGGACGCTCGTCGGAGCCGGCGTCGACATCGCCACCGGCGTCTACGCGAGCGGGACGATCGCGGACGACACGGAGGTCGTCAGATAATGTGTGGGATCATCGGCTGCGTCGGCCGTGGCGACGGAACCCTCGACACGCTCGTCCACGGGCTCTCGAAGCTCGAGTACCGGGGGTACGACTCGGCCGGGATCGCGCTGGCCGGCAACGGCTCGCTCCGGGTACTCAAGCGGGCCGGCGAACTCGACAACCTCCGGGCGGCGATCGATGACGACAGCCTCTCGGGATCGGTCGGGATCGGCCACACCCGATGGAGTACCCACGGCCCGCCCACGGACGGCAACGCCCACCCGCACTCGGACTGTACCGGGGACGTCGCGGTCGTTCACAACGGCATCATCGAGAACTACCAGTCGCTGCGCGACGAGTTGGAGGCCGACGGCCACGCCTTCGCGAGCGAGACGGACACGGAAGTCATCCCCCACCTCGCCGAGGCCGAACTCGACGCCGGAGCGGACCCCGAGGCGGCGTTCAGAGCCGCGATCGATCGGCTCGAGGGGAGCTTCGCCGTCGCCTGCCTGATCGAAGAGAACGACTCCGTCTTCGTCGCCCGAAACGACTCCCCGCTCGTCCTTGGGTTGGCCGACGATGCGACGTTTCTCGCGAGCGACGTGCCCGCGTTCCGTGAGTTCACCGACCGCGTCGTCTACCTCGACGACGGTGAGTTCGCCGAACTGTGGTCCGGCGGGTGGCGCGTCACCGGTGCCGACGGCCGACCGGTCGAAAAGTCGGTCGAGACGGTGTCGTGGTCCTCCGAGGACACCGGCAAGAGCGGCTACGACCACTTCATGCTCAAGGAGATCCACGAACAGCCGCGCGCGCTCCGGCAGTGTCTCAGCGGGCGCGTCAACGAACTCGAAGGGGACGTGACCGTCGAGGAACTCGGCGACCTCGAACTCGATCGCGCCCACCTCGTCGCCGCGGGAACGAGCTATCACGCCGCGGTGTACGGCGCACAGCTTCTCTGTACGGCCGGCATCCCCGCTGGAGCCCACTACGCCCACGAGTACGCCGTCTCGCCGCCGCCCATCGAGGACGCGACGGTGATCGGCGTCTCCCAGAGCGGCGAGACCGCGGACACCCTCGCTGCGACCCGTGAGGCCCGCCGACGCGGGGCTGAAACGCTCGCGCTCACCAACACCGTCGGATCGACGATGGCGAGGGAGTGCGATCGGACGTTCTACATCCGATCCGGCCCGGAGATCGGGGTCGCCGCGACGAAAACGTTCGCCGGCCAACAGACGGCGCTCAACCTGCTCGCCGAGGCGACGAGCCCGGGGTCGGCCGATCGGGCGGTCGTCTCAGCGCTGCGGGACCTCCCCGGCGACGTACAGGCTGTCCTCGACGAGTCGGCAGCGGAATCCGTCGCCGACGCGTATCTGGATTCGGATGCGTACTTTTTCATCGGCCGGGGGCTGAACTTCCCCGTCTCGCTCGAAGGGGCGTTGAAAATGAAGGAGATCAGCTACGAACACGCCGAGGGGTTCGCCGCCGGCGAACTCAAACACGGCCCGCTCGCGCTCGTGACGTCCCAAACCCCCGTCTTCGCGACAGTCGTCGGCGAGGGCGAGTTCGCGAGAAAGACGGTCGGCAACATCAAGGAGGTCGAAGCCCGCGACGCCCCGGTCGTCGCCGTCACGGACGGCCGATCCGATGCGGGCCGGTACGCGGACCACGTCCTCGAGATTCCCGAGACGCACCCGCGGACGGCGGCGATTCTGGCGAACGTTCAACTCCAGCTCGTCTCGTATTACACGGCCGCAAAACTCGGACGCTCGATCGACAAACCGCGGAACTTGGCGAAAAGCGTCACCGTCGAGTGACGCGGGACAGCGCGCCTGTCACGGAGGTCGCCAACCGCACGGGAGTGGCGTCGATCGACCCGTTGCTGGGAATACGTTCGTCAAGAGTACGCAAGGGGGCCGTACTGACCGAAATTCCCAAGAGTTTTTTTTAGAGTATCCGATTGACCGATAGTCACATGAACCGCTCCGACGGGACCGAGACCGACAGTGGACACCGGAACCTCTCGCGCCGCGGATTCCTCGCGGCGGGTGGCGCGGCGGCCGCGACCGCGGTCGCCGGCTGCGGCCAGGGTGAGGAGATCGACGAGGGTGGAAACGGCGACGCCGCCGACGCTCCGGATGACCTCGACGAAGACGGCACGTACCTCCGGATGGCCGTCGACTCGATCAGCTCGATGGACCCGGTGATCATCCAACTGGACAGCGTCGGCGAGTACAACATCTACGAGCGGTTGACCGAGCACGCGAACGGCCGCCTCCCGGTCGAGGGGAACCTCGCCGAGGACTGGCGGACCGAGGAGGACGGTCGGATCTACGAGTTCGACCTCAAGGAAGGCGTCGAGTTCCACGACGGCCGCGAGATGACGGCCGATGACTTCGTCTACTCGTGGCGTCGGATGGCCGAGTCGCCCGACACCAGAAACGCAGACGACCTCCTCGACACCTTCGAGATCGCCCACGAGCGCGACGACGAAGGGCAGTTGGTCCCCGACTCGCTGGGGGTCGAGGCCGTCGACGACTACACGCTGCGCGTCGAACTCGCACAGCCGTTCTACCTGACGCTGGATCAACTCGCCAACATCTCCTTTGCCGTCACGCCTGAAGGTGTCGTCGGCGACATCGAGGGGTATGACGGCGAGATGTCCCAACAGGAGTTCGGCACGGAGACCCCGATCGGAACGGGGCCGTTCCAGTTCGAGGAGTGGGAGCAGGGGAGCCACCTCTCGATCGAACGCTTCGAGGACTACCACGGCGAAACCGCGGCGATCGACGGCGTTCACTGGTCGGTGATGGACGACTCGAACGCGCGGTTCAACCGCGCGATGAACCGTAACCTCGACGTGTTCACGATGGAACCGGCCCAGTTCGATCCCGACCGCCTCGAAATCGAGGGCACGGACGATTCGGGGCGGGAGTTCGGGACGTACGGACCACTCGAAAACGGCGATACAGTCCAGTATCAGTCCTCCGAGGTGTTGGTCTCACACTACATCGTGTTCAACACGCAGAACACGGACAGCCTCGCCGCCCGGCGGGCGATCGCCAACGTCATCGACCAACACCGCCTCGCCGAAAACGAGTTCAACGACATGTACGATCCCTCGTATCATATCGTCCCACCGTCGACGTTCCCGGGTGGTCCCGAGAACTACTGGGACCGCGCCGAGTCGCAGTACCCCTACGGTTACGCCGAAGAGCGGATCGACGAGGCCCGGCAGGTGATGGAAGCGGCCGGCTACGACGAGGACGATATGTACGAGATGACGCTGACGATCATGCCCGGCAGCATCTGGCAGGACTTCGGCGAGTTGCTCGCCTCACAGGTTCGGGCGGCCCACATCGACATGTCGATCGAGGAAGCGCCGTTCGCGACGATCATCGACCGCGCGATCGAGGGGACGATGGACGCCTTCACGCTGTGGGACCGGATGGACTACCCGGGGGCGGACATCTTCCATCGGTTCCTGCACCCGACGCCCGACGCCCCCCAGTTCACGCGGATCGCCGCCGGCGTTGACGAGGAGTACGCGGACGACGCCGAGGCCGCCTGGGAGCAGTACCTCGACAACCGTGGGCCGAGCGAGGCCGAAACGGACGCCCGAAACGACGCCTTCGAACGCATCGAGACGGCGAACTGGAACATGGTCGCACAGCTTCCGCTGTTACACGAGCGGGTCCACCGCTTCATCTACGACTGGGTCGACATCGAGATGCACGGCAGCATGGAGTATCAAAAGTACAACGCGGTCACGATCGACGACCGCGAGTAACCGCGCCACGGTCGATCCGACACCACCACGAATGCACCGTTCGAGCGGGACGGCGATCCGGACCACGCCCTACAGCGGCGCGACCGTGACGACGGCAGCCTCCGGCGGTCGCCACCGTGAGGGACGCCGATGAGCCGGCTCGGCTACCTCGCCCGCCGGATCCTGCTCGCGATTCCGGTCGTGATCTTCGGGACATCGCTCACCTTCCTCATCATCCGGCTCGGGCCGGTCGACCCCGCGGCGGCGATCGTCGGCTCGCCGGACACGCCCTCCGCCCAGGAGCAGTACGACCAGGTTCGCGAGCAACTCGGGCTCACACAACCGCTCTGGGAGCAGTACGTCGAGTTCATGACTGATCTGTTGTTTTTCAACCTCGGGCAGTCGTGGGTGCTCAGCCCCGGATCGAACACGTACGACCTCATGTTGACGTATGCGCCGCGGACGCTGTGGCTCGGCCTCTGGTCGATTCTCATCGCGATCTTCGTCGGAATCCCGCTGGGGTTTTACGCCGGGCTCAATCCGAACACCCGGATGGATTATTTCGTCTCGTTCGGCGGCATCGTCTGGCGGGCGATGCCGAACTTCTGGCTGGCAATCATCCTGCTCGCGCTCTTTGCGCAGTCCCAACAGTACTTTTTCGGCTTCGACTGGAGCGGCTTCGTGGTCGAAAGCGACGTAACCGGCACGTACCAGTTCAGCGACATCACGACCCGGGAGGGGTTTATTCGCGAATTTAAGAAGGTGTTGCCCGCGGCGCTGGTTCTCGGCTCGGCGTCGATGGGCAACGAGATGCGGATCGGCCGGACGGCCGTCTTAGAGACGATCAACTCCAACTACGTCGAGACGGCGAAAGCCAAGGGGCTGGCCACCCGAACCATCGTCTGGAAGCACGTCTTCCGAAACGCGTTGATACCGCTGGTGCCCGTCATTACGAGCGAGGCGTTCCTGCTCATCGGCGGTGCCGTCCTCGTCGAGGTCGTCTTCGGTATCAACGGACTCGGGTATCTGTTCTTCCAGGCCGTCGTCAACGGCGACCTTCCGCTCGTCGCCTCGCTCATGTACGTGTTCATCCTCGTGCTCGTCGCCGTGAACATCGCACAGGACATCCTCTATACGATCATCGATCCCCGCGTCGGGCTCGAGGAGGGCGGCGCATGAGCGGCTCCCCGTTCGAATCGGCGGGTGGGACAGAGCCCTCCTTCGAGGATCTGACGCTGCGCGAACGTGTTAAAACAAACCCGCGGCCCGCGGCGATCTGGGTCGCGGGGATCCTCGCCCTCGTCGGGGTTCAGTTCGGCGCGATCGCGGATTTGCTGGTCAACGGGATCCCGTGGGCCGCGGTGTTGTCGCCGCTTCCGGCCGTTCCCGGAACCGGTCTTCTCGGGGCCGCCGGCGGTCGACTCGCGTCCCTGCCGACGCTTCTGTCGCCCGAACTGATCCCGAATCAGGGGTATCACGTCCCGGGCGAGGGCTGGCAGGGGACCTTCTTCGGGCTGTCGCCCGCCGCCGCGTGGGCGCTCAGGGTCGCGCTCGTCTACGTCTACGCGTTCGTCTTCATCGCGTGGCTGTGGTACGCGTACGTCCTCTTCCGCCGGCACTACCGGTACGCGGAGTGGACGCCCCGCGACGACGTGATCGACAGGCTCCGGGGTCACCGCTGGGGCCAGTTCGGGATCGTGATCGTCGTCGCCTTTCTCGTGATGGCGATCTTCGCACCGGCGTTGGCGACGGCTCCCGTCGAACAGAACGTTGAGGACCCCTACTCACACACGATCGAGTATTTCGACGAGGAACGGGGCGAAGTCGCCGAGGTGACGGCCGGTGAGGCGAACCGGCAGTCCCAATCGCGGGGCCGCGAGGACGAGAACGTCGGCCCGATGAGCTACGACGGCTTCGATCGGTTCCACCCCCTCGGGACGATGCCGTCCGGGCAGGACCTCTTTACCTTCATGGTGTTCGGCGCGCGCGTCTCACTTCTCATCGGGCTTCTCAGCCTCTCGATAAGCGGCGTTGCGGCGGCCGCCTTCGGGCTCTTCGGAGCGTACTACAAGGGGAAACTGGACCTCTCCTTCGTCGTGTTGAGCGACTCCGTCCAGGCGATGCCGCGGCTGCTGTTGTTGGTTTTGCTCTCGGTCGTTCTCGCGGACACGTGGCTCGGCGGACTGTACAGCGGCGCGATCGTACTGGCGTTGATTTTCGGCGCGACGGGGTGGCCGGCGCTGTGGCGGGCGATACGCGGCCCCGCGTTACAGGTTGCCGGAAAGGAGTGGATCGATGCCGCCAGAAGCTACGGCCAGACACCGACGACGACGATGCGAAGACACATGCTGCCGTACGTTCTCGGCTATCTGTTGATTTACGCCTCGATGACGCTCGGCGGCATCATCGTCGGCGTCGCCGGGCTCTCGTTTCTCGGCCTCGGCGTCGACTCACCGACCCCCGAGTGGGGGCGGGCGATCAACGCCGGACAGGACTACGTCACGAGCGCGTCGTGGCACATCTCCTTGCTCCCCGGGCTGTTCATCGTCCTCGTCGTAACCGCGTTCAACGCCCTGGGCGATGGGATCCGGGACGCGATCGACCCACAGAGCGACGCCGGGGACTCCGAGGAGGCCGCCGCAGGGGGGACGGGCGCGTGACCGCCGCGGAGACGCTTTTATCGGTCGAGGATCTCCGGACGGTGTTTTACACCGACAAGGAGGAGATCCACGCCGTCGACGGGATCAGCTTCGAGGTCCGCCCCGGGGAGACGCTCGGCCTCGTCGGCGAATCCGGGTCCGGAAAGAGCGTCACGGCGCGGTCGATCATGGGGCTCGTCGACTCCCCCGGCCGGATCGTCGGAGGAAGCGTTCGGTATCGCGGTGAGAACCTCCTCGATAAACCGGAATCGGCGCTTCGGTCCTACCGCGGCGGCGATATCGCGATGATCTTCCAGGACCCGATGACGAGTCTCAACCCGGTTTATACCGTCGGCAACCAGATCGAGGAGGCGCTGAAACTGCATCGGGATCTCTCGGGTGCGGCGGCAACGGACGAAGCCGCCTCGCTCCTCGAGTCCGTCAACATCCCCGACGCCCGGCGACGGCTCGGGGAGTATCCCCACGAGTTCTCCGGCGGGATGCGACAGCGGGCGCTGATCGCGATGGCGTTGGCCTGCGATCCGGACCTTTTGATCTGTGACGAACCGACGACCGCCCTCGACGTGACGACGCAGGCGCAGATCCTCGAGTTGCTCTCCGAGATTCAGGCCGAGCGGGGCCTCGCGATGCTGTTTATCACCCACGACATGGGGGTCATCGCGGAGATCGCGGACCGTGTCGCCGTCATGTACGCCGGCGAGATCGTCGAACGTGCGGGCGTCGAGGCGCTGTTTGCGGATCCGAGACACCCCTACACCCGCGGGTTGCTCGAGAGCATCCCCGGACGGGGCGACCGCGCCGACCGGCTCTACACGATCGACGGCGACGTGCCGACCGCGACCGGCCCGGCCACGTCGTGTCGGTTTGCTCCGCGGTGTCCGGAGGCGACCGAGGCCTGCCGGGAGACACCCCCCGCGACCGTCGAGGTCGGGGGCGCTGACGGCCCGGAGGGCCACGTCGCCGCCTGTCTGCTGTACCCCGACGACAGGGCCGAAGCCGGCCGGATCGCGTACCACGAATCGACGCGGGTCGGCGACAGGGAGGGGAACGAATGAGCCGACAGCCCGGCGATCAAACGGAGCCGATCGGCGGCCGGGACGACGGCGATCCGCTCGTTTCGGTCCGAAACCTGAAGACGTACTACGACACGGGCGGGATCCGGTCGTCGGATCCGGTCAAGGCCGTCGACGGCGTCAGCTTCGACATCGAACGCGGCGAGACGCTCGGCCTCGTCGGCGAGTCCGGCTGTGGGAAGACGACGCTCGGGCGGACGCTCGTCCGTCTCGAACGGCCGACGGACGGCACGGTGCGGTTCGATGGGACGGACGTTACGACGCTTTCGGGCGACGACCTCAAGGCGTGGCGGCGGAACGCACAGGTCGTCTTCCAGGACCCCGACTCGAGCATGAACGACCGGCTCACGGTCGGCAAGATCGTTCGGGAACCGCTCGAATCCTACGGGTGGAAGACGCCCGCCGACCGCCGCGACCGCGTCCGGAAACTCCTTGAACTCGTCGGCCTGCGCCCGGAACACTACTACCGGTATCCACACCAGTTCTCCGGCGGTCAGCGCCAGCGGATCGGGATCGCTCGGGCGCTCGCGTTGAACCCCGAGTTCGTCGTGTTGGACGAACCGACGAGCGCTCTCGACGTCTCGGTGCAGGCGAAGATACTCAACCTCCTCGAGGAACTGCAGGACGAACTCGGGTTGACGTACCTGCTCATCGCCCACGACCTCTCCGTCGTCCGTCACGCCTGCGATCGGATCGCGGTGATGTATCTCGGGACCATCATGGAACTCGGCGACACCGAGCGGCTGTTCGCCGATCCCGCAAACCCCTACACCCGGACGCTTCTCTCCGCGATCCCGGCCCCGGACCCGACGGTCGAAACGGATCGAATCCCGTTGCGGGGGTCGCCGCCGAGCCCCCGGGATCCGCCGGCGGGGTGTCCGTTCTCGACGCGGTGTCCGATGAAAGTCCGTCCCGAGGAGTGGCGCGACCTGCCGGACGACGTGTGGGAGGGGATCGAGATCCTCCGGGAGGTGCTCCGGGAGCGCTCCCGAGACGCAGAGCGCTTCCCCGTCCGCCTCCGACGTGCGATCGGTCTTGACGACCCTACGGCGGGGTTCGAGGAGCTTCGTCGGTCCACGTTCGAGGGCGTGTCCGTTCCGGACGCTGTCGCCACGGAACTCGACGAGACGGAGGCTCGACTGGCCGAAGGGGGCGAACCAGCCGCACGCGAACACCTCCGCGAGCGCTTCGGAAGCGACTGCGACGCCGCGGTCCCCGATTCGTACGTCGTCGATTCGGACGGACGAACCAGCCGGTGTCACAGACACCGCGAGGGCATCGCCGAGCCGTCGGCACTCGACCCCACCCGCGACGGCCGATAGCGATGCGGACGGCCTCGGCGATCCGCGAGTTGATCGCCGCCTCGGTAGTGCTCTCGACTGTTACGGTCGCGCTCACGTCGGCGATCGCGCTGGGGATCGGATACGGACCTGTCGCGACAAAACGGGCGCTGTTCGTCGTCGGGTTCGTGCTCGTCGGACTCGGAATCCTCCAACTCAGAGCCGATGTCCGGCGCGGTGAGACATCCGAGGCCGAGTATCGTCGCCCGCACGGGGCGTCCGGTCTCGGGCGCGTCTCCGGGGCGGCCCTGCCGGCGGCGTGGACCGTTCCGCCCGAGGGACGGTTCTCGGACGCCGCGTTCCTCGTCGTGGTCGGGGTGTGTGTCCTCCTCGTCTCGTATCTGATGGAGGCAGTGTTCGGCGTCGGTGTTTGAACGGCGCCCAGCCGAAACCAAGGCTGTTTTGCGGCCCGACGGCGAAACGAGCCTATGAGGGAGGAGACGCCGTGGGCGGCGACGCTCGCGGACATGCGGGCGATGGCCGACGAACTCGCGACAGAGGGATGGGAGACGCTGTCGGTCGTCGCGGGCGACACCGCCGCCGTCGCCCCGGAAGACGGCGGCGACGAGCGCTTCGGGATCGTCCACGTCATCGAGGGCGACGACGCGGACCGACTCCGAGCGCTCGTCGCCGAGGGGACGTTCGACGCCTCGGAGGCGTACGTCGCCGTCTCGGGGGGGACGGAGTACGTGGTGACCGTCTGTCGGGACACCGGGGGGCGGGTCGCGGTGCTTTTCGCCGGCGCGTTCGAGTACGGGGTTGCATCGGATTGCTTCGCCGCCGCGCGATCGGCCGGCGCCGTCTACACCCACGCACAGCGCCTCGACGGCACGCCGGTGGCGACGTTTGAGCACGAGGATCCGGGCCTTTTCGATCCCTCAGGCACGGGCTGACCGGCCGGCGGGCAGAATCCCCACACACAAGCGCGTCGACGTAGAAATCCGTTCATGGCGACGCTTCGACTGCTCGGAACCGCCGCGTACCCCCGCGTCGGCGAGACGGTTCATCTCCTCGTCGAGTCCGGCGACGACCGGCTGCTCGTCGACGCCGGAACCGCGACCCCCGCGACGCTCGAGGAACTCGGTCGATCGCCGGGCGAGATCACCGATCTGTTCTGTACACACTCTCACGCGGATCACCTACTCGGCGTCCCGAACGTCCTTCTCGGGCGGTTTCTCGCCCGAATCGGTGAACTCGAAACGACGCCGCCGTCGGCCTCGCTCACGATCAGAGCCAACGAAACGACTCTTGGGGATCTACGGGCCCTGACCGCGATCGTGACGCCCGGGATCGGGGAACTACTCGAGGAGGGGGACGAACTCGAAGCGACGAGCGTCGGGGATCGGTTCTCCGTCGGCGAACTCACCGTCGAGGTGTTGGCGGCGACCCACGCCGTCCCGACCCAGGGGCTCGTCTTCGAGGGAGATCGACGCGTCGTTTACACCGCCGACACGACGGCCTCGACCGAACACGCTCCCAGCGTCGGGGCGTGTGACGTCGTCATCCACGAGGCGATGTACGCCGAAAGCGAGGCGGAACTCGCCGCCGAACTGGGGCATGCGACCGCGCGCGAAGCCGGTGCCTTCGCCGCTGCGACCGACGCCTCGGAACTGTGGTTGGTCCACGTCGCCGACCGGTATGAACGCGCCGACCGACTCCGCCGGGAGGCCGAAGCCGAGTTCGACGGCGCGGTCCGGCTTCCCGAACGATTCGCGACGTTGTCGGTGTAGGATTACTCCTCGGGTTGTTCGAACTCGACGTCGACGATCGCCATCCCGTGTGAGGAGAAGATGTCGACAGACTCGGCGAGGTTCCCGCGGATGTGGGCCTTCCAAGTGTCCATCGCCTCGTCGATCCACGCCTCGATGGCCGCCTCGGAGGGTTCCTCGGCGTCGAGCTCCTCGATCGCGAGCGGGCGGGTCGGGCGCTGGTCGATGATCCGTCGCCCCTCGGCGACGAACCGGAAGGGACGCATGTGAATCTCGTCCTCGCCCGTGCTCTCCCTCGAATCCTCCTCGATGTGTCGGAGCGTCGGTCTGACTGTCTCGCCGAACGGCGGACGCAGGCTGAACACCGCCTTCTCCTTCAGCCCGATGTCCTCTTGGCCGTTGTACGCGATCGCGCTCAGCAACTCCTCGGGATCGAGGACGATGCGCTCGATGTTCGAGATCGACGTGGGATCGCCGGTTTCCTCGGGAGCCGACTCGCTGTCGACCCCGGGCGCGTCCGTGGCATCGTCCGTTCCAGCTTCCCTGTTCCTCGATCGTGCGTCGCCACCCGCCTCGTCGTTCGCCTTCGAATCTTCCGTCGTCATGGCGATACCTAGCGCCGACGGACGGATAAACCGGCCGCAATCGGGGGCCTTCGCCCCCGCGACGAAAGGTTGGACTTATCCGGGCTCCCGAAGTTATCGTACCCATGAGCGACATCGTCGTCACGCTGCCCGACGGCTCCGAACTCACGGTCGAGTCGGGGTCGACGGTCGAGGACGTGGCCTACGAGATCGGACCGGGGCTCGGGTCGGACACCGTTGCGGGCGTCGTCGACGGGCAACTGACCGATAAGGCCGACCCCTTAGAGGAGGACTGCGAACTCGTCATCGTCACCGATCAATCCGACGAGTACCTGCGGGTGCTTCGGCACTCGGCGGCCCACGTCTTCGCACAGGCGCTCCAGCGACTCCACCCCGAGGCGAAACTCGCGATCGGCCCGCCGACCGACGACGGGTTCTACTACGACGTGGCGGGCGTCGACCTCGACGAGGACAGCCTCTCGGACATCGAAACCGAGATGGAGGCGATCATCGAAGCCGACTACGACATCGAGCGCGTCGAGCGCTCCCGCGAGGAGGCCCTCGAGATCTACGCCGACAACGAGTACAAACGCGAGATCCTCGAAACCGAGGCGGCGGGCGAGGAGACGGTCTCGTTTTACGTCCAGGACGGCTGGCAGGACCTCTGTCAGGGCCCACACGTCGACTCGACGGGTGAGATCGGGGCGGTGACGCTTCGCAACATCGCGGCGGCGTACTGGCGTGGCGACGAGGACAACGACACCCTCACTCGGGTGTACGGGACGGCCTTCGAGAGCGAGCGCGACCTGGAGGCGTTTCTCGAACGACAGGAGGAGGCGAAAAAGCGTGACCACAGAAAGCTCGGCCAGGAGCTCGATCTGTTCTCGATCCCGGACGTGACCGGCCCCGGCCTCCCGCTGTATCACCCCAACGGGAAGGCGATTCTCCGGGAACTCGAGGCGTTCGTCGACGGGCTGAACGACGACCAGGGCTACGAGTTCGTCGAGACGCCGCATCTGTTCCGGACGGAGCTGTGGAAGCAGTCGGGCCACTACGACAACTACGTCGACGACATGTTCCTCCTGGACGTCAACGACGAGGAGTACGGCCTCAAGCCGATGAACTGCCCCGGCCACGCGACGATCTTCAACCAAGGCAACTGGTCGTACCGCGATCTGCCGGTCCGCTACGCCGAAAACGGGAAGGTCTACCGCAAGGAACAGCGCGGCGAACTCTCGGGGCTCTCCCGGGTGTGGGCCTTCACGATCGACGACGGCCACCTGTTCGTGAAACCCGACTCGATCGAGCGGGAAGTGACCACGATCATGGAGCAGATCAACGAGGTGCTCGAGACGTTCGATCTGGACTACGAGGTCGCGCTGGCGACCCGCCCCGAGAAGTCGGTCGGCTCCGACGAGATCTGGGAGGCTGCCGAATCCCAACTGCGGGACGTGCTCGAAGCGAGCGGGATGGCGTACGACATCGAACCGGGCGACGGCGCATTCTACGGCCCGAAGATCGACTTCGCTTTCGAGGACGCCTTGGGGCGGAACTGGGACGGCCCGACCGTCCAACTCGATTTCAATATGCCCGAGCGGTTCGACCTCTCCTACACCGGCGAGGACAACGAGGAACACCAGCCGGTGATGATTCACCGGGCGCTGTACGGCAGCTACGAGCGCTTCTTCATGGTGCTCATCGAGCACTTCGACGGGGACTTCCCGACGTGGCTCGCGCCCGAACAGGTCCGGATTCTCCCCGTCTCCGACGACAACATCGGCTACGCAAAACAGCTCAAGAACCGCTATCTCTCCGAGTTCCGCGTCGAGATCGAGGACCGCTCGTGGACGGTCGGCAAGAAGATCCAGACCGCCCACGACGACCGTGTCCCGTACATGCTCGTCGTCGGCGACAACGAAGCCGAGGCCGGAACCGTCTCCGTCCGTGACCGCTTCGAAAACGAGCGCAAAGACGTCGACGTCGAGACGTTCGTGTCGGCGCTGGAAGACGAGGTCGCCAAGAAGCGCGTCGAGCCGGATTTCGTCGGCGAGTAACCGCGTCGACCGATTACTCGTCGTCGCGTTTGATGTCGTCGAGTTCGGACTCGATGTCGGGGTCCGTTCCGGCGTCCAGTTCCTCTTCGAGGTCGACGTCGGCGTCGACGTCCTCCTCCAGTTCGATATCGACGTCATCGTCCTCCGCCGTCCCCCCCTTCCCGGCCTCGGATTTGAGCGTCTCCAGTTCGGCGTCGACCTCCCCCTTTTGTCGGATCTCGTCGAGTTCGCGGTCGAGGTCGCTCTCCGTCGAGAGCGCGCTCTCGAAGGCGCCGCTCTCTTCGAGTTCGTCCATGGCCGCCGCCCGGGCCTCCATGTCCTCGGTGTCCTCGCGGGCGCGCTCTATCGACCGGGAGATGTTCTCCATCTCGTCGCCCGCACCCGTCATCGCCTCGCTGACCCGGGCGCTGGCCTCGGCGGCCTCGTAACGCGCTTTCATTGTCTCCTTCTCGGTGCGGAACTCCTGGATCCGGTTTTGCAGTTCGTTTTTCTTTTCGACGAGGTTGTCCTGGGTCCCCTGGAGGTCCGCGATCTGGGTCTCCAGATCCTCGATCTGGTTCATCTTTTGTTTCTTCTTCTCGAGTGCCCGGCGAGCGAGATCGTCGCGGTCCTGTTCGACGGCCTGTCTGGCCTGTTCGTTGTGTTTCTCGACGTTCTCCTCGAGGCGGCGCTTCTGGATCTCGAGGCGTTTCTTCTGTGTCGTCAGGTCCGCGATCCCCTTTTTAACGTCCTGGAGTTCGTCCCGCAGCTGTTCGTAGGAGTAATCGAGCGTTTCGTGGGGGTCCTCCGCTCGATTCAGGACGGCGTTGACTTTCGATCGGATGACGTACGATGCCCGCGAGAGGATACCCATATATCGCGTTCTTGTGGCCGCAACGGTTAAAAGGCTACTCCAGTCGGACGGGAACCGATTCCGGAGGCTACTACACTTGCCTCCTCGGAGGGTCGGGTAGACGATGCGTTGGCGCTACCGCGACACCGTGCTCGCTCTCTGTACGCTCGCGTTCTTCGTTACGATGGTCGGTCGCTTGGCGATTAGTCCGGTCATCCCGGCGATCACCGACGAGTTCGCCGTCTCGAACGCCGCCGTCGGCCTCGCGCTGTCGGGGATGTGGCTCGCCTACGGGCTCGCTCAGTACCCCAGCGGCGTCCTCGCGGATCGCTACGGCGAGCGATCGATCGTCCTCGTCGCCATCGGCGGGACGGCGGCGTTCGGCGCGTTCCTCGCGGTCGCTCCCCTCTTCGTCGCCTTCGCCGTCGGAACGGTGCTTTTGGGCGCGTTCGCGGGGTTACACTACAGCGTCGCCACGACCCTTCTCTCGCGGACCTACGACCGGATCGGAACCGCGGTCGGCATCCACAACAACGGCGGGACTGCCGCCGGCCTGCTCGTGCCGGTCGCGGCGGCGTGGGTCGGCACTCGGTACGGCTGGCGGCCGGCGGTCGGACTGGTCGCCCTCGTCGGCGTCCCGGCGTTCGTCCTGTTTTCGTGGCGAATCCGGCCAACGGAGCCGAAGCGCCCGGACGTCGCGATCCGCGACCGGGTGGCGTTTGCCCCGGTCGCGGCGCTTCTCTCCCGCCCGACGATCGCTTTCACCGTCGCCGTCGCGATCGCCGGCGAGTTCGCCTGGCAGGGGATCGCGTCGTTCCTGCCGACGTTTCTCTCCCAACACCACGGCTACTCGACGACGCTTGCGGGATCGGTGTTCGCGCTGTATTTCGTCGCGCAGGCCCCCGGTCAACTCGCCGTCGGCGCAGCGGGCGATCGGTTCGGATACGACACCGCGATCGCCGCCTGTATGCTCGTCGGGGCGGTCGGTATCGGGCTGTTGCTCGTCGCTCCCGGGCTCCCGGTCGTCGCGGTCGCGACGTTGTGTCTCGGTATCGCGATGAGCTTCGACGCCGCCATAATGCCGCGGTTCTTGGGCGCGATGACCGACGCCGAGCGGAACTCGGGGTTCGGCCTCGTCCGGACGGTGTACATGGTGATCTCGTCGTCGGGATCGGTCGTCGTGGGGCTGTTCGCCGACCTCCGGGGCTGGTCGTTCACTTTCGGCTTCCTCGGCGCACTGTTCGTCGCCGTTCTCGTCGTTCTCGTGGCGAACCGGCTCTTCGAGTTGGGGTATTAGGGGATATCACATCTTTTGATCGAGTGTTCCCCGTCAAGCACGTGTCCGGCGACGCGGATTTATATACGGGGCCGAAACCCTCGGTATGGATCGCCTCCGGGTCGGAATCGCCCTCTACAACGCCGGCTGGTATCTCGCGGCCCACGAACCCCTCGAGGAACTGTGGCTCCAGGCCCCCGCCGGCGAGCGCGACGACTGTCTCCAGGGACTGATACAGGCGAGCGCCGCGGTTTATAAGGCCCGAAACGGAAACGATGCGGGGGCGACCGGACTCGCCGAAGGCGCGATCCAATATTTAACTAGCTGCTCGGGCATCGACGCCGAGGCGCTCCGCTCGTGGCTTACAACGGTCGCCGCCGATCCCGCGGTCGCTCGCGACACCGAACCGCCGCAACTCCGCCTCGAGGGGGAAGCGATCGGGATCTACGACCTCTCGCCGCCGGCGGTCGTTGCAGCCGCCGAGGCTGTCGCCGAAAGCGAGGCGGATACTCTTATAAAAACCGCCGCCGGCTACGTCGAGCGGGATCTCGACGACGGGGCGGCGACGAGCCCGTTTGTGACGCTCACGCTGGATTACATGAGCGATCCGACGCCGATCGTACGACAGCGGCTCAAAGAGCACGTCGAACGGCGGGAAACGCGGGAGTCGGACGTCGAGGGGCTATTTAAATAAGTCCCCTCACATCCGTTAAGAGACGTTCTCTTCGCCGTCCCACTCCGCGGAGTTATCCTTCGGCTCGTAGCCCAAGACCTCCTTTGCCCGTTCTAGGGAGTAGTACTTCCGGTCGTTATCGGAGATGCCGTAGACGATCTCGTAGTCGTAGTCGGCCTCCAACGCACACTCGTGGATGTGGGCACAGTCCCGATAGGAGAGCCACATCGCTTGCCCGCGCTCGTAGTCGATCGGCGGGTGGTTCCGGGTGAGGTTACCGATCCGGATGTTGCAGACGTCGATGCCGTACTCGTCGTGGTAGTACCGGCCGATCGTCTCGCCGGCGGCCTTCGATATCCCGTAGTGGTTGCCGGGGCGGGGGAGTTCGGTCCCGTCGAGGCGAAACTCGTCGTCGGTCCGGTAGAGGTCGGGTTTTCGCTCCGTCTCGAAGTGGCCGACCGCGTGGTTCGAAGAGGCGAAGACGAACGTCTCGATATCGGCGTCGATCGCGGCGTCGTACAGCACCTTCGTCCCGTGAATGTTGTTTTGAAGCACCGAGTCCCACGGGGCGTCCCGTCGGGGGTCGCCGGCGAGGTGGATCACCGCGCCGACATCCTCGCATGCCTCCGCGACGAGGGCCTCGTCGGTGACGTCGCCGACGAGATACGGGCCCTCGGGATCGAACGGCGGCGGGTTGTGAAACAGGTATCGCCACTCGTAGTCGTCGGCCAGCCCCTCCCGGATGGCCGTCCCGACCGACCCCTTGGCCCCGGTGAGCAGTACGGTCTGGTCCATATGGATACGAAAACGCGGGAGCCGGGTAAGAAACGTGCGGTTCGCGACCGGAGGCGTCGTTCCGCCGGCGTTTCACCGGGCACTTCGGAAACCTTCTTTGCCGCCCTGGACGACGCACCGTGTATGTTCAAGGGGTACCGCGTCGGATCGATCGCCGGGATCCCGATCAAACTCGACGTCACCCTGCTTTTGATCCTCCCCGTGTTCGCCTACCTCATCGGCAACGGGATGGCCGATGCGGCCGGCGCGCTTAACGCCGCGTTCGGCGCCGGCTTCGACGTCGAGCGCCTGAGCCGTGGGGTGACTCCGTGGCTGCTCGGCTCCGTCGCGGCCGTCGGGCTGTTCGTCTGCGTGCTCCTCCACGAGTTGGGCCACGCCGCCGTCGCCCGGCGGTACGGGTACGGCATCGAATCGATCACGCTGTGGCTGCTCGGCGGCCTCGCCCGCCCCGAGGAGCGGCCGAACCGCTGGAACCACGAGCTGTGGATCGCGCTGGGCGGCCCGGTGGTCAGCGTCGCCCTCGGGATCGGGTGTTTCCTGGCGTTTCAGATCGCCCCCTCCGATCCGGTTCGGTTCGTCCTCGGCTATCTGGCGCTTTTGAACGTCGCGCTCGCCGGGTTCAACATGGTACCGGCGTTTCCCCTCGACGGCGGCCGGGTGCTCAGGGCGCTTCTCGGCCGGAACCGATCCCACGCCGCGGCCACCGAACGCGCCGTTTCGGTCGGGAAGTTCTTCGCGGTCGTGTTGGGCCTCCTCGGCGTGGCCGCGTTCAACCCCCTGCTCATCGCCATCGCTTTTTTCGTCTACATCGCCGCGGCGGCCGAAGGGCGGCAGACGGCCCTGCGGGCGACGTTCGAGGGCGTCAGCGTCGCCGACGTGATGACGCCGGCCGAAAAGGTCCGGACCGTCGATCCGGATCGCTCCATCGAGGGGGTGTTGGACCGGATGTTCCGCGAGCGCCACACCGGCTACCCCGTCGTCGACGACGGCCGCCTCGTCGGCATCGTCACGCTCGAGGACGTCCGCACCGTCGATCCGGGCGCCCGGTCGACGGCGACCGTCGCGGCGGTCATGAGCACGGACCTCGAAACCGTCACCCCGAAAAGCGAGGCCATCGAGGCGATGCACCGGCTCGGACGCGACGACATCGGCCGGCTCGTCGTCGTCGACGCGACCGGATCGCTCGCCGGTATCGTGACCCGCTCGGATCTGGTCGCGGCGATGAACGTCATTCGCGAACGTCGCTCGGGGGGCGAGACGTCGCTCCCGGAGTGAGCGCCTCAGCGTCCCTCGAACTCCGGCTCTCGATCGGCGGCGAAGGCGGCGATCCCCTCACCGAAGTCCTCGGTCTCGACCATCCGCTCTTGGGTGCGCGCCTCGTCCTGCAGCGTCTCCCCGAGCGGTCGGTCGTGGCTCCGATAGACGAGCCGCTTCGTCTCGCCGAGCGCCAGCGTCGGCCGACTGGCGAGCCGATCGACCCGATCGTCGACGGCGGCGTCGAACCCCTCCGCCGGAAGGGCCTCGGTTACGATCCCGTCTTCGGCGGCGGTTTCGGCGCCGACCCGGTCGCCGAAGGCGAGCAACTCCATCGCACGGCGGATACCGACCAACCGGGGGAGGACGTACGTCGCGCCGGTGTCGGGCGCGAGCCCGATGTTAGTAAAGCCCCACTGGAAGAAGGCGTCCTCGTCGGCGTAGACGAAATCGCACGCGGTCGCGATCGAGGCACCGGCTCCGACGGCCGGACCGCGGACGCGTGCAACGGTCGGTTTCTCCATCCGAAGCAATCGCCTGACGATCGCGTTCAGCCCGATTTCGAGCTCCCCGGCGGGGCTCAGCCCACCCATGTCGCCGGCCAGGTCCAGCCCCGAACAGAACGCCTCGCCGTCGCCCGTCACGACGACACACCGGATCGAATCGTCGTGAGCGAGGTCGTTGACGTGGCCGGCCATCGTCTCGGCGGCCGGCGCGTCGATGGCGTTCTTTCGCTCGGGGTTCGATATCGTGATCGTCGCGACGGGCGGGTCCCGTGTGCAGTCGACTCCCATACCGGAAGCCGCCGCGCCAGTGACTTGACCCTGTCCGTCCGGACCGTCACCGCCAGTGCTTGAAGATGAGTCGCTTGATGTCGTCTTTCGTCCGAACCCCCGTCGTGGAGCCGTCGGGGAGGTCGACCTCGTAGGGTTCGTCGCCGGCCGACTCGCGCCACCGATCCTCGTGGGCGTCGAGCAGGCTCATCGCTTCCTTGAGCGCGTTTTCGGGTGTCCCCTGTGCGCTGGAACTGTCGGATCCAACTTCGGTACCGTCCTCGCCGTCCGGCCCCCCGGTGGCCGATCCGGAGTCACCCGCCCCGATGGCCGCCGCGGACGCCGCGATATCGGCCGCCTGCTCGGCGCTGACTCCCTTTATTTCGGCGAGCGCCTCGGGATCGGCCGCCGCGACACGGCCGACGGAGTGGAACCCGGCGTCGACGAGTGCTTCGGCGGTCGCATCGCCGACTCCATCGATGGCTGTCAACGCGTCGGTGTCGACGGCTGCCGGCGGGACGTCCGTCTCGGCGGCCTCCGGTGGCGTGTACGTATCGAGCAGATATCGGATCGCGTCCGTCCGTCGCACGGTCCCGTACTCGCCGACGTAGGTGGCTTCGAGTTCCTCGCGTATCGCTTCGAGCCGTTCGAGTTGCGCCTCGGAGATGGACAGTTCGGGCATGCTCGAACGTGGGCGCGCCTGTCGGCAATAAGCTATCGGCACGGACGGGTCGACGAACGGGCTCGATCGACTCGGGGAGGGCGATTTATGCGGGTGGAGGCCCTGATGTCGGTATGGATGCGGGCGACGCCACGGGTTCGGTCGACGATGACGAGGTGGATCGGGAGCCCCCTGCTGACGGGATCGTCAGCATCCGGGGGGCGCTCGTCGGGCTCGGGTTCATCTGGCTTACCGCGGTGTTTCTCTTCGGCGCGATGGGGGCCGCGGTGTACGCCGTAACGGCGTCGACGGGCTATCTGCTCGTCGCAATCGCAGCCGCAGCGCTGGCAGTGGCGGCCGGCTCGGCATCGCTCCGGACGTTCGGGTATCGGTGATCAGCCGTCCTCGCTCACGCGCACGGTGAGGACGGGAATCCCGGCCGAGCGGACGACGCGCTCGGTGACACTCCCGAGCAGATACCGGTCGAGCCCGCTCCGACCGTGGGTTCCCATCACGATACAGTCGATCCCCGCCTCGTCGGCGTACTCGAGGATGGCCCGATGCGGCGTACCGTCCTCGATGACGGTCTCGATGTCGATCCCCGCCTCGTCGGCGCGATCGCGGATGTCCTCAACCGCGTCCGTGCCGATCTGCCGAAGTCGTTCCTCGATCTGTCCGTCCATCATCTCCGGGGCGTAGGGCATCTCCTCGACGACGAAGAGGACGTGGAGTTCCGCACCCGTCTCCGCGGCGAGGGCGATCGCCTGCGTGACTGCTCGGCTGTTCCCTTTGCTGCCGTCGGTGGGGAGGAGGATTCGGTCGTACATGTCCGAAGATTCGTCGCCTCGTATAAAGAGCTACCCCAGGATGGTATGGGGTGCGATCGAACGACGGCGCTGACGCGAATCAGGCGAGCAACTCGGCGTGTTTCTCACGGAGCTTCGATAGCTTGGGGTTTATATTGATCGTACAGTAGGCGTCGTTGGGGTTCTTCTCGAAAAAGACTGTATTGCGTACCAAAATACTATTGCACCCCGGATTGATGTAAGTGTATGGCGCGAGACTATCCGCAGCAATACGCCGACACGAGAGAACGGGTTGAAGAACACAAAGACGGCGGAGAATATGAAGTGTGGAATGGCCGCACGAAAGAATTCCCACCATACAAAGACCCGAACGACGCGGATAGAATCCTCCGAATGGCAAACGCCTATGAGGAAGATAATATGCTTGAGGACACGCCTGAGGGCCAGAAAACAAAGTCTGTGACGACACTCAAGAACTACTTATCCGGCTTAAAGAAGATCGCCCCTCACGCGGCACTTACTGACACCTCTCCTGACGAACTAAATGCGCTTATGCAGGCGTTTTACGACGGTGACGTTGATAATGTGAAGGATGATGGTCTCTCGAAGGGTTCAATCCGAATCTATCAAAACGCCCTCCGTCAATTCTACCATGTCTTTGACGACGTGGGGATTGATCCCGAGGACATCAAGCTATTCACAAGCGAACACAAGGGGGTTGATCCGGCGGATATGCTCACCCGTGATGAGATACAAGCGATTCGGAACGCCGCTGACTGTCAGCGTGACCGAGCATTATTTGATTTTCTACTCTATACCGGCCAACGAAATACGGCTACCCGGACGCTTCGAATTAAGGATTTAGACTTAGAGAACGAACGGTTCCGATTGAATGATAGTGTTGATGGACTCAAGGCGGCCGAAGAAAACGGGAAGTGGCGCGATCTGCTCTTATCCGCTGCGACTGTGAAGGATTATCTCGATACGGAACACCCAGCCCCGGAAGATCCCGATGCCTACGTGTTTGTTGGTCGGCCAAAATATGCTGGCCCCGATCCGTATACGATGCTTGACCCCACGACCATCGGAGCGATTATCGGACGGTTAGCTGACCGAGCAGCCGAGAAAGAACCGGCACTTGAGAGTAAACCAACACACCCGCACGCACTACGGCATAATTTTGTGACAATTGCCCTCCGGCGTGGAATGGATGAATCGGCCATTAAGCATCAAATCGGCCACGCACCGGACAGTAGCGTGATGGAATCGACGTATGCACACCTCAAGGATAGTGACCATATCCGTGAAGCGCGTGATGCGTTCAACTTAGAAACTGAGGAAGCCGAAAGCGAACTTACACCGGAAGTATGCCCCCGGTGTGGTGACAATCCACCGGCCAACGCAAAACTCTGCCCGTGGTGTGGACTCGAATTTACGCCCGACGCAAAGGAGTTGCTGAAAGAAGCCGACGACGACGTGAGAGATTCCTACAAGGAGGCCGGGAATATGGAACAGGTTGAGAAAGTCCAATTGCTTGATGAACTAGTTGACGACGCGAAGGACGATCCCGAGTTGAAAGCGGCACTGATTGAGAAGTTGCAAGAATAGTCCTATCGTGAATAAAGCTAAGTTATAAGTCTGGTTAACCCACCGTTAAGATTAACATAATGTCGATGGGTGGAAATCAAGAATTAGCGCGTAATATTGCTTCGGCTATTGAAGACTGGACTCCATCGGAAGCCTATGGTCACGAGTCAAAATTCCAAAACGAACTACAAACATATCTTGATGAACGGTTGAACTCGGGAAGCAATCTAATGGGACCGACTGGGGATATTGTAATTGAACGGGAACACGGGAATGTTAACGGCGACGTTGTGGTGAACGGCGATATTGGAATTGAGATGAAACGCGACTTAGAGAATAGGCAAACGAAGAAACTCCGGGGGCAAATCGAAGAATATCAGCAAGAATATACGCACGTAATCGCCCTTGCCTGTGGAATTGAAGATATGGACGGGTGGCGGAAACTCAAGAACGATTACGAGAACCAAGGCGGGTTAGGAATGGACCCAAATAGTGCCCCAGTGAAATTTATTCACAAGCGTAAAGAAAACTACGGGACCGGAGCTTCGGTGGGCGACTATGAGCAATCAGGAGTTGGCGGACAAGGCGGCAACGGAGCAGATGAGTTTGCTGAAATGATTGAGGATGGAATAAAAGGGTATCAATCACTGACCGGCGACGGCCCTATGAACTCGGGTGAGGCAACGGTAGCCGTTGCCAGAGCCGTGTTTATTATTGGATTCCTGTTAGCTGTCCTTGGCATTATCGTGTTCAA
>LFFM01000537.1_pt1 | contig 26754 bp, 24 predicted proteins | sample 643131 | NCBI WGS metagenome assembly LFFM01 (sample SAMN03777445, study PRJNA286221) | soda lake metagenome | biome: soda lake; feature: Kulunda steppe; material: water; isolation source: sample Tc-Br brine of Tanatar trona crystallizer | place: Russia: Kulunda steppe | collected 2011-07
GCCGATATCGGCGCCGAACTCCAGCGGTGACTTCATCTGCTTCATTCTGTTACCACGTACGTACCAGATTAGTATAAAACGGGTACTGCGGCTTCAACATCGGAATAACGGCCACCAGATTTATATAATGGCTTCTTTCCCTATCCGAAACGGCGGTCGGAGAGGGACGTCCGACGCCGTCCGGAGACGGACGGGCCGTTCCGGTCGAATGAAGTCACCTGTCCCTCGAAAGCCGCTACGGGGGTACTGAAAATAAAGACCGACGACGGCTCAGATCTCGAAACGGGCGTCGGTATCGACGGCGTCGATCCGGCCGCCGAAACACACTAGCCGTTCCCGTGAGAACCCTCCGCCGATGACCTCGACCCGGCTGGTCGTGTTGGTCTCGCTCGTCGCAAGCGCCGCCATCGCGGTCGCGAAGTTCGTCGCCTGGCTCGCGACCGGAAACGCCAGCATGCTAAGTCAGGTGTACTACTCGCTTTCCGACGTGGCCAATCAGGTGCTCTTTCTGTTCGGCTTCCGGATGAGCAAGGCCGGCGCGTCCACGAAACACCCGTTCGGCCGGGGAAAAGAGCAGTACGTGTTCGCCTTCGTCGTCACGATGTTTCTGTTCGGTATCACCGGTTACGCCGCCGTCCGTGAGGGCTACGAGACGGTCGGGACGGCCGCCCGCGACGTCGACGTGACGATCAACTACGTCGTGTTGGGCGTCGCCCTCCTCTTCGAATCCGCCGCCTTTTATAAATCGTTTCAGGCGGTACAGGAAGAATCCGAAGCGGAGGGGTTCGGCTCGGTTTTCGCAACCTTCAGACGGAGCAAGGACGCCCCGCTTATCACTGCCGCCACCGAGAACTTCGTCGCGGTGGTCGGCGTCCTCGTCGCGCTCGCCGGCGTCTACCTGACCGACGTCACCGGAAACACGACCTACGACGCGATCGGCAGCGCCGTCATCGGACTCCTGCTCATGGGTTTTGCGCTCGCGTTAGCCTGGGAGAGTCGCAGTCTCCTCATCGGTGAGGGGGTGCCGCGCCGGGAGCGCAAACAGCTCCTCGAGGCGATCGACGGCGTCGACGGCGTCGTTTTGGTGCTGGATCTTCGGACGATGCATCTCGGCCCCGAGTCGGTGCTCGTCGCCTGTGAGATCGACTTCGAGAACGAGCGCACGACCGAGGAGATCGAGGCGATCGTCGACGACATCGAGACGGTCGTCAGGGAAATCGTTCCCGAAGCGAAACGGATCTACGTCGAGGCCGAATCCCGCCCCGTCACCGTCGATCCGTCGTGACGCTACGTCAACTCGATCTCGTCGACGTCGAAATGCCGCTTTGCCAGCATTCGGGCCAGCTCGATCCGTCGGCCGTCCTTGCCGATCGCGACCCCGTGATCGTCGTGGTCCACCTCGGCGTAGGCGACGGTCGTGTCGTTCTCGCTCACCGTCACGTTGTAGACGGCCGCCGGCGCCAGGGCGTTGGCGACGAAATCCTCCGGTGTCGCCGCGTTCTCGACGACGACGACGTCGCGGCCGATCTTCGATTCGATCGTTTTGACGCGATCGCCACCGGGACCGATCGCCTGTCCCATCGTCCCGGGCGGCACGACGAAGACGACGCGGCCGTACTCCTCGTCGACGACACAGTCGGTCGGCCCGACGTCGGTCTCCTCGTCGAACAGCGCGATATACCGTCTCGCTTCGTCAGAAAGGGTGACTGTCATCTTAACAAATTTCAGACCACTGTACCGTGATATATATTTAATCGTCTCTAGGCAATCTGGACGTTACCGCAGTTTGGGCACTTCTTTTTACTTCCTGCAAGTCCCCCTGACTTTTTAATGGTCATCTTACCACAGCTTGTACATTCTACTCGTCCCATCTATTGGTGCCGATACAAATGGCCGGAACTGTGTTAAATATATAGGGCTGAACTGAGAGATTAGGTTTACCGTAGAGATACTGATCTGAATACAAAAATGATCAATCGTAATAGCACAATTTCACGAATGGGAACTGTTCTAGTCGTCTGAGGCAGATCCACTCGACCGCGTGGCCCCCATCCGCAGGTCGACGTCACCGGTTCCGAGCCGGATCGGCTTGCCGACGATGACGTTCTCGGTGACGCCGTCGAGATCGTCGACTTCGCCGTGAATCGCCGCATCGAGCAGGTGATTCACCGTCACCTCGAAGGCCGCCCGGGCCAGCACCGAGTCCTTGTTGCCCGAGATACCGTGGCGACCGATCGACTCGATCTCGCCGTTGTTCGTCATGATGTCGGCGACGAGCATCAGGTGCCGGATGTTCACGTCGTCGAGCCCCTGCTCTTCGAGCGTGTTCATCGTCTCCTCGATTATTTGTTCGCGAGCTGCCTCAATGCCGAGACAGTTATGAATCTCGTGGATGTTGTTGCATCTTGTTCGCGAGGCGTCGACGCCCTCGATGTCCAGCACTTTCTTGAGGTTCGACCCCTCGGTGTAGAGGATGAACTCCTCGCCGCCATCGTCGAGGTCCTCCTTCCGGATGACGACCCGGTTGATCTCCTCGATTCCCTTGAAGACGATCTCTCTGAGCTCCTCGACGAGCTGCAACAGCTGTCGGTAGGAGGGCTCCTCGGGGCCGAACTGGATGAGCGTCTCGCCCGGCCTGTCCGTCTCGACGCCGAGTTCGGACTCGATCGTGCCGGCGATCCGGCCGGCGATGTCGTCGACGTCGTCGATCGTCGGCCATCGCTCTGCCAGCGTCTCCTCGTTGAGATCGATCTGGACCAGCATGTCCGCGACGTTCGTCGAGACGTCACCCAGCGCGAGGATCTTCGTCGCCTCGATGTTCCAGACCACCTCGTGGGCCTTCTCGCGGTCGGTCGCGTGGACGCCGTCGAGATGAACCGTCATCATCGGCGTGTCCGGGGTCTTTCGGGCGTCGACCAGCTCGATGAGCCGCGGCAGTCCCTGCGTGACGTCGATCTCGGCGACGCCGGCGTAGTGGAACGTGTTCATCGTGTTGTGCGTCACAACACCCTCGGCCGTGGTGAACGTCTCCAGCCCCTCGACGGAGAAGTCGTACACGTACTCGTGATCGCTTTCGATCGTCTCGACCGATTCGATGCGATCCCAGACGACGTCGACATCGATAATATCACGCGGAGACGCTTCCGGTGTGACTGTACAAACGCCGCCATCGGTAGCGACCGGTCGGGAGAGTTCTGTGAGGCCGATCTCGGATTCAGTACGATCGTACTCACCGAACGTCGGTAGGTAGTCACCGATATCGAGCGATTCCGCATCAACCGGCACAATCTCGTTGTCCTTTCGCGTCACGAACGAGTGGGCCTTCGTCGCCCGGATGGAACGCCCGGACTCGAGCTCGAATCGGAGCAGTTCGTCGGGCGTCTCGTGTCGACTGACCTCTTCGAGGTCTTTCCACTCGACTGTCTCATCTTGTGCGAGACTCGGAACCTCGATGCCGTCGGGCGCGAGTGCGACTTCGTGATCTTCGAACGTCCGCGTCTCGCTCCCCGCCATCAGCGAGTCGACGAACGGACCGATCTCGGTCACGTCGGTTTCGCCATCCTGACGGACGATCACGCGTTCGTCAGCCGGAACGCTCATCTGCGTCCCGGGCTCGCCGATACTCTGTGCGGAGACGGTCCCGACCGGATCGAGCGGATCGATCCGGGTTTCGAGGTACTGCGATTCGACCGCGTAGACGATGTCCTCGATGTGCGGTTCGCTCACGTCGTCGCGCCCGCGGATCGTCTCGTAGAGGTTCTCCTTGAGCCGCCGCGGGAGGTCGGTGTCCTCGACCGTGGACTCGATCGTCTCGGTGATCTCAGTCATCGGACTCCACCTCCAGGCTGCCCGCCGCCGACCGCCACGATTCGCCGTGTTCCGAGAGGTTCGTCGTCGGCTCCTCGATGCCGAGGAACTCCTGTTTTTCGTCCTCGGAGGCGAACTCCTCGTCGACGATCCGGTCGGCGATCGACTCGATGTCGATGTCGAACTCCTCCGAGGAGGAGACCCGAACCGGCGAGGTGCCGTCCTCGCCGAACTCGAACTGGACGACGGTGTCGGACGTGTCGCGGACGGTGCCGTCGTACTGGGCTTCCAACTCCGAGAGGGCGTTGATCAGCCGCCGCTGGAGGTAGCCGGACTTGGAGGTCCGAACCGCCGTATCGACCAGCCCCTCGCGACCGCCCATCGCGTGGAAGAAGAACTCCTTGGGCGTCAGTCCGTTCCGATAGGAGTTCTCCACGAAGCCGTGGGCATCCGCCGAGAGGTCGTTCGGCTTGAAGTGACTCAGGGTCCGGTCTTCGTAGCCGCGGTTGATCCGCTCGCCGCGGACCGCCTGCTGGCCGACACAGCCGGCCATCTGGGTCAGGTTGAGCATCGAGCCACGGGCGCCGGACTGGGCCATGACGACGGCGGGGTTGTCGCCGGTGAAGTGATCGTCGGCGATGTCGCCCGCCGAGTCGCGTGCCTTCCCGAGCGTCTGCATGATCTTCATCTCCAGGGTCTCGTCGACCGTCCGGCCGGGCAGCGATTCGAGATCGCCCCGCCGGTAGGTGTCGATGAGCTTCTCGACGCGCTCGTAGGCGCCGTCGATCGCCTCGGCGATCTGCTCTTCTGCCTCCCGCTCGATCGACTCGTCGTCGATCCCGATCGAGAAGCCGAAATGCATGATCGACCGCATCGCCAGCGTCGCGACCTCGTTGACGAAGACCCTCGCGCGGGTGTTGCCGTACACCTTACAGATGGTGTCGACGACCTCGCCGCCGAAGGCGCCGACCGCGTCCTCGTCGATCGTCCCGATGGTGAGTTGCCCGTCCTCGATGACGACGTCGTCGCCGGCCGAGGAACTGAACGTCAGGCTGAGCCCGTCCGGTAGAAGCTCCGAGAAGAGCGACCGGCCGGTCCAGTACTCCCGCCCGTCCTCGTCGGTCCCGTCGGCGGGCGGGAGCTCGTCGATACTCGTCGCCCGCAGCAGGTCGAGCGCCTGCGTCTCGTTGAACCGCGGGTTCTCGTGTGTCAACAGATAGAGCCCGGAGATGTGATCCTGGATCGCGCCGATGATGTTCTCGCCGAACCGCGGCGAGAGGATCTGCTCTTGGACGCGCATCAGGACGCGCGCTTCGGCGCGGGCCTCCTCGTTTTGCAGCGCGTGCATGTTCATCTCGTCGCCGTCGAAGTCGGCGTTGTACGGCGGGCAGACGACCGTGTTCAGACGGAACGTCTTGTACGGCATCACGACGACCTCGTGGGCCATAATCGACATCCGGTGCAGCGACGGCTGTCGGTTGAAGATCACGATGTCGCCGTCGATGAGGTGTCTGGCGACTTCCCAGCCGGGTTCGACCTTCTCGGAGAGCTCCTCGCAGTTCTTCTCGGTCACTTTCAGCCGACGGCCGTCCGGCCGTTTGACGTAGTTCGCACCCGGGTGCGCCTCCGGTCCGTTGGCGACGTACCGGCGGGCGTCCTCCAGGTTCCGGTCGTTGACGTTCATGGTCTGGGTCATCTCGGTCGCGACCCGATCCGGAACCCCGACCTCGTTCAGGCTGAGCGTCGGGTCCGGCGAGATGACCGTCCGCGCCGAGAAGTTGACGCGCTTTCCGGACAGCGAGCCGCGGAAGCGACCCTCCTTGCCCTTCAGACGCTGGCTGAGCGTCTTCAGCGGTCGACCGGAGCGGTGTCTCGCCGGCGGCGTTCCGCTGATCTCGTTGTCCATGAACGTGGTGACGTGGTACTGCAGCAGTTCCCACAGGTCCTCGATGATCAGCTGTGGCGCGCCGGCCTCGCGGTTCTCCATGAACCGCTGGTTGATCCGGATGATGTCGACCAGTTTGTGAGTCAGGTCGTCCTCGCTCCGCTGGCCGTTATCGAGCGTGATCGAGGGCCGCGCCGTCACCGGCGGCACCGGCAGCACGGTCAGTATCATCCACTCCGGGCGTGACCGATCCGAGTCGATCCCGAGCGTCTCGATGTCCTCGTCCGGAATCGCCTCGAAGCGGTCCCGGACGTTGCTCGGCATCAGCTTGTCGCCGCTGTAGGAGACGAGGAAATCGGAGGCAGGAGCCTTCTCGAAGCGGCCACTGAAGGCGCCGTTCGAGGACATCTGCTCCGAGACGATCTGGAGCAACGAGACGTGCTCGCGGCCGATCCGCTCGCTGTCGCCCGGCCCCTGTCCGCTCATCAGGCGGCTGATGTCGGCGACTGTCAGCGACGCGTCCCCGCCCCAGGTGGCGATGACGTCGTTGATCGTCTCGACGAGTTCGTCGAGTTCGATCTCGGTGCCGCCTTCGCCTTCCTCGCCGCCCTCGAGCGCCTCCGCGAGCAGATCGCGGACGTCGCCGTCGGGGACTGGGCCCTGTTCGAGATACGTCGAGGGCTTCTCGTGGCTGATGTCGTACTGGGCCGTCGGGTACCCTTCCCGGTAGTCGTCGTTCTCGGTGCAGTACGGACAGTAGTCGGCGTCCCTGGCTTGCCTGATCGCGGCTTTCAGCACGTCCGAAGGGTCCTCACCGAGATCGCGTGTCCGCTCCAGTTGCTCTTTGAACTGGGCCCGCTTCCGTTCGGCCGCCTGTTCGGCCTTCTCCTGAGCGCTTCTGGCGTCCTCGGGGCTGACGAACCAGTTCCGCGGCGGGGTGTCCTCGCGCTCTTTGAAATACTCGCGGCGGTACTCCCGATCCGAGGGATCCGCGAGCGTGAGCCGACCGCACTCGCGACAGGTGCCGCGCAACAGCCGCCGGATGAGCTTCGCGTGGCCCACGTGGATGACGGGCGCGGCGAGTTCGATGTGGCCGAAGTGGCCGTTACACGATCCAGAGTGTTTCCCGCAGGTCTTACACTCCAGACCGGGATCGATGACGCCGAGCCGGGGATCCATCAGCCCCATGTCGATCGGGAACCCGTCGTCGTCGTAGGTGTCGGCCGTGATTATCTTCGTGGCCGACATGTTTCGGTACTCCTCGGGGTCCATCAGCCCGAAGTTCAGCGAGCCGATCTCCTTTGGTGTTTGTCCTTGCATCATACGGCGTCCTCCAGTTCGATTCGCGGGGCGATCCCGAGCGCTTTCATCTCGTCGAGCAGCAGTTTGAACGCGTAGCTCATTTCGACCTCGTGGACGTCGGTCTCCTCGTCACAGTTCGGACAGTAGACCCGACGCTGTTCGACGTTCTCGACGGCGCTCATTCCGCACTGTCCGCAGACGTAGATGTCCTCGCGGTCGGACTCGTCCAGCAGTCGCTCCTTCAGCGTCATCGCCGCCCCGTGGCCGATGAAGACGTCTCGCTCCATCTCGCCGATCCGGAGTCCACCCTCGCGGGCCCGACCCTCCGTCGGCTGGCGAGTCAACACCTGTACGGGCCCGCGGGAGCGAGCGTGCAGTTTGTTCGAGACCATGTGATACAGCTTCTGATAGAAGATGACACCGACGAAGATCTCCGCCTCGATCTTCTCGCCGGTGACGCCCGAGTACATGACCTCCTTGCCGTTCGATTTGAAGCCGCGATCGACCAGCGCCTCGCGGAGTTCGTCCTCGTTTTCGCCCTGGAACGGCGTCCCGTCGACGCGTCGCCCCTCGAGCGAGCCGACCTTCCCGCCGAGCATCTCGAGGATGTGTCCGACCGTCATCCGCGAGGGGAGCGCGTGGGGATTCAACACCAGGTCGGGGACGAGCCCGTCCTGGGTGAACGGCATGTCCTCCTGCGGTGCGAGGTGGCCGACGACGCCCTTCTGTCCGTGTCGGGAGGCGAACTTGTCGCCCAGTTCCGGGACCCGCTCGTCCCGAACTTTCACCTTCGAGAGCTTCGAGCCGTCCTCGCCCTCCATCAGCGTGACGGTGTCGACGACCCCGGACTCGCCCGAACGCATCGTCACCGACGTTTCGCGGCGTTTCTGGGGGCTGAGTCCGCCCATGTCGTCGGGCTCCTCCAGAAAGCGCGGCGGCGAGGTCTTTCCGAGCAGCACGTCGTTTTCGCCGACCGGCGTTTCGGGGTTGACGAGTCCGTCGTCGTCGAGATGGGTGTAGGCCTCCTCCCCCCGGGCGCCCCGGACGTCCTCCTCGGGGATCTCGAAGCGGTCCTCCTGACCGCCCGGATACCGCCGTTCTTCGCCCTCGTAGGTTCTGAAGAAGTGCGATCTGGCGAGCGCGCGTTCGACGCTCGCTTTGTTCATGACGAGCGCGTCCTCGATGTTGAACCCCTCGTAGCTCATGACGGCGACGACGAAGTTCTGTGCCGCCGGCCGGTCGTCGTAGCCGATCTGCTCTGTCGTCTGCGTCTTGACGATCGACAGCTGGGGGTAATGCAGCAGGTGCTGTCGGGTGTCGGGACGGATCCGGTAGTTCGCGCTCGGCAGCCCGAGCGACTGTTTGATCATCCCCGAGCCCATCGTGATCCGCGGGGATGCGTTGTGCTCGGGGTAGGGGATCATCCCCGCGCCGATCCCGAACATCAGCTGTGGGTCGACCTCGAGATGCGTGTGGTCCTCGGTGAGGTCGTCCTCGTCGACGGCGACGAGGATGTCCTCCTCCTCCTCGGCGTCGATGAACTCGATGTACCCGCGATCGACGAGCGCCTCGAACTCCAGTTCGCCCTCCTTGACGGCTTCGAGCTCCTCGTCGCTCAAAAGCGGCTCGCCGTTCTCGACGACGAGTAGCGGCCGGCGGGCTCGGCCGGCGTCGGCGTTGACGATGACCTCGTCCGTCCGATCGCGGACCGAGACGTTGACCATCTCGTCGATCTCGCCGCGCCGTCGCGATTCTCGGATGTCGTTTGCGAGTCTATGCGGATCCGGATGGGTGCCGATGAGGCTCCCGTTTACGTACACTTTGGCTTCTCGTCCTTTGCTCATGTTAGTCGTCCGCGGTGTGTGTTTCGACCGTCTCGATTCCCGGAATGCCCTCGACGCCCATCGAGGCGAGCTCGCGTTTCAGCCCGCGCTCGTCGTCGACGTTCTGGGAGAGCTCCATCGCCTGTGCGAAGTTCTTCACCAGCCCACAGTTGGGTCCCTCCGGCGTCTCGGAGGGACAGATCCGACCCCACTGGGTGGCGTGGAGGTCCCGCGCCTCGAAGTGCGGCTGTGAACGGCTGAGCGGCGATCGGAGCCGACGGAGGTGGCTCAAAACGCCCATGTAGTCGGTCCGGTCGACGAGCTGGGAGACGCCCGAGCGGCCGCCGACCCAGTTCCCCGTCGCGATCGGGTGTTCGAGCCGCTCCGTGAGGACGTCCGAACGGACGACCGTGCTCACGGAGAGCTGTCGGTTCCGCATGTTGGCCCGTTCGAGCTGGTATTTGACGTCGCGCGCCAGCTTGTTCAGCGCCGTCCGGAACAGATCCTTCATCAGGTCGCCGGAGACCTTCAGTCGCTTGTTGGCGTAGTGGTCCTTGTCGTCGGATTCGCGGCGCTCTAAGGCGAGTTCGAAACACGCCTCGGCCATCCGACAGAGATAGACCGCCTTGTTCATCCGGACCTCCTCGTCCTCGACGCCCTCCTCGTGGAGGTGCGGAAGCAGGTACCGGTCGATGACGTAGTTCGCCCGCTTCAGCTGGTAGTTCTTGCCCTGGCCGGCGGCGACGCGCTGGCCGAGCGTCTCGATCGCCTCCGCCGTCGAGCCGACCTCGGCGGCCTCGAGGTTTTCGAGCATGAACTTCACGATCTCGGGGTCGTCGCTCACGCGGTGGACGATCTCCTCGTCGGACTCCAACCCGAGCGCCCGAACGAGCGTCACGAAGTTGATGCTCCCGGAGACCGAGGGGAACGACACCTCGAGGATGCCGCTTCGGTTCCGCTCACACAGCACCAACGCCCGGTAGCCGCGGCGCTGTGAGAACGTCTTGGCGATCTGGATCTGATCGCCGTACTTCGTGTCGTACTCGGCGAGGATCTTGTTCGGCGCCAGGTCCTCGCTCGTCATCAGCACGCGCTCGGAACCGTTGACGATGAAGTACCCCCCGGGGTCCGCGGGGTCCTCGCCGATCTCGATCAGTTCCTCGCGCGTGAAGTTGTTGATGTTACACTTGTTCGAGCCGACCATCACCGGCATCCGGCCGACCTTCGTTTCGGCTTGATCGACGACGTGTTCCTCCTCCTCGTCGCCGCCGCGGACGATGGACATCTCCATGAACACCGGCGCGGAGTAGGTGATGTTCCGAAGCCGGGCCTCCTGCGGATAGAGCAGTTCCTCGGAGCCGTCGGCCTCCCGGACGCGGGGTGTCACGATCCGGACGTTCGAGAGATCGACCCGGACGGGCTCTTGGCCCTCCTTGTCGCCGATGTCGGTCTCGATCGACTCCTTCTCGTCGACGACCCGCTGCATGCCGCGGTCGAGGAAGCTGTTGAACGACCGAAAGTGATGCTCCGCGAGCCGTTCCCGCGAGAAGTACTCCCGCGAGATGGCGCGTCGGTCCTCCCTGTTCATTCTACCACCAGTCGGTATACGATCGCTTCGTCCGTCGTTCTGGAGTCACGGACGATCTTGACGACGTCGCCCACGTCCGCGTCGTCGGGCAGCGCGGCGTCGCGGCGCTGTATTTTCGGCAGATCTGTGCGTCTGATGTCGTACTCCGTGAGCACTTCCTCGACGCGTTCGTGGTCGAGGACCGTATGCTCCGGAACCAGGGTGTGTTGGCTTACGTCTACCATGAGTTTGGCTGGCCGGGGAAAGAAGCTGTCACGAGATACTACAGCGTGCTACATGCGCGAGGGATTTAAGGATTGCCAAATCGGACGGCCACGGCTATCCGCCCCGCCTCTCGTGCGGAACGGAACTGCTCGTGAATCCCTTTGGGTGGCGTTGATAAAAAACCCTTGCGTAGATACGCTCACAGCACGTGTTCGGTGTCGTACGAACCCAGCACCCGAACCCATCCGTGGGTCGCGATGTCTCTGAGATCGTCGACGGCCGCCTGTGCTCTCTCCTCGTAGAGCCCGGCCGCGAAGTCGAGGTGGAATATGTAATCGCCGAGCCGCTCGCCGCTGGGTCGGGATTCGACCCGCGAGAGGTTGATATCCCGGTCGGCGAAGGGTTCCAGCATCTCCAACAGCAACCCCGGATAGTTCGTGTTCGGATAGATGATCACCGTGCTCTTGCCGCCGGCGTCGGTCCGTTCGGTCTCCGGAGCGAGCACGACAAAGCGGGTCGCGTTGGAGGTGCTGTCCTGTATATCGCGGGCCAACACCTGCAGATCGTCGCCCGCGGTCGCGGGATGTCCGATCGCCGCCACCGTCGGGTCCTCCCGCGCCCGTTCGACGCCGCGGGCCGTCGAGGCGACGGCCTCGGTTCTCGCGCTCGGGTACTCCTCGCTCAAAAACGTCCGACACTGGGCGAGCGCCTGCGGGTGGCTCGCGACGGTCTCGAACTCGCCGGTCTGTGCCATCAGCGCGTGTTTGATCGGCGTGACGATCTCGCGGACGACCGCGACGTTCCGGTCCGCCAGGGCGTCCAGCGACTCGGTCACCGATCCCTCGATACTGTTCTCGATCGGGACGACGCCCCGTTCGTACTCGCCGCTCGCGACCCCCTCGACGATCCCCGTCACCGACTCGACGAACTCGATGTCGTCGGTGACCGATTTCGCCGCGCGGTGTGAGTACGTTCCCTTCGGACCGAGCGTGAGGGCTCTCATCGGCCTCCGGTAAGCCGTCGGCGTTTAAAAGGAATGGGGTGGGGCGCCGCGGACGTGTTTAAATGAGTGCTCGGTTCAGCCGTTCGTTAGTGGGTCGCAGCGCTATCTTTTCGCGGCCGCTTCTGTCCCCGTTGCGTTTCACCCGACCGGACGGTTCGGCTTCGACCGACAGCCGAACCGTTATCTTCCCGAGTCACCGAGACCGGATATGGATCTCTCCGTCGTCGATCTCTCTCCCGTCCCCGACGGTGGCACCGCGACCGAAGCGTACGCGAACACCCTCGAATCCGCCCGACGGGCCGAACGGCTCGGGTTCACCCGCTTTTGGGTCGCCGAACACCACGGTCGGGCGGCGAACCTCGCGGGGACGACGCCGGAAGTGTTGCTCGGACGTCTGGCCGGCGAGACCGATTCGATCCGGCTCGGATCCGGTGCCGTCCTCCTCAACAACTACAGTCCGTTCAAAGTCGCGGAGGTCTTCGGCGCCCTCGACGGGCTCGCTCCGGGTCGGATCGACGCCGGCCTCGGCCGGGCGAACGGCTCGCCCGCGGTCGATCAGGCGCTCGGAACGGAGCGACACGTCGAAAACCCCGACGAGGACCACCGGGAGAAGATCGAGGCCGTCATCAATCACCTCCACGACGCGTACCCAGACGAACACGTCTACGGCGACCTGGAGATCCCGCGCTCGGCCGCGGAGCCGCCAGTCCCGTGGTTACTCGGATCGAGTCCCTCCAGCGCCGCCCTCGCCGGCGAACTCGGCTTGCGCTACTGTTTCGCGGGCTTCATTCGGCCGGGGTTCGCCGAGTACGCCTTCGAGGAGTATCACAGCGGTAGCAAGGCGGAAGCCCACCCGTTCACGGGTGGGAGGAAGCCGACATGAGGTGCTACAACCACTCCCGATCCGGCTATCCGACTCCCCCACGCTATATTAAAATATATTAAAGAAAAGCTATTGCTGTGACGTGTATGGCGTGGGATGTTACTCGGACAGTTCGGGTCCGACTTGATGTACCCGACAGTCGAAAGTCCGACCTCCACGCTACCAACAACCTGTTCCAATATTGTGCCAATCGCACCGCAGAATGGGCGTGGCGATACCCACACGACAACTGTGTGACCAGTAAATCCGAAGCTGAAAACGCACTCTACGATCAACTTCGGGACGAAACCGACAACCTTCATTCCAACCTCGTCCAGAAGGCGATCAAACGGGCGACCAAAGACATCGACAATTGTGTTGATCGGTTGGCTGACGGTGAAAACACCAGCCGACCCCACTACGATACGTTCAGTATCGCCTACGACAAGCGGGCGGCAACCTTCTACCGTAATAAAGTCAGTCTCGCCACTGTTGATGGGCGTGTGGTCTGTGAGTACGACCTACCGGAGAATCCAGAGGGAACGCCTCACGGCGCATACCTGCTGAACGACGACTATGAATTTTCAACCAGCACAGTCCACTACGACAGCGAAACCGACGAGTTCTATCTGCACGCGGCAATGAGGCGAACGGTCGTTACAGACAGTCCTGAGAAAGCCGAGGATGCGAAAGTCCTTGGCGTGGACTGCAACGTCAACGACCACATTGCTGTGACCTCGACAGGTCGGTTCGTCGGGAACGCGGATTATCTCAACCACGAACGCCGAGAGTTTGAGAAACGCCGAGGCGATCTGCAACAGACAGGCACCCGGAGCGCACACCTCACGTTCCAGCAAATCTGTGATCGGTTCGGACAGTGGAGCGAAGACTACCTCCACCGCTGCTCGAAAGCATTAGTTGTCGAGGCCGAACGCCACGAGTGTACGCATATCGCGTTCGAGGACTTAGAGCAGATACGTGAGCGAATCAGCGACGGCAAGAAGTTCCAACAGTGGGCGTTTCGAGCCTTGCAGGAACAGACCGAATACAAGGCTGAACTGGCTGGGATCGTGGTAGAAAAAGTCGAACCGTCGTACACAAGCCAGCAGTGTTCCCGTTGTGGCTGTACGCTGGATGAGAACCGCGACGGCCAGCAGTTTGCCTGTCTGAATTGTGGATACACGTCGAACGCCGATTATAATGCGGCAAAAAACGTCGCTCGAAAATTGTCGTTGAAACTCCATCGAGGGCAGAAGTCCCCCGATGGAGGGGCGTTCTGTCAGTACGCCCTGAAGTCAGGGATGATGATCGTGAACGCTACTGAAGTGGCGTCCGACCAGTACTGGTCGGCAGAACGGGAGTCCACTGACAAGCCCACGGCTTTAGCCGTGGGTAGCTGACGAACGCTTCCGATCGTCCCCGCTCGCCGGCGGTGTCGACGAGCCACGGGGGATGATCGCGGTGAACGCGATCTGCGCCGAAACCGACGAGAAAGCCGCACGCCTCCGGGCGGTCTCGGAGGCCGGATATAAGCGACGACGGCGAGGCATCGACACGGTCCCGTCGGTCGAGGAGGCGATCGAGGAACTCGGCGGCGTCCCGGAACCGACGCCCGAACGACTCGACGACGACGAGTGGCCGCGGGCGATCTCCGGAAGTCCGGAGACGATGGGGGGACTGCTCGAACAGTTGGCCGACCGCGTCGGCGTCGACGAGGTGATGATCCAACACACCGTCGCCGACCACGGCGACGCGCTCCGTTCGCACGAACTCCTGGCCGACGGCGTCGGTCTCGACGGTCGCTGATCTGCTCGCCCGTGAACCGGGCCGATCTCGACCTTACCGGTTCAGGGTGTGAACCGCCGCTCCGCGAGCGTTCGCCGCCGCTTCGGCGATCGCTTCCGACAGCGTCGGATGGGTATGCACCGTCGCGGCGATGTCCTCAAGGCGGGCACCCATCTCGATGGCCAGCCCCACCTCCCCGATCAGCTCGGAGGCGTCGGGGGCGACGATTCGCGCGCCGAGGACGAACTCCGTCTCGCCGTCGGCGATGATCCTGACGAACCCCTCGGGGTCGTTGAGGGTGAGCGCACGCCCCGATCCAGTCAGCGGCATCTCGCCGACGACCGGATCGAACCCCTCTGATTCGGCTTCCTCGGCGCTCAACCCGACCGTTCCGATCTCCGGATCGGTGAAAACAGCCGCGGGGATCGCCTGGTGATCGAGCCGCGTCGGCTCGCTGGCGATCACCTCGGCGGCGACGTGGCCCTCCCGGTAGGCCTTGTGCGCCAACATCGGCTCGCCGGCGACGTCGCCGACGGCGTGGACGTGTTCGACGTCGGTCCGGGTCGCGTCGTCGGTTTCGAGCACGCCGTGCTCGTTCGGTTCGAGCCCGACGTTCTCGACGCTGCAGGTGTCCGACGCCGGCTCCCGGCCGACGGCCACGAGGACCCGCTCGGCGGTGTATTCGCTCGTTTCGCCGTCCTCGGTTTCGGTCGTGACACACGCCGCGGCGGCTTTCTCCTCCCATCCCTGGGCCGCCTCGCCGAAGTGAAAATCGATCCCGAGACCCTCGGCGCGTTTCCGGACCGTCCGGGTGATGTCGTCGTCGTACCCGGGGAGAACATCGTCGAGCATCTCGACGACGGTCACGTTCGTCCCGAGCTTCGCGAGCATCGTCGACAGCTCCATCCCGATGTAGCCCCCGCCGACGACGAGCACCGACTCCGGGAGCGACTCCAGCGAGAGGATATCGCTCGAGGTGAGGATCCGCTCGCCGTCGAACTCCAGTCCCGGGAGCTCGATCGGTCGGCTCCCCGTCGCGACGACCGCGTGTTCGAAATCGATCGATTCGCTGCCCTGTCCGTCGCCGCCGTGGACGATCCGGGCGGTGTTTTCGTCGGCGAACTCCGCCCGACCGGGGACGAGGTTGACACCGTTGGCCTTACAGAGCTTTTCGACGCCGCCAGTCAGCTGATCGACGATCTCGTCCTTCCAGCCGACCATCCCCTGAACGTCGATGTCGGCGCGGGCGTGCAGTCCCATCCCCTCGGCGTTTTCGACCTCGTGGGCCAGCCCCGTCACGTGGATCAACGCCTTCGAAGGGATACAGCCATCGTTGAGACACGTCCCGCCGTAGGCGTCCGCCTCGACGAGCGTGACGTCCAGATCGAGCTGTCCGGCCCGTATCGCGGCCACGTAGCCGCCAGGTCCGCCGCCGATCACCAGTACGTCCGTCCCGGTTGAGATGTCTCCGACGACCATTCGTTGTCGGCCACACGTGCCCGGGGGTTAAAAACTGTCGCAGACCCGGCGTGTCGTCCCGAGATGTCTCAGCTTCGGAGCGCATCGACGGGTCGCTCGTTCGCCGCTTTCCAGGCCGGATACAGGCCACTGATGACGCTCACCAGGACGCCGAACCCGAACGCGGCGATCAAATAGAGAGCGTTCGTCCGATCGAGGAGCATCCAGGCTTCGACCGGCGTCACGGCGTAGAGTCCGAGGACCAAAAGCACCGTCACGATGACGCCCCCGAGCGCGCCCAAGACGCCGAGCAGTGTCGCTTCGAACAGCATCGTCCGTAGCACGGCCCCCCGACTCACACCGACAGCTCGGAGTACGCCGATCTCCTCGCGGCGCTCGACGGTGCTCATGAGCATCACGTTGAGGATGCTCACGCCCGCGACGAAGAGCGAAATACCGCCCAGACCTATCAGAAACGCCGAGAGGAGCGAAAAGAACTCGTCGATCTCGTCGACGATCGACGAGAGTTCGAAGACGTCGACGCGCTCCTCGCGGTCGTTGATCGTCCGTTCGACCGCCGCCGCGTTCGCGGTCGCCGCCGCCCCGGTTTCGGTCCGGATCACGACCTGCTGGTACCCGGAGCCGCCCACCTCGTTTTCCGGGAGCATGACGGCGTCGTTCGGCGAGATCGGTGTAAAAGTCTCGACGCGCTCGAGCACGGCGATCACGCGGTAGGTCTCCCCGTCGACGTCGACGCCGTCGCCGACCCGGAGCTCGATCGACGCCGCGAGATCCGCGCCGACGATCGCGCCCTGTCTGTGCCGTTCGGGAAGCCGGCCGTCCGCCGCGGTGTAGATCGCCGTCGGGTCCTCGACCCCATAAACCGTCGCCGCGGCCGATTGGCCACCCCGGCTGACCAACCCGCCGTCGGTTTTGAGCGGCACGACCGCTCCCGCTTCGACGATCCGCTCGATCTCGGTCACGGTCCTGTCATCGATCGACTGGACGCCTGCGTCGGCGTTCGGCGTGACGATCACCTGTGTGCCGATATCGCCGAGCGCGTCGTTCGCCCCGACCGCGAGCAGGTTCCCGAAGATGCCGAGCGAGGCGATCGCGACGACGCCGACGAGGATGCCGAGCGCCGCGAGCGCGGATCGAAACCGGTTCCGCGAGAGGTTCCGGCGAGCGACGAAAAGTGCCGGGAGCCGACTCATACGATCATCCCATCGCGGAGCTCGATCGTCCGGTCGGCGTACTCGGCGACGGTCGGATCGTGGGTGACGGCGACGACGCTGACGCCCCGATCCGCGATTTCAGTCAACTCCTTGAGAACCCGTCTGCCCGTTTCGACGTCGAGGTTCCCCGTCGGCTCGTCGGCGAGCACGATCTCGGGGCGGTTGATGAGCGCCCGCGCGATGGCGACGCGCTGCTTTTGACCGCCGCTGAGTTCGTCCGGCGTGTGGTCGAGCCGGTCGCTCAACCCGACCCGTCCGAGTAACTCGGCCGCCCGATCGTGTTCCGGCTCGGCGTCGAAGATTGTCGGTACGGCGACGTTTTCGAGCGCCGAAAGCGTCGGAATGAGGTGGAAATCCTGAAACACGAACCCGATCGTCCGCTTTCTGATCCGCGTCCGCCTCGAGACCCCGGCGTCGGTCACGTCCTCGGCGTCGACGAGCACCGACCCCTGGTCGGGCGCATCGAGCAGCCCCACAACGTTCAGAAGGGTGGATTTCCCGCTCCCGCTCGGTCCCATGACCGCGATTACCTCGCCGCGGTCGACCGACAGCGAAACCGAATCCAGCGCCACGACCGTCTCACCGCCGTCGTACCGGCGCGTCACGTTGACGAGTTCAATCGCGGCCACGGGCGAAACGCCTCCAGCCCAAAACAACCACCGTTCCGACGAGCAACACTGAGCCGGTGACGCCGACGACAGTCGATAGCGGGACGCCCGGATCGTCCCCGGGATCGTCTTCCGTCCGGGCGTCGTACTCGAGTTCGACGCTTTCGTTGTACGGATCGCCGTCGGCGAGGTACGTCACGGTCACCGGAACCGTCGTCGCGTTGGCGTGATCGACGTCGGCGGTCAGGTCGAACCGGACGAACTCGCTCTCGGGGACGGTGCCGACGAAGTACTCCCGGGCCGGATAGGCCGGATCGACGTACGTCGTCTCCCCGATAGAGACGATCGCGCCGTTCGCTTCGCCGAGGCCGATGTTCGCGGCGTTACCGGTCACCGTCACGGTCCCGTCCTCGTACACCATGTCGACGTCGGTGAGAACGAGTTCGCCGCGGTTCGGTCGGTAATCGAGGGACGTTTCGCTCGTCGCTCGCTCGGTTCCGAGCGTGTACGCCGCCTCGAACTCGAACGTCGTCGGTTCGTCGAAGTCGCCGGCGTCGAACAGGACGCTCTCGCTTTCGCCCGGTGCGACGTCCGGGACCGCCGATCTGGCCAACGATTCGTTGTCTGCCGTGGGTGAGACGACCACGTCACGCGCGGTCGCCGTCCCGAAGTTCGCCACTTCGACGCGAACGAGCGGGGTCCGGAGCTCCTCCTCTTCGTCCCCGTCGTCGCCGAAGACGCCGCCCGTCCCGAGATCGACGTCCAACTGCTCGCCGTCCTCCAGTTCGGACGGATGGACCGCTCGTGCATCGATCTGTACGTCGTCCTCGATTCCGGCCACGTCGACGCCGCCGACGACGACCGAGACCGGTCGAGTGACGGTAACCGTCTCTCCCTCATCGTCCTCCTCGTCGGCTTCGTCGACGGCTTCGACGACGAGTTCTAGATCCTTGACGCCTGCCTCCTCGAAAGCAGTCGCGAGTTCGAGGGTCACGTCGTCCCCGACCGACAAAGAGCCGACGCCCTCGGCTTCCGCGTAGACGGTCTCGTTACCCCTGTCCTCGAGTGCGACCCGTTCCAGAGCGACTCCCGTCGCGCTCCCGACGGAGTTTTCGACGGTGAACTCGACGGTCGTGGTGTTCAGCGGATCCGGTTCCGTCGGTGACACCGTGACGTCGGCGACGACGAGACGGGCGTCCGGAACGTCGCCGACGGCCGGGGCAGCGACCGCGACTCCCGAAAGCAGTAGCGCAACCACGAGGAGGGGCAGGGACCGGTTCACGGCCCCGGATAGGTCCTCGGTGAATTTATCCCTGTTGTCGTCGGTATCGATCGCCCCGTTCCGGCGTCGGATGCAACCTACAGAGAAAACGAGAGTGAGCCCACGGTATCAGCCGTGGGAGGAGGTCAACCGTCCGCGGGTTCGCGCTCGATCCGGAACCCATCGAGGTCGACGGCGATCCGATCGACGACCGTCGTGAACGTCTCGTAGTGGTCGCCGCCGGGATCGATCTGCGTCCTGCTCTCGATGAGTCCGGCCTGCGTGAGGGCGTTGAGCCGCCGATAGACGGTCGGCAACGAGTACCCGGTCCGCTCGGCGATTTCGCGGGCGCTCCGCTCGGACCCGTTGAGCACTCGATAGCACTGCCGCGTCTTCTTGTCCCCGAGCGCGTCGAGCACGTCGTTCGCGGTCTCGTCGTCCGACCTTTCGAGTGCCCCCTCGACGACCTCGAGCAGTTCCGTCCTGTCGGCCGGTTTGACCACGTACTCGTCGAAGGGTAACTCGACGATCCCCTGATCCGGCTCGACCGCGGTGACCATCACGACCGGACAGTCGTGGTCGCCCTCCCGGAACCGTTCGAGCACCTCGTCGCCGGACATCCCCGGCATCCGGCGATCGAGCAGGACGACATCGACGTCCTCGTCGAACGCCTCGAGCGCCTGACGCCCGCCGTAGGCGGTTCTGGTCGTGTACGCTCCCTCGAACCACATCTCGTAGATCTCGACGAGCTCCGGTTCGTCGTCGACGAGCAGTACCGTCGCGTTCTCGTCAGGCATCGACATCCCCCGTTTCTCGGGGTGATCTGATAACCGTTGTGGAGTTTCCCACCGGATTCAGTCGCCGAACGGTCCCATACCGCCGAGACCGCCGCCACCGCCACCGCCGCCCTGCTGCATCTGTTTCATCATCCGCTGCATGTCGCCGTCGCCCATCCCCTGGAACTGCTTCATCATCCGGGACATCATCTTGTGCTGTTCGAGCAGCTCGCGAACCGTCTCCTCGTCCTTGCCGGATCCGCGAGCGATGCGCTCGATCTGACTCTGACCGATCGCCCGCGGGTTCTCGAGTTCGAGTTCGGTCATCGAGTCCATGATCACCTCGAAGTCCCGGAGCCGGTCTTGGGTCATGTCCATCGCGTCGTCCGGTAGCTGGTCTTTGATCCCGCCGCCGAGGCCGGGAATCATATCCAACACCTGATCGAGCGGACCCATCCGGTTCATCGCGTTCATCTGGTTGCGCATGTCCTTCAGGGTGAACTCCCCTTTCATCAGATCCTCGGGGTCCCAGTCCTCCTCGGCCCCCGTTTCGGCCATCGCGCGCTCGACGCGCTCGGAGAGCTGTTTGAGATCGCCCATCCCCAACAGCCGGGAGATGAACCCCGACGCCTCGAAGCGCTCGATGTCGCCGACCTCCTCGCCGGTCCCGAGGAAGGCGATAGAGGAGCCGGTCTGATCGACCGCCGCCAGCGCGCCGCCGCCCTTCGCCGTCCCGTCGAGTTTCGTGATCATGACGCCGTCGATGCCGACCGAGCCGTGGAACCGCTCGGCCTGCTCTTTGGCCCCCTGTCCGATCGCGGCGTCGAGCACGAGCAGGTTTCGGTCGGGTTCGACGGCCGCTTCGATCTCCTCGAGCTCGTCGATCAACTCGCCCTCGAGCGCGTGTCGCCCGGCGGTGTCGACGATGTGGACGTCGGCGTCCTCGGTCGCTTCGAGTCCCTTTCGGGCGATGTCGACGGGGTCGTCGTTGTCCGGATCACCGTAGAAATCGACCTCCGCCCGCTCGCACATCTCCTTCGCCTGCTCGTAGGCGCCGGGGCGGAACGTGTCGGTCTGAATCACGGCGGGTCGGAGCCCCTTCTTGGAGAACCACCACGCCATCTTCGCGGCGCTGGTCGTCTTCCCCGAACCCTGTAGGCCGGCGAGCATGATCGTCTGCTCTTCGAGCGGGAGGTCGGTCGACTCGCCGACGAGCTCGACCATCTCCTCGTAGACGATCTTGAGAACGTGATCGCGGGCGGTCGTCCCGGCCGGCGGCTCCTCCTCGAGAGCGCGCCCTCTGATCGAATCCGACAGCTCCATCACGAGCGAGACGTCGACGTCGGCCGAAAGGAGCGAACGCTGGATCTCCTTGACGATCTCCTCGACGTCGTCCTCCGAGAGGGTCGTCTTGCCCTGTAGTTTGTCGAGCGTTCCCCGGAGGGAACTGCCCAGGTCGTCGAGTACCATTTGTCGGCCGTAGACGGTCCAGACTAAAGGCTTTGTTCGTCGCGGGGCGTCCCGACACCGCTTCTCCGTGCGAGGTCACGTCCCGGAACGGTTAGGTTTATCCGCTCGGACCGTCTCGCGACGTGTATGGCCAGTTTCGACAAAGCGGAGGATCGCATCCTCGACAAGATGATCTGCATGCGCTGTAACGCCCGGAACCCCAAACGCGCCGACAGCTGTCGGAAATGCGGGTACAAGAAGCTCCGCCCGAAGGCGAAAGAGCGTCGCGCGGCCTGAGGCGACGGTCGTTCCGCTGTTCGGAGTGATCCTTCGACGAATACCTTACTAGTTGGGTTCCATTTTGTCCCGCAGCGTCCGATCCGAACGTCGGTCCCCCGATAACCGCAGGTTCTTGTTTTTCGAGCGGGAACACACCCCGGTGGCGGTGACGAGAGTTACCCCCTCCGAGCCCCTTGTGACGAGGGCCCATTCCGAGCCACCCTTTCGAGACCGTGTATTCAACAGCCAGCCGGCTGTAAGACCGGTATGACGGACTGGGACGAGCGATTTCGATCGGGACAGTATCCACGGGATCCGGAGCCGTCGGCGATGTTACGACGGTACGCCGATTCGCTTCCGACCGGTAAGGCTCTCGATATCGCGGCCGGGACCGGGCGGAACGCGGTGTTTCTCGTCGACCGGGGCTACCGGGTAGACGCGCTCGACGGCTCGCGGGCGGGCCTCGAGATCACCCGTAAACGGGCGGCCGAACGGAACGCTGCGGACCGACTCGAGTTGATCCAGGCCGACATCCCGAGCTACGAGTTCCCGACCGACACGTACGATCTGGTGACGATCAGCTTCTATCGCGCCGTCGACCGGTTTCCGGATATCAAGGAGGCGCTCGCCGACGGCGGCGTGCTCTACGTCGAACACCATCTCCGAACGACCGAGCCCGTCGAAAGCGGCCCGAGCGGCGACCGTTACCGCTTTTCGGCCAACGAACTGCTTCGCTCGATGCTCGATCTGACCGTACTCGGATACCACGAGCGGACCGAAACGAGATCGGACGGCCGGACGGCCGCGATCGCGCGAGTCGTGGCCCGGAAGGGGACCGCTTCCCGACAGTCGTATCCGAAGATCTCGGACAACGCGGGCAAGAAATGAGATCTATCCGTCTCTCTCCCCGGATCAGTCGTCCGAGACCGCCGCGTCGGCCGTTCCTTCGGTCGCCGCCTTCCCGGTCTCCGTGAGTTCGTAGAGGTTCTGTCTCGCGTCGGCGAAGTAGACGTCCTCGGAGACGATCTCGATGTCCTCGAGCCGTTCGAGCGCGTATCGAACTGTTCGTGCCGAGAGCATCGATTCCTCGACGATATCTTTCTGTGTCATCCCGCCGTTGTACTCGAGGACCTTGTAAACGAGCTTTGCGCTCGGCGGAAGATCGGACAGTGTCTCCCCGTCAGAGTCGGCCATTGGTACCTAAAAAGAGGGATGCTGAGTGTATAAACGTTGAGGCAAACCTGGCAGGTATGTGCCGCGTCATCACTCCGAGGTGTGCGCTTCGGGTCTCATCGACGCTCCCGGAACGAACCGCTTTTGACGACGGATAGCACAGTGTACGTATGGCAACCGATACGGCCGAGCGCCGGACCGCGCACATCCGGGGCGTGACGGTCACGGCGATCGCGTGTCTCTCCGGTGTCGTCGCCGCCCTCGTTTCGACGATGGTCGCCACCGGCGCCGGCGACACCCTCGCGGTTTACGTTCTCGCGGGCGCCGTCATCGTACAGTTCCCGCTCTATCGGCTCCTCGAGATGGCGGGGATGGAACTGGACGTCGACGATTTCGGCGTGAAGGACTACCTCTACATCGCGTTCATGACGTTCTCGCTTTGGTTCGTCTGCTGGGCGATCCTGCTTACCACTGGGGCGAGCCTCTGATGGCCGACGACAGTATCGCCGTCGTCGATCTGGACCGCTGTCAGCCCGACCGGTGTAACTACGAGTGTGCGAACTTCTGTCCGCCCAACCGGACCGGTGAGGAGTGTATCGTCACTCGCGAGGAACGTCACGACGAGGGCGACTACTACGCGGGAGGAGCCGATCAGATCTCCATCTCCGAGGAGCTGTGTCTCGGCGAGACCTGCGGGATCTGCGTCGAGAAGTGCCCCTTCGACGCGATCGAGATCATCAATCTCCCGCAGGAACTCGACGAGGAACCGACGCATCGCTACGGCGAGAACAGCTTCGCGCTCTACGGGCTCCCAGCCCCACAGGAGGGCCGTGTGACGGGTATCCTCGGCCCCAACGGTATCGGAAAGACGACCGCCGTCCACGTGCTCGCCGCCGAGATAACGCCGAACCTCGGCCGATTCGAGGACGAACCGGACTGGGAGACGGTGCTCGAGGAGTACCGCGGTACGGAGCTCCAAGAGTACCTCGAGGACCTCCAGGAGGGCGACGTGACCGTCGCCCGAAAGCCACAGTACGTCGATCGCATTCCCGACACGTTCGACGGGAAGACGAGCGAACTGCTCGCCGGCGTCGACGAGCGCGGCGTCGCCGACGATCTCGTCGAGCGACTCGACATCGAAGCCGTCGTCGACCAGCCGATCGACACGCTCTCCGGCGGAGAGCTCCAGCGCGTCGCCCTCGCCGCGACGCTGGTCCGGGACGCCGACTTCTACTTTCTCGACGAGATCACGCCGTATCTCGACATCGGACAGCGCGTCACCGCCGCCCGACTCATTCAGGAACTCTCCGAGGACGATCGCTCGATGCTCGTCGTCGAACACGATCTGGCCGTGCTGGATCTGCTCGCCGACGCCCTCCACGTCGCCTACGGTGAGCCCGGCGTCTTCGGCGTCGTCACGCCGCCGAAATCGACGAAGGGCGGGATCAACCAGTATCTCACCGGCTATCTAGAAAACGAGAACATGCGGATCCGCCCGGAAGCGATCGAGTTCGAGGAACACGCCCCCCGAAGCGAGGGGTACGGCGAGACGCTCGTCGAGTATCCGGCGATGGAAAAATCCTACGGCGAGGGCGAGTTCGCTCTCGAGATCGACGCCGGCGAGATCCGGAACAACGAGGTGCTCGGTATCGTCGGCCCCAACGGGATCGGCAAATCGACGTTCGCGAAGCTGCTCGCCGGCCGCCTCGACCCCGACGAGGGGAGCTTCGACGCCCGGCTCGACATCTCGTATAAGCCGCAATACGTCGAGATCGACCAGCCGATGCGGGTCGACTCGTTCCTGCGATCGATCACCGACGATTTCGGCGGCTCCTACTGGAACACCGAGATCGCGGGCCCGCTCCAGCTCGATCGGATCATGGAACAACAGCTCACCGACCTCTCCGGCGGCGAACGTCAGCGCGTCGCCATCGCGGCGTGTCTCTCGAAGGAGGCGGACCTCTACCTCCTCGATGAGCCCTCCGCCCACCTCGACGTCGAACAGCGGGTCCTCGCGACGCGGGCGATCCGGCGCTACACCGAGACCCACGACAAGACGGCGATGGTCATCGACCACGACATCTACATGATCGATCTGCTCTCCGATCGTCTGCAGGTCTTCGAGGGGACACCGGCCGAACGCGGCCACGCCGGGCGACCGATGGGAATGCGCGAGGGGATGAACACCTTCCTCGCGAACCTCGACGTCACGTTCCGGCGGGACGAACGCACCGGCCGTCCCCGGATCAACAAACCGGACTCACAGAAGGACCGCGAACAGAAGCGGGCCGGCGAGTACTACTACGCGCCGACCGACAGCTCCTGAGGGCCGCGGCACGCGATATCGACGCCGAGTGTGTCTCTCCTCGTCCCGTAACGGGACTCTTTTGACGGCCGACACCCCACAGGTCGGTATGAATGGTCCGGAGATCCCGGAGTCACACCCTCGCCGCGAGTCACTGTTGACGCGGCATCGAATCGAAACCGGCGTCGACCTCGGTATCACCTCCAAGCAGGGGCTCATCGCGCAGGGCCGCGGCGAGGCGTTCGATTACCTCCTCGGTGAACGGACGATCCCGTCCGCCGACGAAGCCGCCCGGACCGCCGCCGCCCACCTCCTTTTGGCCGATCAGCCGGTGCTTTCGGTCAACGGCAACGTCGCGGCGCTCGCGCCCGGCGAGACGGTCAGACTGGCCGACTCGACCGGCGCGGACATCGAGATCAATCTGTTCAACCGGACACAGGACCGGATGAAGCGGATCAGAGAACACCTCCGGGAGCACGGCGCCGAGAACGTAAAGGGGTTGAGCGCCGACGGACGGATCCCAGGTCTCGAGCACGCCCGAGCGAAGGTCGACGCCGACGGGATCGGCAGCGCGGACGTCGTGTTGGTCCCGCTGGAGGACGGCGACCGGGCCGCCGCCCTCGCGGAGATGGGCAAGACGGAACTCGTGATCGATCTCAACCCGATGTCGCGGTCGGCGTGCTCGGCGGCCGTCCCGATCGTCGACAACCTGCTGCGGGCGTTGCCGAACATGACGGCACACGCCGAGGCGCTCGCCGACGCCGACCCCACGACGCTCGAAGGGATAGTCGAGTCGTTCGACGCCGAGGCGGCGCTCGAGGCCGCCGAAGAACGGATCAGAAACGGCTGACGTCTTGCGAACGTCTGACGTACTGTTTTGTAGGTCGAGTCTCTATCGTCCTGCATGGCTAGCCTCACGGAGGTCTACAGGGGAAAAAGCGGGGCCGGCCTCCGACGGCTGTACGCCGGGGTCGCGCTGTTCGGGATCGGCGCGATCCTGGTGACGGCCGGCCTCGTGGTCGCCTCGACCAGCGTCGGCTCCCGCTTCGGGTTCGGGCTGTACCGCTCCCGCGAACTCGCCGGCGTTCTCGGCGGGATCGGGCTCCCGGCGGTCCTCTTCGGAACGATGGTCGCCCTCCCGAGGGCGTCCCGCGGACTCCGGACCGCGGCGGCCGTCGGTGCCGTCGTCTGTCTGTTCGGCGTCGCGATGTTCGTCAACTGGTACCCCGTCGACTGGGTCGGCGGCTCCGGCAACACGACGATGACGATGATCGTTGCGGCCACGTACTTCGGCGGGGCCATCCTCACGACGTGGTCGCTTTTCACCGCCGTCGCGAACTTCAAAGCCCGGAACGATCCGGGGGGAACGATCTCACTGGAGATCACGAGAGCCGGCGAGACCCGCGTAATCGAGGTTTCGAACGACGAACTGCGCGGGAAACTCGGCGGGATCGGCGTCCTCGGAGCGACCCCGGACGGCGAGGCCGAAACACAGACCAACAGAGGCCACGAGAGCGGTGGCGGGTCGGCCTCCGGTTCTCGCTCCGGTTCTGCAGCCGGGTCGCTCGGCGCGACGAGCGCCACCGACGGCGGCGCGACGAGCGCCGACCCGATCCGTGACCCGACCGGGACGGGAACCGACGCCGAACTCGTCGACGAACCGCAGCGAACGCCCCCGAACGACCGCTACTGTGGGAACTGTTCGCATTTCCGCTACGCCCGGACCGACGACGGATTGATCCCGTACTGTGGCCTCCACAGCGAGGCGATGGACGACATGGACGCCTGTGAGGCGTGGTCCTCGAACACGAAGTAGGGTAGTGTAACTGTTACAGAATCCAGTGTCTATAAGTTGTTACTAGTAGTAAACAGTAACATCAGGATGCCGCGGTCGTACTCGATCGGTGAGTTCGCGGACGAACTCGGTGTCCACGCCCAAACCGTCAAACGC
>LFFM01000538.1_pt1 | contig 26706 bp, 19 predicted proteins | sample 643131 | NCBI WGS metagenome assembly LFFM01 (sample SAMN03777445, study PRJNA286221) | soda lake metagenome | biome: soda lake; feature: Kulunda steppe; material: water; isolation source: sample Tc-Br brine of Tanatar trona crystallizer | place: Russia: Kulunda steppe | collected 2011-07
AGGGGACGATCTCGTTGACGTCGACCTCGGTGAGGTCGGGCTGGCCGGGCCAGTCGGTGGGCATGGGCATCCGCTGGAACTGCTTGAGCGCGCGCAGGCGGCGCTCGAGCATCCATTCGGGTTCGTCTTTGTCCTCGGAGATGACGCGGATGGTCTCCTCGGTGAGCCCCTTGTCGGCCTTGAAGGCGGATTTCTCCTCCTTTTTGAACTCGAAGCGGGCTTCGGTGTCGGTCTCTTTTAGGTGGTCTTGTTCTGAACTCATGGTATTGGTTTACGTCTGTGGGTGCTTATGTCTGATCAGTAACCATCGGAGGTTACGCAGTCTCGTACACTTCCTCGCGAACCCAGTCGTAGCCCTCGTCCTCCAAGTCGACGGCCAGCGACGCGTCGCCGCTCTTGACGACCTCGCCGTCGAGCATGATGTGGACGTAGTCCGGCTCGACGTACTCGAGGATCCGCTGGTAGTGGGTGATCTGTAGCACGCCCGTGCCCTGCTCGTCGCGGAGCGCGTTGATGCCCTTCGAGACGTCCTGTAGCCGGTCGATGTCCAGCCCGGAGTCGATCTCGTCGAGCACGGCAACGGCCGGCTCCAACATCGCGGCCTGTAGCACCTCGTTCTGCTTCTTCTCGCCGCCGGAGAAGCCCGCGTTGAGGTACCGCCGCATGAACTTCTCGTCCATGTCGAGCAGCTCCATCTTCTCTTTGAGGATCGACTGGAACTCGGCGACGCCGATCTCGCCGTCGTCCGCCGGCCCCTCCATCGGGGAGGTCTCGTAACCTTCGTCCTCGTCCTCCTCGGCCTCCTCGTCCTCGTCCTCGAAGAGCTCCTCGCGCTCCTCCGCCTTCGCGTTGAGCGCCTGCCGGAGGAAGTTCGTCATCGTGACGCCCTCGATCTCCGCGGGGTACTGGAATCCGAGGAAGACCCCGAGCGCGGCCCGCTCGTTCGGCTCGAGTTCGAGCAGCTCCCAGTGGTAGTCCTCGTCGTCGAGCTCCACGTCGACGTCGGCGACGTCCTCCTCGTCGAGATGAAGGAGGATCTGACCGTCCGTCACTTCGTAGGCCGGGTGGCCGGCGATGACCTTCGCCAGCGTCGACTTGCCGGAGCCGTTCGGACCCATGAGCGCGTGGATCTCGCCCGACTTGACCTCGAGCTCGACGCCCCGAAGGATCCGTTCGCCGCCCTCTTCTGCGACCTCCGCATGAAGGTTTTTGATTTCGAGAGTTGCCATATGTGTTCTGAGTGCCTCGTGAGTGTCATGTGGCGGTTCGGGGGGTTAATGCTTACGGAATCACCCGTGGAATGGCCGTTTTTGAAAACAAAATTTTTCGATGCTGGAAAATGGATTCCGTCTCTCCGTCGAATCGCTACATGAACGAGCCGAGGCCGGTCTGCTCCTGGCCGGTCTTGACTTCCTCCCACGACATTCCCAGCGCCTCGATGACCCGGGCGATCGGTCCCTTCAGCGTCTTCTCCAACATCTTCTCCCAGTCGACCTCGAACTCCTCGGGCACCTGGTCGGCGTACTCGAAGCAGATCACGTCCGGGTCACGCTTGAACTCCCCGTACAGGTGATCACGTTGCGGATCGAGGCCCTCCTCGGTCTCCATCCGCTCCCAAAAGTCCGGATGCACCTTCTTCAGGTAGAGCCGTTTCGGCTTCGAGCCGTTGCCGAAGTTGGTCCCGAGCATGCGGTTCGCGTACTTCGCACCACGGACCTGCGCCGTCGGCGTCTCGTACGCGTCCAGCCGCTTGCCGATGCCGCCGGGGATCCCGACGTCCTCGAGATCCATCTCGCCCTCGAGGAATCGCTCGATGACCGCCGAGAGATACGTCTTCACCTCCTCGAGGTCCTCCTCGAGATCGTCTCCCGTCACGATCGTCTCGATGACGCTCTGTTGGACCTCCTTCGTGATCTGAGCGATGTCGGAGCGTTTGTACTCGAACCCCGTGATGTCGATGTCGTCGACGTCGTTGCCCTCCTTCCAGATGATGTGGCCCGCGTACCGCTTCTTCTTGCCCGCCTGGAAGAAGCGTCGGTAGAGCTTCTCGAACTCGATCTGGAACCGATGGAGCTCCGCGTTCAACTCCTCGCGTGCGAAGTCGTCGTAGCGCTCGTTGATGTGGTCCTCGATCTCGAAGGCGGTCTCGATGGCCTCCTGCTTCCCGACGTTCTCGCCGAGGGATAGCATGACTGAATCGGTGTTGTGGAGCACGACTCCGCCGACGGCGTCCACGAAGTTCTCGTTCTCGGCCACACTCAGATCGTACACGTAGCCGTCGTGGTCGACCTCCTTGACCACGGGATCGCGACCGCCGCGGTAGTAATCACACGTCCGGATCGTGTAGCTGTCCTTCGCGTCGCGGTATTTGAGTGAGTGCTTCTTTCCACGCTGGGTGAGAAGCATCGACAGTCCACCGGCCAGTTCCCGGCTCGTCGTCTCGAATTCGAAGTTGCGTTCCGCGTACTCGTCGGTGTAGCGCGGGAAATCACGCGAACCGTCCTCCTCGACCAGCACGTCGAGAAACTGTTGCTGTTGCTCGTCCGGGAGGTTGAACACGAAATCCGGAATTCGTTTATCACGAGAGGTCTGGCCGGCGAATTCCCGGAAGAAGACCGCCGAGAGTTCGTTCATCATCCGGAGCTTGGAGGTGGCGTCATTGTACGTGACGGAGCGCTCCTTTTCGGCGGTTTCGTAACCGACCGTCCGTTCGTCGGACGTATCGGACGTGATGACGCTCACGGTCGCGTTCTCGAAGAGCCGCTCATGATCCGCCTTCAGACCCTCAAGCCACTCCTCGCGGGACTCCGCGATGCTCGCACCGAATCGGGAATTCGTGGTCTCGATGGTCGAGACACTTCCCTCGGAGACGTAGGCCGCGAGGAGTCGAATTAGCGCTTTCCCATCCTCGGATCCGAGATCAATGTAACGCTGTAGCTTGATGCGCTTTTCGGGCGTCGGATTCTCATCGTGATCGAACCAAACCCACTCGTCGTCGGCATGTACGCGTTTGATCTTCGTCTCCGCGTATTCACTACCGACGAGGCGGCCATCCTCGTATTCACGCTTATAACCGTTGAGTACCTCGTACACGTCGATCGTCTCCACGGTCTTGACATCCGGAATGCCGGGGATCCGCAGGGGTTCGTCAACCTCCTCCGGCGGCGATTCGACGTACTCACCGTTCCTCTCAACGACGTAGGAGTGCTCCCGTGTCGTCGTCGACTCGCCGAACTTGTGCTGGAGATTGACCACGGGTTTGTCGGTTCGATGGCGGATCACCTGCTCGATCGGTTGCCACTCCGCGTCCCCGCTCTCGGCCAACGAGAGGGCGTCCCATCCGGCAATGGGGCGACGTTCCTTTCCGATCGACGTTGACGCGACCGGCCCGCCATCGGCGGTAGTCATCACGTCCTCGTTCGTGGCCGCCTCCGCATGCTTGAAGAGGTCGGCGATCGGGATCACCTGAACGATTCCCTCCGCATCACGCACGACGACGGGGCGCTCCCCGGTGACGCTATCGCCATATGCCACCTCGTGTTCCAGTTCGTTCGCGGCGGTTTCGGTGAAGTCGATGACCTCCCGACCGGTCGCCGTAACGGCCGCTGCGCCCTCCTTATCATAGAGACGGAATCGATCCCACCCCGTTACGCCGTATAACGATTGGCCGACAAATTGGAACTTTCCGTTCCGACCTGCGAGGAGTGTATGATTGTCCTCGACGGTCACACAATGGACGCCGTTCTCGGCCTGGCTCCGTGATCCGCTCCGGTGCATCCGCAGGGTGTTTTTCGCGTTCTCTGCTGCATATATACGCCACCTCCCGCTGTCGCGGTTATAGCTCGCGGTCACCCCGAGGTGCGTACAGAGTCGGAGCACGTCGTCGCGGAGTCGAGCGCTGGAGGTGGTATAGCGCCACGAACCCGACTGGCGGTCCCCGCCGCCGTCGATCAACGTCTCAAGGAACCGCCGTTTCTGTTCTCGGCTCGCGTCGAAGACCATGTCGGGGATCCGCTTATCGAAGCTGTCGCCGCCACAACGGTCCCGGAGGAACTCGCCGAGAAGCAGCGAGCCGAATCGGTACGAGCGGTCATCGACGCAACGGTCGAATCCCATCCCGTCCAGCAGACGTCCGATCGGCCCGTGTGCGGAGCTGCCGCCGTCGGCGACCGCCTGCTGAGCGATCTTCACCGTGGTCGCCGAATCGTGGTGGTTCTCAGCGAACGTCCGCGCTTCGGAGGTGTAGACGTTCCCCTCGGTGATGTACCACGCGAGCAGTTCGAGAAAGTCGTCGCCGTCGTAGGTCCGTGGGATCCACTTTCGACCGGATTCCCGACGGACGTAGCTCGTCTCACACACCGACTCGATGTACTCGCGGTGCTCCTCGAACTCCGTCGCGGTAAACACGTATCCGGTCTGCCCGAGATCGGCTTTCGGAACGCGACGTGGGGTCCAGCCGAGCTCGGCCGTGAACGTGTGACCGTGTACCGTCGGCCGAACCCAGACCTCGTACTCTCCATCGATCAGCTCCGTCAGACCCACTTCGCCGATCCGCTCCCCGTCCGGGCCGTCCCAGTCGTGCGGGAGCTCGTAGCTCGTCACACGATCGAGATCGCCCGCCTCGACGAAACGATACCCGCCCTCCGTGATCCCGTTCGTTTCGTTTTTCCGAACGAGCATCCGGTGATTCGGCGTGACGCGGAAGTCGACCTTCGAGGTTTCGATGTCGACGAGTTCGCCCCGATACTCGGGATAGGAATGCGTCTCCTCGACGCGTTTGACCTCCATCTCTTCCGTTTCGGGATCCAGCGAGTACACCTCGTCGCCGACCGTGAGATCCGTGATCGATCGCACCCCGGAGGGTGTCAGCACCTCGGTGTCCGGGGTGAAACAGTTCATAATGACCTTGACGGCCCCTTGCTGTCTGTCGTACTGGTCGTACGCCTCCGTGCCGGGATCGTATTCGTTTCGGAGGGATTTCTTGTTCTCGCGCTCGGAGAGCAGCTCGTCGACCATCTCGCGCATGATGCCGTCCGGCTCCTTTCGGAAGTGGGTCCCGTTCGGCGCGACGTACGTGTCGCCGTCGTACGTCTCCGGATCGACCTTCGTCTCCGGACCTGCGTTGATCGTTACCATGCACATGGGGTATAGCGACTTCAGGTCCTGAACCGTCACCATCTCCTTCACGCCGGTGATCGGCTCGAAGACCGCTCCCCCCTCGAAATCCTCGGACTCCTGTTGGCCCTTCGTCGGGAGCGCGAACTTGCCGAACGCCTTGTGAAGGACGTACATGTCGACGGCGTCGCCGGGGGTCGGGGCGTCCTCGAGCTGGCAGCCGACGAACGTGCGCACCTCGTCCCAGAAGGCGATCACGTCCTGTTTGCGGTCGATCTCGACGCAGAGCTCGACGTCGCGGATGCTGTATTCGAGGAGCCGTTCGGGGTCCTGCTCCCAGAGGTCGCCGATGTCGCCCGCGTATCGCTCCTTGCCGACGCCGAGCTCGCGTTCCCCGACCGCGTCGAGCCGATAGGACTCGAGCTCGGTGAACATCGTCCGCTTGTATGCGTACAGCAGGTCGAAGACGACCCGGCCCTTGAGATCGGGCCCACCCCAGCCGGAGCGCCACACCTCGCCGATACGGGAGAGCCGGTCGATGTCGAGGTCGTACTCGCCGTTCGTCCGCTCGTCGACGACCTCCATCCGATCGAGGAGATACGGCGCGTCGAAATCCTCGAAGTTCCAGCCGGTGAGGACGTCCGGATCGGTGTCCACGAGATAGTCGACGAACGCGTCGAGCATCGCGGCCTCCTCCTCGAAGACCTCGACGCGGAAGTCGACATCGTCGTCGCCGAGCCCCTTTTCGTCGCCGATTCCCTCGTATCCCGGGAGATCGCTCGGCGCTGGGGCGTCGCCGTCGGGCGCGTCGTAGAGCCAGATCACGTACTCGTCGTCGAACGAGTCGTGGCTCGTGAGACAGATGATGGGCTCCTCGCCGTCCTCGGGAAAGCCCCGACGGTCGTCGACCTCGATGTCGAAGGTGTTCACCCGCATCTCGGCGTCGACCTCGGCGGGCTCCACGTGCCCCTCGTGGATCTGGATGGTTCCGTCCCCGTCGTCGAGCCGGCGCTCCTCGACGCGGATGCCGCCGTTGATCCCGTTGTCGATCAGAAACCGGTTCGGAAAGAGGATGTCCGCCTCGAAGGTGCTCGCGAAGTCGTCACGAATGTTGCCGACGTCACGGGGGGTTCGGGTGACGATCCGCGTCAGCGGCTCGCCCCGAATGCTCTCGTACGGCTCGCCGTCGGCGTCCGTCTCGCGGGTGCCGATGACGACGTCGTACTCCTCGACCGGGTTCGCGTCGAGTTCGTCGGTGGGAACGTAAAAGTACGGCTCGACGCCGAGCACCCGAACGTGCTCGTGTGCGTCGTCGCCGTTCTCGACCGGGCGCCGTCCGAACACGTGCACGACGGGGTACTCCTCGGTTCCGTACCCCTCGACGGCGTAATCGATGCCGGTGATCTTCAGATCGACGGTCCCGGTCGACTCCGGGAACTTCGCCTCGACGAGATCGACGACGTCGCTGACGCGTCCGTGGCCGCTTCCGGCGACCACGCGTGCCTCCTGGGCGGCGAGCCCGTCGCGGCCGATCACGTCGCCGTCGGCGTCCCCGTCGTCCGCGGCGTCGGGCGATGAGAAGTCCGACAGTCCCGACTGGTTCATGGAGGGCCTTCGGCGCTCCCCGCTAAAAAGATCGGCTTTCGGACCGAGGATCGGATCGACGTCCCGCCGCAGGGCCCGTTCCGGAGGCCCCGCAGCCGGGTCCATCGACCCGATCCGGACGAGCGCGGCGACGTTTCCCGCCACGGAAAGACATTTATCATGTTATGACTTACCATGCTCCGTGACCTCGAATCCACACGCGGACGATGGGGGGTACCGTTCGGGCAACCGGAAGCCGGGTGGCGGCGGGCCGGACGCGACGGAGGTGGAGCTTTACGAGGACGACGGCAACGTGGTGATGTTCGACGCCGCGAACCCGCTCGCGTGGGTCGAGGCGAGCCGAACGGTGCGGCTCGCGGACGCGGCCTGAACCGGGCACGACGCGTTTCATGTCGAACCGCGAACGACCGCTTTTTCATTGCTGCCCGCCTACCGCGAATCGTGAATCCGTTCGACGAGGACGACGAGGGCGAGATCTCCATCGGCGAGAGCTCCGACGTTGAGCGGCGGATGACCCCGGACCCGCCGAAGGCGCCGTCGGTAAAGACCTTCGACGACGTCGGGGACTTCGAGTCGGCGGGAGACGTCCATCGGGACACCCTCCGGGCGTTCATCGTCTGCGTCATCTACGCGAACGCCGCCCTGCTCCTCGTCGCGCTCGGTCCGATGGTCTGGTTCTTCGAGGGCTGGACGCGTGTCGGCCCGGCCCTGCTCGCCGGCGGCATTCTCGCCGGAATCCGGACGTATCAGACCTACCGCGAGTGGGAGCGGGGGAAGGCGGAGCGCGAAGCCGAGGAGGACGCGGCCGCCTCGGAAACCACGGAGGACGGTGACGTGGAGGGTGAAACCGACGGCGACGTGGAGGATGAAACCGACGGCGACGTGGAGGATGAAACCGACGGCGACGTGGAGGAATCGGCGGAGCGTGACGTCCCACCGGGGGCGGAACTCTGAAGGGGGCCGGCGGCATTTTAGTTCCATGCGAACGGTCCGCGACGCCGACGGCACGACGTACCTCCTCGTGAAGCGGTCGGGCGAGTCGAGTCGGGTGCGCGATCCGGAGACGGGCACGGAGCGCTACGTCGCCAACGCGGATCTGGAGGTCCTCGAGGGTGAATCCCCGCTGGAGACGGTCGCCGCGGGAGTCCCCGAACCGGTTCGGCGGGTCATCGGCGCGGTCCACGACGACCGGACGCTCGGGCTGCTGGTCCTGATCGTCGACGAGGGGCCGCTATCGGTGCTCGAACTCATGGACGGCGTCGACATGTGTGAGTCGGATCTTCACGGGCGTCTCGCGGAGTTCCGGGCGGCGCGATTGATCCGCGAGATCGACGCGGCCGGCCGCCGTGGCTACGAGGCGACGGAGACGGCCGAGGAGGCGGTCGAACGCCTCCGTGAACGACGGTCATAGCGGTCGGCTCCAGCCGACTCCGGTTGGCTCCGGTCGATTCCGCCCGACTCCGGTCGGCTCGGGGCGCTACGGATGCGGAATACAAGCGAAGAGCCGCTCCCGGTCCGGCTCCCTCCGCGTCGTTACCGAACGATCCGGGGCGAATCGAGTCGGTGAAACAGTACTATTTTGCAACCACCTTCATAAGATCAAGTATGACGAAACGATCCTCGTCGGAGACTGAAGATCGAAAAGACGACCACGTTCGGATCGTTCTGGACCGAGACGTGGAAACCTCGGGAACCGGTTTCGAAGACGTCCGGCTCGTCCACGAAGCGCTCCCTGAACTCGAGTACGACGCCATCGAGACCTCCGTCGACTTCCTGGGCCACGAACTATCCGCCCCGATATTCATCGAAAGCATGACCGGGGGACATCGAAACACCATCGCGATCAACCGTTCACTGGCTCGCGCCGCCGGCGAGATGGGCATCCCGATGGGGCTTGGAAGCCAACGGGCCGGCCTTGAGCTCGATGACGACGGCGTCCTCGAATCGTACACCGTCGTCCGTGAGGTCGCCCCCGACGCGTTCATCTATGGCAACCTCGGTGCGGCCCAACTCCGGGAGTACGATCTCGAAACGATCGAGCGCGCGGTTGAGATGGTCGAGGCGGACGCGCTCGCGGTCCACCTGAACTTCCTCCAGGAGGCCGTTCAACCCGAAGGCGACGTTAACGGTCGGGGCTGTCTGGCGACCATCGAACGCGTCGTCGAGGACCTCTCCGTGCCGATACTCGTCAAGGAAACGGGCAACGGGATCTCCGGAAAGACCGCCCGAAAGCTGTCCGAGATCGGCGTCGACGCGGTCGACGTCGCCGGGAAGGGCGGCACGACGTGGTCGGGGATCGAGGCGTATCGCGCGGCCGCGGCGGACGCGCCGCGACAGGAACGGATCGGCACGCTGTTTCGGGAGTGGGGCATCCCGACCGCTGCAAGCACGGTCGAGTGCGTGGCCGAACACGACCATGTCATCGCGAGCGGGGGCGTACGGACGGGTTTGGACGTCGCAAAGGCGATCGCGTTGGGCGCGCTCGCTGGCGGATTAGCGAAGCCCTTCCTGAATCCGGCCACGAACGGAGCGGACGCCGTCATCGAGCGAGTTGAGGACCTGATCGCCGAGCTACGTACGGCGATGTTCGTCACCGGTTCGAGATCGATTCCGGAGCTTCAGCGGACGGAGTACGCGGTACTGGGCGACACACGCGAGTACCTCACCCAACGGGCCAGCGGGGATTGATGAGTCAGCGGGGAGTGACGGGTCTGCGGGGAGTGACGGGTCAGCGGAGGTAACGGGTCAGCGAGGAGTGTTCGACGGACCCCCGCCGCTGGCACTTCACCACGTGTGAGGCGCGTTCGGCGTACGGATCGATCCGCACGGAAGAAACGCCTCAGGTCCACCGACCGAGACTTGCTCCTCGTTCTCGTCGCACGTCCATCCGCCGTTTCGTCCCGATGTCGCCCTCGGCCGTCAGTTCGTGCTCGTCAGCGACCGACGACCCGGCCCGGCAGGAACCGACGCCAACCGGCGTGGACGGCGGCCGAGAGAACAGAGCTATACCGCCGGCGGCGATGGTGACGGACATGAAACAGGCCATCGTCGCCCGCCGCGATCTCGGGATGGGCGAGGGGAAGCTCGCCGCGCAGGTCGCCCACGCCTCGCTTTCGGCGTATCAGGACGCGAGCCGTCGGGCACGCAAGAAGTGGAAGGGATCGGGCCAGAAGAAGGTCGTCCTCGGTGCCGACTCCGAGAACGAGCTGTTCACGCTCGCCGACAAGGCCGAAACCGAGGGGCTGCCGTACGCGATCATCCGCGATGCGGGCCACACGGAGCTGGACCCGGGCACCGTCACCGCGCTCGCGGTCGGCCCCGCCCGCGAGGAGAGCGTCGATCGGGTCACCGGCGACCTCCCGCTCTACTGATGGTCGGGGACGACCCGGACGAGGGCGACTCGGCCGAGATCGACGACGACGCGGCCGGCGTCTCCGTGGAGGGCCTCGCGCTCCGCGAGGCCCATCCCGTCGAGCGGGCGGTCGGGATCGACCACTACGTCAGCGACGTGGACGGGATCGGCGGACGACTTCGGGAGTCTCCCGAGGACTTCCGCGTCCGGGAGCTGGAGGCGTTCGACCCGGAGCCGCTCGACGCGGATCCGGGGAGCTATCCGGATCTCGTGTGCCGCGTCACCCTGCGCGACTGGGACACGAACGACTTCGCCCGCCGGCTCTCGGACGCCCTCGGCGTGAGCCGCGAGCGCGTCTCGTGGGCGGGCACGAAGGACAAACGCGCCGTGACCACCCAGCTGTTCACCGTGCGGGACGCCGATCCGGCCGACTTACCCGCCATCCGCGGCGCCGAGATCGAGCCGCTCGGACGGGCGGGCCGTTCCCTCTCGTTCGGCGACCTCGCGGGCAACGCATTCGAGATCCGCGTCACCGACGTCGTTCCGGAGGCGACCGAGCGCGTCGCCGCGATCGCCGAGGATCTGCGGGCGTTCGCCGGCGGCGACGCGGACGGCGGCTCCGGCGTCTCCGCCGGCGAACCCGCTCCGGACACACCCGCGGGCGTGCCCAACTACTTCGGCCAGCAGCGCTTCGGCAGCCGACGGCCGGTGACCCACGCGGTCGGGCTCGCGGCCGTCCGCGAGGACTGGCGGGAGGCGGTCCGGCTGTACGCGGGCAACCCCTTCGAGAGCGAACCCGACGACACGCGGGCGGCACGCGAACGGGCCGACGCCGCCTTCGGCGTGGGGGATTCGGATTCCGATGGCGGCGACGGCGATTGGGCCGCGTGTCTCGACGCGATGCCCCGCAAGCTCCGGTTCGAGCGGTCGATGCTCCATCGGCTCGACGAGCGCGACGTCGACCCCGCCACGCCCGCGGGCGACGAGGACTGGCGGCACGCCCTCGGAGCGGTCCCGTCGAACCTCCAGCGGCTCTTCATCAACGCCGCCCAGTCCGTCCTCTTCAATCGTATCCTGAGCGAGCGCCTGCGCCGCGGGCTCCCGTTCCATCGCCCCGTTGCGGGCGACGTGGCGTGTTTCGCCGACCGCGACGCGCCCGACGAGCTGTACGCGCCCGATCCCGACCGCCTCCAGCGCGTCGACGCGAACCGCGTGGCGGTCATGGAGCGCCACTGCGCCCGCGGCCGGGCGTTCGTCACCGCCCCGCTCGTCGGCACGGAGACGGAACTCGCCGACGGCGAGCCCGGCGCCATCGAGCGCGAGGTACTCGACGAAGCGGGCGTCGCTTCGGCCGACTTCGAGCTGCCGGACGAGTTCGGCTCGACCGGCACCCGGCGGGCGATCCTGCTCCGCACCGACCTCGACGTCGCCATCGGCGAGGGAGCGGATGGCGACGGGACGGCCGACGGCGATCCGAGATTCTCGTTCGCCCTCCCGAGCGGCTCGTACGCGACCGTCCTGCTCCGGGAGTTCCTCAAAAGCGAGCCGCTCGACCTGTAACCGACCCCACCCTACTTCGCTCGCCCCGGCGGGTTCGCTCGTTGAGGGTGTTACCAGCGCGTTACACGTTCCGGTTGCCTGCCGGACGTAGTCCGGCAATATCGTCGAAAGCGGAACTTCCGACCGCCAACCGGTTTCTTCGTCCCCAGACGACCGGTTCGGCCGGGGTGATCCACTTTCGTGGATCAGGAGAACCGTCTCGACGCCGGAGACGTCACGACCCTGCGTTTCCTTCCGAGCCGTTTTTGTGTCGTTCCGCCCAACCGAGGGCATGACTCGGATCGTCGTGATCGATCTTCACGGCCAGTTCACCCACCTGGAGCACCGCGCCCTTCGCGACATGGGCGTCGACACGGAGATAATCGACGCCGAGACGCCCGCCGCCGACGTCGACGCCGATGGGTACGTCCTCTCGGGCGGCCCCGACATGGACCGCGTCGGCAACGCACCGGAGTACCTCGAGGAGGACGCGCCCGTCCTCGGCATCTGCCTCGGGATGCAGCTCGTCGCGAACGAGCTCGGCGGCCGCGTCGGCGCCGGCGACTACGGCGGCTACGCCGACGTCGACGTCGAGATCGTCGACGACGAGGACCCGCTCGTCGGCTCGCTCGCCCCGAAGACGCGTGTCTGGGCGTCCCACGCCGACGAGGTGAAGGAGCTTCCGGAGGGGTTCACCCACACCGCGACCTCCGAGGTCTGCGGCATCGAGGCGATGTCGAACGTCGAGGCGGGCCTCTACGGCGTCCAGTGGCATCCCGAGGTCGCCCACACCGAACGCGGCGAGGAGGTTTTCGAGAACTTCGTCGCGATCTGCGAGTCCGCCTGAGCGCGGATCGTCCGTCTCGCTTTCACCCGTCGAAAGACGCCGTTTCAAACCGCCGAGGATCCCGTTTAATCGGTCGGGAACTCGGTTCCCCGGCCGGTCGGCGCCGTCGGCGGATCCCTGACGGCCTCGAAGAATCGCTCCGAGACGAACTCCGCGACGACGTCGGACAGCGACTCGTCGTCCTCGACGGCGGAGAGCAGCCCGAGCGGCACCTGCGCGCCGGCCATGTTGGCATGTCCGCCCGCGGAGCCGATGGCGTCGAGCGCCTCCCTGAGCAGTTCGCCCACGTCGACGTCGGCGCCGCGGGCCCGCGCGGACCCGTAGATCACGCCGTCCATGTAGCCGTACACGAAGGTGACGGTCACGTCCTCCAGATCGAGCAGCCGCTCGGCCGCCTGCGCCAACGCGTCCCGGTCGGTGATCTCGCCGACGCAGGAGGCGACGATCGATCCCCGAACGTCGCGCCGCTCGATCGCCGCGGCGAGCACCCGCAGCGTCTCCGGGCTCATGCTGGGGCTCTCGACGCGACGGAGGACGGCCTCGTCGGCGTGCGGAACGAGCGCGGCGGCCGCCTCGAAGTCCGGGATCGCGGTCTCCCGCGTGAAATCCTTCGTGTCGATCCGGATCCCGTACAGCAGCGCGGTCGCCAGTCGTCCGTCCGGCTCGATGCCAAGCCGGGAGAGGTACTCCTCGATCAGCGTGCTCGTCGAGCCGACCTCGGGGCGGATGTCGACGAAGGCCCCCTCGACGGCCCCGCGTGGCGGATGGTGGTCTATCACGACGTCGACCGGCGTCCCCTCGGGAAGGCTGTCGTTGATCCCCGCCCGGGAGTGGTCGACGAGCGCGATCCCGCCGTACTCCTCGAGGTCGACGTCATCGAAGGTTCGCAGATCGAGATCGAGGAGGTTCACGAGCGCCCTGTTCTCTTGGTGGGCGATCTCGCCGCCGTAACAGGGGTGTGCGGGTACGCCGACGACCTCCGTGAGCCGTGCGAGTCCGAGCGCACTCGCGATGGCGTCCGGGTCGGGATTGTCGTGCGTCACGACCAACAGCGGCCCGGAGAGCGCCCGCAGTGCCTCCAGCAGGCGCACCGGCCGCTCCTGAACGTCGGTGCCGGCCGCGTGAAGCGTGCGCGACATGAGCGCGTCGACGGGGTCGACCACCCGATCCGCGACCGCCTCCAGCGCCGAGCGGTGCTCCGTGGTCGGATCGGCCCCGACGTGTGCGACGATCGTCGCGTCGGGATAGCGACGCCGGGCCGCCTCGGCGGCGGCGACGTTACGGGCCGGGTCGTCGCCGACGACCAACACGACGTCAGCCGCGTTCGGATACGTGCTCGGATCGGTCGGATCCGCCTCCGCGGTCGCGACGTTCTCGTCGCGTAGCATCGACGCCCATCCGGGGTCGTCGGTGACCGCGTACAGCTCGCCCCGCTCCTCTCGGACGCGCTCGACGAGCGTATGCCCGACCGAACTGCAGCCGAGCAGGAGCCGCTTGAGCATGTGCGTCGGTGGTGGCGGCGATAAAAAACGCTGCCGGACGACGGGCGTCTCGTCCCCGACTGCGGCGGTTAGGGCTGACTGCGGGGACCGGGGACGGCTGTGGCGATCAGGACCCACAGCGACGATCAGATCGACTGCGAGCGCAAGGTCGGCCCGATCGCCGACTCACTCCGAGTCGCCCAGCCGCTCCGGCTCGTCGACGGCGGCGACCACGTCGACCGCGGCGCGGTTCGCCGCGACGTCGTGCACCCGGACGAGATCCGCCCCGTTCGCGGCCGTGACCGCGGTTGCGGCGACGGTCGCGTCCCCTCGATCGTCGGGGCCGCGACCGATCGCCGAAAAGAGCGACTTGTGTGAGTGCCCGACGAGCACGGGACAGTCCAGCGCCGCGAACTCGCCGATCCGGCCGAGCAGCTCGAAGCTCTCCGCGGCCGACTTCCCGAAGCCGATTCCGGGATCGACGATCACGCGCTTGCGGTCGATCCCGGCGGTCTCGGCGAGACGGAGCCGTTCCTCGAGCGCCGCGATGGCGTCCGCGACGACGTCGTCGTACTCCGGGTCGTCGTCGGGATCGACCGGCGCGTCGGTGCTGTGCATGACGACGACCGGACAGCCCGCCTCGGCGACGAGCTCCCGCATTCGCGGATCCTCCAGTCCGGTCACGTCGTTGATCACGTCCGCGCCGGCCGCGAGCGCCGCCTCCGCGACCGCCGGCTTCCGCGTGTCGATCGAGACGAGCACGTCGCCCTCGGCCACCTCGGGGACGCCCCCGATCGCCTCCAATACCGGCACCACGCGGTCGATCTCCTCCTCGACGGGGATCGGTTCGGCGCCCGGCCGCGTCGACTCGCCGCCGACGTCGATAACGTCGACGCCCGCCTCGACCATCCGCTCCGCGCCCGCGACCGCGTCGGCGATGGACTCGTGTCGGCCGCCGTCGTGGAAGGAGTCGGGCGTCACGTTGAGCACGCCCATCACCGCGGTGCCCTCCTCCCAGGGGTACTGGTCCGTTCCGGCCGTCCCGATCTCGTCGAGGTCGAGCCGTGCACGGATGTCCGACGCGATCCCCGGCAAACCGTCGGCCGGTGGCGTCGCGTTCGGGGCTTGCCGTCCGTCCAGCCGGTCACAGAGCGCCCGAAACGTGCCGCGGGTCGCGGCGAGCACGACCGGGATCAGCTCCCCGGCCGCCGGTCCCGCGCCGCCGATGACGGCCTCGCCGCCGAGCGCCCGCAGCTCGTCGCGGACGTGCCGGGCCTGCTCGCCGCGCAGCCGACACGTCACGGTCCGAGCGTCGACCTCCTCGTCGACCGTTTCGACTCCCGCCGGCGACACCGACGCACGGTCGAGGACTCGCTCGGCGTCGCGGGCGTCGTCGACGGAGACGGGAGCTACGGTTCGCGTCTCCGCCGCGCGCGCCTCGGCGACGGCGAAAAGCGAGCCGAAGAGCAGGACGCAGTCGTCGTCGCCCGCGCGGTCGACCGCCGCCGCGAGCGCGTCGGCGACCCCGGACCCCGCGGTCACGTCGTCGATCCCGGCGCGCCGAGCGGCCGCCGCCAGCACCTCCGGATCCTCCGCGCGGTCGAGGTCCGGCCTGCAGGTGATCACGGAGGCGGCCTCGGGAAGCGCCCCGACCGTCCCCGCGTGCTCCTTGTCGTGCATGGCGGCGTAGACGAGGTGGAGGTTCTCGTAGTCGTACTCCGCCAGGGTCCCCGCGAGGGTCTCGCAGGCGGCCGGGTTGTGTGCGCCATCGAGGACGACGAGCGGAGCCGTCGAGACGACCTCGAACCGCCCGGGCCACGTCGCCCGCGCCAGCCCGTCCGTGAGCGCTCGGTCGGACACGATCCCGTCGTGGCCGAGAGCGTCGGCCGTCCGGCGTGCAAGCGCGGCCGCGATCGCCGCGTTGGTCGCCTGGTGCTCGCCGACGAGCGGGATCCGATAAGTCCCTTCGAACTCGCCCGTGAACGTCACGTGCGCGTCGGCCGGGCTCACGCGACCGTCGTATTGCGCCGCCACTACCGGTCCGTCGACGTCCACGGTCGCCTCGGCGTCGGCATCATCCGCCGTCCGGTTCACGCCGGGCCCGACGACGGTCGAGACGGGGGCGTCGAAGCCGTCTGCGACCTCGCGGACGACCCGCAACGCCTCGCCCTCACAGGCCGTTACGAGCGGCGCACCGCCGGCGGCGATCCGGGATTTCGTGCGGGCGATCTCCGCAACGGTGTCGCCGAGCACGGCCGTGTGTTCGAGCGAGACGTTCGTCACCGCGGTCGCGACTGGGTCGACCGCGCTCGTCGCGTCGTACTCGCCGCCGAGGCCCACCTCGAGGACGGCGACGTCGACCTCCCGCCGCGCGAAGTCGTGGATCGCCATCGCGGTGACGACCTCGAAGAAGGTGAGCGGCTCGCCCGCCGCCGCACGGTCGACGAGCCAGGGTTTCGTTTCCTCGACGAAGTCCGCGATGGCCGTCCGCGTGATCGGACGGCCGTCGACGCGGATCCGCTCGGAGAGCGACTCGAGGTGCGGCGAGGTGTACAGTCCCGCCGAGAGTCCCGACTCGCGGAGGATCGACTCGACCATGCGCGCGGTGCTGCCCTTGCCGTTCGAGCCCGCGATCTGGACGAACGGGATCTCGCGTTCGGGGTGGCCGAGGTGGTCGAGCAGCGCCTCGACGCTCTCGGTCCCGGGGCTCACGGAGAAGCGGCGGAGGTCGAACAGAAAGCTCGCCGCCTCGCGGTAGTGCATACGCCGTGGGTGGTTACGGCGTTGCTTAGGCGTAACGGACCGGGCGCCGCTCGGGCGTAACGGACCGGACGTCGCTTGGGTGCAACGGACCGGACGTCGCTCGGGCGTAATGGACCGCGAAATCGTCCCGTTCACCCGTCTCACGGCCCATGCGCGCACATATCGTGATTAACCCGGCTACTGAACGACGTCCCACCCGTGTTTAAACGATGGCCGGTCGTAGGCGCAAGTTGATGGGTACGCTCAACGAGATGTTCGACCCGGATCGGGTCGCCGTCGTCGGCGCGACGTCCCGCGAGGGATCGATCGGTCGCGCGGTCACGTCGAATCTGCTTGATGACTTCGACGGCGAGACGGTGCCGGTCAATCCGAACTACGACGAGGTGCTCGGGATGCCGTGCGTCGCCGGGATCGACGATGCCGACGCCGACGTCGCGGTCGTCGTCGTGCCGCCGTCGATCGTGTTGGATGCGATCGAGGCGTGCGGCGACGCGGGCGTCCGGAACGTCGTCGTCATCACGGCCGGCTTCGGAGAGACCGGCGAGGAGGGCGCGAACCGCGAGCGGCGGCTCGCCGAGATAGCCGACGAGTACGATCTGAACCTCGTCGGCCCAAACAGCCTCGGGATCATGTCGACGCCGTCCGGGATGAACGCCACGTTCGGCCCGGAGAACGCGCTCCCGGGTGGACTCTCGTTTATGAGCCAGTCCGGCGCGTTCATCACGGCGGTGCTCGATTGGGCGAACGACCACGGCATCGGCTTCAAGGACGTCGTCTCGCTCGGCAACAAGGCCGTGCTCGACGAGACGGACTTCGTCGACTACTGGGGTGACGACGAGGGCACCGACGTCATCATCGGCTACCTCGAGGGGATCGAGGACGGCCGCGCGTTCATCGAGGCGGCCCGCGAGACCACCAAGGACACCCCGATCGTCGCGGTCAAGTCGGGGCGAACGAGCGCCGGCGCGCAGGCAGCCTCCTCACACACCGGCACGCTCGCCGGCTCCGAGAAGGCCTACGAGGCCGGCCTCGACCAGGCGGGCGTTATCCGCGCGGAATCCGTCGACGAGCTGTTCGACGCCGCCGGCATCCTCGGCAGCCAGCCCCTGCCCGACGCCGACGGCGTCGCGATCGTCACGAACGCCGGCGGCCCCGGCGTGATGGCGACCGACGCGGTCGGCGACGCCGACCTGGAGATGGCGTCGTTCACCTCGGAGACGACCGCGGCGCTTCGGGAGTCGATGCCCGACGAGGCCAACGTCCACAACCCCGTCGACGTCATCGGCGACGCCGACATCGACCGGTTCCGTGAGGCGCTCGAGATCGTCGCCGCCGACGACCAGGTCGGCGCGGTGCTCGTGTTGTCCGCGCCCACCGCGGTCATCGACTTCGGAGACCTCGCGGACGCGATCTGCGACGTCAGCGAGGAGACCGACGCACCCGTCGCCGCCTGCCTGATGGGCGGCGATCGGACCCGCGAGCCGAAACGGCGGCTTCAGAAGCGCGGAATCCCGTGTTATTTCGATCCCGCCCGCGGGATCGAGAGCCTCGCGACGCTCACGCGCTACCGCGAGATCCGCGAGCGCGAGTACGCCGAACCGATGTCGTTCGACGTCGACCGCGAGCGTGCCCACGAGGTGCTCTCGGCGGTTCACGAGCGTGACGACAACCGCCTCGGCGTCGAGGCGATGGAGCTGCTCGACGCCTACGGCATTCCGACGCCGGACGGCGATATCGTCAATTCCCCGGCGCGCGCGTCCGAGGTGGCCGAGCGGATCGACGGCGACGTCGTCATGAAGATCGTCTCCCCGGACATCCTCCACAAGTCCGACATCGGCGGCGTCGCGGTCGGCGTCCCCGACGCGGAGGTCGCAGACACCTACGAGGACCTGATCACGCGTGCGCGCAACTACCAGCCGGATGCGACGCTGCTCGGCGTTCAGGTCCAGGAGATGGTCGACCTCGACGCCGGCGTCGAGACCATCGTCGGGATGAACCGCGACCCGCAGTTCGGCCCCCTCTTGATGTTCGGGCTGGGCGGCATCTTCGTGGAGGTGATGGAGGACACCACCTTCCGCGTCGCGCCGGTCTCCGAGCCCGAAGCCCGCGAGATGACCGAGGAGATCCGGTCCGCACCGCTGTTGCGCGGCGCCCGTGGCCGCGATCCGGTCGACATCGACGCCGTGATCGAGACGATCGGCCGGCTCTCCCAGCTCGTGACCGACTTCCCGGCCATCCTCGAACTCGACATCAACCCGCTCGTCGCGCTGCCCGGAACCGACGGCGTGAACGCCGCCGCCGTCGACGTTCGACTCACCGTCGACCCGGAGAAACTGTCGAACGACACCGTCATCGAATCCCCCGAGACCCCGACTCAGACCAATGACTGACACCACCACCACGCTCGTCACCGCAACCGGAGAACACGCCGGAAAGACCGCCATCACGCTCGCGCTCGCGCGGCTCGCCGCCGACCGCGACGAGACGGTCGGCTACATGAAACCGAAGGGAACCCGCCTGCGGTCGAACGTCGGCAAGACGCTCGATCAGGATCCGATGCTCGCCCGCGAGGTGCTCAGCCTCGACGCCGAGATGCATCAGATGGAGCCCGTCGTCTACTCGCCGACGTTCATCGAGGGCGTCATCCGCGGCACGGAGGACGCCGACGCGCTTCACGACCGCATCCGCGAGGAGTTCGACGAGCTCGCCGCCGACCGCGACCGCATGTTCGTGGAGGGCGGCGGCAGCTGGACGACGGGCGGCGTCGTCGACCTCACCGACGCCGACGTGGCCGAGGTGCTCGACGCCCGCGTCGTGCTCGTCGCCGGCTACGAGACGCCGAGTGACCTCGACGAGGTGCTCGCGGCCGCGGACGCCTTCGGCGACCGGCTCGCGGGCGTCATCTTCAACAAGGTCTCCGACGCGGCGTTCGACTCGCTCGACCGCGACGGCATCCCGTTTTTGGAGTCGAAGGGGCTCTCCGTCCTCGGCGCGATCCCACGGAAAAAGGAGCTGGCGGGCGTCACCGTCGCCGACCTCGCCGACGAGCTCGGCGCCGAGCTGCTCACCGACGCGCCGACCGACGCGTTCGTCGAGCGCTTCCTCGTCGGCGCGATGGGCGGCGACGAGGCGTTACGACACTTCCGGCGCGCCCGCGACGCGGTCGTGGTCACCGGCGGCGACCGCGCGGACGTTCAGGCCGCCGCGCTCGACGCTTCCGGCGTCGCGTGTCTCGTGTTGACCGGCGGACACCGCCCCTCGGGTGCGGTCCTCGGAAAGGCGGCCGACGCGGGCACGCCGGTGCTCGCGATCAACACCGACACCGCCACCGCCATCAACCGGATCGAGTCCGTCGTGAGCGGCGGCCGAACCCGGGACCGCCGGACGGTGGAGACGATGTCGGAGCTGTTGACCGCCCACGTCGACGTCGACGCGATCATCTAGGCCGCGACCGTCGACCACGCACCGAAATAATTCGCCGTCGCGGTTATGTTACCTCACTCTCATGTATCTGACGGGGCCGAGGCACACGGTTCCCCCGTCATCGCATCGCACGCGACGTCTCCCCCGTGCGTGCGTTATCTGAATTCGGTCAGCGAGTAAGCGACCCTTCGCCTGCTTCACCCGGCGAGTAGCGACTCCGCACGCGCGATCGGATCTCGGAACGCGTCGGGATCCGTCCGCAAAAGCGGCGGGCGGACGGACGGGTCCTCGATGACGCCACGAACCTGGAGCGCCGCCTTCGTCGCCGGCGCGAACCCGTGTTCCGCACAGCCGTCGAACAGCGATCCGATCGTCTCGTGTAACGCGGTGGCCCGGGCCGTACGATCCTCGTCGCCGGCGTGGTCGTCGACGTCCTCCGATCCGTCCACGATCCGTGTCAACTCGTCGAACGCCTCGGGGATGACGTTCGCGAGCGCGTGAACGCCCCCGGTCGCGCCCATCCGAAGCGAGGGCAAAAACAGCGAGTCGAACCCCTGCAGCGTGACGAACTCGTCCGGCGTCTCCCGCAGCAGCCGGCAGAACCCGGTGAAGTCGCCGCTCGAGTCCTTGTAGCCGACGACGTTCGGGTGGTCGGCGAGCGCGATCGCGGTCTCCGTCGAGAGCGGATTCCCCGTACAGGAGGGAATGTCGTAGAGGAAGACGGGCAGCGGGGCGTCGTCGGCAACGCGCTCGAGGAACGCTCGATTGCCGCCCTCGCCGGATTCGGCCTGGTAGTACGGCGGCGTGACGACGACCGCGTCCGCACCGACGCTCGCGGCCCGATCGGCGTGGTCCAGCACGTCCGGCAGCGCCGTGTCCGCGACGCCCGCGAGGACGGGTCGTCCCCCGGCGTTCGCGACCGTCGTCTCGACGACCGCGGCGCGCTCGTCGGCCGTCAGACTCGCGCATTCGCTCGTCGTTCCGTTCGGAAAGATCCCGACTGCGCCGCCGTCGACGGCGTGGGCGACGACGTCGGCGAGCGCGTCGTGGTCGACCGCGTCGGCGTCCGGTCCGGTAAACGGCGTCACGAGCGGCGGGGTGACCCCCCGGAGCTCCGTGGCGAAGTCCATGGAGGTGGATCCGTCCCGTCCGACGTAGGGGTTTCCCTCGCGGCGACCCGGACGGGGATCGCGCTCACCGCCAGCCGCGATCGGTCCGATTCAGTCGCTCGGCGCCGTCGTCGGTCACGACGACGAGGTCCTCGATCCGACAGCCGAACCGGCCGTCGAGGTAGATCCCGGGCTCGACGGAGAAGACCATGCCCGGCTCCAGCTCGCGGTCGTTGCCGGCGACGACGTACGGCTCCTCGTGGACGTCGAGGCCGACCCCGTGGCCGGTCCGGTGGACGAACGCGTCGCCGTATCCCGCCTCCTCGATGACCTCCCGAGCCGCGCGGTCGACCGCGGCCGCCGTCATGCCCGGCTCGACCGCCTCGATCGCCGCCGTCTGCGCCTCACGAACGACCTCGTGGACGGCCGGGTACCCGTCGGGCGGGTCGCCGTCGAGGACGAGCGTCCGCGTCTGGTCCGAGGGGTAGCCGTCGACGCGCGTCCCGAAGTCGAACACGACGGGTTCGCCGGCACGGATCTCACGGTCCTCACAGCGGTGATGTGGCTTCGCACCGTTCGGCCCGGAGCCGACGATGGTGCCGAAGGCGACCCCTTCGCCGCCGCGGGCCGCCAGCCGGTCCTCGATCCACGCCGCGACTTCGCGCTCCGTGACGCCGACGGCGTCGCTCCCGCGGTTGCGGAGGTCCTCGAGGACCGCGTCGGCGACCGCCGCGGCCTCACGGAGAGCGGCGAGTTCGGCGTCGTCCTTCCGGATCCGGAGCTCGACGAGCGCCTCGCTCGCGAGTCCCCACGTCGCCTCCGGCGCCGCGGCGCGGAGGTCCTGCGTGAAGCGGGCCCACATTCGGTCGTCGACCAGCAGCCGTCCCGAACGGAGGTCGCGGTCCGCGAGCAGGTCGCGGACGGCCGCGACGGGGTCGTCTCCGTCGCTCCACGTCCGCACGTCCGGGACGGTCGTCTCCTCGCGCACCCGGCTCCCGTACAGCGCCGGGACGAGCAGGACGGGATCGCCGACCGCCGGAACGACGAACAGGAAGTGTCGTTCGCCGGGTTCCTCGTGGAAGCCCGTCAGGTACTGTAGGTTTCGGCTCGGGAAACAGACCACCGCGTCGGCGCCGATCGCCCGGAGTCGGTCGGCGGCCCGCGCACATCGCCCGGCATACACGTCGTCGGTCATACCGGGCGTCGGGGCCGACGCAGAATATAATTCAGGGTGCGCGTACCGGACATCAATCGGCTCGTAACTAAGTACGATCCACGCCTCGGATCGGCCATGGCCATTCAGGATCCGTCGACCTTCGACTGTCCCGAGTGTGATACGAAAGCGCCGTCGACGGCGGTCCCTTACGATCGGTTGGGATACGTGGTCTGTCCCGTCTGTGGGTACGCGTCGGGCCCGACCGGGTAGCCGCGAAACCGCCGCTGCCCGACCGTTCCCTTTATTCCCGTGTCGCCTCCCGGTTCAGTCATGGACTCGGAGTGGACGGTCTCCCGCGAGGACGACGTGGTCACGGAGTGGCAGCGATCGGACGGCTACGCGACCGTTAGGGTCCGTGAACGTGGTGACGGCGAATACGTCGCCCGGCTCGACGTGATGGAACAGGCGGCCGACGGGCGGGTCTACGAGCGGGAGCGGCATCCAGACCGTGAGTCGGCGACGGTCCGGGCCGCGGAGTGGCGGACGGCCCACAGTCTGGACGACGCCTGACGGGGTTCGACGGGGCACATCGACGGCTCCGAGCAGATCTGACGGGAACACATCGACGAGGTCCGACCGGTTCGATGCCCCTTCGGCCGATCAAAACCGCCTTATGGGACCTCTCCATAGGTAGCGACATGTACGACCCACTGGCGATCGCGCTCGCGGCGATCGCGACGCTGACCGTCGTCGTCTTCACTTCGTTGAAGGGGACGGGGTGGGAGCCGACTCAGGACGTCTCCGAGGACGTCATGGAGAAGCGCGCGGCTGCCGTCCCGGAAACCGACTTTCCCGAGCCCGGCAACCGCGCCATCGGCGGCGGCGGTGGCGGCGGCGCCATTCCTGCCGGCGGCGACGGCGAAGGCGGCGAACTCGCGGAGGGAACCGAGGAGTCCGCCGGTCCCGGCGACATCCCCGAGGACGAGATCGAGTACTTCGACGTCGAGTTCACGAAACAGGGCGAGACGATCGAGGTCGCGAACAACGAGACGATCCTCGACGCCGGCGAGGACAGCGGCTGGGACCTCCCGTACGCCTGCCGACAGGGACAGTGCGTCTCCTGTGCGGGCCGGATCGCGGACGGCCCCTCCGAGGACTTCGTCGAACACGACAACCAGCAGATGCTCGAGGAGGCCGAACTCGACGACGGCTACACCCTGACCTGCGTGGCCTACCCGCGCGACTCCTTCACCATCACGACCGGCGAGGCGCCCTAACGGCCGCCATCGAAACCGACGAGGCGTCCTGACGCCCTCGTCGACACGACGTCCGACCCCGCCGGTCGCCCGCTTTTATATAGCATCACGACGCCATCCCTGACCGAACCACGGCCGTGTCTCCGCCTCCCATGTCATCCATCGTTTCCATCGCCTCGCTCGTCCCGCTCGGCGTGGGGCCGCCCTCGCTTCCGGTCGAGGAGCCGGTCATCGTCTTCGCGCTCGCGCTGACGACGTTTCTCCTCGCGCCGATGCTCATCGAGCGCGCGGGGCTGCCCGGCATCGTCGGCATCGTGCTCGTCGGGGCGGTGCTCGGCCCGAACGGTGCCGGCGTGCTCGCGTTGACCGACGCCATCGTCCTCCTCGGTAACGTCGGGCTCGTCTATCTGCTTTTCACCGTCGGCTTAGAGCTCGACCTCCGCGGCTTCGCGGCGGCGCCGGAGAACGCCGCGCTCTTCGGGCTGACGAGCTTCTTTCTCCCGTTCGGGATCGGATCGACCGCCGGCATCTACGTCCTCGGACTCGACCCATGGGCGTCGTTCCTGCTCGCCGCGGTGTTCTCCTCGCACACCCTGCTCGCGTATCCGGTGGTCAACCGACTGGACGTCACGAAGAACCGCGCGGTGACCGCCGTCTTCGGCGGCATCCTCTTCACCGACACGCTGGCGCTCGTCGTGCTCGCCATCGTGTTGGGGCAGGCCGACGGCGAGTTGACGTTCGGGCTCTTCGGGCAGGTCTTCAGCGCCATCGTCGTGCTCTTTGCCGGCGTCTGGTTCCTCCTGCCGCCGGTCGCCCGGTGGTTCTTCCGGAACACCAGCCAGGAGAGCTACTTCGAGTTCCTGCTCGTCGCCGCCGCCATCTTCGCCGCGGCCAGCTTCGCGGAGGTGCTCGGCCTGTCGGACATCCTCGGTGCCTTCGTCGCCGGCATCGCCCTGAACCGGCTCGTCTCCCGCGGCGGAACGTTGATGAACCGGATCGAGTTCGTCGGCAACGCGCTGTTCGTTCCCTTCTTTCTGTTGTACGTCGGGATGCTCGTCGATCCGGGCGTCATCCTCGACGGTCCGCGGACGCTGATCGTCGCCGGGACCATCATCGCCGTCATGCTCATCACCAAGGTGGCCGCCGCGGGCGTCGTCTCGGCGGTCCAGGGCTACGACCGCGACGAGTTCGGCGTGATCACGGGGCTGTCGGTCGGGCAGGCGGCCGCCGCGCTGGCGATCACGCTCGTCGGCTTCGATGCCGGCCTCCTCGGGTCGGACGTCCTCAACGCGGTCGTCCTCATGATGCTCGTCGCCGCCGTCGTCAGCCCGTGGCTGACCGAACGGTACGCGACCCGGCTCGCGCTCGGCGGCGACGTCGAACCGGGCGAGACGGGGGAGTTCGACCCGCGGATCCTGTTGCCGCTCTCGATGGACGCCGACAGACAGCGCCCGCTTTTGGAGCTCGCGTTCGCCCTGAAAGACGAGTTGGCCGAGAGCCCGGTCCACCTCCTCACCGTCGTGCAGCCGGACGGCTCCGGCGGCGAGGAGACGGTGCTCGCGGAGGCCGAGGAGAGCCTCGACGCCGCGGCCGGGATCGCCGACGCCGCGGAGGTGCCGGTTCGCACGGAGACGCGGGTGAACCACAGCATCGCCTCCGGGATCGTTCGGGCGAGCACCGAGACGCGGGCGGACGCCATCCTCATCGGTTGGGACGCGAGGCGGTCGCTCAGCAACCGCGCGTTCGGCAGCATCATCGACCAGGTGCTCGGCCGAACGTCCGTCCCGGTGCTCGTCTCGCGGCTGGGCCACCCGATAAACACCACCGAGCGGATCTTCGTCGTGACGCCCCCCGGCGTCGACCACCACGAGGGGTTCTACGAGAGCGTCCACGTCGTCAAACGGCTCGCCGAGAAGCTCGGCGCGGAGCTTCACGTCTACGTCGTCGGCGACAATCCCCGTCAGTACGAGCGGCTCTTCGGCATGGTCGACCCCGAACTCGAGGGAACCTTCGAGGGGATCGGAAACTGGTCGGCGCTGGAGTCGCTGCTTCGCCAGCGGACCGACGCCGACGACCTCGTGATGCCCATCTCGCCACGACAGGGCAGCGTCGGCTGGGACTCGCGGTTGGCGACGCTTCCGCGCACGCTCGCGGATCTCCCGCCGCACTCCTTCATCATCGTGACGCCTCGGCAGGGAGAGCCCGGCTACGCAGCCCGCTTCCTCACGATCGAGTGAGACGACGTCCGCGCGGTGCTCCCTGCTGCCGCCCGGACCCGGATCGGCGTCCGTGTGTGAACCACACTCGTGGTCATATTGCCGATATCCCACTTCGATATATTCATGTTTGTGCAATCTCGATCAGCCGTATGAATCGAGCTGAGAAGGCGGCCCTCCAGCTGCAGGCGGTCGCCGTTTTGCGAGTGTTGAAGGAGACGCGAACGTACGAAGAGCTCTCGGCGCTCACCGGGTTGCCCGCCGGCGACCTCAATCGATACGTCAACGGGCACGTGCTCCCGGGAACGGAGCGGGCCCGTGAGGTCGTGACCGAGATCGGCCGGGACGCGCTGGCCGACGAGCTCGTCGCCAGGGTCGAGTTCGACGACGAGGGGTACGTCGACAACTCCGCGGTCGTCTTCGACCAGTCGTTTCTCGATCTCGTCGCGCCGGTCGCCGCCGAGACGTTCGGCTTCGAGTCGCCGGACGTCGTCCTCACGGCCGCCACGGACGGGATCACGCTCGGGGCGGCGATGGCCTCCTTCTTCGACGCTCGCCTCGCGTACGCCAAGAAGTCGAAGGAGACCGCGGTCGAGGAGTTCATCGAGTCGCGCCAGCGGCTCGCGTCCGGGATCGAACTCACCTACTACCTGCCCGCCCGTGCCATCGATGCCGGCGACACGGTCCTCGTCGTCGACGACCTGATCCGATCCGGCGAGACGCAGGAGCTGCTTCTCGACATCGCGCTGCAGGCCGACGCCGACGTGGTCGGCGTCTTCACGCTCATCGCCGTGGGCGACGAGGGGATGGTGCGTGCCCGGGAGATCGTCGACGCCCCCGTCGG
>LFFM01000539.1_pt1 | contig 26658 bp, 24 predicted proteins | sample 643131 | NCBI WGS metagenome assembly LFFM01 (sample SAMN03777445, study PRJNA286221) | soda lake metagenome | biome: soda lake; feature: Kulunda steppe; material: water; isolation source: sample Tc-Br brine of Tanatar trona crystallizer | place: Russia: Kulunda steppe | collected 2011-07
ACGCGCTCAGCCGCGTGCTTATCACGGGGTTCAGCCGTCCCGATAGACGTCGATCTCGGTCACCGACCCCTCATGGAGGATCCGATAGCCGTCGGCGGTGGTGATCACGCCGCGGGTGCTCTCGGCGGCCTCGCCGTAGGGGCTCTCCTCGGTGTCGCCGCGGCCATACGAGCTCTGATACGGCGAGCGGTACGGCGACGCCTCGACCGGATCCTCGAAGCCTTCAGGCGGAAGATAGATCCGCTCGCCGGACTCCTTGGAGCGGAGGACGATCGCGAGATCACGGGTTCCGGTCACGTCGATCACCGTCCGGTCGCCCGTGACGCGGGTGTCGATGTCGATGTCTGCCATATCGGCCGTGCGTCTGCAAACGGCTTAGGTGTGGCGACGTCCGCAACGACCGACGAACCGCGCGAACGCGTCGCGTTGCAACCGTTCACCGGGGAGGTCGCGGTCGATCGTCGGGGACGGCGTGGTCGATCGAACCGTGGACGTCGCGGTCCACGGACCCGGGCGCGCTTGACGTGTTCGAACCCGGGGGCGTAGCCTTTTGTGCGGGCGCGCCGAAGCGGCGTCCGATGGACGTCACCGACCATGCCGAGGAGCTCGCCTCCGACCTCGGCGTCGACAAAGAGGAGGTCACGGCCGACCTACGGAACCTACTGGAGTACAGCGTCCCGCTTGATGAGGCGAAACAGAGCGTCCGCCGAAAACACGGCGGCGGGGGTGGCGGCTCCGGGCCGACCCCCTCGAGCGTCGACGTCGCCGAGATCACCACCGACCACGGCAACGTCACCGTTACCGTTCGCGTCCTGAGCGTGGGAACCCGGACGATCCGCTATCAGGGCGACGAGATCACGATCCGGGAGGGCGAACTCGCGGACGAGAGCGGCCGGATCTCGTACACCGCCTGGCAGGACTTCGGCTTCGAACCGGGCGACTCGCTGACGATCGGCAACGCGGGCGTCCGCGAGTGGGACGGTCGTCCCGAGCTCAACCTCAACGAGTCGACGACGGTCGCCGTCGCCGACGGGACGGTCGCCGTCGACCACGAGATCGGCGGGGATCGGAAGCTGATCGACCTCGCGGCGGGCGACCGCGGTCGCAACGTCGAGGTCCGCGTTCTCGAGGTCGGTTCAAAGACGATCTCCGGACGCGACGGCGAGACGGAGATCACGGAGGGTGTTCTCGGCGACGAGACCGCGAAGCTTCCCTTCACCGACTGGCAGCCGCGCCCGGAGATCACGTCTGGCGCCGACGTTCGCATCGAGGACGTCTACCTCCGCGAGTTTCGGGGCGTCCCCTCGATCAACCTCACCGAGTTCTCGACGGTCACGCCGCTTCCCGATCCGGTCGAGGTCGCCGAGGACGCGCCGCGGCTCTCCGTCGCCGACGCGGTCGACTCCGGCGGGATGTTCGACGTCGAGGTCGTCGGCAACGTCTTGGAGGTCCGTGACGGTTCCGGGCTCATCGAGCGCTGTCCGGAGTGCGGACGCGTCGTTCAGGGCGGCCAGTGCCGGAGCCACGGCGCCGTCGACGCCGAGGACGACCTTCGCGTGAAGGCGATCCTCGACGACGGCACCGACACGGTCACGGTCGTCCTCGACGACGAGCTCACCGCCGAGGTGTACGGCGGCGGGCTGGAGGACGCGCTCGCGGCCGCGACGGAGGCGATGAACAAGGAGGTCGTCGCCGACGCCATCGCGGAGACGCTCGTCGGCCGCGCCTACCGGGTTCGCGGCAACCTCTCGGTGGACGACTACGGCGCCAACCTCGACGCCGAGACGTTCGAGATCGCGACGGACGATCCCGCGGACGCGGCGCGGGCCGCCCTCGCGGAGGTGGCCGAATGAGCGACGACGGCCCCGGCGCCCGGGAGGTCGCCTACCGACCCTTCGCGGCGGAGTTCGACGACGCCTCCCTCTCGTACTCCGAAAGCGACGAGGAGCGCGCCCCGAACTACGTCGTCACGCCGACGGGCGCGCGGATCAACCGCCTGTTCGCGGTGGGCGTGCTCATCGAGGTCGAGCGGATCAACGACGACACCCGACGCGGCCGGATCGTCGATCCCTCCGGCGCCTTCGTCACCTACGCCGGCCAGTACCAGCCCGAGGCACAGACGTTCCTCGAACGCGCGGAGACGCCTTCCTTCGTCGCGCTGACGGGAAAGGCCCGCACCTTCGAGCCGGAGGACTCCGACCGCGTGTTCACCTCCGTTCGTCCGGAGAGCATCAACGAGGTGGACGCCGGCACCCGCGACCGATGGATCGTCTCCGCCGCCGAGTCGACGCTCGACCGGCTTGCGGTCCTCCGGCTGGCCCAGCAGTCCGCGCTCCGCGGCGAGGAACTCCGGGCGGCTCTGGAGGCCGGCGGGGCTCCCGCGTCGCTCGCGGCGGGCATCCCGCTCGCGCTCGATCACTACGACACCTCGCCCGCGTACGTCGAGGCGATCCGTCGGCTGGCCGTCGACGCGCTCGAGCTGGTCGCGGACGAGCGCAACGAGGTTCGCGCGCCGGAGACCGCCCCCGGCGAGGGCGGCGACGTCGCGGTCGGACCGCTTCCCGAGACGGACGTGACGGTCGCGGAGCCGGTCACGGAGCCGGGGGAACCGGAAGAAGCGGTGGCCGAGCCGGGGGAACCGGAAGAAGCGGTGGCCGAGCCGGGGGAACCGGAAGAAGCGGTGGCCGAGCCGGGGGAACCGGAAGGGACGGCGGAGCCGACGACCGACAGTTCGTCGGAACCGGCGGAGTCCGCGGAGGAAGCAGCGACCTCGGAGGCCACACCGACCGAGGACTCCTCGATTGCGGCGGAATCGTCCTTGGACGCCTCGCCCGGTGTGGAGGCTGGGACGGATGCCACGGAGCCCGCGGAACTTGACGCGGATCTCGCCGACGCCCCGACGGACACGCCCGACGACTCCGATGCATCCGCCGACGGTGAGGACGTGCTCGGCGACTTCGATGAGCGCCCGACTGCCGGCGGCGGCCCCGATTCGAGCGGTTCCAGTACGGACGACTCCGTCGGCGTCTCGGACGCGGACGAGCTCGACGTCGGCGACGAAATGTACGAGCTCGACGACGACGAGCGCGACCGGATCGAATCGGAGTTCGGCACGGAGTTCTCGACCGGCTCCGAGGTCGACGACCCGGGCGAGGCCGACATCGACGTCCCCGAACCGGACGAGGTCGATGCGGACGTCCGGGCCTCGGCTGACGCCGCCGCGGCGGACGCGACGGACGCGACGACCACGTCGGAGGCGACGGACGAGGGTGGCCTCGGCGACTTCGACGCCGACGTGTCCGAGGAGCCGGCACCGGACGCCGACGATGGGGCGGACCCGAGCGTCGACGAGGAGCCCGTGACGGGCGACGGCGACGCGGATGCGGGCGCCGGGACGTCGGCCGCCGACGTCGATCTGGAGACGGCCGCCGTCGAGGCGATGGAGACGCTCGACGACGGCGACGGCGCCGACCACGACGCGGTGGTCGACGCGGTCGTCTCCGAGCACGGCGTGAACGCGAACGACGTCGAGGACGCCATCGAGGACGCGCTGATGAGCGGGAAGTGTTACGAGCCCGGCGACGGCGTTCTCAAGGCGATCTGATGGCTCGAACCCGTCGCTGATGGCGCGCGTCGAACCGATCGTCGGCGAGCCGGCGGCGGTCGCCGATCTCGGCGCCGAACGCGCGCTCCTCGTCGCGGACGTCCACGCCGGAATCGAGGTCGGCCTCCGTTACGAGCGCGGCGTCGAGCTGGCGAGCCGCGCGGCGGGGCGTCGCGAGCGGCTGCTCCGGCTGCTCGAGGAAACGGACGTCGATCGGCTGGTCGTCCTCGGCGACCTCGCCCACCGGATCGGTGCGCCCGACGGCGAGGAGCGCGAGGAGTTGGAGCGGCTGATCGAGGCCGTGACCGCCCGGGTCCCGATGACGCTCGTCGAAGGGAACCACGACGCGGGCGTCGCCGAGGCGTTTGCGGACGTTCTCCACGTGATCGAACCCGGCGGCGGCCTGCTCCGTTCCGGCGTCGTCGGCGTGGTTCACGGGCACACGTGGCCCGATCCCGAGCTGCTCGCTGCCGACGTGATCTGCATGGGACACGAGCACCCTCAGGTTCGACTGGAGGACGCCGTGGGCGGGTCGCGCGTAAAACGAGCGTGGCTCCGCGGCGGAGTCGATCCGACCGCCTTCGTCGAGGACGACCGTGATACGGGCGCCGGCGCCGCAGAAGTGGACGCCGCGGGAGTCGACGGCCCGACCGACCCCCCGGAGCTCGTCGTCTTCCCGGCGTTCAACGAGCGCTCCGGGGGGACGTGGGTCAACGTCGACGGCCAGTCGTTCCTCGCGCCGTTCCTCCCCGCGGCGCTGCCCGCCGGCGACGCCTACCTGCTCGACGGCACGCGACTCGGCGACTACCGACGCGTGTAGCGAGCGCGCGCGGTGATCGCCGGAGACCGCCGTATCCGGTGGCTTTCGCTCGCCCGTCCGACGAGGCGACGGACCCGCCCTCCCGGCGTCACTCGACCGGCCGGAACCGGAACCCGTCCCATTCCTGACTGTCGGGCTCGCGGATCCCCGCGCCGGGCTCGCGGAGTTCGGCGGCATAGATCGGCTCGACGCGGTCACCGATGGCAACGTCGTGGGCCTCGCCGTCCTCGCCGGTCCCGTCGCCATGTGCCGCGATCTGCCCCAGCGCGCGAACCGGCGGGCCGTCGTAGTCGTCTCCCAGCTCGAACTCGACGATCGCGAGCGTGTTCGGCTCGCGGACGCCCGGCGGGGTGGCCGTCGAGGTCGTCCACGTGACGATCGTGGCCTCGTGCTCGCGGAGGTCGACGGTTCCGACGCGCTCGCTCCCGCCCGGCCCGACCGGATGCGGCGGGTAGGTGATCGAGCCGTCCGCGTACTCAGCGGCCTCGAACGCCGGTTTCTCGCCCGATCCGTCCGTTCGTTTTTCGTTCGTTGAGTCGCTCATTGGCTTCCCTCCAGGATCGCGGTGGTGACGCAGTTGCCGAACCCGCCGACGTTACACGCGAGGCCGACGTCGGCCTCGACCTGTCGCGGGCCGGCGTCGCCGATCACCTGGTTATGTATCTCGTAGACCTGTGCGACGCCGCTGGCGCCGAGCGGGTGGCCTTTGGACTTGAGCCCGCCCGAGGTGTTGATCGGCAGGTCGCCGTCGCGATCGGTGACGCCCTCCTCGACGGCCCGCCAGCCCTCGCCCTTCTCGAAAAAGCCGAGGTCCTCGCTCTGGAGGAACTCGAGGATGGTGAACATGTCGTGCAGCTCCGCGACGTCGACGTCCTCGGGGCCCATTCCGGCCATCCCGTAGGCGATCTCCGAGGAATCCGCGACGCCACCCATCGTCGTCGGATCCGCCCGCTCGTGGACGACGTGGGTGTCGGTCGCGCCGGCGATGCCGGCGATCACGGCGTAGTCGTCGTTCGGGACGTACTCGGCGGCGACGGACTCGGGGCAGAACACCAGTGCGGCGGAGCCGTCCGTGATCGGACAGAAGTCGTACAAGCGCAGGGGGTCGGCAACGATCGGCGAGTCGAGGACCGTCTCGAGGTCGACCTCCTTGCGGAACTGCGCGTGGGGGTTGTCGACGCCGTTGCGGTGGTTCTTCACGGCGACCTTGCCGAGGCTCTCGCGCGGGGCGTCGTACGTGTCGAGATAGAGCCGCGCGGTGAGCCCCGCGAAGGAGGGGAGCGTCACGCCGTGTTTGTACTCGACCGGATGGGTGAGCGAGGCGATGACGTCCGTCGCCTCCGCGGTCGTCCGATGGGTCATCTTCTCGCCGCCGACCAACATCGTGAGATCGCTCGCGCCGGAGGCGACCGATTGCCAGGCGGCGTAGACGCCGGCCCCGCCCGAGGAGGAGGTCTGGTCGATGCGTGCGGTGTACGCCGGTAGCGCGTCGAGGTCGTGGGCGAGGGCGTTCGGGACGCCCGTCTGTCCCTCGAACTCGCCGCTGGCCATGTTCGAGACGTAGAGGTGATCGAGATCGTCGCCGCCGATGTCGGCGTCCTCGAGGGCCGCCTTGCCCGCCTCGGCGAGCAGTTCGCGCACCCACGCGTCACGTTGCCCGAACCGGGTCATCGACGCGCCGATGATCGCTACGCGTTCCATGTTCGAACATCCGAGCGGGGTGCCTAAAACGTACCCTTCGCGGATCCGGCGACCGTCTCACGTCCGTCGGTTCTTCTCGTGCTCGTCGGCGATCTCCTCGTGCTCGTCGGCGATCTCCTCGGCGCTACCGCGTGCCGCCATCATGTCGGCCGCTCGTGCGGCCCAGCCGGTGTACGCGAAGCCGGCGACGACGAACAGCGCCATCCACGGGTACGCGAGCAGGACGCCGACGTACGCACCCTCCGGTCCGACCCCGAACGTTCGTCCCAGCAGCCACGAGGCCCCAAGGAAGAAGCCGAACATCCCGGTCACGCGGGCGACGAAGGGGATCCGCGTCTCGCTTGCACCCTGCAGTGAGCCGGAGAGCGCGGAAAAGCAGACGAGCGCCGCCCCGGCGAGCCCGTAGACGCGAGCGAAGTCGACCGCGTAGCCGACTGTCTCGGGGTCGGACGTAAAGAGCCTCACCAACCACGGAGCGAGCACGACGAGCGCGAGGCCGATCGTTCCCACCGTCAGCACGCCCAGCGCGGCGACCGCCCAGCCGTTGTATCGCGCGTCGTCCGGGTCGCCCGCGCCGAGCGCCTGCCCGACGAGGACCGAGGCCGCGACGTTGTAGCCGCGCGAAAGCGGGCCGGTCACCTGCTGGTAGACCCGGCGGCCGATCTGGAAGCCGGCGTTGACCGCCTCGCCGAAGCCGAGAAGCAGGGCGTTGAACGGAAACTCCGCGATCTCCGAGCCGAATCCCTCGAGCACGCGCGGCGCGCTCACCCGGAGGAGCTGTCGGGTGATGGTGAGATCCCGCGGCCGTGCGAAGTTCGCCGCGGTCCACGAACCCCATATCGCCGCACAGAGGAGGGTGGCGGTGAGGACGTTCGCGGTCGCGGTCGCGAGGCCGACGCCGACGATCTCGAGTCTGGGCAAGCCGAAGAGGCCGAGACCGAGGACGACGCTGCCGGCGATGTTGACGGAGTTGGCGAGGACGTTGACGTACATCGGCGTCCGGGTGTCGCCGGTGCCCTGGAGCGCCCGGGCGCCGACGAGCGCGACGTGGCGAGCCGGCGCGGTGGCGAAGATGATGGCGAGGTAGACTGAGCCGAGTGCGACGACGGTTGAGGGGGTCTCTTGGCCGACCAGGGTGCCGAAGACGTCGATCGCGAACTCCCCGAACAACAGTCCGAAAGCGACGAACGGAACCCCGGCGAGCGCGCCGAGCAGGATCGCCTGCGTCACCGCCTCGTCGCGGGTGGCGGTCGCGTCCGCGCCGGTGTCCTGTGAGGAGAGCGCGATGGCGCCGCCGCCGAGTCCGAGCCCGATCCGCAGCGGAAACCGCGCGTACAGGTCCGCGAGGCCGATGGCGACGACGGCGGCCGGCGAGAAGAGCGCCGTGACCACGATGTCGGTGGTCCGCATCGCGGTCCGGAACGTCTGTTCGGCCATCACCGGCCACGCGAGCGTGAAGACGCGCCGCCAGACCCCGCGCAGCCGGTCGAGATCCATGCATCCATCCCGTCGGGCGCGGTCGGTTTTTATACGTCGATGGCGGCGGAGGTGGCCGGATGTGTCCTCCCGATCGGCTGCCCGATTCCGACCGAACATTGATGCGGACGGCTGGCGGGGATCCGGCATGGACGTCTTCGTGTACGGAACGCTCACCTCGCCCGCACACGCCGGCGAACTGCTCGACTCGTTCGCGTTCGTCGGGCCGGCGACGCTATCGGGGCTTCACCTCGTGGAGGGCCGGCATCCGACGCTCGTCCCGGGCGGCCGAACCGCCGGCCGACTCCTCCGGACCGAAGAGATAGAGCGGCTCGACCGGTACGAACGGGTCGATGACGGGCTATACGTCCGCAGTTCGGTTCCGTTGGAGGTTTCTGACGACCGCCACGCCCGGGAGTACCCGGACGAGGCCGCGGTCTTCGTCGGCGACCCCGACCGGCTCGGCGCGTCGGCGACGTGGCCCGGCGACGGTCCGTTCGCCGACCGAGTCGAACGGCACCTCGCGAGCACCGAGGTGAGGGTGCGTGTTGGCTCGTCGACACCCGTCTGACGAGCGGATGACGGCGTCGGAGTCCATCGATTTCACTTTCACTCCGGGTGGCCCACCTTTTTATGCCAGGGGGTTCTCGATACATCTGCACGTCACACGCGTGCATTCCCCCGTTCCCCCTTTGTGCGACGACGACCGCAATCGATTAGCCCCCGCCGTCGTCACGGATCGGTATGCTCTCGCTTTCGGACGTCGTCGCCGCCCGCGATCGCGTCGCCGACGCCGCCAGGCACACCCCCCAGGAGCGGTCACGGACGTTCTCGGAGATGACCGGCGCGGACGTCCACCTCAAGCTGGAGAACTTCCAACGGACCGGCGCGTTCAAGATCCGGGGCGCGATGAACCGGATCGCCACGCTCTCGCCGGCCGAACGCGAGGCCGGCGTCGTCACCGCGAGCGCCGGCAATCACGCGCAGGGGGTCGCGCTCGCGGCCGACCGGGCCGGCGTCGACGCGATCGTCGTGATGCCGCGGTTCGCGCCCGTCTCGAAGGTGAAAGCGACTCGCGGGTACGGCGCGAGCGTCGTCCTCCACGGCGTCGACTACGACGAGGCGCAGGCGCACGCCCACGAGATCGAACGTGAACAGGGCCGCACCTACGTCCACGCCTTCGACGATCCCGCGGTCATGGCCGGTCAGGGAACGATCGGGCTCGAGATCGCCGACGATCTGCCGGAGGTCGACACGGTCGTCGTCCCCGTCGGCGGCGGCGGGCTGATCTCGGGGGTCGCCGTCGCGGTGAAGGAGCGACTCGGCGACGACGTCAGGGTGATCGGCGTGCAGGCGGAGGGCGCCTCGTCGGCGAGGGAATCGCTGCGGACGGGCGAACGTCACGAGATCGACAGCGTCGACACGATCGCCGACGGGATCGCCACGCGGTCGGTCGGCGAGTCGACTCTCGAGGTCATGCGCGAGTACGTCGACGAGGTCGTCGTCGTCGACGACCGCGAGATCGCGCTCGCGCTCGCGCTGCTTTTGGAGCGCTCGAAGACGCTCGTCGAGGGGGCGGGTGCCGTCTCGCTCGCAGCGGTCCTCTCGGAGGCGTTCGCGTACGAGGACGACGAGTCGATCGTCGCCGCGCTCTGTGGCGGAAACATCGACTTGAACCGGCTGACGACCGTGATCCGGCACGGCCTGGTCCAGATGGGTCGCTATCTGAAGGTAACGATCGACCTCAAGGACCGGCCCGGGGAGCTGGAGCGTGTCTCGAGCATCGTCGCCCGCGCGGGTGCCAACGTCTACGCCGTCCACCACGACCGGACCTCCCGCGACGTCGCGGTCAACGCCGCGGAGCTGGAGCTGGAGCTCGAGACGGACGACGCCGAGCACGCCGCCGACATCGTCGACGAGCTGGAGGCGCACGGCTACGACGTTCGGATCACCTCGTGAGGCGGTGATCCCGAGTCGTTCGCACCTCCGGCCGCCCGTCGCTTCCCCCCATATTGCCCGTCGTCTCCCCCCATATCGCCCGTCGCTCGCGCCTCCGTCGCCCGTCGCTCGCGCCTCCGTCGCCCGTCGCTCGCGCCCGACCGCGGGAGGCTTTTTGACCGAACGGCCCCTCGTTAGCCGTATGGAAGGGTCCCCCGGCATGGAGATGGCGACGGACGAGCCCTCGCTCCCGACGCTCGCGGAGCGATTCCTCTCGAACGTCCGGTCCGGGGCGCCGGACGGTCACGCACGCGAACGGATCGCGTCGATACCCGAATCCCGGCTCGACGACCTCGACGAACGCTCGGCGCTCGCGTTCTGGATCACGCTGTATAACGCCGCGACGGGGGCCACGCTGCTCTCGGAGCCGGAGACCTTCGAGCACAAGCGGACGTTCTTCTCGAAGCCGATCGTCACGGTCGCGGGCGAGCCGGTGAGCCTCGACCGGATCGAACACGGGATCCTCCGCGGGTCGCGGTGGAAGTACGGATTCGGCTACGTCCCGAACCCGTTTCCCTCGGCGTTCGTGCGTCGCCATCGGCTCGCCGAACTCGATCCTCGGATCCACTTCGCGCTCAACTGCGGCGCGGCGGCCTGTCCGCCCGTCTCCGTGTACACTCCCGATGCCGTCGACGAACAGCTCGATCTGGCGGCGGAGAGCTACCTCCGCGCGGAGACGGTCGTCGACGGCGACGTCGTCCGCGTCCCGCGGCTTTTGTTGTGGTATCGCGGCGATTTCGGCGGCGGCTCCGGGATCCGGTCGCTCCTCCGCGAGCACGGCGTGATCGACCCCGACGGCCGGCCGCGGATCCGGTACCGCGAGTACGACTGGTCGCGTGACATCGACGCGTTCCTCGAGGGAGGGGTGCGATGAGCGACGACGAGGGGCTGTTCGCGTCGCTCTCGCTGGTCGGCGCGGTCAGCCTCTGTTGTCTCGGGCTCGGCGGGCTAGCGGGAGCCGCCGCACTCTCGGGAGGCGCTGCCGCGGGAACGACCTTCGTCGTCGGGGGGACGGACGCCCGCGGGGCGCTCGTTTCTGCGGTCGTGGTCGCGATCACGGTCCTCGTCATCGGGCTGGTCGTCCGCCGGCGGCTGCGGTGAACGGGACGGTCACCCGGTGAACGGCGCGGTCGCCGGAAGCGTCGTGCGGGACGTCCGTCACGCGATCCCGAGCCCGCCCAAGACGAGCCGAACGCCGATCATCGTCAGGAGGCCGAGGACGCCGCCGCGTCGGAGTCGATCGCTCAACAGCGGCCGGATCCGGGTTCCGATCGCGACGCCCGCCGCCGCTGGAATCGCGGCCGCGACGGAGAGGGCGACGACCGTCGGATCCGGATAGAGCCCGAGCGCGCCGGCGACGCCGACGCGGACGCCGTTGACGCCGAGAAAGACGAGCGCGACCACGCCGACGAACAGCTCATGGGAGAGGTCGCGGCTACGAACGTATGCGACCAGCTGGACGCCGACGTTCGTGGCGCCGAAGAGCACCCCGGAGATGCCGCCGATGGCGACCATCCACGCCGGGGTCTCGATCCGCGAGTCCGCCGATCCGGACGACGACGCCGGAAGCGGAACGATCCGTTGGCTGGCGGCGACGAACGCGAGCGTGACGAGCCCCAGCCCGAGCCGGAGCGGCGCCTCGGGAAGCCGCTCGAGCACGACCATGCCGAGGGCGGTGCCGACGGTCGCCGCGACGAGCAGCGGACCGAACCGTCGCCCGCACGACCGGAGTTCGTCGCCGGAGAGGTCGCGCACGAGCGAGAGGTTCACCGCGAGGATGGGAACGATCATGAACACGACGGCGGTCGCGGGGTCGACGACGGTCGCCAGTGCCATCGTTCCGACGACCGCGAAGCCGAACCCCGCGATCCCGTTGACGGAGCCGGCCAGCACGACGACGAGCGCGACGACGACCAGAAACGACGGCGTGAGCGGAAACGACACGTGACCCACGACGCCGACCGACGGTTTAAATCCCTTTTCCGCGTGCGTCGTCCGTACACGGCGGTGAGTCCCGTGACGTCGCCGTCGCTGCCCCGGAAGACGACCGCCGAACCGAGGTACGTCGGTCGACGCTTCGATCCTCACCGGAGGTCAGCGATCCGGCCCCCACCGGAGGTCAGCGATCCGGCCCCCACCGGAAATCGCCGTCGGCGCGTTCATCACCTACTTCGTCGACGCGTTCGCCGCCCACTTCGTCGTCGCGTTCAACCGCGTCCGTTTCGTCGGCTTCAGCTCCCTCGTCGGCATCGTCTTCACGCCTCGACCGGTCGTCATCGTCGGGCTCGCTTGCGTCGCCAGGGGACTTCCCGCCATCGTCGGCCGTCACGGCCGGATCGTCCAGGAGTCCGACGGCCATCCGCTCGACGGCGTACCCGACGCCGTTGACGACGTGCAACAGGACGAGCCCGGAGAGGAGCCCGAGCGGGACCAGCGCCAGCGCCTCGGTCTGGGTCGCGACGTGCCAGCCGACCGGCTCCCCGTTCACCTCGCCGACGTCGACGACGAACGGATAACGGAACGGCGCCGTGACGAACTGAAACGCGCTCGCGAGCAGAAAGATCAGGAACACGCCGGCGATGCCCACCGAGAACTTCAGGTAGGCGAACCCCAGCGCCCGCCACGTCGACGGCGCGTCGACGTAGCTCCGGACGGTGCCCCATGCGCCGTCCGCGGCCGACCGATCGGTCGGCGCCCGAAGGCCCGTGCCCAACAGCGCGTTCGCGAGCCAGCGTTCGAACCGCGCGATCAGGCGAGTTCCGCCGATCGTCGCCGCCAGCACCAACACCCCGACCCCGAGGACCGCCGTCAGCGTTCCGACGAGAAAGCCGAACGAGAGCAACCATCCGTAGATCAACCCGAGCGGGAAGGCAAGCAGGAGGTACAGGAGGTTCGCGTACGTTCGCTTCCGTGCGACGACCCCGACGAAGCGGCGCGGCAGCGACCCGCCGCCGGCGGAGGGGGATCCGGCTTCGGTCATACCTCATGCGCACGGGGAATATACACATAAAGGATCGGCCTCCCGGCGCGGCGGCCCGACCGCCTCCGCACGTCCTCACTCGTGGGTCGGGTCGACCGTCTCGACGTCCGCGTCGGCCTCGATATCCTCCGTCTCCGCGACCGCCGTCGTCAACGAGACGTTGAGCACGAGCATCGAGATCACTCCGCCGACGACCGTCACGACGTTCTTCAGCGCGTGGTCGAGGATCGCCGCGCCAAGCGCGGTCGCCGCGCCGATCGGCGTCAGCCCGACGACGAGCACGGTGAACGCCCCCTCGTAGAGCCCGATCCCGCCCGGCGAGAGCGGAAGCACCTTCGCGAGGTTGCCGACGCTGACCGCGAAGAAACAGACCGCGAGCAACGTGACCGGGGCGAGTTCGACGCCGAACGCCGCCAGCACGACGGCCGCCACGAGCACGTCGATGACCCAGATGACGACGCTCGACGCGCCGACCCGAGCGAACGCCCCGCGGTTCGCGCCCACGCGTTGTACGTCGCCGACGAACCGCTCCAACACGCCGGCGACCATCTCGGCGTAGGCGTCGTTGCTGAGCCGGGTCATCACCGCCCGGATCCGGTTGGCGTCGGAGCGTGCGGACAGGACGATGGCGACGACCGCCGCGATGGCGGCGAGCCCCACCCCGACCGCGACGGCCACGGCGGTCCGGCCGGCGCCGTCCGCCTCGACGCCCGCGCCAAGGGCGGCGTCGACGACCGTTCCGAGGTCGCCGGCGAGCGCGTAGCCGACGAGGACGATCCCGGCGAGCGCCGCGAGCGTCAGCAGGTCGAAGACGCGTTCGGCCGCGAGTGACGCGAAACCGGACGGATACGGTATCCCCCGTCGAACCTTCACGATGTAGGCGCGGACCGCGTCTCCAGCCCGGGCGGGAAAGACGAGGTTCCCCGTCTGTGAGACGAAGATCGCGCCGGTCAGAAAGCCGATGCGTTCCTCGTAGCCGAGCTCGCGGAGGACGTCCCGGTAGCGATAGCCGCGGACGGGCCACGAGAGGGCGTACAGCGCGGTCGCGAGCCCGACGAGCCGGAGGTCCGCGTTACGCATCTCCGCGATCACTTCCGCGGGGTCGAGGTACAGCTGCATCAGCCCGACCGCGGCGAACACGAGGAGGAGCCCGGCGACGAACGACACTCGGCGGGTGATCCGCGGCTGGACGGAGAGCTGCCACCAGAGCCGGACGATGGCCGAGCCCATGCCGAGGACGTCACGGACGAGGTCGACCTTCGTGTCGCCCTTCGGCTCCCAGTCGACCGGGAACTCATTGACCGAAAGCCCCGCCCGCTGTGCCCGCACGAGCAGCTCCGTGTCCCAGAACCAGTGGTCGTCCTCGACGTCCTCGTGGAGCCGATCGAACGCCTCCCGTGACAGCGCCTTGAAGCCACACTGGTGGTCCCGCAGATCGGAGCGTAAAAACAGCCGGACGAGCGCGTTGAACCCCTTCGAGGGAACCCCGCGCTTCGCGGGGCGATCCGCCGTGCGGCCGGGCATCCAGCGGGAGCCGGTGGCGACGTCGTATCGGTCGCTCCGGACGGACTCGACGAGCTCCTCGAGATGCCGCATGTCCGTCGCGAGGTCCGTGTCGAAGTAGACGAGGGTGTCGCCCGCGGCGGCGTCGAAGGCGTACTCCAACGCCCCGCCACGACCGAGTCGCTCGTCGCTGTGGACGTGCCGAACGCGGTCGTCAGCGGCCGAGAGCCGACTCGCGATCTCCGGCGTCCGGTCTTCACACCCGTCCTCCGCGACGATCACCTCGAAGGCGCCCGCCGGCAGGAACGATCCGAGCGTCGATAGCGTCGTCTCGACGGTTTCCTCGATCGTCGCCTCCTCGTTGTACGCGGGAAGCACGACGCTGACGGACGGGCCGTCGGACGAACCGCTCATTACCCCGCAGTGGCCACGGCGAAGGTAAGTACCTTCTGAAGCGATCCACTCCCCGATCCGCGCCCGCGGTTTCACGTCCGTACCGGATCGTCGATGGCGACCGCGCTTCGGGCGTTCCCCCCGCCTGAACGAACGGTCGAATCGCTTGACTGCGGCGTGTTAACCGAACATACCAACTGGCTTATGAGCTCCCCCGCCGTCCGAGGTGACATGAGCACGGCACGCGCGAACGCGGTTCGGGTCGAACCGGAACGGCTCTCGGAAAAGCAGTCGCGGATCCTGGACTACCTCCGTGAACACGCCGACGACCGAACCTACTTCAAGTCCCGGCTTATCGCCGAGGACCTCGGACTCTCGGCGAAGGAGGTCGGCGCGAACATGGGCGCGGTCGCCGACGCGGCGACGGAGTTCGACGTCGAGAAGTGGGGATACTCGTCGGGGACGACCTGGATGGTCACGAGTTAACCGGGTCGTCCAACGTCGACGAAACGCCCGTCACGTCGTCGACCGTTCAGGGCTCGTATCGGACGAACGAGGCCGCCTCGTCGGCGAGCGCGACGGCCTTCGCGTCGAACGACTCCGCGTAGCGAACGAGCAACGTCAGGAGCCGCTCGGGCTCCGTCAGCTCGTAACCGTCGGATCGGTCGAGCAACCCCGCATCCGCCAAGTCCGCGGCGGCCCCGCTTATCGCCGGACGCGACACGTCGAGCGTCGCCGCCAATTCGGCTCCCGTCGCCTCCGGATCCCGAAGCAGGGCGATGACGATTCCCCGTGGCGTCCCGCGTCGGAGGTAGCCGAGCGCCCGCCGGTCGAGTTCGTCGAATCGCCCGGCCGGGAAGTACCGCCGGTAGTCGGCGTCCTTAACCGACTCCACCTCCCCATCGTCGACCAGCCGCCGGAGGTGATGTTGGGTCTCGCCGGTCCCCAGTTTGAGATCGTCACGTAGCTTCGAGAAGTGCGCGCCCGGCGTCGTCGAGACGTATCCGCGGATCGCCTCGCGAGTCTCGTTGTCGTCGCTCTCGGCGGTGCCGGCCGCCGTTCCGACGAAGGGAGCCGCGGCTCCGACGGCGGCGAACCGCCGTAACGTCTCGCGCTTCCGCTCGTCGACGCCGTCGGTCACGACCGGACAGAGCCGGCCTACCGTCAAAAGCGCTTCGGGCTGTGACTTCTCCCACGAGTGAAGTCATTTCGCGTAACTGGATCGACCACGGCCGTTCGGAGGGGATGCGGCCGCGGGGTCGCCGCTACGTCTCCTTTTCGAGCCTACGTCTCCTTTTCGAGCTCGCCTTCGGGGACGTCCTCGTCCATCTCCTGGATGACCTCGTCGGCCGACTTGATGTTCGCGCCGGCGTCGCCAGCCTTGACCGCCTCCGCCTCCTTTTCGAGCTCCTCGACGTCCATCTCGGCCGCCTCGTCGATCTGGCCGATGATCTCGTCGATGTTGTCGAGCCCGAGCATCTTTCGGGTCTCGTCGTCGAACTCGAGCCCGTCGAGCCCCTCCATCTCCTGGACGTCGGAGCCGGAGAGCACCTTGCCGTAGCGGCCGACGAGGCTGGTGAGCTCCTGCGGGAGCACGAACGTCGTCGACTCGCCCTGGCCGATCGCCTCGAGCGTCTCCATGCCGCGTTCGATGATCGCCCGCTCGCCCATCGACTCCGCGGAACGCGCCCGGAGCACGGTGGAGATGGCGTCACCCTGCGCCTCGAGGATCTGGCTCTGTTTTTCACCCTGCGCGCGGATGATGTTCGACTGCTTGTCACCCTCGGCCTGCTCGACGGCGGAGCGGCGTTCACCCTGCGCTTCCAGGATCATGGCGCGGCGGCGGCGCTCGGCGGAGGTCTGCTGTTCCATCGCCTGCTGGACGTCCTTCGAGGGGTTGACCTCGCGAACCTCGACGCTCTCGACGCGGATCCCCCACTCGTCGGTCGGCTCGTCGAGTTCCTGGCGGATCTTCGCATTGATCTCCTGGCGTTTGTTCAGCGTGTCGTCGAGTTCCATGTCGCCGAGGACGGCCCGGAGGGTGGTTTGGGCGAGGTTCGAGACGGCCTTCTTGTAGTCGTCGACCTCGAGGAACGCCTTTTTGGCGTCCATCACCTTGATGTAGACGACCGCGTCGGCGGTCACCGGCGAGTTGTCCCGCGTGATCGCCTCCTGGCGGGGAACGTCGAGCGTCTGTGTCCGCATGTCGAAGGGGTACGTGCGGGAGACGAACGGCGGAATGAAGTTGATGCCCGGTTCGAGCAGCTTCCGGTACTCGCCGAACACCGTGAGCGCCTCCTTCTCGTAGGCGTCCACGATCTCGAACGACTGCCAGAGCGTGATGACCACCAGCATGACGAACAGGAGACCGATGCTCACCAGCCCGAAGCCGAACTGGAGGGGAAGCAGATCCATACACATCGTAGGGTCAACGGCGTCTTAACAGTTGGGCAGGATCCGAGCGTGGGTCGCCGATGGCAGTCGTTCTCCCTCCACGATCGGCGTTCCTTCGATACACATTTATTCCGGAGTAGTTCAGTAAGAGCATCATGAATGGGGGGTCCGGTCGTGAGAGCTGCTCGTACGCTCACGACGTCTCCGGCGAGCGATTCGATGACGTCGACGGGGAGCGATGGTCCTGTCCGTTCGAATCGGCGGGGCCCGACGGACGCTGTCTCTTCCACGCGCCCGCAACGAACGTGGACGGCACGGACGTCGTCTCCGGACTGCTCGAGGCGCTTTCCGTAGCCGACGGTCCCGTGCGGCTTCTCGGCGCGACGCTGCCTTCGTTGCCGCTGGAGTACGCAGTGCTCGACGGAACGTGGAACTACCCCATCGATCTCAGGGAAGCAACGATCGAGGGGCCGTTCACCGCCCGCAACGCGACGATCAGACACCCGCTCCGATTCGAGGGTGCCCGATTCGAGGGACCGGTCGATCTCGAGGACGCGACCGTAACCCAGGCGGTCCGTTTCGACGGCGTGACCGCGACGGAACCCGTCTCGTGGTACCTCACGACCTTCGAGTCGTGGGTGGACGTTCGAAATGCGACCTTCGAGGCACCGCTTGACGCGAGAGTGTCGGTGTTCCACCAGGGGATATTTGCGGTCGGAGCGACCTTCGGAGCGGCCGCGGAGTTTCACAGCACACGGTTCAGGGAAACGGCGAACTTCCACGGCGCCACGTTTCGTTCCGGCGGGATGTTCGACAGTGCGAAGTTTTCGGGAAGCGCCCGATTCAGCGAGGCGGTCATCGATGCACCGGTCATCAAACTCGCCTCCGCAGCGGGGGATCCGAACACGACCGGCGAGGCGCGGACGGGGACGGCACTGACGCTCGAGGACGCTCGGTGTGAACGCGGGATCAGACTCGACGAGGCCACGCTCGATGGCGACGTCGCCCTCCGGAACGCGTCACTGCAACGAGCCTTGCGGACCGACGGCATCACCGTCACCGACGGAACGACCGTCACCGTCGACTGTACCGGATCCGAGCGGATCACTGGACGATTTTCGGCTGCCAGCGGACGAGTCACGTACGATCTCACCGACGCGGTCGTCGGGACGATCGACCTGGTGGAAGGATCGTCCTTCGGCGCGCTACGGTTCCGGGACACTCGGTTCGACGGGTTCGATTTCGGCGAATATAAGAGCGAGCTCGCGGCCGCCGGGTGGCGGCTTCATCACCCGGAAGGAGAACTCGATCCGTCCCGTCTCGAGAACCTCTATCTCCACGCGAAGAACGGAGCGAAAGCGATCGGTGAAACCCGGGCGGCGGCGGAGTTTTTCGTCCTCGAAATGCGCTACCGGCGGGCCGGTTATCTCGACGTGATCCGGAGCGATGAATCGACGGCACGGAAGGTGATCGCAACAACGAACTGGGCCGGAAACGCGGCGTTGGATGCGACCTGCGGATACGGAGAGCGCGTGTTCCGTCCCGTTCTGTTCTCGGTCGGACTCATCGGGCTTTTTTCGGTCCTCTACGCCTCGATCGAACTCGATCTTCCGTACACGGGACCGCAAGGGTACGTCACGTTCAGCCTGGAGGCGTTCGTCTCGTTGCTGCTGGGACAGCCCGCGACGACCGGCGAATTAGTGAGTTTCCTCGTCGCGCTCGAGGGGTTTTTGGGTGCGTTCATGATCGCGCTGTTCGTGTTCACGCTGACGCGTTCGGTCAGCCGGTGATCGTCTTCCCACCGTTCGCTCCGAGTCGACTCCTTCCGGATCGTGCGCCGGTCACCCCCGACGAACCCGTGCCCACAGACCGGTTCGCCGTCCGTCCGTGATCCGACGTCCACCGATTCAACGTTCGCCCTCGAACCGGTCCGCGACGTTCCGCAGCGTCGCGTCGAGTTGTCGCTCGTTGAACCGTCGTACCACGGGTTCGGTGGCGGCCGAGAGCACGGATCCGGGAAGCACGTACTCGGCGGCGTACGTGAGATCCGTCGTCTCCCCTCCGTCGGCCGCCTCGAAACGGAGGTCTATCGTTCCCTCGAGCGTGCCTCGCATCTCGAATCGCATCCGCTTGGGCGGCTCGTGGATCGTCTGGACCAGCTGCCCGTCGATCCCGACTCCGGCCATCCGGTAGGTGTACGACAGCTGTTTCCCGCCGTTCTCCAGCCGTTCGACGTCGCGAACGTCGGTCAGACGCGGCGTGACCGCGGCGTGGTTGTGCGGGTCATCGAGGAATTTGAAGACCTCGCTCGGCGATGCGTCGACGCGGATCGTGTCGGAGACTTCGGCGGTTCGATCGGACATGGCGTGTTGGTGTGTCGGCGTTGGTTCGTGGGTCGGTGCGTCGGCGATCGGTCGGTGCGTCGGCGATCGGTCGTGGAGATGGGCGCGGCGGGTCGGCACCTCGGCGGACCTCAGTCGACCGGGTGTGACCGATCGGGATCGACGTACGCCTCGACCAGCTTCCGCTCTGCCGCCCGGAGGTGTTGGTGGAAGGTCTGTCTCGTGATCCCCATCGAGTCCGCGATTTCGGAGCCGTCGACCGGCCGGGGCCACTCGAAGTAGCCGTTTAACTCGGCGGTCTTCAACGCGACCCGCTGGCGGTCGGTGAGCTCCTCGTCGACGGCGGCGGCGAACTCGGTGAGGCTTCGGTCCCGGCTTTCACGGTCGCTCCGGGACCGGAGCTCGACGCCGTCGTACTCCGCACGAAGCACGTCGAGAAGCGACCTGACCTCCCCCTCCGGCGGCGCCTCGATCGTCATGGTCGCGTGGGACGGCGTGGCGCCCGCCTCGGTGACGACGCCGCCGTGGTCGGCAAGCTGCTCGAACGGCGGCGACTCGGTCACCGTGATCGCGATGGTGGAGTCCTCGTCGGTCCCCGAGACGAGCCGAACCGACCGGACGAACGGCAGCGTCTCGAGCCCGTCGCAGTCGTCGATCGGCGTCGACGTCCTGAGGTACAGCTCACAGCCGTCGTGATCGAGCCTGGTCGTCCCGAGGTGCTCGACCGAGGTGCCGATCCGGTCCGCGATCCGACGGAGCGTGAAGCGCTCGTCGTTGATCGCCACGCGGAGCTCAACCACGCGGTCGGTGGTGAGGATCCGAGTCGTCTCCACCGAGTGGAGCCCGTTGGCGATCATCTTTCCGACCGACTCACAGACCTTCCGCTCGCGGCGGTCGAGCGCGTTCCCTTCGCTGCTGTATACGCCGAGCAGCCCGTATCGACGGTCCCCGTACGAAAGTGGGACGACGACGAGACGCGGGCTTCCAAGGTCTCCGGGAGCCAGCGGACCGCCCGAACAGCTCCCGGCCGAACAGCCCTGAAGCTGGTCCGTCTCCACCGCACGCCGGACGGCTTCCGGCGTCTCCGACAGCGAGTACGACGCCGAGGCGTCGAGGGGGATGCCGCTCGCGGCCGTGATCTCCAGATCGCCCGTCGCGGGCGACATACGTCCGATCCAGCCGCCCATGTAGCCGGGTTCGTCGGCGATCTCATCACAGACGTCCCGCGCGATCGCCTGGGTGTCCGTCCCCTCGACGAGGATCCGGCTGATCTCGCTCAACAGCCCGTTCACCCGGCCGAGAACGCGCTCGAGCCCCCGGCGTTCGGCGGTGATCTTCTCCGCGCGCTCCTCGGCCAGCCGTTCCGCGGTCTTTCGATCGGTGACGTCGTCCTGAAAGCCGACGTAGTGGACGACGTCGCCGCCGTCGTCGTGGATCGGCGCGACCGTGAGCTCGTTCCAAAACGGCGTGCCGTCCTTGCGGTAGTTTCGGATCTCGACGGTGATCTGCTCCTCGTTCGAGATCGCCTCCGAGAGCTTCGCGACCGTCTCCGGATCGGTCTCGGGCCCCTGTAACAGACGCGGGTTCCGACCGAGCACCTCGTCGGCCGCGTAGCCGGTCCGCTCCTGCCACGCATCGTTGACGTAGACGAGCGGATAGTCCGGCAGGTCGGGATCACTGAGGCTCATTCCCACCGGAGCTTCGTCGATCGCCCTCGCGATCTCCGTCTCGTCCGGCTCGTGTCCCGAGACGTCCTGTTGGGGGTGGAGGTCCTCCGCTCGGTCGCCCATCGTCGTGACGTCGGCGACGAGCCGATCGAGGGAGCCGCTCCCGTTCTGTTGGAGAAAGCGATCGACGCCGTTTTCGAACGCGGCCCGTGAAACGCCGTCGTCGTCGGTCGCGGTGAACATCACGACCGGGAGGTCGAGGGTCGACTCACGTACCGCCTCCAGTAGGGTGAGTCCGTCGTCACCCGGAAGCTCGTACTCGCAGACGAGACAGTCGAACGTCCCGCCCGCAAGCCGGGCCATGGCGGCCGTCGCGTGGTGGACGGTGGTGACGTCACAATCGGCCGCTTCGAGGGCGTCGACGATCCGGTCGGCCCCCGCTTCGGGGTGGACGAGGAGCGTCTTGGAGCCGGACATGGGATCACGTATGCTCCATGATCGATTAAGCCTTACCCGCGAGGCCTCGCGCTATTCGATCGCCGAGCGGATCCCCACGATCCGCTCGGGTCCATCGATTCCCGAGCGGACGACCACCGCAAACACCGCGTCGTTGCCGGGCACGGGCGCGTCGCCGCTTATGATGGCGTCCGATGCCGTCTCCTCGGCCAGCCATCGCCGGCCGTCGGCGATCCCCTTCCGGTTGAGCCACTCGGGCGGGCCGCCGACGACGAGCAGGGTTCGATCCGCCCGCCCGTCGGGGACGTCGATCGTTCCCTTGCCGCGAGTCGCCTTGCGGATGGTCGTCTCTATCGCCGAGACGGCCGCGCTGGCGTCGACCGCCTCCGGCTCCGAGCCGCCGAACAGTCCCAGCCCGAACCGCGAGTTCGTCTCCGGCGATTCGACCGCCTGCTCGGCGTATCCGATCGACGCGATCTCCCCCTCCGACCCGACGATTCTGGCGACGTCGCTCGCGTCGAGCACCTGCTGGGGCGTGGCGACGTCCTCGGGCGTCTCGCCGGCGCCGAACAGCGCGGCGAGCCGAGTCGAGAGCGCCCCGTTCAGCCGATCCGCCGCCTCCGGGATCGTTTCGTCCCGCCTGAGCCACGCCTCGTTGTCGAACGGAAGGATCGCGTCGACGCGCTCCTCCAAGGCGGCGAGCGTCCGTGCGGCGTTCTTCAGCGCGAGGGGCCGCCGGGGCGGCCTCTCCTCGCGCACTCCGCGGCCGGCCGTCCGTGGCTCGGTCTCCCGCGTCGCGGGCAACACGCCGACGGCATAGACGGGTGCGTCGTAGAGCCGGTCGAGTTCCTCGGCCAATGCCGGGGCTGATCCGCCGCCGGCCGCGCCGCCGAGCCCGACGACGAGGACGAACGCCTCGGCGAGGGACGGACGCTGGTCGTCCATGGCTCGGCTCAACTCGTTCGCGTGGGCATCGCCGAGGCGCCGACCGGCGTGGAGGTCGCCGCCGAGGCCGTCCCCGCCGGCCGCGTCGCCGAACCGGCGTCGTCGATCCTCCTCGAGGTTCGCCAACGAATCGAGGGTCTCGAGATGCGTGTCGAAGGCGTTGATACCCTGCAGAAACGGCTCCCCGCCGTGGTCGCCCGCGAGGCGATCAGCGATGCGGCTCCCGGCGCCGCCGAGCCCGATGACGTGCACGCGCATACGTTCCGTGCCGTCGGCCAGCGAGGATTTAGCTCTTCGGTGCGGGACCGACCGGGTCGACCGATTCGAGCGGGTCGCGCGAGTCGCGCGGCTCCGTCACGCGACGTCAGCGTAGACTTCGAGGGTGTCCTCGGCGACCTCCGACCAGTCGCGTCGTTCGTAGCTCGGGGGTTCCTCGCGGTCGAGCGCCTCGTCGAGCCCGTCCACGATCGACTCGGAATCGGGGGTCACCTCCACGAGACAGCCCTCGGGAAGGATCTCTCCGGCCCCGCAGGGCGTCGAGACGACCTGCGTGCCCGCCTCCAGCGCCTCAGTGATGGTGATCCCGAACGGCTCCGCGAGCGACGGGGAGACGAACGCGTCGGAGGCGCGGTAGTAGTCGCCGAGCTCCTCCTCGGCCACGTAGCCGACGAACTCGACGTCGTCCTCGACGTCGACGAGCTCGACGAAGCGTTTCAGCTGCTTGGTCTGGTGGCCGGAGCCGCCGACGACCAGCGTGGCGTCCTCGCGGCGGAGCTTTCGCATCGCGTACAGCAGGTGGGAGATGCCCTTCTGGTCGGTGTGTCGGCCGACGAAAAAGAGCATCTCGCCCTCGATGCCGTGTTCCGCACGGACGTCCTTGCCGGTGAAGTTCGGCGTCGAGAAGCCGTTGTACACGACGCGGGAGTCGGCGTCGTAGAGCTCCAGGATGTCACCGCGCGTGATCTGGCTGACCGCGATGTTGCAGTCGGCCGCGTTCGCGAGCCGTCGCTCGGTCTCCACCTCCCGCTGTGGCGGGTCGATGTTGCGGTCGCTCGCGAGCGAGTGGAAGGAGGCGACCCACGTGGCGTCGCTTTTGCGAGCGGCCTTCCGTCCGGGTCCGTAGCCGAACCAGTCGTGCGTGTGGATCACGTCGTAGTCGGGCGCGAGCTCGACGAACCGGTCGCTGAGGCGGTCGACCCGCGTGGCGATGTCGCCCTCGCCGGTGTCGACGCCTTCGACGCCCGGCTCGTCCTCCGGAGCGAGCTCGGCCGGTAGGATCAGCTTCGCGTCGACGTCGAGGTCGTCGCGCAATCCGGAGAACAGCTCCCCGACGTGAACGTCCAGACCGCCGGTGACGTTCGGCGGATACCCCCATCCCAACATGAGTACGCTCGGCGGCATGGCCCTCCGTTGTGCGAGTCGACACTTAGGTGTGCCCTTCCGGTCGAAAGCTGTCGGTGTCGGGATGGGCCCGTCGGTCCGGTCGGTACCGCCGAGCAAGTCGAGGCGTCCTCAGAAGCATCGCCTCCTCCAACGTTGCTTCGCCGTAACCTTCCCCAATAGCGTCGGCAAGAACCCGATGCAGAAAGGGCTGTTCGTTTCGATTCAACTCCCGTGTGACGTGAGTTCCCGTCCTGTCTCCCCACGTTATCGCCGCGTTCCCCACTACTCAACCTGATGGAACCGGTTACGCTCATAGAACAGATCCACGTGGTCGTCGTGTGGCCGGAACCTCACCGTCCTCGGCGTGCCGTCGTTCGAGGGTGCCTCGAACTCGTATCCCGGGAGGGCGGGGTCCGTCGGTCGAATCGACAGTTCGGTGTCACCGAGTGCTCCCTCCACCGTCAGTATGAGTGCGCCTCCACCGCGCTCGACGGTCGCCTCAACGATGCCCCGGTAGCCCGCGTACTTGCCGACCAACTCGTCGAAGCGAGCCTCGCGGGCGTAGTGCGGGACCTCTTCGGCCGGCTCATTGCCATCGAGAATCGCGAGCACTCCCCGTGCGACCGTCGGCGGCGCCACCCCCGGCGTCGTGTTCGCGCCGATCGCGACCGCATACTCCCCGTCGGTCGTGAAGCCGACGTACGAGGAGGAAACCCCGAGTGAGCCACCGTGACCCACTAGCGTCCGGTCAAGCATCTTCCGCCGGCTCCAACCGTAGCCGTAGCGACGGTCGCCGTCCGGGATGTATCCCTCATGGGCCCGCTTGAGGGTCTCCTGGTCCGCGATCCGGGTACCCGCCAGCTTCCCCCCGTTAGCGTTCATCCGGAGGTACCGCGACATGTCGGTGACCGGCGCGATCAGTCCGCCTGCGGGCAGACTCACGGGACGGTACGGGTACTGCGTCGCCTCGGGCCCTCCGTCCCGCAGCGCGTACGGCGTCATCGTGTCCGACGACTCCGGATCCGGTACGCCGGCGACCCGCGAGCGGGTGTCGGCGCCAGCGTGCGACCCGGCATCCGCCTTCGGCGCGCCGCTGGCGATGACCTCCGGGTCGAACGTCGACCGGTCCATTCCCAGCGGGTCGAGAATCTCCGCGGTGACGAACGCCTCGAACGACTGCCCCGAAACCCGCTCAACCACCTCGCCGAGCAAGTTGTATCCCTCGTTACAGTACATGAATAGCTCGCCCGGCGGGGCGGCCACCTCCTCGGCGGCGCCAGCCACGTGCCGGTGGAAGTCCTCGCGGCCGCCGAGCGGGACGCTGAACTCCTCTACGCCGGTCAGCCGATAGAGCAGGACCGTACTGGAGCCGAGCGAGGGAAGTCCGGAGGAGTGCGTCAGCAGGTGGTGCAGCGTGATCGGTTCGTCGTCGCCGATCGGCTCGCCGTCGGTGTCGAGGGCCTCGATCCCCGCTTCCGGCAGATGGTCGGTAAGCGGGTCGTCTACGGAGAGATCGCCACGCTCGCCGAGAATACCGACCGCGAGGCCGGTGAACGACTTGGTAACCGACGCCATCCCATAACGCGTCTCGGCAGTTGCCGGCGCGTTCTCCGAGAGGTTCCGGGATCCGAAGCCGTCAGCATATACGAGGTCATCGTCCGCGACGATGGCGATGCTTGCGCCGGGAACCGACTCCTCGGTCAACCAGTCGAGTAGAAATCGTTCCAGCCGCCGTTCCACCGCCGCCGTGAGTTCCGTCATGGCTAGGATGGGCAGCCGAAGGGACTTGAACGCACGCCTCACGGAAGTTCGGGTCGCGTGAGGACGCCTCCCTCTGGCTGACCGCTTCATGCCGATACCGTCGACCGACTACTGAAAGTCGTCCAAGTCTCTCTCCCGCGTGTTCGTTCTGCCGGCGGGAGACGATCGCAACGATCCGCGTCAGCCGAAGGCATGGAGTCCAGGATCGGTCCGTCCGGACTGACGCTCCGCTCCGGGCACACCGTTTCTTGATCCACGACCGTAGTGCCCCAGCCGACTCTCCATCTCGAGCACGGAACGGCATACCGAACGCAGCTCGGATGAGGGATCTCAGTCATCGGATGCCGAAACCGCGTCTCCCGTCACGTCGGCGGACTCACCCGGGAGTTCGTCGAGCGGCTTCGGATACGTTCGAAGCTCCTTGTTGATCGCGATGCCCGCCCTTGCTCTCTTCCTCATTGCGATGGGGGATCTGGTTGTTTCCGGGGGTGAGATCGCCGACGGCGTAGACGCCATCGACGCTCGTTTGGCCGTCGTCATCGACGGCGATCGTCTCATCGTCGTTGCGTTCATACCCGAGATCAGCCGCGAGCTGATTGTTATGCGTCAGCGCGGCGCCTCGATCCGTGAGCGAAGACGTACGAGCCCCACCGTTCGGCCGGGCGTGATGGCCCGTCCAAGCGTGCCATCGACGACCGATCACGGGTAACGGGGAGAAGCAGGGCTGAAAGAGCGATCAGCAGACGACGGGAGGAACGGGACCCCGCACGTGATGTCGGAGAACTGAGTGCGCGGGACCGGATTTGAACCGGCGGACCCCTACGGGACAGCGTCCTAAGCGCTGCGCCGTTTCCTGGCTTGGCTACCCGCGCCCGGATGGAGCGTTACACGAACCCGGTTAAGAACCTAACGAACGCATGCGCGCGTTCCGGACGGCCCTCCCCCTCGGGGCTTCCACGCCACGGATGGTTTATATACGCTCATCGGCAACGTCGGCGTATGTATCGGGCGAGCGACCGGGTCGACAACGCGGCGTGGATCGAGCGTATCGAGTCGGCCTGCGACTCGCTCGACCTCGACGAGGAGGCGTGTGCGACCGCGATCGACATGTTCCTCTCGGAGGCGCCCGACTCCGAGCGATCCAAGCCGGCGACGGCCGCCGCGAGCCTCTACGCCGCCGCGCTGGTCCGCGGTCAGGAGCGCCCGCAGTCCGTCGTCGCCGACGCGATGGACGT
>LFFM01000540.1_pt1 | contig 26606 bp, 17 predicted proteins | sample 643131 | NCBI WGS metagenome assembly LFFM01 (sample SAMN03777445, study PRJNA286221) | soda lake metagenome | biome: soda lake; feature: Kulunda steppe; material: water; isolation source: sample Tc-Br brine of Tanatar trona crystallizer | place: Russia: Kulunda steppe | collected 2011-07
ATCGCCTGATCGATGGTCGCCGTCTCCACCAGTTCTCCGCTGCTGGCCGAACTTTCAAATAGGTACAGACTCACTGGCATCCCCTCGGGAATGGCCGCCATCCCCAGGTTCTGAATTGTCGCCTGCAGGGTAATATCCGGGGGGCAGGCCACGGCATCGACCTGCACATTGCTGATGACCACATCCGGCGCGTTGAGCGGAATCTCGCCCTGCTGGTTGGCCCGAAATGTATTGTGGCTCTCCCAGGGCATATCCGGCGCCGAAGGTACGGTTCCCGCATCGTCGACGGCGTTGTCGATGTAGTAATCGAAGACATTCCACACTGAGCGCGTTCGCACCCATCGATCGTCGGGGTCTTGCAGGGCCAACACACCGGTGGTCCCCTCGTCGCACCACTGGGGCCGGTCGCCGCCGTCGTCGGGGTGACACTCCGGAAAGCGCTCCGGCTGGTTGTTGATCGGATCTTCGCAGTCGCGGGCGAATTCATCGTTATTGGCGGAGACCACAATATTGGTCTGGTCGTCGCCGGTGACATCGGCGATGATCGGATACTCGCTGGAGGTGCGGTTGGTATTTCCGCGGACGAAGTAGGGACTTCCGTCCTGGCCGTCGAGCACCATCAACAGACACTCGTCGTTGTAGACCACTTCGTTGCGGCCATTGCCCTGAAAATCGAAGACCGAACTTCCGGTCCGAGCCGACGATTCGTCCTGTACGTAGATACTCCACAGCACGCCGTCGCCGGTGCCCATCGTCTCCTCCAAATCCTCGCAGGCGCAGTGGCGGCCCGTCCCGCAGGTGTCAATCTCCGGTCGCTCACAACCGGGTCGATCCTCCATCAAGTCCTCGGGACTGTCGGCATCGGGGTCGACGCAGTCCAGATCGTAAACGGTGTAGCAATTGGCACTGGCAATGCCGAACTCCGAGCTTCCGTCGCCGTCGAAATCGGCAATAATCGGCGAACCGCCGTCGCCGCCTCCGTAGATCGGAAAGTTGTACAGCACCTCTCCGTCGTCACCGGCGACGATGTAGACCTCGCCATCGCCGGTGATAGCAAATTCGGGCTGCCCGTCGTCGGTCAGATCTCCAGCGGCCACGAACCGTCGCCCGTCATCGGCAATCGACTCGTCAGTACACCACTCCTCGTGGAGTTCGTCGTCACCGTCGAGCGAATACAGACAGCCCGCCCCCAGCACTTCCAGTGTGCCATCTCCGGTAATATCGACGGCCGTCGTATAGCCGTAGCCCCCGGCGTCGAGTCGAGCCAGCAGGTCGCCGCTTTCGCCGTCGAGAATCGCATCGCCCATGATGATTTCGATCTCGCCGTTATTGTTCAGATCGGCCACCACCGGCGCCGGCTGATGAGAATCGACATCCTCGTCATTCCACCACAGATAACAGCCCGAATCATCGTCGGCGACATCGTCCCAGGTGCAATCGACGATATTTTCGATGACACCGATGGCCTGATCGTTGTCTTCGATGGCCACGATTTCGGGAAGATCGTTGCCCGTGATATCGGCCACCGCCAGTTGCGACCCAAAATCGGTATCGTAGGTGTCGTTGACGTAGATGGTATCGCCGGTTTCGCCATCGGCGACGACGGGCACCGAGGTATTGTTGGCGTCGTCGTAGGCGTTAAAGATCACATTCGGCGTTCCGCTGCCGTCCATATCGGCGACAAGGGGTGTCATCATCACATTGTCGTGCATAACTCCGTCGACTTCGACGCCGTCCCAATTCCACAATTCCTGGGGCTGAACTTCGTCGAAGTCGTAGTCGTCTTCACAGACCAGATCGTCGGGAAAGTCATCGGGCAGACACTTGCCGAGTCCATCGTCGCAGTACTCTCCGAAATCACAGTCGGAAAAAATTTCGCAGTCGTCGCCCGGTGTGGCGCACTCACCGAAGATGCACACGTCGCCTTCGTCACAGCACTCATCGAAGTCCTCGCCGCAAAGCTCGCCCTGGTCCTCGCAACTCGGCGCGCACTCGCCGCCGGGGCCACATACCGGGGTATCGCCTTCGCAACATAGCTCACCGTCGAATCCGCAGCGCTCTCCGGGACACTCCGGTACACATTGCTTGCCGCCACTATCCCCGTCTTCGATGTCCTCACAGACCTCATCGCTTCCACAGCATACCCATTCATCGCCGCAATACGTCTGCGACGGGCACTCACATACCCCGGTATCGGTACACAACTCGCCATCAAAGCAGTCGTCGCCATCGACACACTGACAGCTACCGAATGCGCAATTACCGGAGGGACATTCACGCACCGAGGAAAACCCCGTTCCCTCCTCGTTACAGACCGTCAGTGCGTCACCGCCGTCGGTGCACTCCTCCTCTCCCGGCTCACAGACATCGCCGATACAACTGTTGTTCTCCTCCGAACAGCGCGTCCCGTCGGGACAGTCCTCCGCACCGTCGCAATCGATCTCCACGCAGACGCCTTCCGCGTCGTGACAGAAGGTGCCCCCCGTACAGTCGACATGGTCATCGCACTCCACACATTCATCGCCGGGACAATCATCGGCGACACTGCGCTGAATCTCGTCTTCACCACAACCCATCAAGGCCAGCAGTCCCGCCACCAACATCGCTGTCACCAACCATCGATAGCGAGCCATCTCCAACCTCCAAACAATCAAATAGTAGCTGCGTAACCGCACTTCAGACTAGAGACTGCCCACCCGCTTGGCCAATCCCCGATTGTGACAACTTGCGTATCACGCCGCTCCTGGCGCTTAGACAAACGCCTCGGCCCCCGGTCCAATCGGCACGCCCAACAGTAGCCACAGGATCAACATGATCGTCCACGCAATTCCGAGGGCCACCGAATAGGGCAGCATCACCGTCAGTAATGTCCCGATCTGGATATCTTTGATGTACTTTCGGGCAAAGACGATGATGATCGGCAAATAGCTCATCAGCGGAGTGATGATATTGGTCACCGAGTCACCGACGCGGTAGCCGGCCTGGACCAATTCCGGACTCAGTCCCATCCCCATCAGCATCGGCACGAAGACCGGCCCCATGACCGCCCATTTCGCACTGGCACTGCCGATGACCATATTGATGAGCCCGGCGACGAAAATGAAGGCAATTAACAGCGGGATCCCCTGGGCGCCGATGGTATTGAGCAATTGAATGCCGGCGTCGGCGACGGCAATATCGAGATTCGACCAGCCGAAATAGGCGATGAATTGTCCGGCCGGAAACGCCAACACCACATAGGCACCCATCGACGACATCGTCTCGTTGGCCATCTCCACTGCATCGTCATCGCCGGTAATCGAGCCGTCGAGAATCCCGTAGATCAGTCCCGGCAAAAAGAACAGCAGTGTCAGCAGCACATCAAAGCGCGCAAAATACGGCTCCAATGCATCGAGCGTCGACTCCGGATCGCCGGATAATTTTCGCAGTGGCGAATCATCCCACACCCCCAGAAATGCGATGAACCCAACGACCAGGCCGGCGACACTCATGGCGATCCAGAAGTTGCGCCGCTCCAATTTCGTCGGCTCCTCGGGCTCTTCAATCGGTTCACTGGCCTGCGACGGATCCCAGTCGCCGAGCATGGGCTCGATGATCTTGTTGGTCACAAGGGTCCCGACAATGGTGACCAGAAATGTCGACACCACCAAAAAGTAGTAATTCGCCGTCACCATCACCGTGTACTCCGGATCCTGGATTTTGGCGGCCTCGTTGGTGATCTCGGCGAGCATCGGATCGAGGCCGGTCAACGACAGGTTGGCGCTAAAGCCGGCCGACACCCCGGCGAATGCCGCCGCAATCCCCGCCAGTGGATGGCGCCCCAGCCCCGCAAACAACATTCCCCCCAGCGGAATCATCACCACGTACCCGGCATCGGCGGCAATCGAACTCATCACACAGGCAAAGATCAGCGTCGCTGTCACCCAGTTGTCGGGCACCGACATGACCATCATCTTGAGCCCCGTCGTAATCAGCCCCGTGCGCTCGGCAATTCCGATACCCAGCATCACCATCAGCACCGGTCCCAGCGGCGCGAAATTGACGAAGTTATCCACCGAGTTGAGGTACATCCACTGGATGCCCTCGGCGCTTAGAAGGCTCTGAACGACGACCGTTCCCTCCTCGTAGCCGTCGTCGGTCGGCTGCATCACCCCCTCGATCTGGATGCCCGCAAAAATTGCCGACGCCACAATGACCAGACCGGCAATAATGAAAAACAGCGTCGTCGGTTCCGGAAGCTTATTTCCGAAATCGGCGATCTTGTGGAGCCATCGAATGATCCGGCTGTCTTCACCGCCGCTTAGCGTGGACTGTCCCATGGAAAATCTCTCGGCAAAACGTCGTAAACGAAGCGAAACTGCGAACCCGGCCCATCATTCCGATGCCTGCCGGTCGGCGTCTTCTTCGGCCAGTTCATCTTCTCGTAAGTCTTCGGCCACCGCCGGGGCCTCTTCATCGAGCATCTCGACGAGTTTCTCGGAGCGCGGCTCGACAATGTCGTTGTCAAAGTCGGCCCGGTATTGCTCCGGAAGCGGTTCGCCGTCGGTGGTGTCGACTTCCAGTGGATCGATGTGGTGACCGTCGCGAAGCATTTCGTAATGCAGGTGCGGGGCCGTCGACGCTCCCGTATTGCCCGAACGGGCCACAATCTGGCCCTGGGAGACCCGAGTTCCCGGGGAAATACCGGAGGAAAACTCTGACAGATGCGCATAGCGCGTCTCGTAGCCTCCGCGGTGTCGTATCCGCAACAGGTTGCCGTAGCCGCCATTCCATCCGGCATACACCACTTCCCCGTCGGCCACCGCCTGAACCGGCGTGCCCGTCGGCGCTCCGTAATCGACGCCGCGATGCATCCGGTTGTCGCCGGTAATCGGGTGCTCGCGCCGACCAAACCCGCTGGTCACCCGCGTGACCTCCAGCGGCGAGCGCAGAAACTGGCGCTGCAGACTCTCGCCGTCGGCATCAAAGTAGCCGCTCTCATCGTCGGACTCGAAGTAATAGGCATCGAATGTCCCGCGACGACCGATGTACTTCGCCCCCAGAATGCGGCCATGGCGCAAAAACTCGTCGTCCAGATAGATCTCTTCGAATTGCATCGCGTAGTGATCGCCGTCGCGGCTCTCCGTATTGAAATCCAGGGTGTACTCGAAGACCTCCATAAATCGGTGGGCCAGAATATCACTCTCTCCGCGCCGACTTATCGACAGCCAGAAACTTCCCTCGACCTCGCCGGCCACACTGCGGGTGCGGACGTCGACATCGACCTCTTTTTCCGTCGCCTCATACTCCTCGTCGTCTTCGTCGTAGCGGGTCACCCAGATATCTTCCGGCGACGTCTCGTAGCGAAATTCCTCGATGCGCCCCTGTTCGTCGACGTCCGCCCACCACTGATCTCCGGGCCGACTTCGGCGAAAGTCGAAGACCTCCTCGGTCGCCGAGATGACCCGGTGGACCGACCCCTGCGGGACGCCGCGCTGGGCCATGGTCACGTAAATCGATTCATCGGGCGCAACCTCCCCCGCAAGAAGTGTCTCCTGCCCTTCGCTCCATTCTGCATCGCGCGCTCGCTCCAGTCGCCGCTGCTCGACAATATCCTGAGCCTCTCCGCTCTCCACGATATGGCGCGCAGCCTCGATGCCGCTCGACAGATCACCGCCGGCAACCCCGATGGCCTCCTCGACGCTGCGATCCTCCTCCACGACGGCGTCGTCTCCCCACCACCACACCGCGGCACCGATGACGGCGCCGATGGCCAACACACCGACCAGCGGACCCCACGGCCGTCCTCCCGATTGATGCCCCCCTGTTTGACCGATTAAGTCCTTGTTGGCCCAGCGACCTGTCATGCAATCCTCGTCGACACCGTCATGTCCGTCGTACTGATCGGGCGTGGTCTCGTCGAACCATCGACTCCCACATACACCGGCAAACGCCGTGCCAGCTTTCCCGCTGTCTTCAGGTGCGTCAAGCCCACCCCGCCCGGCTGCGGGCGGAGCGGACCAACGATACAATGAACGGCGCTACGACGTCACTGCTGGTATTCGGGGTCGAAGAGCATTGCCGAAAATGGCGGCGGTTCGCTGCCCTCGACGACGGCGTACTTCGAGAAGTCTTCGACGCCCTCCTCTGCCAGCACATCTTCGTCGTAAAAGGCGTTGCCTGTACAATTCGACGGCTCTCGATTGACGATCGCCATCACCGTATCACACAGAATTTCCGGGGTCCGCCAATCCTCCTCGGTCCCCATTCCGAAGTGGCGCGTCGCCTGGCTCTCAATTGCCGTAATCGGCCAGAAGGCATTGACTCCGATATTGTGCTCCTGAACTTCCTCGGCGAGCGACTGCGCCACAAAGGTCATGCCGATCTTCGAGAGTGCATAGGCCGTCTTGCCCGGCGCCTTGTTGATCTTCATTGGCGGCGACGCCATCAGAATATGCCCCCAGCCCTGCTCGATCATGTGGGGCAGCGCGTAGTGCGCACAGGCATAGGCCGCCCGGGCATTGACCCCCATCATCAGATCAAAGCGGTTCGGCGGCATCTCCCGAACCCCCTGGAGCTGAATGGCCCCCGCGTTATTGATCAGGATATCGATGCTCCCGAAGTGATCGACCGTCTTGTCGATGGCGCCCTCGATATTTTCGTCGAAGCGAACATCCATCTTGATGGCCAGGCCCTCTCCGCCGGCCTCGTCGATCTCATCGACGGTCTCATGGATCGTCCCCGGCAATTCGGGATGCGGTTCGTCGGTCTTGCCTGTGACCACGACCTTGACGCCTTCACTGGCCAGTCTCAACGCAATCTCTTTTCCGATGCCCCGGCTCGAACCGGTGACCATGGCTACTTTTCCATCCAAATCCATCGCGTACCCTTGCTGCAGATAACATGGTTGGCGAGTGCGCGGTCGCCGTGACCGCGCGCACCATCGCCGTCGTCAAATTCGCTCGTCAGTATGGCACACCGGCGAAATTACTGCAGCCCCGCAATATCGCGCAACCAGCGCCGGGGCCGGCGCACCGCATCGGCGACCCGGGCCCGGCTCCGCTCGAGCCGATCCCCCGCCGCCCAGCCTGCGATCATCTCCGGCGTATCATCGCCCGCATCGCGTCGGGCCTCGATAACCGGTACCGACCCTGTCTCGTGGACATTCTCCAGCGCATTGACTCCGCTTCCCGGCACCCATACGGCATCGACTCCACCTCGACCCATCTCCTCGATGACAACCCCGTCGATCGCCCGATCGAATCGATCGGGTTTCGGCATCCAGATCGACGGCCAGCTCCCGGCGCGGTCGTCGAATTGACGCCGCAGCTTCGCCGGAGAACATCCCCGCAGTACCTCGTGGCCGCCCCGGGCCCGCACCATGCCGTGGCCGATCAGGACCATCGGATCGATGGCGTCGACGTCGGCGCCCTGCGTCCAGGTATATATCGACGCAAATCCCCGCGCCGCCAGTTGCCGGGCGATGGCGACGACGGCCTTTGCCGACTCCGCCCTTACCCCGAATACCAGCGCCGGCGACCGCTCATCTGTGCCTGCATCCAGCGGTCCCGCCAACAGATCGACGACCCCCACGGCATCGACGCCGGCCTCCACACACCGATCGGCAACCGCCCCGACCCGCCGTGCCAGCGCCTGCGTATCCGCCCACTCCTCCTGCCGATATTCCAGTGCCACCAGGTCCCGCATCTACACCATCCTCCGTTCAATCATCACACCACCGCGCGGCTGGCCAACCCTAAGCACAACTTCTCCAATCTCCACCGCCTTCGACGTCTCGGCGACTGCGGCGTCCATTGTCAATCCTCCATCCCGTGTTTAGGGTCTGTCTGAGATTGCATCCCTTCCAAATCACCGGCTGTCTGACAGGAGTCCCATTGGAACGCATCACCTATCAGCTCGACAACGGCATCGACGTCATCCTCCAACCGATGAGCTCGGCTCCCGTCGTCGCCTGCAACGTGTGGGTCGGCGTCGGTAGCGCCGATGAAGAGCCCGACGAAGCTGGCCTGGCCCACGTCCACGAACACATGCTCTTTAAGGGCACCGAACGACGCGGCGTCGGCGACATCGCCCGCGATGTCGAATCCGCCGGCGGCCGCATCAACGCCTTCACCTCCTTTGATCAGACCTGCTACTACGTGGTCCTCAGCAGTCGCTTTTTCGACGACGCCCTCGATATCCTCTCCGACGCCGTCGGCCACTCCTCGTTTGACGCCGACGAACTCCACAGCGAATTGGAGGTCATCCAAGAGGAGATCAAACGCGGCGAGGACAACCCCTCTCGCGTCAGCTCCCGGATGCTCTTTGAGACCGCCTTTCAAGAGCACCCATATCGACTTCCCGTCATCGGCAACTCCCAGTCCGTCGACTCTTTTGAACGCGACGACGTCGTCCAATTTTTTGAACAACACTACGTCCCCAACAACCTGTCGCTGGTCATCGCCGGCGACTTCGAGGTCGACGACGCCAAACAGCGCATCGACGACTACTTCGGCGACTTTTCAGGACCACAACACCAACGAAAAAGTCGCCCCCAAGAGCCCCAACAGACCGCGCCTCGCGCCCGCTCCGAGCGGCGCGACATCCAACAACACCACCTGCGGATCGGCTTTCACATCCCCGAAATCCGCCACGACGACGTCCCGGCCCTCGATCTTCTGAGCATTATCCTCGGCTCCGGCGACGCCTCCCATCTTCGGCGCACCATCCAGCGCGACGAGGAATTGACCCACAAAATCCACACCTCGGCGTATACCCCGAAAGAACCGGGGATCATGGTCGTCGGTGCCGCCTTTCAGCGCGACGACGATCGCGATCAGACCCGGCCCGTCAACGTCACCGGGCGCATCCTCGAGGAGACTTTTCGCTTCGCCAACGTCGACGTCGATTCCGCCGAACTCGACCGCGCCCGAACCATGCTCGAAAGCCAGGAGATCTACGGCAAGCAGACCATCGAGGGACTGGCCATGAAGACCGGTCGCTACCGGATGGTCGCCGGCGACCCCGACTTCGAACAGGACTACTACCGAAAGCTCGCCGACGTCGACCCCGACGACATCCGCCGCGTCGCCGGCCGCTACCTCACGGTCGACAACGCCACGCTCATCCACCTCGGCCCCTCTGACGAACCGGCCGTCGATCCCGATGACCTCATCGACGCCGCCCGAGATGCCGAGCAATCGGCCCACTCCTTTGCCTCCGCGCCGTCGGTTCAGACCGATGACCACGGCGTCGCCCGCCTGCCCATCGACGATGGACCGACGCTGGTCATCCAACCCGATGACAGCGTCGAGACCTTCTCGATTCGCGCTCTCACCCACGGCGGCACCCGCTTTGAGGGCCATGAGACCGCCGGGCTCCACAAATTATTGTCGCGCCTCGTCACCCGCGGCACCGCCTCTCGCGACGCCCTCGAGATCGCCGGCGAAATCGAATCAATGGCGGCCTCCATCGGCGGCCTATCGGGCCGCAATTCCTTTGGACTCCGGCTGACGGGCCTGACCCGCTTTTTTGACTCCTGCTTCGATATCTTCGCCGACTGCGCGCTGGCCTCCACGATTCCCGGCGCCGAATTCGAGCGCCAGCGCCGTATCCAGCAACAAAAACTGACCGCTCGCCACGACAAATTGGGCGCCGTCAATTTCGACCGCTTTACCCGGGCCTTCTTTACGCCTCATCCCTATTCACTGCCCGTTCTGGGAACGGAATCCACGCTCCGAGACCTCGACGTCGAGCAGGCTCGCTCCATGGTCGCCCGCCGTCAGGACCCGCGCGATATGGTGGTCTCCGTCGTCGGCGATATCAGCATCGAGCGCGTCGCCGAAAAGGTCGAGCACTACTTTACCGCCACCGGCTCCACGGAACCGCTCTCCGAAGACATCCCGGCCTTTTCACCGCGCACCAAACCGGCGCTTACCGTCGGCGATCTCGACAAAGAACAGGCCCACGTCATCGTCGGCTTCCCCGGCCCCGTCCTCGCCAGCGACGAGACGTACGCCATCGATGTCCTCTACGCCATCCTCTCCGGCCAGGGCGGCCGACTCTTCTACGAGCTGCGCGACCGCCAGAGCCTGGCCTACAGCGTCTACGCCAAGCGCCTCACCGGACTCGATGCCGCCACCTTCACCGTCCAGATTGCGACGAGCCCCGAAAAGATCGGCCGCGCCGTCGACGGCATCCGCCGCGAGATCGACGAGCTTCGAGACGGCGTCATCTCCGACGACGACCTCGACCGCGCTCGCCGCTACCTTATCGGCAACCACGACATCGGCCTGCAGAAAAACGCCTCGCGGGCCATGCGATTTGGCCTCAACGAATTGTACGGTCTGGGCTACGAGCGCGCCCTCGACTACGCCGACAAAATTGACGCCGTCACCGTCGACGACGTCCAGCAGGCCATCGACCGCTGGATCGACCCCGACAAGATGGTCGTCTCCATCACCAAACCGCCCGAGACCGACGTCGACGCCGACCAACTGGGACTGGAACGCATCGATGTCGACGCCCCCACACCGTGAGTCTTCGCCCCTCCCCGAAGCCAAATCGCCAGCGGCGAGTTGGCCTCTCGATCGGGGAGCAACATTGTTTCGGAACATCACAACGCTCCTCCCCGAAGCCAAATCGCCAGCGGCGAGTTGGCGTCTCGATCGGGGAGGTGGGCGTCGGCGCTTTCCAGCCGACGCTCGGAGGGGCGTCTCCAGCCACCTCATCCCCCGTATTTTCACTTTCAATCACGTAAAAATATCGCCGACTCGGTCGAGTAGGCGTTCGGTCTGGGCCGTGGTCCCGATCGTCATTCGAAGACATCCCTCCAGCCCCGGGTAACTGGAGCGGTCTCGCACATAGACGCCGCGGTCTTCCAGCGCATCCAGCGTCTCCTGGATATCCGGCCGGCGCACGACCACGAAGTTGGCCGGCGTGATGTGGGCCTCGATGTCGTGTTCGTCGAAGAAACTGCGCAATATTCCCTTCGACTGCTTCACCTCGTCCAGAAACGAATGCAGGTAGTCCAGATCGTCAAGGGCTGCCACGGCGCCGACTTGCCCCAGGGTATTGACGCTTTTGGGGTTGTAGATCCGTCGGACCCCGTCCAGCAGTTGCGGCGACGCCGCCAGATAGCCGACCCGCAGCCCCGCCAGCCCAAAGGCCTTCGAGAAGGTCCGGGTCACCATCAGATTCGGAAACTGTTCCACCAGATCAATGCCGGTGACCTGACTGAACTCGAAATATGCCTCGTCGAGCACGATCAGCGTATCGGGATGTCGCCGACACAACTCCGAGACCACCTCCGGTTCGTAGACCACCCCCGTCGGGTTATTGGGGCTGACCAGATAGAGCAGTCGAGTGTCGTCGTCGATGGCCCTCGAGATGCCGTCAATATTCGGATCGAAGGGTGTTTCGGCGCGCGTGGTCACCACATTGGCCCCTCGACTCTGGGCAAAGACCATAAAGTGGTTGTACGTCGGCACCGGAATGACCACATCATCCGCCGAGTCCAGATAGGTCGAACAGATCAGCCGCAATGCGTCGTCGCTGCCGTTGGTCACCAACAGGTGTTCTTTGGAGACTCCGGTGTAGTCGACAAGGGCATCGATCAGCTCCTTGCTTCCCAGTCTCGGGTACCAGTTTAAGCCTCGGCCGTCCTGGAGGTAGCCGGCAATCGCCTCGGTGACATTGGGACTGGGATCGATTGTGCACTCATTCCAGTCCAGCTTAAAGCTGGTGTGGTGGTCGGGCTTGGCCTCGATGGCCGCCTGACTGCTCACCGCCTCGTAAGGCGTTAATGCGCGTACCGTCGGAGCGACTTCGATCCGTTCGCCTTCCGGAGGTGTAACAGCGTGGAGTTCGCGGCGATCCTGTGGGTCACCATCCGTCCGGACATCGGGCGCGCAGAGATCGAAATTTGCGTTGGACATACTTGCCTCAAACGTTGGCTGGCACCATCGATCAACCAGCAATCTAAAAAAAGGTCCTACAATACAACACCTCGTAAAATATTGGTCCTATTGCACAGCCTTCGAGCTACGTCAAGTTTGACGCCCAATCCTCGCGACCCATCGTGGTCGCGCCCTGGACGCCGATTCTGTGGCAGCCATCGCCTGTGCCGTGCGGTGTTGTATGCGTCGAACGAATTTGCGTCGCCGTCTGCCTCGGTCGTCGGTTGCGCCCGCAGCAGCGGCCCGGGTTGCACGCCGGGTCTGTGTTGCAGATGCTATTGTGCGATTTCAAGTCCCATTGTCCAGAACATCTTGCCGTTGTGCCCCGTTCAGGTGTTGTTGGGAGCGTTCATTAACTGTCGATCATCGAATGGCTGCAAGATTGAATCCAAGTCTCTCCGCACAGCCTCCGCTCTGCCCGGCCCTCGCCGTGATTCGGTATCAAATACGGCCGCTGGAGCACCTCTGCCCCGCAACGGGACCGGTATCACCCCGCCGCCCCCCTGTGCCGTCCCCGGAGTCAAGCCATCGGCTGGCTTCGCTTTTTTTCTTTGTCATCCGCCCGCTGTCCTTTACCGTAGTGGTAGTTGATCGACGTCGTGACCGCTCAGCGCGTTTTGATTGCGCTCGATACCGATCGTCTGATAACGTCGCGCGTCGCAGGCGGAATAGCCCGATCCCCGGTGATCATTGTTGACGGGCCCGACGCCTCAACTTAACGTTTATCCACATGTTAAACGGCTTTTTCGACTGCATCGCTCGGGGCGACTTCACAGCCTTGATAGACGGCGGTTGAGGAGAGGTGAAATTGAATCGTTCTCAGACAGGTGGCTACGTCCTGAAATTCATCTCCGGCAAGTACCAGGGAGGCGAGTTTCCGCTGGAGCTCGATACCGAAATTGAGATCGGCCGCGGCGGAGAACTCGATATGGTGCTCGTCGAGGATATGGTCTCGCGTCGACATGCCCGGATTACCACCCACGGCGGTGACCTCTTTATCGAGGATTTCCAGAGCACTAACGGCACCTTTGTCAACGGTGAAAAAATCGAGGAGCGCGCTCAACTGACCGAGGGCGATCGCATCCTCATCGGGACCAATATCATCAAATTGGTTCACCGAGACAGCGGCGTCGACGACGCCAACGCCGATATGCCGGATGTGGCTCAATCCCCCGGCGAAGGCGGCAATCCCGGGGCCACCCAGGGCCAGCGCACGGGGACGCCGCCGCCATCCCAAAATCAGCGTCAGCAGCCCCCCGGTGCCGGCGCTCCGGCCCAGGCGCAGGCCACTGCCGAGCAGTCTGCGGCCACCAGTCCCCCGCCCGGACGCCAGGCCGGCGCCAGTCACAACACCATGGCAGCCCCCGCCGTCAATCAGACCGCCGGCGGGGGTATGGGCGGATCGATTTCGGGGCTCATCGAGGAAGTTCCGCTGCCGGATTTGTTGCAGCTCTTTTCGACGAGCCGTAAATCCGGTGTATTGGTCATCATGAAGGGCGACGACGTCGGCAAGGTCTTTTTGCGCGACGGTCGCGTCTACTTTTCGACGATCAACGACGACCACGACCTCGATCCCTACAAGGCCTTCTACCGCCTTATTGCCTGGGACGAGGGCACCTTCTCACTGGAGCCGCCCTCCGAGGAATCCTTCGAAGACGAGATCGATGAATCCGTCGAATCTCTGATGATGGAGGGCATGCGGATTCTCGACGAGCTCAAAAATATCGGGCCCAACGCCCCCGATATGAGCGCCTCGGTCTCCGTACCGAAACCGCTGAAGGCTCCACTCAGCGACCTGGAGGACGACGAACTCGACACCTTTCAGCGAGCGCTCAACTACACCACTGTCGGCGATGTCCTCAATAAGACTGACGCCGACGATGTAGAGACCATGGAGACCCTCGTCGACCTCATCAATAACGACTACGTGGTGACCGACGAATCATGAGCAACTCCCAGATGCGGACTCCCCCGCACAATGAAGATGCCGAGCGAAGCGTCCTCGGCGCCGTCTTGTTGGACAACCAGGTACTCGACGAACTCTCCGGTCAACTGGCTCCCGAAGATTACTACCGCGAGGGGCATCGCCACGTCTTTCGCGCCATGCTCGAACTCCATCAGCGCGGCGAGCCCATCGACGTCCTGACGCTGGCCGACTATCTGGAGGCCGAAGACCGTCTGGAGGCCGCCGGCGGCCCCTCCTACCTGACCCGACTCTCCGGTGCCGTCCCCTCGGCAGCCAACGTCAATCACTACGCCGAGATCGTCCAGCGCAAGTCCTCTCTGCGCCAGTTCATCGCCGCTGCCGGCGACCTCATCAACGAGTGCTACGGCGACGTCAACGACTTCGAAGCCTTTATGGACGGCGCCGAACAGCGCCTCTTTGCCATTACCCAGCTCGGCCAAAAGCGCGACTACGCCGTCATGCGCGACGTCGTCAAAGAGGCCTTTACCGAAATCGAGGCCCTCTACCAGAAAGACGAGCAGATCACCGGAGTGCCCAGCGGCTTTATCGATCTCGACGATATGACCGCCGGCTGGCAACCCTCGGATCTGATCGTCGTCGCCGCCCGTCCCGGCATGGGCAAAACCAGCTTCACCCTCAATATGGCGGCCCACGCCGCAATCCAGCGCAATATTCCCAGCGCCTTTTTTAGCCTCGAGATGTCCAATGTGCAGCTCGCCATCCGCATGCTGTGCAGTGAGGCCCGCATCAACCAGTCCAACCTGCGCAAAGGAAGTATGACCGAGCAGGAGTGGGCCCGACTTATCAAGGCCGCCGGCACCCTCTCGGAAGCCCCCATCTACCTCGACGACACCCCCGGTCTTCCGATCATGGAGTTTCGCTCCAAGGCCCGGCGCCTCAAAGCCGAGCACGACATCGAAATCATTTTTATCGACTATCTCCAGTTGATGACCGGCACCCAGCACTCCCGCTCGTCGGGCTCTCGCGAACAGGAGATCAGCGAGATTTCGCGAAACCTAAAGGGTGTGGCCAAAGAACTGGAAATTCCGATCATCGCCCTCGCACAGCTCAACCGCGGTGTCGAGCAGCGCTCCGACAAACGCCCCAAGATCAGTGACCTGCGCGAGTCCGGTGCCATCGAACAGGACGCCGACCTCATCTCCTTTATCTACCGCGAGGAGATGTACGACGACGAGACCGAGGCTCAGGGCCTCGCCGAGATCATTATCGGCAAACACCGAAACGGCTCGACCGGCAAGATCAACCTTCGCTTCTTCGGCCCGTACACGCGCTTCGAAAATCTGGCCCACGAAGACGAGGGCTACGCCGCGCAATAATTCCTCCTGTGGCATGAATAAAAAACCCGGCCATCGCAGGCCGGGTGGTCCTTTGGGTGCCCCCTCATCGGGTCGTGTCAGCGCCGGCTATCGGGTTTGACGACTGCGAATGGCCAGTCCGCCGAGTACGACCATCACCAGCAGCACGTCCATCGGCGGCGACGATGTATCGCCACTGGTCGCCGAACAGCCGCATCCACCGTTGACATCGACATTGTCGCCGTCATCCGGCAGCCCCGGTGACGATCCACCGCTGTCGCCGTCGTCATCATCGCCGACGTCGTCGTCGGAATCATCATCGCCGTCATCTTCGCTTCCGCTGTCGTCACCGGAGTCATCATCCGCCACCTCATCGGCGGCATCGGCCAGGATATCATCCAATTCAGCCAGACCACTGTCTCCAGGGCACGACGTCGACTGGCCCGGCCACTCTCGATGTCCCTTGACGGCATCATCATCGATGTCCACTCCGTGCTCGTCGTGAACCCAGGCCACCATATCGACGACACCATCGAGCTGAATTTGCGGCGGCCCCGACGTGGTGTAATCGCCGATCATACTAATGCCCACATTGCCGCTATTCTCGCCCCCGACGTGAGCTGCGGGACGATCGGAGTGCGACCGCCCCTGAAAGATCTCTCCCGACTGAGCGACCACGAAGTGATAGCCGATATCGCACCAGCCGTTGGTATTGATGTGGTAGTTCTGCATCTGGCGCATCCGTTGTGCAGCGTCGCCGCCGTCGTCACTCGGGCTGTAGGTGTGGTGGATCGTCATCCGATATGGAGCGACCACATTGCCGCAGACTTTACTGGGGTCTGTTGCCTGCCAGTCGCTTCGGCTCGTCACCATCGACGACGGCGCCACGGCCTGCGAAAGACTGTCGATATCGTCGCCATCGTCGACCTCTGGAGCCGACTCCACGTCCTGCTGTGCATCCACAATTTCGCTTCGCGCCGTCACTTCTTCGAAAAATGTGACCTGCGCAGACTCCAGCGTCTCGATGCCCCGCCACTGCACTCGGTCGGCGCCCTCTTCGGCGATGACATGAGCGTTGTGAAGTCGTCCCTCGCTAAAGTACACGTCCAGTCTCTCCCACTCCGTCCATTCGCCGTCGATGCGGCTTCGGTACTCCATGGCATCCACGGAGTCGGCGGCCATCATCAGGCCGACCTGACGGAAGTCTTCTCCGTACTCCAATTCGATGACACCGTCGCCGACGGAACGCTCATCGACGCCCTCGGCATCGACGACAAACTGGTGATCGCCGGTGTGATCGGCGTTGTATTCATCGCTGTATTCGACGTAGCTCTCCACGGATTCCGACGCCTCGTCGCCCTCCGGTTCCACATCGCCACATCCCAGTGAATATGCGAATAAACACAGCATCGACACCCACGCCGTATGCTGCAATCCTTTGGTCCATCCCGTCATCGCAAAGCCTCGTCGCATCCATCCAGAACGGTCACCGTCGACGTTTCCGACCCACTGCGCATCGACCCTCCCATCCAGTCCATGCGTCATTCGCCGATGGAAACCAGACCATTATCCGGGCTCAATTATCACTCCTTTACAGCTCCGCTCCCGACCATAGAACATGATCCCCCGAGCTGTCGAATGATTCCACCAGGTCATTCTGTGACGGTCCTGCGACGAGTATACCCGTCTCTTACTGACCAGTGCTTCGCCCCGCGAAGGCCGTGAACTGCATTGCGGCGTTACTGCTCAGATTGATTGTCCAACCCCAAGGCGCTATTCATAATGGTCAGCACAAGACATCTCGCCTGCCCTCCACCCCCGTGTTGAGCCTCCGATATGCCACATTTCGATTCGGTATACCGCCTCCCCACCGCTATTGCCGTCCTGGTACCACTGCTGGGGCTGACCGCGGCCTGCGCGAACTCGTCGGACGACGCCGATGGTGATGTCGACCTGGTAATTACGGCCCCCGACGCCGACGGTCTGGTGTCCGAGCGCCAGGTCCAATTCGAAGGCACTGTCCAGGGCGCTTCGGTCGTCGAGGTCGAGGGCGTAGCTGCCGACGTCGACGGCGACCACTGGGAGGCCGATGTCGTCTTCGAGGATGACGGGCCCCAACAGGCGACCGCCACCGCCGGCGATGTGGAGACCACCGTCGACTTCACCATCGATACCGTCGTTCCCACCGTCGAAGTCCACAGCCCGCCGCGCGGCACCGTCCTCGACGCCGACGACCACCCCGACGCCACCGTCGACCTTCAGGGCGAAGTCAGCGATATCGGTCCCTCCGGCCTCGACCTGCTGGACGTCGACGGCCGTCAGATCGATGTCGACGACGACGGTGCCTTCCACCATGAGATCGCCGTCGACGAGGGATTTAACCTGCTGACCGTCACCGCCACCGACGGTGCGCGAAACCAACTCCAGACAAGCCGCGCCGTCCTCTACGGCCCCCTCGCCGACCCGCAAGACGCCATCGACGACGCCGCCGAACTGGTCATCGACAACCCCTCGGGCATCGACACCCTGACCGATGTTATCCAATCCTATTTGACGGCCGACCAGATCCACGAATTTGTGGCCGTCGGCTTCCAGGAGGCCGACATCCCCGTCGACATCACCGATATTCACTGGGATGAACTCGACCTCCAACTCAGCCCCGAGCAAGGTGTATTGACCATTGATATCGCCGCCGAGGGCCTGCGCGTCGACGGCCAATTCGACTACGACGACAACTCCGATCCACTCCAGGGCTATATCGAAATCGACGAACTCGATGTCGAACTCCAGGCCGAAGTCGGCGTCGACGACGAACGCCAACTCCAGGTCGACGTCATCGACGATCAGATCACCACCGACGGCGTCACCGTCGACCTCGATGGCGATCAGGAAGATTGGCTCGCCGACGCCGTCGAAATTGCCATTGCCATCGCCTTTGAGGAATTTGTGGCCGAGCTCATCGAGGATAACCTCTACGATCCGGAGGCGTTGACCCATGACGTGGAGTTTTTGGACCAGACCATCGAGATCACACTTCTTCTCGACGAGATCATCGTCTCCTCCCAGGGCATCGCCATCGGTTTTGGCGTCGACTTCCCCGACCACAGCACAGATGCCGGCGCCGACGTCGCCGGTGCCCTGCACCGCCCCGTCGGCTCCGCCTCCAGCGGCTCCGCCGACCGCCCCTTTCTCTTTCATACCGACCGCAGCGCCGTCGACCGCCTATTGGACGCCATCTGGCGCACCGAACTCTTTCATCAACAACTCGGCAATGACGAACTCTCCGCCGTCGACCTGCCCTTCGATCTAACCGCCGATGGGCTGGCCAGTCTCCTCGACACCCGCATTCGCAACCTCCACGACCGCCACACCCCGGCTCGACTCCAGCTGCGGCCCCTTCTGGCACCGACCATCGAGTTTGGAGGCGGCGAAGAGGCCACAGCCTACATCGGTGATTTTCTCGTCGATGTCTATTTGCTGCCCGACGGCGACGACGACACGCTGGTGCTCACCGTCGCTCTCCATCTTGAGGTCGACCTCCAGCTCGAGATCGAAGACAACGAAATCGGCTTCGATTTTGATATCCATGCCACCGGTGATATTGCCGACGAACCCCAGTTTCGCTTCGACCGCGCCGACACCATCGACTTTATCACCGACATCATCGAAGTCGTCCCCGATCTCCTCGAATCGGACCTGGCCATCGATGCCCAGGCCACGCTCGATTGGGCGATTTTCGACGATCCCCTGGTCCACTCCCACGGCTCCGACAACGAAGAATTGACCATTGGTATCGACGTCGAGGCCGCTGACAACTACATTGAAGATGATGACATCGGCGACGATGACGACGACTGACGACGTAACTGCCCTGTAGTCCGCCACTCCCTGGAGTTCATCGATGCCCACCCCCGACCGCGACGACGATTCCTCCGTCGACTATCTGGACCGCGAGATCAACATCTTTCGGCCCGCCACGCCCTTTATGCGAGACAACCTCAAGGCCATCTTCGGCCTGTCGGCAATCTGGACGCTCTTTGTCTTTGGACCGGTCACGGCCAGCTTTTTTGCTCCCGAATTGATGACCGACACCCGGGTGTTGGGCGGCATTCCACTGAACTTCTTTTTGACGGCCATTGTCGCCCCTGCCGCCGCGCTGGTCCTGGCCGGCATCTACGCCGCCTATCGGGACCGACTCGACGACACCTACGGCTCTGATCCCGACGACGATCAATAAGTGGCGCCTGTCGACCGATCTTCTCGTTGTGTTGTCTCCACCCAGGAACCTCCATGCTCTCCATCATCGCTACTGTCAGCGACTATCAAACGGCCCTCGATCCGGGGTTTAAACTCTTTCCGGCGCTGACCGTCGTCGCCATGATGATGCTCTTTCTGGGCGTCGGCTGGCTATTTCGCGTCGCCGAAGTCGATGATCTGTGGGTCGCCGGCCGCTCTATCGGCGCTCTGGAAAACGGCATGGCCATCGGCGCCAACTGGATGAGCGCCGCCTCCTACCTCGGCGTCGCCGCTCTGGTGGCGACCATGGGCTATTTTGGACTCTCCTACGTCGTCGGCTGGACGACGGGCTACTTCATCTTGCTCATCTTCATGGCCTCCCAGTTCCGGCGCTTTGGCAAATATACAGCCCCCGACTTCATCGGCGACCGCTTCTACTCCGATAAGGCCAGAGGCATCGCCGCCTTCGGCACCCTGATCATTGCCTTCGTCTACGCCATCGGCCAGGGCAGTGGCATGGGGCTGATGGCCCAGTATATTCTGGGCATCTCCTACGAGTGGGGCGTCATCATCTTTATGGGCGTCACCATCGGCTACGTCGCCCTCTCCGGAATGCTCGGCGCCACCAAGAATATGGCGTTGCAGTACGTGATCTTGATGGCCGCATTTATGGTCGGGCTGTACGCCGTCGGCTGGAGCCAGGGCTGGTCTACCGTCATCCCACCCGTCGAATTCGGTCCCCAGATCGCGGAACTCATCGACGAGGTGGACCGACAATTTGCCGAACCCTTCGCCCACGGTTCATTTTATCAGTGGGTGGCCCTGACGCTGAGTCTGATTCTTGGGACCTGTGGACTGCCCCACGTGCTGGTGCGATTTTATACCGTCGACAACGAGCGCACCGCCCGCTGGTCGACGGTGTGGGGACTGTTTTTTATCTGCCTTCTGTACTGGGGCACGGCGGCCTACGCCGTCTTCGGGGGCATGCTGTACACTGACCCCGCCCAGGACACTGAAACGGCGGCCACCCTCGGCGAGGTCTCGACGTTTATGTCGATGCCCGACGCCGATGCCGACGCCCTGGTGGCACTGACAACCCAACTCGCCGACCTGCCGGAGTGGCTCGTCGGCCTCGTCGCCGCCGGCGCCGTCGCCGCCGCCCTTGCCACCACGGCCGGACTCTTTATCTCCGCCTCCTCGGCGGCCGCCCACGACATCTACACCAATCTGTACAAGGAAGATGCCACACAGCGCGAGCAACTGCTGGTCGGCCGCCTGACGATTCTGGCCATCGGCATCATCGTCACTGTCGTCGCCCTCAATCCCCCGGCACTGATCGGCGAATTGGTGGCCATGTCCTTTGCCATTGCCGCCTGCGTCTTCTTTCCGGTCTTCTTTCTGGGACTGTGGTGGGAGAACACCACCCGCGAGGGCGCCCTGGCCGGTATGCTCACCGGAATCCTCATCTCCTTTGGCGCCATCTTCAATGCCACACTGCCGACCTATATCGACGCTCTACCGGGAGATACACTGAGCCCGACGCTGGCCGAGATCATTCCACCGACGTCGTCGGCCCTCATCGGTGTCCCCGTCGTCTTTGCCGTCACCATTACCGTCTCTAAATTCACCGACGACCCGCCGGAGGATATCAAACGGCTGGTCCGCCAGTGCCACAGCCCCAAAAAGATGTCGACCATGGAGTCCGCCGCCGAGGCGTCGAAGGCCGATGACTCGAGCTCCGACGCCTCGTGACCGAACTCTGCACGTTATTTCTCGCCGACTGCAAGGCCTCGCCATGTATCAACAGATCCTGATCTCCACCGACGGCAGCGACGCCGCCGAACGGGCCATCCCCCACGCCGTCGATCTGGCCGACAAATACGGCGCCACACTCCACGCGCTGTTCGTCGTCGATACCGACGCCGTTGACCTGAGTCTGGGCACCGAACAGGTCCAGCGCCTCAAGGAGGGCCGCTTCGGTGAGATGACTGAACTTGAGGAGGAGGCCAACCGGGCCACCGGGCGCATTGCCAAAACGGCCCGCAATGCCGGCGTCGACGTCGTCGAATCCACCACCGCCGGTGTCCCCCACAAAAAGATCGTCGCCTACGCCGATGACCATGACATTGATCTCATCACCATGACCTGCCACGGCCGCTCCGGCGTCAAACGCATGCTCCTGGGCAGTGTGACCGAGCGCGTAGTGCGCCTGGCGAATATGCCGGTTCTCGTCGTCGACATGGGCCAGGGTTAAACGACCGCGCGCCAACGGCTTAACGCTTCCGCGATGCAGCGCTTCCGCGCCGAGCTTGCTCCGCGCCTCAGCGGTTCTCCGCACGCTCTTCCGCGACTCCGCGCTTCAACGGCTCAGCGCTTCCGCGTCCTCCGCGATTCCGCGTTCTCCGTGTTCTCCGCGATTTCGCGCTTCCGCGATTTCGCGCTTCCGCGCTTCCGCGATGCAGCGCTTCCGCGCCGAGCTTGCTCCGCGCCTCAGCGGTTCTCCGCGCGCTCTTCCGCGACTCCGCGCTTCAACGGCTCAGCGCTTCCGCGTCCTCCGCGATTCCGCGATTCCGCGATTCCGCGATTCCGCGATTCCGCGATTCCGCGATTCCGCGATTCCGCGATTCCGCGTCCTTCGCGCCTAGTAGCCGAGATTTGGCGCCAGCCAGCGCTCCACGTCGCGTAGCTTCATGCCTTTTCGCTGCGCATAATCTTCGACCTGGTCTTTAGCGATGTCGCCGACCCGAAAATACTTGGAGTCGCGATGCGCGAAGTACCAGCCGCTTACCGCAGCCGCCGGCATCATGGCGTAGCTTTCGGTCAGCTCAATGCCCGCCTTGTCGCGCACATCGAGAAGTTGCCAGAGCTTTTGCTTTTCGGTGTGATCCGGACAGGCCGGATAGCCCGGCGCCGGTCGGATTCCGCGGTACTCTTCGTCGATGAGCTCTTCGTTCGAGAATTGATCGCACTCTTCGTAGCCCCATTCAATTCGCGCCTTCTGATGCAGATATTCGGCAAATGCTTCCGCCAGGCGATCGGCGAGCACCTTGAGCATGATTGAGCGGTAGTCGTCGTTGTCGGCTTCGAATTCGGCGAGCTTTTCGTCGATGCCGTGGCCGGCGGTGACCGCAAAGGCGCCGATCCAGTCGTCGAGGCCCGTTTCCACGGGGGCGATAAAATCGCTGAGCGCCTGGTTGGGTTGTTCTTCGCCGTGGCGCTTTCGCTGCTGGCGCAGCGTGCACAGCCGCCGGCGAACCTGTGTCCGCTCGTCGTCTTCGTACACCAGGATATCGTCGCCGTCGGCATTGGCCGGGAAAAATCCGTAGACGCCGCGGGGCCGAAGCCACTGCTCGTCGATGATCTTCTGGAGCATTTCTCGCCCCTCGTCGAAGACCTCGCGGGCCGCCTCGCCGTATTTGTCGCTCTCCAGGATTTGCGGATACGCCCCCTTGAGTTCCCAGGCGATGAAAAATGGTGTCCAGTCCAGAAATTCAGTCAGCTCTTCGAGATCCACATCGTCGACCACTCGCCGGCCGGTAAACGATGGGCGCGGCCGGTCTTCGGCGTCGTAGCTCAACTCCCGGCGATTGGCCCGGGCGTCTTCTATCGACAGCATCTCGCGGCTCCCGCGCTGCTGGTAGACCTCTCGGTCGCGCTCCTGGCGGTGTTCGTTCTCCTCGATAAAATCGATGCGCTGCACCGGGTTGAGAAGCGTCCCCACCACGCCCGAGACCTTCGAGGCGTCGATGACGTGTACCGCCGGCCCCGAGTACTCCGGTGCGATCTTGATCGACGTGTGACGCCGACTGGTCGTCGCCCCGCCGATCAGCAGCGGGATGTCCATATCGCGCCGCTCCATATCCTTTGCCACGTGAACCATCTCGTCCAGCGATGGCGTGATCAATCCGCTGAGGCCGACGATATCGGCGTCTTCCTCTTCGACGGCGTCCAAAATTTCGTCGCCCGGGACCATCACCCCCAGATCGACGACGTCGTAGTCGTTGCAGCCGAGCACGACGTTGACGATATTTTTGCCAATGTCGTGGACGTCGCCGCGCACTGTCGCCAGGACCACCGTTCCTCGCCCGGCGGACTCTCCGTCGGCGTCGTCCTCCATATACGGAAGTAGGTAGCTGACGGCCTTTTTCATGGCCCGCGCGCTCTTGACGACCTGCGGAAGAAACATCTTGCCGTCGCCAAATAAGTCGCCGACCACGCCCATGCCCTCCATCAGCGGGCCTTCGATGACATCCAGGGGGCGGTCCGCGGCAACGCGCGCCTCTTCGACGTCGTCTTCGATATGGTCGGTAATGCCCTTGACCAGCGCATGGCTCAGTCGATCACGGACCGGCTCTTCACGCCATGCCGCCTCTTTTTGGGCTTCTTTTTCGTCGGCCTCATAGGCCCCGGCAAACTCCAGGAGGCGCTCCGTGGCGTCATCTCTTCGATTCAAGATGACGTCGGTCACCAACTGTCGAAGCTCGTCGTCGATTTCGTCGAAGACCTCCAGATGACCGGCGTTGACGATCCCCATATCGAGGCCGGCGTCGATGGCGTAGTACAAAAAGGCGGAGTTGACGGCCTCCCGCACCGCCCGTTGGCCGCGAAATGAAAACGAGACGTTGCTGATGCCGCCGATGGTATTGAGTTCCGGATACTTGTCGTCGATGGCCTCCACGGCCTCGATGTAGCCCCGGGCGTAGTCGTCGTGTTCTTCCATCCCGGTGGCCACGGTCAACACATTGGGATCGATGATGATATCCTGGGGCGGAAACCCGACGTCTTGCGTCAAAATTCGGTAGACCCGGTCGACGATGCGCATCCGGTGGTCCAGCGTCGTCGCCTGGCCCTCTTCGTCAAAGGCCATGACCACCACTGCCGCCCCGTAGCGCCGGATCTGACGGGCCTGGCGCCGAAAGGTCTCCTCGCCGTCTTTGAGGCTGATCGAATTGACCACCGCCTTGCCCTGCACGCACTGCAGACCGGCTTCCACGACGTCGAATTTTGAGCTATCGACCATGATCGGAATGCGCGCAATCGCCGGCTCCGTGGCGATGAGTTTGAGAAATGAGCGCATCACCTCCTCGGAGTCGAGCATCCCGTCGTCCATATTGACGTCCAGGATATTGGCCCCGCCCTCGACCTGCTGACGGGCCACCGACAGCGCCTCTTCGTAGTCCTCGGATTTGATCAACCGCTTGAATTTGCGCGATCCCGCCACGTTGGTCCGCTCGCCGACCATCGTGAAGTTGGCGTCGTCGCGCAAAATTTGGGGCTCCAGGCCCGAAAATCGGCTCTCCTCCATCGGCTCCGGCGGTGTGCGCGGCGCGTGGCGTCGGGCGGCCTCTGCAATGGCCTCGATATGCTCCGGCGTCGACCCACAACAGCCGCCGACCATATTGACCCAGCCCTCGGCGGCGAAGTCATCCAACGCCTTCGCCATGGCTTCTGGACTCTCGTCGTACTCACCGAATTCGTTGGGAAGACCGGCGTTGGGATAACAGCTAAGTGGCACCGGAACCCGCCGCGCCAACTCCTCGACGTAGGGCTTCATCTCCGACGGTCCCAGCGCGCAGTTCAGCCCCACGCTGATCGGATCGGCGTGCTCTACGGAAATCCAGAACGCCTCCAGCGTCTGTCCCGACAGTGTCCGCCCACTCTGGTCGGTGACCGTCACCGAGATCATGATCGGCAGTTCTCGCCCCATCTCCTGGAAGGCGTCTTCGATGGCCATCAGACAGGCCTTGGCATTGAGCGTATCGAAGATCGTCTCCACCAGCAGCACATCGACGCCCCCCTCAATTAGCCCGCAGGCCTGCTCGTGATAGGACTCGCGAAGCTCCTCGAAGGTCGTCTCCCGATACATCGGCCGCTCGACATCCGGCGACATCGACAAAGTCTTATTGGTCGGCCCCATCGCCCCCGCCACAAAGCGCGGCCGTCCGTCGTCGCTTTCGAACGCGTCGGCCGCCTCCCGGGCCACCTGCGCCGACGACCGATTGAGCAGACGGCACCGGTCCTGAAGGCCGTAATCGGCCATCGAGACCGACTGGGCATTAAACGTATTGGTCTCGATGATATCGGCGCCCGCTGCCAGATATTGCCGGTGAATATCGCCGATCATCTCCGGCTGGGTGACCGAGAGCAGATCGTTGCAGCCGTCGAGTTCATCGGGATGATCGGCAAAGTCTTCGCCGCGAAAATCATCCTCTTCCAACCCCAGGCGCTGGATCATGGTCCCCATCGCCCCATCCAACACCAGAATTCGCTCGTCGATCGCCGCATACAGCGCGTCGGTGCGCTCACTACCCATTGGATCTTCCATTTTGTTCTGACCAATATTGACGCAAAAACAATCGAGGCGCCGGAAAAAACCCTGGCGCCTCGCATTGCACTTCAATCTATGACGGTTCGATCGTCAGGCAAACGGACTCTCCGTATAAAACGGATCATCCCCCGCCTGGTGGTCGGTGACGTCGATAATTTCGTTGACATCATCACCGAAATTCTCTCGCAAAATCTTCTCCACCCCCTGTTTGAGCGTCGCCGTCGACGCCGCACACCCCTGACAGCCGCCGAGCATCTCGATGTACACATTTTTGTCGAAGTAATCGACCAATTTGATCTCTCCTCCGTGATTGGCCACGAAGGGGTTGATTTCGTCGTCGATCAAATTCTGAATCTGACGTCGCATCTCGGTCTGCTCCTCGTTTGAAACCATTCCATCGCGCGTCGCGCTCGTTCACCTAGGCGTATAACCAACACAGACCGCTTTGCCAACATTCCAGCGACGTCCGTCATCTGACACCCCTCGTCTCTTTGACGTTATGCCTGCGGAAGGCTCTCGGCGGGCTTGGGTTTTTGACGTTAGGCCCCCAGGCTCCGCCGCTATCGCTACGGTCGCCTGGGGCTATCACAGAACCTCATGACCATTATTAGCCCTCCGCTCTTGACCTTCCTTTGCTTCTCTTGCCCCTTTGCGGTCCCCCATCTCTGACTTTTCCCACCGTCACATTCCTCCCGGCCCACCAATGCCTCTCGCACGAAAACCACAATCCCCCTCCTTTGACCTTGACCTTCCTTTGCTTCTCTTGCCCCTTTGCGGTCCCCCATCTCTGACTTTTCCCACCGTCACATTCCTCCCGGCCCACC